>Ga0256841_1003682_pt1 | contig 11349 bp, 11 predicted proteins | sample 356308metaG_FD_185971 | JGI IMG/M metagenome (GOLD analysis project Ga0256841, IMG submission 185971) | Hydrothermal vent microbial communities from Mid Atlantic Ridge, Atlantic Ocean - 356-308 | ecosystem: Environmental > Aquatic > Marine > Hydrothermal vents | place: Atlantic Ocean: Mid...
TACTGTTAAATTCCGAGAAGATTCCTCGTACTCCGGCTCAATGTTTATTTTGACTTGAGCCGCTTCGGCTAACTCCTGGGCGATATACCCGGCCCACTTGGATTGACTGAGTTGCACGGAAAACTCCCCCGAAAACTGCTTGCGGTCAACAACCGCCGAAGGATAACCAAAAGGCGCTCCCAAATAATCAATCAATTGATCTCCCTCATCGGTGCGAAAATCGTATTGGCTCTCGGGGAGAGGAGGCGAATACTCTCCCGCATGGATGGAAACGGCAACCAAACGCTCTCCGTAAGTAGCCAGTAAATCTTGAATTTGCGCACTCCCTGCCGGGCAATTTACACAGCGAACACCGGTAAATTCCTCAATCAACACCTGCTTTTCTTGATTATTTCCCGGATTAGACCCACCGCTACCGGGAATTTCAGGAGGTATTTCCGTACAGGCTGAAAAGAAAAATAAAAGAAGAAAAAAGAACGACAACTGTTTCATCTTTGCTGCATTAAAAAATTATATTCACAATGGAGGCATGTACTCAAAACACCAACATGCTCATCAAAAAGAAGAACTCACACTCAACTTAACACCGCTAAAGGCAGGTTCCACGCGACAAATTCCACCCGAACAAATAATGCCCTCTACCTGCTTCACATAGCTCAGTGAAAAACGAGACGGTCCGTAACTGTAGTACACATCAAAACGAGGATAGTGAATGGAGAGTTTATTCCCCTGCTCATCCACCGGAGAATTGTGCCCCGGTCGAATGTTGTACATGTCCGAAACAGTGAAAGTCCAGTGAGGAGCTATGGCAAACTCTACCAAGCCGAACAACCAATCCCCGTAATCGTGCAACTCCCCCTGCTCGTCTTTGCCTACTTTCATGTATTGCCCTTCAAAGCGAATGGATTTTTTTCGCGAAATTTTGTACAAAAAATCGGCATAAGGCGTAACGGCCTCCAGCAAAGGAGCATCCGGCTTAAAGAAGTACACTGCTTGATTGTAATTCAACCATTGCACTCCACCTATAAGCGTCCACTTTCTCTTTTTCTTTAAAGTCAGCTCCGAATACAGTTCGCGATACAGCAATTGGCCTTTTAAATCCGTAATGTTAGAAAAATTGAGCGCCAACCTCGCTTTTTTAGAAAAAGCATAACTCAAATCCGCTTGATAAGCCATCTCACCAAACTCCTGCGTAGCCGCGGCATAACGGGCTGTAAGCCTATAAGTATTGATGCGCGTCATCGGAGGCAAGAAGTTGATGAGGCCTCGGTTAAGTGTTTCCTGGGGCCGAGTGCGAAAGGAAAAATTCTGCGTTCGTTTTACCTCCAGGCTTGCGCCAAACTTGTTTTTTGCAAAACTCAAGCTACTGTACAAAACAGTACCCGGAGCTTGGATAAACTTAGGCCCCGTAATGGTATCTCCGGATTGTGTAGCCCTTACACCGAAGGGGTCATTCATGTTATCTTTGGTCTTATAGGCGGTCTCTAAGTACCAATTGAAAGGGCCCGAAACCAACTGTTGGTACAGAGTAAAAGCATAGGCATTGTAAACCGGCACAAATTGATCTTCGGGCAAATAAGTCGCCAAATTAGCTACCAGGCTTTGCATGGTAGCATCGTCTAAAGTGCGGTTGACAATGCCCAATCCAGGCAGCCAATACACCTTTTTTTCTTTGCCCAGCGTCAAAGCGCCATCAATGGCCAGGCCTTTGATGATGGATCGGTAAGCATCAAACTGCTGCTTTTGCCTGCCGGTAAAAGCCCTGATGGTCCAGTTGTCGGCAAGCTGGTATTGTAAACGCAGGCCTAAAAGCGCTTGATCTATGGCCAATGCCCGCTCTTCATAGGCCCGATAAATGATGCCGCTGCCAATTTGGTCATAGAGATAGCCGGCTTCTACCTTGAGCTTGTTCAACTCTTTACTCACGTACCACAAACCAAGCCCCTGAGCGGTATAGGAATCCTGAGGGTTGAGCAAATTGGAGTTGTTGAATAAATCAAACCTCACCCGAAACTCAAAACTCTCGCGTCGGTAGTTGACGTCCAACCAAGCTTCGGCTCCGTACAGTTGATGGTCGTACTGAGGCGTATTGGCAGCTCCAATCAGGCTATCCCGCATAAAGAAGTTGCCATAACTCTCCAGGCGGCCGGATAACTGCCCCTGCGCACAGGTAAGAGATGCCCCAAAGAAAAAAATTGTGCAAAAGAAAACAATGCGCTGCATGATTTGTCGTCAGTTTTGTCTGCTCTAAGTTAAAAAGACGTTAAAAGAGGACAACTTTTCGGCTTTCCACATACCTTCGCAACGAGTTTTAGAGTTTTTGCTGCGGCAAGTTCTCTCGGCTTTCGCCAAAAATTTCCACTTTGTCGCGACAAAAGTAAGTTTTTCAAGACGAAAAAGCCTTTTCAAAACACAAACTGCAATGAAAATGACCAAATACCTATTCGCACTTCTGGCATTCGTTCTCTTTCACTTAACGGGCTTTTCCCAAAGGAGTCTGCCCGATGTAACGGTACACACCTTACAAGGAGAAGCTGTTAATTTGCTTCAAACCTACGGACAAGCAGATGGCAAAGTTACTATCATTAGTTTTTGGGCCACTTGGTGCTCTCCCTGTAAAAAAGAACTGGATGCCATAGCAGAACTGTACGAAGAATGGTTGGAAGAATACGACGTCCAGCTCATTGCTATCAGCATAGATACCCAACGTTCTTTGGGCAAAATACCCGCCATGGTAGCTACAAAAGGCTGGGAGTTTACCGTGCTTGCAGGCGATGCGCAAACCCTGCAAAATGCCTTTAATTTTTCCTCTATTCCCCAAACTTACGTGGTAGATAAAAACGGCAACATCGTTTGGATCCACAATGGCTATACGCCCGGAGACGAGTACGAGTTGGAAGAAATTATTGAAGACTACAACGCACAATAAACCTAAACCCGAATAGAAAAAATGCCCGTAGTTCAACAGCTACGGGCATTTTTCATCCTTTTGCTATAGCGGCTTGACGCAAACGCTTGAGAAAAGGGGAGGCGAAAATAAAATCCTGGAGGATTTGGTTATCACTGCTCATCACCTCTGTCTTGTTTCCCGTCCAGACCAGCTCACCCTGATGCAATAAAGCAATGTTGTCTCCAATTTCCATGACGGAGTTCATGTCATGGGTATTGATGACCGTGGTGATGTTGTTTTCGTAGGTGATGTCTTTGATCAGTTCGTCGATCAACAGGGCGGTTTTGGGATCAAGGCCTGAGTTAGGCTCATCGCAAAACAGGTAAGAGGGATTGAGCACAATAGCCCGGGCAATACCTACGCGCTTTTGCATACCACCACTAATTTCAGACGGATACTTCTCATTGATGCGATCCAAGCCCACTCTCTCCAGGCAGTAATTGACGCGATCTACTTTTTCTTTTTCCGTCCATTGGGTAAACATATCCAGAGGAAAGCGTATGTTTTCTTCTACCGTCATGGAATCAAACAAGGCAGAGCCTTGGAAGAGCATGCCCACTTTCATGCGTATAGCTCGCAATTGCTTGCGATCTAGCTCGAAAAAATCCACATCGTCATACCAGACTTTGCCACTGCTGGGTGTGATCAAGCCCACGAGAATTTTGAGCAATACGGTTTTTCCCGCTCCAGAGCGCCCAATAATCAAATTGGTTTTTCCGGGTTCAAAGGTATGTGTAATACCCTTGAGCACCTCGTGATCTCCAAAAGATTTGTAGATGTCTTCTACTCTGATCATATCTTAAGCCTAAGTGAGCAGTACAGCAATGAGATAATCGAACAAGAGAATGAGGATATCGCTAAAGACTACGGCATTCGTACTGGCACGACCCAGCTCAATGCTTCCGCCCGTCACAAAATAGCCCTGATAAGCAGAAACCGAAGTCAGCAAAAAAGCAAAGGTTACTGCCTTGACATACATGATGAAGACATTGTAACTATCAAAATAGGCATGCACGCCCCGAATGTAATCCACATCGGTCAGATAACCAAAGGGAACCGTAGCCAGGTAACCACCCACTATAGCCAGGAAAACCGCCAGCGTAACCAAAACGGGGATCATCACCAGAGAAGCCAAAATCTTGGGCCGAATGAGAAAGGCTGCCGTATTGACGCCCATAATCTCCATCGCATCAATATGCTCTTTTTGGCGCATTCCCCCTATTTCAGCAGCTATATTAGAGCCTATTTTCCCCGCTAAAACCAAGCTGGTGATGGTCGGAGCAGCCTCAATCAGGGCAAAATCCCTGACAATATAGCCGATGTAATACAGCGGCACCAGCTGACCATCCAACTGATAAGCAAATTGCAAAGCGGCAACCGCCCCCATGAACACGGAAATCAAAAAGACGATGAACAAAGACCCAACGCCAATGTCGTCCATTTGCCGCAGCAATTCCTTGCGGTACATCCGCAGGTTCTCAGGCCGGGCAAACAAGGCATTGCCCAAGAGCATCACATAACGGCCAAAGTGAAATAAAAGATTCATCGTCCTGCTTTCAATTTGCGTGTGGCAAAGATAGCTCTTCCATCAAACAATGAGAGACAAAAGAAAAAGCCGGACTGCCCTCATCGCAACTCCCTGTATCTGACCGAGCGGGAGGGGTCTAAACGCCCCATAATCTGGATGACTTTGGTGCGCTCCGGCAGAGAGGCCGGCTTAAACAGCTCTATGATTTCATCGCCCTTGGCGTTCGTAAAAAGCTGAACAATCATCGATTGGGGATAAATCTGATTGACCTTTTGAATGTCTTCCAAAGCTTGGAGAATAATTACACGAGCTGCACCCACATCGCTATAAGCAATGTCCAAGCCCTGTCGATGATAATCGTACCACGCCTGACGAAAAGGCCTCACCTTGGGGGAAAGCAAGTTTTCTATCAACCAGTAGCGATTGCGGTTGCCGTCTTTCGGGCGCCAGCCCAAATAAGTGTTCACAAGAGATTCCGGAACGAGGTTGACGATGTTTTGAGCTTCCTGAAAAAAACGTTCGCCCCCAAAAGGAGAAAAGGAGTCGTAATCCAAGCCCAAAACCACATAAGCGTAAAACGACAAAATGGACGCCAGGTTATCAGTAAAGCTGTTCTCCACATACTCTATAGGCTGAAATTGTTCGTATTGAAAGAGAATGTTCTTATCAATGTGGTTGAGCATGGGGGTTTTGTACGTACTTCCGTAAACAGGTCTCAACGACTGCAAGGCCAGCTCCGCTTTAAAACTCCCGTTGCCGTTGTCTTCGGTAACGGTAAGCACCAAGCTCAGTTCAATTTTTTCCTCCTGTAAAAACTCGTCTTCCGTCCAACGCTGGTTGTTCATGAAATCCCTAATCGCCTGTTCCAGACTTTGAAACACTTTGGCATCCGTAAGCTGCACCTGCGGTGCCGTAACGACCGAAACCTCTACCTGCAACTCCTGAGCCTCTAAAGACCAGGCCAAAGAAGACAACAGCAGCAACAGAAAAAGCTTCTGCAAAAGAGCAGGAACATATTTGGCGAAAGCTAAAAGAATATTCATTGGATGTTTTCTTTATCCATCAAAGCTTCAAGGGCATCTACTATATCTTCGGCCACCTCTTCCTTGGCTTTTAACTCATAAGTTTGCGCTTTATTGCCCGGGTAAAGAATGGTGATTTTGTTGGTATCCACCTGAAAACCGGCTCCGGCATCCCGCAGCGAATTTAAGACAATGAAGTCGAAATTTTTGCGCTGCAATTTAGCACGGGCATGAGCTTCTTCTTTTTCAGTTTCCAGAGCAAAGCCGATGAGATATTGCCCGGCTTGCTTTTGTCGGCCCAAGGTGGCTGCTATATCGGGCGTTTTTTCGAGCTCCAACAAAAGGGAATCACCCGTCTTCTTGATTTTTTGTGTAGCTGGATGGGCAGGGCGATAATCCGCCACAGCAGCAGCCAAAACAGCTACATCGCTTCGAGGAAAAAACTCCAAAGCTTTATCGAGCATTTCTTGCGCCGTTTGCACGCGCCAAACCTGTACCAACCCCTCTTTCGGCTTTTCAGCAGAGGGGCCCAAAATCAATTGCACATGAGCACCTCTGCGAGCCAAGGCATCAGCCAAAGCTACACCCATTTTACCCGAAGACCGATTGCCGAGAAAACGCACGGGATCTAAAGGCTCATAAGTCGGACCGGCCGTCAACAATACCCGCTTACCGGCAAGAGGTGAACGAAGCTCCGCAGATTTGCCTTGAGCAAAAAAAGCCGTCAGAAAAGCAAAGATTTCCTCCGGCTCAGCCATACGCCCCTCACCGTATAAACCACTGGCCAATTCGCCATGCCCAACGGGAATGAGCTGCACCCCGTCTTCCTGTAAACGAGTGATGTTGCGACGCGTCGAGGGATGATGCCACATGTCCACATCCATAGCCGGAGCTACAAAAACGGGGCAACGGGCAGAAAGATACACCGCAGCAAGGAGGTTGTCGCAAAGTCCTTGACTCATCTTGGCCAAGGTGTTGGCCGTTGCCGGAGCTACCACCAAAGCATCGGCCCAAAGCCCCCACTCCACGTGCTTGTTCCAGTTCGATTCGGATTGAATGTCGGAAAGGACGGGCCTTTTACTCAAAGTGGACAAGGTGACGGGACCAATGAAATCGGAGGCTGCTGCTGTCATCAAAACCTGGACATCAGCACCTGCTTTCACCAAAAGACGCAGCAAAAAAGCAGCTTTGTAAGCGGCAATGCTACCGGTAATGCCGAGGAGAATTTTTTTGCCCGCCCAAGTCGAAACCTGAGAAAAACGATTTTCCGGCTTGTCAGAAGCCATGGTTTTCTTCTTCTGTACCCTCGTTGGTATAGCGATAATAAAGCTCCCCGTTTATAAACTCATGGGTGGCTATAATGGTCGGATGGGGCAATCGCTCGTACAAACGAGATACTTCGATTTGTTCTTTGTTCTCCATCACTTCCTCTATGACATCGCTGTGCACACTGAACTCCTCCAGTTTGCGGTTTAACTCGGCTTTCAATTCCTGAGAAAGTTGACGAGCACGCTTGCTGATGACGGCCAAAGCTTCGTAGATGTTGTGATTGGCCTTCTCCGCCAATGCTTCCACATTACGAGCCGTAACATTAGGATCTAGTGCTTGAACCTTCTTCTTGATATCTGTCATGACGCAGTGTTTTTAGCTTGTGTTCTATATCCACGCGAAAGCCTCTTACTTCATCGGCATAGGGGCTATCGGAATATTTCTCTACAAATTCGCGACTATAAGTCAATGCTTTTTCCAAACGCTCTTCGATCTTTTCCGGGACGCTGTTGATGGCCAACAGATAAGCCGCTTTCACAATCATGTAACGCACCTCTTCGGCTCTGTCTGTATCGGGAAAATCAATCAACAAATTTTCAAACGACAAAGTAGCTGCCTGATATTGCTTTAAGTTAAAATACAAAAGACCATTGGCATAAGCCTTACGCTCCAGTTTCTCACGCAATTCGTCCATCAACTTGTTGCACTGAACAACGCGATCGCTCTGCGGATGGTTGTTGATAAAAGCTTGAAAGGATTCTATGGCCTGCAAAGTGTATTTCTGATCCAAACGGTAAGAAGGCGACAATTTGTAGTACGAATAAGCAGACATGTACTCCGCCTCCTCTTTGTGCACACTCACCGGAAACGTCTGAGCAAAATTCTTGAAATAGTAAGCTGCCAAAAGGTAGTCTCCAAGGTAATAGTAGGTATAGGCGTATTTGAAGTACAGATTCTCCAACTCAGGCTTACCTCGAAAAGCCCCCAAAGCCAGTTCAAACAGGGCTTGTGCCCGGTAATAATCCTCCTCTTCAAAATAGACCAAAGCCTGCTTGTACATCAAATCGGCATCTCCGCTCTCGCGAATGCGTTCGTATTCCGTCTTACATGAAAACGAAATCATCGCCAAAAACAAAGCAAAAAAAGCCGGGAAAATGCGATTTTTCATCATAAGGGCGCAAAGTTACGACATTTTTACAGCACAGACAAAAAGCTTGCCTGGTAAAGACCCCATCTCGCGTGCAAAAGTTGTTTCTCCAATTGGAATACCGCCATCTTTGTTCAAAAACCCCTACTTTTACCACAGCACAAGCACAAGAAATGCGAAGTAAACCCGCTGAAAGCTTCCTAAACAAGTACTTTCTTTCTCCCCATGACAAACGCAAAAGAGCAGATACCTTCCGGCTTGAGCCAACACAAAGAACGCCATTTCAGGGTCTTCTATAACCAGACCATCTACCCCGAACTGGTACGCCTGAATCGGGTGCGCATCAACCTCTTGGTTTCTCTGATGATGACCGTCTTGCTACTCATCGGCTTTATCGTCGTCGCCGCAACCTCCAAAAATCTGCCCCTTCTCATCCTACTCGCCATCCCTGTAGGCCTCTTTTTCTGGAGCACCGCAACGCACTACCAACGCTACGCCCTGGTTTTTAAACCGCGCATCGTCAACCTCATCCTCGATTTTTTCGATGATTACGTCAATTGCGAAAACCTCAGATTTGACGTGAAAGGCCAAATTCTTGTACCCAAAAAAAAGCTGCCAACGGCAACTGACCATCACCTCTCTAAAAACAAAACAAAAAACAAGCCAAATACCGCTTCGAAAGAACCGAAAAAGACCTTGTATATCCACCTAAAAGAACATTTTAAAAAAAGCGGCTTCTTTGAACTGAAGGGAAACGACACCTACGAGGCCGAAGATTTTATTACCGGTGAAGTCGGCAGCATCGCCTTTGAACTGGCGGAACTGAGGATAACCCGCATCTCTCGCATCACCAACAGCATGTTCGTTTTGTTCCACGGCATATTTCTACATAGCGAACTCGAAACCCGCCGCCTGCGAGGCAGACTGCTCATCATCCCACGAGAAGAACACGAATTTTTCTGGCGAAGCATCCAGCAGGCTCTAACCCAACGCATGCAACAAGCGGACAAATGGATACAAAATGCATCCTTCCGACAACACTACCTAACCTATGCCAACAAGGAAGTCTCCATATCGCGCATCCTTCCGGAAGACATGCAGGCTACCATCATGGACTACAGGCAAAGAACCGGCAAAGCCCTCTACCTGGCCTTTTCAGACAACCAGGCCTACATCGCCATTCGGCGGCGCAAAGACCTGCTCGAACCGCCTTACTTTCGCAGCCCTGTGCGCTTTGAGCTCATTCACGAGTTTTACGAAGACATAGCTTCCCTCCTGGTGCTGATGGAAGCCTTTGATCAGTTTCACTAAATTCACTTGGGGAGCTTTATCACATACGTTTTACCCTTAGAAACCTCCAGAGAAGAGGAAAGCAGCCAGGGATTGTACACTTTCAACAGCCGGTATGTGGTGTTGTGCCTTTCGGCAAATGCGGCCCAAGACGACACGCTCTTTTCCACCTTCACTTCCCGATAATGATCTAAGGGCTTGTATTTTTCACTTTTGCTCAAGTGGTAACCAAAAGCCTCGGGGCGCTCAAACAAATCTTTATAAGCCAAGATGCGAAAAAAATAACGCGAAGTCTCTTCGTTGAGGTTGAGGTCGAAAAAAGAATGACTGCCCTGTTGTTCAAGAGCCTTGCGCAAAGCCGAAGCCCCCATGTTGTAAGCAGCTACAGCCAAAACCCAAGAACCGAAACGATCGTGCAAATCCCGCAACTTCTCACAAGCGGCACGTGTCGATTTCTCTACATGCAAGCGCTCATCTACCTCCTTGCCGACTTCCAAGCCGTATTCTTCCGCACTGCCTTTTAAAAATTGCCAGATGCCCCGGGCACCGGCCGGAGAACTCACATGCCGCAAACCGCTTTCTGCTACAGCAACGTATTTCAAATCCAAAGGCAAATTGTATTCCCGCAAAATGCGATCCATAAGGGGAAAATACCGGCCTGAAAGCTTCAAAACATCCAACGTACTGGAATGCCTGTAAGCCACAATCTGCAACTCGCGATCTAAACGCTCATACAAATCAAAAGAAGAGGAAATCGCAACTTGCTCTCCGGCAAAATCATAGCTGCTAAGTGGCTTAACCGACACAACAGGTGGTGGCGTAGAAGCTCCTCTCTTTATGCCAAAAACCTCTTTTTCATTTTTCGACTGTTGAGACAAAATGAGCAAGAGGATACCTAAGACACCCAACAAGGCCAAAGAGCGCAAATTCTTCATGCTTTCTTTTTGTACACCGGAACCGTAGAGCAAGGCTCCCCAAACATGATGCTGCGGGCGACATCCTGCACTTTCCAAACAAAGGCCGCATAAGCCGCTGCAGGCACAGGCTTATCGCCACAACCTTTGATCACCAAACGCCTATCCCGAAAAGCCTCTTCGTCCAAAGCCTCAATAGCTGAAAGCATAGAGTGCTTGATAAACTCCTCTTTGCTACCCTGAAAAACACTGCAGGCAACACCCTTCAAATAAGAACTGACCAACATATACGCCCACATGGGAATGATGGCATCCGTTGAGCAAAAAACCACCACATGCTTGTCTTTGTAAACCGCCCAGTCGTGCTCTTTCAAAGCGGCCCGAAACTCCTTCTCCCGCAAAATCAAAGCCTGAAAGAGAAAATCCTTCAAATCAAAGTCTACAATTTCACCATTGGGGTAATAATCTTCCAAATTAATAGTAAGCAAACCACTCTTCGCTACGCGATTGACTAAAGGCTTGTCCATAAGCATAAAGTTGATGCTGAAAAAAAGATGCCTCAACGCCTCTTTCCCTCTAAAAACCACACAGCTAAAGCAATTGTTTTGCTCAATCAGCCTCTGTTTACTCCTCTTCACCTCCTTGAACAGGCTCCGGAGCAACCACCTCTTCGATAGGCGCTTGTTCGCCTATTTCGCTATCAGGCACCTTGAAGTCTTTGGGCTTTGGCAGATCGCCTATATCCTTAATACCGAAATAATCCATGAATTTTTCACTGGTGCCATAGAGAAGTGGTTTGCCCGGCCCCTCACTGCGCCCCACGATGCTGATCAGTTCTTTTTCCAGCAACTTCTGCACGGAATAATCGCAACTCACTCCCCGGATTTTTTCCATTTCACTCTTGGTTACCGGCTGTTTGTAGGCAATGATGGCCAAAGTCTCCAAAGCAGCCCGCGACAACCTCTTCTTCATCCGCTGTTTGAGCCAGACTCCAATAACAGGATGATAAGCCCCCTTACTCAAAAACTGATATCCGCCGGCTATGGGCACAACTTCTATGGCAAAGGCTTCATCGGCATAACGCGCCCGCAAACGCTCTATGGCTTGTTCAATCTCTTCGTCCCCAAATTTTGCCTCAAAAGCCTCCTCCAAAGCAGCCTTTATTTCCTTTATAGTAACGGGAGCTTCCGAAGCAAAAATCAAGGCCTCTATCTGCTGTTCTAACTGAT
>Ga0256841_1003683_pt1 | contig 11349 bp, 8 predicted proteins | sample 356308metaG_FD_185971 | JGI IMG/M metagenome (GOLD analysis project Ga0256841, IMG submission 185971) | Hydrothermal vent microbial communities from Mid Atlantic Ridge, Atlantic Ocean - 356-308 | ecosystem: Environmental > Aquatic > Marine > Hydrothermal vents | place: Atlantic Ocean: Mid...
AATAACAATGCTATGGAACTTTATTTCGCCTGAGATATTAAGGTCTGCCAGATTTATACTTTTAACTTTCCAGCCTGTCCAATTTAAAGTATCAACAAAATACGGAACGTTCGAACCGTTGGCATCTCGAAACCAGAATTCAAGCAAATTGTAACTTAAGTCCCCAAATATCCAAAGATTAAATGAAGAACCGTTCACTACCGGTTCCGCTGCGTTGTAAAGCCTGCAAACTCCCGAATCCGAAGTAAAATTATAAATTAATTTTCCAGAATAAGAACCGCTGACTTTTCGATTGCTGACTATTGTAAATTTCGTTTGATTCGAATCAATTCCATTAGTACTTCCACTTTGTTCCGGCTGCCACCATTGTCCTGCGTTTTCAAAACTATCTATTATTGTTCCGTTCGAATATTTTTCTTTTTCGGTATAAAATGTAATGGCTAAATTCTCACCAAAAGTTAACCCGTCTTCATCTTTAATTCCTTCATTCAGAATAATTTTATATCCGGAAGAATTGTTTAGCGGATTAGCGGGCCAGAAAATTATTTTACCTTTAGAAAATGAATCTTGATCTACTAAAAGACTTACATCGTTATTTTGAGCATCTTTAAAAAATATATTCCCTCCTAACGAGTTAATATCTATGGGAGCATCAAAATCCAGTATAATTTTTACTGTTGTGCTAATTTCCTTTTGATTTTCTTTTGGATAAAAAGATATCAATTTCAATTTTTCTCTTGTTTTAAAATTTATCAGGAAAGGACTTGCAAGTTTTATTCCGAACCGGGTTTCTGCCGTTGTATCGATTGTTACCGAATAAGTTGTATTGGCAAGTAATTTTGAATCCGGTGAAAATGTTAATTCTTTATTATTGTCTCTCCACTCAAAATTTCCGCTAACAGCCGGTTCTATCTTAAACGCATTTTGTACGGAGGAAGTATTCATTGGAATGCTAAAGGTAAAATTAACTTTAGTGCTTAAGCTAACGGTTGAATCGGCGTTAAGAGGTACGGTTTGTAATACAAGCGGTGGATTATAATTCGGAACAATACTTAAATATTTATCTGCAAAAACAGTTTTATTAGCCACAACCGTAACAGTTAAGGAATCAGGCTGATAATCCTCCGCTTCGTAAATTAATTTATAATTACCGGGACTCAGACGGTCGAACATAAAAAATCCATTATTAAAATCATCGCCGTTATAAACTAAGTTTCCGGGTTGAAGCGTAACTTTTAATTTATTGACCGGCTTTTTACTATCCGCAGAGTTTATTGAAAAGTAACTGACAGGTTCATCTTTATCTCTAACTATTCCGGCTATTTCTCCGAACGGCATAGGAGTTAATCCGTAAAATTGCACAAACGATCTTGCAATTGCCCAGGCTTCATGCTTAAGGTATGCTTCGTCCTTCAAACGCCACGATTCGGGTATATAATCGTGGAAAGAACCCTCGGAAAGTGTTCCCGGCATAAGCAAACCTTTAAATACTCCAAGGTATGGTTTCCCGGTTCCGTAAAAATCAAAATCGCCTCTGTTGTAATGCGTGGATGTTCTGTGAGCCTTATAAATTTCGTTGGAAATTATACTCCCCATCTGTTTAGCTTCGGGATATGTAGGTCCGTTATCAAAACCTTGAAATAGTACCAGTGTATAATTAGTTTGCCCATCGTATGAATTACTGTGAATTGAATGGAAATAATCGGCATCAAAGTTATTTGCATCTTCCACAATTTGAGATAATGGCAGATCGTCTTGCGTTCTGTTTTGTGTTCTACTCATTCTCACGTCGGCATTCATACTTTTTAATATGTCCCGGAGATATAACCCTTTTGAAAGATTCCCTTCCGATTCCCAAAAATCAGTCGCCACCACATGACGGTCATCTGAATCATGTCCGCCATGCCCGGGATTAATATAAATTCTTAGACTATCAAAATCCTGAGCAGCAATTCTAATAGTAAATAAAACCATTATTATAGCAACAAAATTTTTCAACATTGGAGTATTCCTATAATTAAAATTTAATCCGATATCTTCAATTTCATTAGGTAAACAATACCTGAGCTGGTATTATAAACTATTCCTGAATTATCAGGCAACCACGAAGGATAAAGCTCAATGACGTCATCGCTCGATGTAAGTTGTATTTCCTTAGAGCCGTCGGCTTTAATTACGTACAAATCCGAGCCGGTAAAATTGTAACCGTCGTCTTTATCTTTCATAAACAAAATCCATTTCCCGTCGGGCGACCAACTCGGATAATTAGCATAACCGATGTTTGTTAAAATATTTCCGTCCAAATCGGAGATGTAAGTTCCATTTCCGCCAAATGTAAACAAAAGTTTTGTCCCGTCCGGTGAAATTGAAGGCCATAAATAAATACCTTTACCAAGAGGTTGAAGGACTTTCCTTTTGCCATTTTGGTAAACTACAATATCTCTGTTTTCTATATCGACTTTGGGTTTCACTGTTAATTTATTTTTTTTAAGTTTAGATTTTGTAATACTTAAGAATTGTATTTTATTCTCAAGTTTCACAAATGCGTCTTCCCCGGTAAAATCAATTACTTTTAATTTTCTTGCTTCCGGTATCAAAACGCTTTCTTTTCGTTTTACTAAATCAATGACTGCTAGTGAAGTGAATTTCTTTTTATTAATATATTTTACTTTCCTAAAAAGAATTTTATTCCCGCCCTCACCAAATCTGAATTTGTATCCGGCGCCCGAATAATTATTTACTTGCCGGATGATTTTACTACCGGTATCATAATACCAAAGTCCCTTGTAATTAGTGGATGTAAAAAATATCTTAGAACCGGCGGGATTGGATTTTGGAAAATAAAACTGACCATCCGAGAAAGATGTTATTGATTTATTACTTAAAACAATTACTGATTGAGCAGTCACCGAAACATTAAAAATAATAACGGCTAATAAAATATTGATGTTTTTCATTTACATTCCTTATTGAATATTCAATGTAGCGAGGATAATTCCGCCATCATCCGAATTAAATACTATTTTTTTCCCGTCGGGAGACCAAGCAGGATTAGAGGCTACGATATTTTTGCCTGCCAGCAAATTGAATTCCTTTAGGGAAGGTAGCGCAGCAATAAATATTTTTGATCCGGTAATTTTCATCCCGTCTGCTTTTTCTTTAACGTATGCAAGCATTCTACCGTCGGGCGACCATGCCGGCTGCAGTCCGTTCTTGATTTGGTTTGTCCTCCCGTTTGAACTTTTTACAAACAGTCCTTTCCCTTTCACCTCATACGCAATATCGTCGCTTACAGGAGACTTGGCGGCGTATAAAACAGCGGAAGAGTTACCGATATTAATCCTTGTAAGTTTCCCGTGCTTAATTTTTACAAGTTTATTATCTAAAGATAAAATTAAATCGGCAGTATCACTTGTGGACTTTTCGGTTTTTGTTGTTAAATCTATTATGTGTAACTTTCCTTCTTTAAAATAGAGTAGAGTATTTTTACCGCTAATAACCGGCGGAGATATTCTTCCTTTGGAAGTGACTAAAATGTTTATCTTCTTTGAACTAACATTCTGTCCGGCAATCAAATAGTTAATTTTCCTTTTATAACCGCTTCTTACTTTTAATCTGTAATAAATTTTTTCGCCCGATTTGCCGACGGCAAATTTATATCCGATTCCGTTTGCATCCGAAAGTTGTGTTACCTTACCCGAATGGATATTATAATACCAAAGTCCTTTATAATTTTGCGACGTAAAAAATATCCGCCGGCCGTTATCGGAAAACTTAGGGTGGTAAAACCTGCCTTCTTCTTTACCGGTTAGCACTTTTAATGAGATTAGCTTTATATTCTTAACCGGAATAACTTTTTTGCTCTTCTCCTTATCCTGTTTCCTTGAGCAACCTGATACGGCTAATGCAATAAATAAAAGTAAAATCAAATAGTTTGTTCTTTTCATCCGCAATCTTTACCCTGCTGAAGTAACAGGAAACTTATTTATAATGTATTACTTCCTGTTTCTGCTTTACTTTCTTTTTCGTTTTTAAGGAATCCTTCCTTTGTTCTTCCCAATCCCGTTGATGTATGGATTTAAATCCTGCCGGTTCTTCTTTGTTGGTCCGGACTTCGCTTTTATTAATTTGCTTTGTTAAAGAACCGCTCGATTCTTTTTTTGAACAACTAAATGTTAAAAATATAATTATTAAAAAATAAAATACTTTTTTCAATTTGACCTCTTAATCTTATTTTAAAAGAGTCATCTTACCGGATTTTAACATAACATTACCGGAAAAATCCGTAAAAATTAAACGGTAAATATAATTACCGGAACTTACTTTTCCACCGGAGTTATTAATTCCGTACCAAACGACCTTATGCTGTCCGGGCGCTACTCCTTGTAAAATTTTCGACCAAACCAATTGTCCTAATGAATTAAAAATTTGCAAATTAATATTCCCGGAGTGAGTAATATAAAACTTTATTGTTGTAGACGGATTAAACGGATTAGGATAATTTTGATATAATACAAAGTTATTTTTAACCACTTTCCCTTGTTCATCAACAGATACCGGTAGCTCGAAGAAGTTCAATATATCCTTCATAATATCAATTCTGCTTGATTCCGGATAAAATGTTTCGAAAGGGACAGCCAAATAAACCAATTTTGCGTTTTCACTACCGCCCGGAAATATTCCATTATATGAAATACCGGCGCCTCCGTTGGAAAGTGGAACTCCGGCATACTGCAATACATTTTCCGACCCGTTTTTTGATTTTATAGCGTCCGGCCAATCCACATCGAAAGTGCCGTGGTTTCCGTTATCAAATTTGGTTGTCGATAAATCCGAAAACATTGAACCGCTTACCGGATCGACTGAATAATAAGTCGCCTTTTGTCCATTCGGCGCATCGTCAATATAATCGGCTTTTAAATAATTGTGATAAAATGATTTGTCATTTGCACTCCCTTTGGCAACCAAATCCCAACCGACTTCCGAACCGGAAACAAGTAATTTGCCTCCGGACTTCAGATAATTTTCCACGGTATCCTGTTCAACAGAATTAAATGTTTCGTCAACAGTACTCTCATCCCCTAACATCCAAATTACAATCGGATAATCCGAAATTTTTACTTTACCATTGTAAACGGCTTCGTTTGAAGATGAAACAAATTTAAAACCATTCATCAATATCGGATTTGCATATTGCCTTATTAAATTACGAGTATTGTTTGTGCCCGAAATTCTGTCAAATCCGTTTACAACCAGTATGCTTTTTGCACTTGACGGGATACCCGCCAAGACTTCTGTATCGTCCGAAGCTCCTGTATCATTAAATGCTTGAACTTTAAAATAATAAGTCGTGTCCGGCGACAATCCTTCTATTAAAATATTATTACTTGTTACCGTATACGGCGGGTTAAAATTAATTCCGTCTTTACCTATAAACAGCTTATATCCGGTTGCATAAGCAGGTTCCGAAAATTGAATACGCAATGAAGAATCGCTTTCGGATACTACACGAAATTCTTCCGGTGTATTTGGCGCAGGTAAAGTTCCGGTTCCGAATTTAATGTCTAATTCATTCCATAATTCATTTCTTGTGCCGTCGTAATTCAATGCCCACATTCCAACGCCTTTTAAATTATGGGTAATTGCCAAATCGTATTTTAATCCAAGACTCGAATCATCGTCGTACCACAATTGGTGCCAAACCCCGTCGTTCCATGCAAGCCAGGGAGTTTTATATTTTGTGGACCATTTTCTGCCGTAAAGGGAAATTAAGGAAACCGTTGATCTGTATCTGGGAGATTCAACAAATTCAGTAACCGGAGCGTTTTCGGCAGAGCTTGAAGCTTTAAAATGAATACCGTAATACGGAACGCCCAAAATCAATTTTTCTGGATTATTTTGAGTAACGGAAGCATATTGGGTTAAAACAGTATTGGTTACGTTATAACTATCGCCGGTTAACGGAGCGGTTGGACCTGTATTGGAGCTCCAACTACCGTAAAAATCGTATCCCATAATAAACAAATAATCGCAGCTGGCAGCCAGACCGGATAAATTCCAATGATTACCCCAATTAACGGCAGGTGCGGCAAACGAAACTTCTTTCCCGGGAAGATTAGCATGAACCGAATCCGAAAGAGCTTTCATAAAATTATTAATCCTGGAACCTCTGTCATCAGTGTATAAACCCTCAAAATCAATATTTACACCATCCAAATTGTATTGATTAATTTTTGAAATTACGTTGTTGATAAAATTGTTTGTGACCGAATTATTTGTAATAATATTCCGGATGTCGTCCTTATTGAAATTTACCGCTACCATTACAACTTTTACACCGTTGGAATGAGCGGCATTAATTATATCTGTCCACGGCCAGCCGGAAGGATTGCTAATAAAACCGTTATTCGAAACGTTAAAATCGAATGCGGCAATGTGAGTTAATAAATCATATCTCAAGTTGTTTTTTGCATCCGGATACTCCCAATCCGGCAAATATCCAAATACGGCTTTACTCAATTGCTTAACCGAGCTCGTTTTTAAGGGAATTATACCTTTACCGGACGGATCGAACTTGCTTAAAAGTTTAACTTTTAGTCCGTATTTTTCCGCATCCCTTTGATGAATACCAATATGCTCTTGTGAAAAAATAAATGAAGAAAAAAATAAAAGGACTAATACAATTTTTTTAATTGATTCCATTCTATGCCGTTATAATTTTTAGGAAAGAAATTAATAGAATTAATTATCGATTTCCAACAATAATATTTAAATTTTAATTCGTAATTTAGCATAATAAATTAAATATGACTAACCCGTATTATTAATATGCTAAAATCTTATTGTACATAAAACTGATAAATCCGGAACCATAATACATCAACAAACCGAGAGGCAAATATGTTATCAAAAGAAATGGAAAGCGCATTAAACGATCAATTAAATAAAGAAATGTTTTCCGCTTACTTATATTTATCAATGGCGGCATATTTCGAGGATAAAAATCTGCCGGGAATGGCAAGCTGGATGAGATTACAATCCGATGAGGAATATTTACACGCAACTAAATTTTATGATTTCATTGTCAAAGCAAGAGGTCGTGTTAAATTAAAAGGAATTGACGAACCTAAATTTGAATGGGATTCGCCACGGCAAGCATTTGAAGAAGCTTTTGCGCACGAACAGTTTATCACAAAAAGTATTAATGAAATTGCAGACTTGGCGGTAAAAAACAACGATCACGCAACAAACACGTTTTTGCAATGGTTTGTAGACGAACAATTGGAGGAAGAGGCTACGGTTGAAAATATTGTAGAGAGCTTTAAATTAATTGCCGATCAACCGGCAGGGTTATTTATGCTTGACAGGGAATTAGCCCAAAGGAATAGCTCTTCATCCGAATAATGTTTTTGCTAATATTTTCTTTTACTTTTTGCTAAAATTTTATTAATATTTGAGCTCGAAAAATTTTATTTGGAGTAATCGATGTCTAGAAAATGCGAAGTAACGGGTAAAAAACCAATAAGCGGCGGAAACATTTCCCACGCCCATAATAATACCAAAAGAAGATTTTTACCCAACATCCAGAAAAAAAGAATTTGGGTAAAAGAACTTAATAGATTCGTTACCGTTAAACTGAGTACCAGCGCACTAAAAACCATTGCGAAAAATGGTACAGGCGAATTGGCAAAGTTGATAAGAGAGAAAAAAATAAAAGTTAGATAATCTCATATTGCCTCCATTATTTATAAGCTCAAGCATTAATTTGTTTGAGCTTTTTTTATATCGTGCAATTTTAATAAATTTCAACACTCAATTAATATTATGAAATCTTCCGTCAAAACCAGAGGTAAAATTGAAAAATTATAATTTAGTTAAAACAGTGTTAATATTTTTAATCTTCACCCAAAGTATTTACTTTGCTCAAACTTTTAACTCGCATACCAAATCCGATTATTTGGCAATCACCGGAAAATTCATTTCAAAATCCTTAACAGGACTTACCGGTTATAAAATGCTGAAAGAACTGACAAAAAAAATTGGTCCCCGATTAAGCGGTTCGCCAAGCGCTTCTAGAGCAGTTAAATGGGCAAAAGAAAAATTAAAAAGAATCGGAGCCGATTCCCTCTGGTATCAGAAAATGCTTGTCCCTCATTGGGTAAGAGGAGATTCGGAAAAAGCAATTTTGGTAAGCGACAAAATGGATTTAGGGAAACAGTTAAATATTGCTTCTCTCGGTTCCAGCATCGGAACGGACAATGACGGTTTGTTTGAGAAGGTTTTGGAAGTTCACAGTTTTGATGAATTGGATAGTTTGAAAGATCTGGTCGACGGTAAAATTGTATTCTTCAATACACCATTTGATCAAACTTTGGTAAATACTTTTAACGCATACAGTAAAGCGGTGCAATACAGGGTTTACGGTGCAAGCAGAGCTGCAAAATACGGCGCCGCCGCTGTGTTGGTTAGATCCGTTACTTCACTTTACGATAACGTTCCTCATGTTGGAGTTATGGTTTATAAGGATTCCGTGGAAAAAATTCCCGCTGCCGCTATATCTTTGGAAGATGCTGATTTTCTGAGCGATGTTCTTAAAATTGATCCCGGAGCAAAAATATATTTGAATTTAAATTGCGCTAACTTACCGGAAATTCCTTCCTACAATGTAATTGGGGAAATAAAAGGTTCCGAAAAACCGGACGAAATAATTTTGATTGGAGCGCATTTGGATAGTTGGGATAAAGGAGAAGGAGCTCACGACGACGGCGCGGGCGTTGTGCAAGCGTTGGAAGTTTTATATCTCTTTAAAAATCTTGGGATTCATCCTAAAAGAACTGTTCGCTGCGTTTTGTATATGAACGAAGAAAACGGTAGCCGCGGCGCTAAAAAATACGGCGAGTATGCCGACACTTCAAAAGAAAGACATATTGCGGCAATTGAATCCGATAGAGGAGGATTTACACCAAGAGGCTTTTCAGTAAAAACAGATTCAGTTAGTCTGGCCAAAATGCAAAGCTGGTTGCCTGTTTTGCAAAAATCCTTAATCGATTGGATAAGACCCGGCGGAACCGGCGCGGATATTTCAAAAATTAAAAACGCAAAGGCTTTAATAGGATTTGTACCTGATTCACAAAGATACTTTGAACTTCATCATTCAGCTCATGATGTGCTTGAAGCAGTGAACCCAAGGGAATTGGAATTGGGAACAGCCGCAATTGCTACGCTGACTTATTTATTAAGCGAAGAGGGTTTATAAAAAAGTCCCGGGAATCTATGAAAATGTGAAAATTTTCCCGGGACTATCGGGGGAGACTATCTAAAACGCCTGTTGTTTCTTTTTGCCCTTAAACTATTTTTACTTCCATTTGATGACGGAACTCTTCTTCTTCTCACTACTTTGGTTCCGCTTTTACCGGTTTGCTTAGCCAATTTGTTATTATAGGAATTTTCCGATCTTGTTTCCGTAGTATTAGTATTTCTTCTTATATTTTCTCTGTTCAATCGAACATTCTTTCCGGCATAATTATCACCCGGCTTTCTTGTTTTTATGGCTTCTCTTTTATTCTGCAAAACTCCATTTCTATTATTCGAACTTAATCTGTTATAATTTAACCGGCGTGATTTTTTCCTTAATTCCCAGCCGGAATTATGTGAGCGATAACCGGTACTTGTATTATTTCTACGATATATATTTCCGCTATTTTCTATTTCGGGCGTAACTCTATTTCTGTTTGAAATTACAACCCTGTCTTTTTTAAGAGTTGATCTGAAATTATCTTTTCTGAATTTTGCCGGAGAACCGGAACCGTAATTTCCAAAAGACTGTTTATCCGGTCGAAATACTCTAACTTCCCTTGAATTGTAATTTCTGTAATTCGAATATTTACGTAATGAATTTACATTTCTAAGGCGACGTTCGGGAACTCTAATTCTACCGTATCTTTCCACCGTCCTTCTGTCTATTCCGCCGTTAATAATTCTTCCGTGAAATGCATAATAATTCGTTCTATATTTTGTTCTGCTGTATATTTTATAGTTGTACCTGTTGTTTACAAAATAGTAGCTAACGTTATTGTTACAGAAATTGTTGTATCTAACAAAATGCCAATATTTGTAATTGCTTCGCCATCCGACGGAAAAATGCAACCCGACATTTATATCAAATCCGGCGTAAGGTGGTAAAGGCGACCAACCGATATAATCATTGTTGTATCTCCATTCGACCCATGCCGGTCCCCATTGATCATCCGGAATCCAAATCCATCCGTAGTAATCATCATAAAACCATCTGCCGTAATGATAAGTAGCCCAACCGAACGGTTCGTAAGATTCCCAATACCATCCGTATTCCGTCCATGACCATCTACCGAGCGAATAAGGCTGCCAATTATAATTGACATATAACGGACGCCATGCATATAATTTATAATCGAGTTCTATCCATTCGCCGTATGGCGCCAATGAAGAATAGAAATAATTAAAATTTAAATCATTTCCATAATTATCCGCCTTTGTTTTTGAAACCGAAATAAATGCGAATAATATTGATAAAACAATCAGCTTTTTCATGACACACCTCATGTTGTTTTACTTTTACTAAGCAACAGGCGTGCCATGTTTATTTTTAGATTTTTAGCCGATTAGACAATATATTGGAATTTTATGTGTAAAAATAAGTACAATGCAGATTGTTTTACTGTACACTGCTATTTCCATCTTTGTTATTTTTTAGTTCATAAATTATAACAGAAATAAAAATATATTGGAACTCCAAAGGTACAGAGGAGATATTATGCAGCGTTTATGATTATTATTGCTCTACTTTTTTAAACTTGTGCACCCAAACTTTTGCATTCGAATTCCAGTATAAATTTTTCACCGTATTCAAAACCATGCTTTTATGGATGTTGAAAATTGAATTTTTATAAGAATTCAAGTCGGGATAACCTTCTTCCCTAGCTTCTTTATCATTAATATCACCCAAATTCTCCTGATATAAATCCGTAATAACAAATTTATTCCCTTCCAAAACAAACTCTTCCCCGGGATAACCGTAAACACCGTTTCTACCTTGACGTGTTTTCTCCCCTTTAATTGTTAATTGAACCATAGATTTATTTGTAATTAATTTTTCTATTTCACAAGTTTTTTTTGGATAATTTTTCATAGCCGGCTCCTTATTAAGTTAATTTTTGTTTTTACAATTATAATATAAAAAAATGTTTAAGTGAAATTATTACGGTTACGCGTTTAAGTTAAAAATTGGTTCCATTTATTCCCGGTTAAGTTCACCAATACAATTTAACTTGTAATTTTTTTTGTAAACAAACATATTCATTTGAATTACCG
>Ga0256841_1003684_pt1 | contig 11349 bp, 11 predicted proteins | sample 356308metaG_FD_185971 | JGI IMG/M metagenome (GOLD analysis project Ga0256841, IMG submission 185971) | Hydrothermal vent microbial communities from Mid Atlantic Ridge, Atlantic Ocean - 356-308 | ecosystem: Environmental > Aquatic > Marine > Hydrothermal vents | place: Atlantic Ocean: Mid...
CCCAAAGCCACCCCCCACACGCCCAACTGTCGTATCTGTTCGCTTTGGCGCACGGCCAAGCGCGCTTGGAACGTGTGTGCCAAAAAGTCCAAGCGGCGCAGCGTGGCTTCCACGTGGTGTGTATCCGTTTCCACCTGCCGAGCCAGTGCGCGCAGGGCCTCGGTTTCCGCTTCCCACACGGTCGGCGCGGCGGCCCAAAGTCCATGTTGCATCACCAGCAAACGATATTCGTCAGCCAAAGCGTGCAGCTCAGCAGCGACGGCGCGCGTATGGCGCAAATCCTCGTTCACCTCGCGGTGCAACGTCTCCAGCGCGCTAAGTTCCGCTTGAAAAGAGGCCAAAGCGGACGTTCCGAGCCGCCAGGCGGGAGAAGGAATCTCCCAAAGTCGCGCAGCCTGGGAGACACGCTCCAACGCTTGTTCTTGGCGGCGGGCGGCGATGGCGGCGTGGTCGGTATAAGCGCTCAGACGATGGCGCGCTTGCACGGTATACCAGTCCAGGCGCGGGGCCAATGTGCGCAAAAAGGCGTTGGCGCGGTGACGAGCGCGCGCGTCCGGATAGACGAGCACGTGCGGCTGCGTTTCATGTCCCAAGCACAACACGCCGAAGGTTGCTTGTACGCTTTGGGTACGTGTTTCGGCCAACTCTTCAGGGGGACGAGGGGCCATGCCGCACCAATAGTGCACCGTGTGCAACCAAGATTCGGCAGGCGGTGCACCGTTCAGCACCGCGTCGAGTTGTTCCCATACCTCCGGCGCATATTCGCCGTTACGAGCCACGATCACGCGCAGCAGCCACATATTGCGCAACACATACGCCGAAAGCGCCGCCGAAAAGCCACTCGGCCCTTGCAAAGCCTGAGCTTCCAACACCAACTGCAACGTGCGCGGGCCATCCCCCTCCCAAGTGGGCAGCGTAGGCAGTTGGGGGGCGGGCAGCGCCAACCATCCGGCCAGTTGGCGAGCAACACGCCGCAATTCCTCGGCAAAAAGCTCCCGCCGTGCAGCACGGCGCGCCGCAGACTCACCCGCTTCAGCGCGTAGATAGTAGGATGTGGCATGAATCAATGGGTCTCGGACGATCATTACGGCACTTTCGCTAACGCTCTCTTGGGTGGAAAGATGTCACCGTTCACCTGTGATAACGGTTGCCGATCCCTGCAGAACACGATATAAACGCGCCCAGCACACTATAGGAGTTCATTATACCGTGTCTCGTGCCAAGCATTACGCCTTTCCCCTCACCCTCACCGCTACAGCGTTGATATTGCGGCTATTTTTCGTGTGGGTGATCGAGCCTGCGCCAAATCTTTCCGGCGGCGACGCTAATTGGTATATGCGCACCGGGCACGATCTGGTCACCACCGGCGTTACCGACGGGCCGATGCAGCCCCCGCCGCTTTATCCGATAGCGTTGGGTGTGGTTCAGGTGCTGATCTCGGGCAGCCCTGCTCCAAGCTCCTACTACACTCACGCCGAGCTGCAAACCGCGCGCACCTTGCAAAGCGTGCTGGGTGCGTTGCTGTGCGTGATTGTGTATTGGCTCGGGTGGCGGCTCTTCAGCGAGCGCGTGGGACGGCTAACTGGCGGCGTGCTGGCGATCAGCCCGGCATTGATCTTGGACGTGGGGCATATCGCCTCGGAAAACTTGATGCTGCCCTTATTCTTCGGCGGACTGGCGCTCTACGCTTACACCTTAGAGCACCCCACCATGCGCCGTATGGCAGCGGTCGGCGCGCTTTTCGGCCTGGCAACGTTGACCCGCGCGGCGGTGCTGGCTTTCCCGCTGCTGCTGGTAGCACATCTCTTCTTACAAGCGCGCACCCACTGGAGACGTTGGGCACTGGCGTTGTTGTTGAGCTATAGCGCGCTGGTTTCCACATGGACGGTGTACAACGTGATCGTATGGGATCGCGTGGTTGTCGGCGGGGAGGGCATTTTGGCGTTCCTCTACCAGGGCACTCGCGGCCAACTTTCGCCCTACGAGCTGGATAGCGAGCTGGGCATTTCGGCGGAAAACGACCGCGAAGACCGCGCCCAAAAGCTCAAGGAACAGGTAGAAGCCACCATCTTCGGCGACCCGCTGGGTTGGGCAACTTACCGCGCCAAGGAGCTTGCCAAAGCCTACGCCCAGCCCCACAATACCAATCATTTTGGCGGCCCCAGCATCCGAAGCACAGCTTGGGCTTGGCTGCGAACAGATCGCAGTTTGGCGGGGTTGCGGGATATAGTGCGCACACGCTCTTTTTGGCCCAAATTCACGTTATATATTTTCCACTATGCGGGGCTGGGATTGGGCCTGCTAGGGATGATCGCAAGTCGGCGACGCTGGAAGGCGTTGCTACCGCTTTACGGCGTGGTGCTATACTTCAGCACGCTGCATTTTGCGCTGCTGGCGCTGCCGCGCTATCTCTTCCCAACTTATGCGGCGTTTTGGCTTTTTGCGGCGGCGTGGGTGACGCGGCGACGCGCTCAGCCCCCCTCCCCCACATCTGCTGCGTAGGCTTGCAGCCGTGCGGTCAGTTCGATCACGCTGCTTCCCGCCAGTGGGGGCATCTCTACACCGTGATCGGCTAAATCGAGATCGGACGTAGCCACCGCCCAGATTTCACCGTTCGTCCATTGCGCGGTGACGCTCATGGCGTGCGGACGCGCCACGTTGTGCACCTGCAAATCCCCGTCCAGCACAAATTCCACGACCTCATGCGTCACAGGCACCAAATCGCGCGAACTGGCAACGTAAAAAGCCAACGGATAGTCGCCACTTTCCATCACGCCGCGCAGCAAGGCGTCCACCTGTGCATTGCCGGTATCCACGCCGTCCACGTCAATATCCAATCGAACCTGGATGCGCCAGTCTTCCGGCGAAACCGGCACCAGCGTAATCGTTCCTTCCCGCACCGGAAAAACGCCCGTGAGTTCCAAGCCCAACACATGAGTGACAAATTCTACTTGGGATTCGGACGGCGCAACGGCGAAGATCAGTGCTTCACTGGTAGCAGGTGTCGGTGTGCTGAGCTGGTTGGTGGTGTCGCCTTTGTCGCCCGGGTCCAACCAACCGCCCGCCCATATCACCACCGCCACGCATACAATGAGCACGGCCACCATGAGCACAGCCAACACTAGAGCGCGTCGTCGCATTGTTTGATTGCCTCGTCCTTGTTCGTGTCATTTCATGCTTCGGTGTGTCACGCCTAGGGGTGCTTGCGCCCGCGCGCCACCATATACACCAACCGCCCTGCAAAAAACACGCTAAACCCGCCCGCCACCAACAACAACGCCAACAGCGCCGTAAGTGCGCGTCCGGTAGCTTCCGGATCGGTAGTGGTGAGCACACCGCCGGTGGACGGATGCAGCGGCGGGGCAATGGTAATAGGAACGGGGTCGGAAACCGCGCGTGCGCCGTCGGTGGCTTGCACCACAGCAACCAACACAAGCTCGCCCTCGTCGCTCAACGTGAGCGTGATCTCCCACGTGCCCTCTGAGCTTGCCCAACCTTGCCCTAATATCCGACCGCTGATCGCGTCTTGGACCCACACCTCCGCGCCCGCTGACGCATGTCCGCGCACCGTGAGCGCCCCAGGGGAATATACAGCGCCCGACGTGGGATCGTCAATATGCGGCGTAGCCACAGGCGCGAGCGTGCGCGGTGTGGTTATCGTCGGAGCGGATGCGGCGGAAAGAGGCAATGACTGAGTGACCGTTACGACGAGCGTCGCCGTTGCGGTGGCGCTTGATGTTCGGCTTGGTGAGGGACGACTGGGTGTGGGAGAGACCCTCTGCGCCACCGCCCGAGGCGATGTCGCGCTGGGCGTGATGGTGGCGGTGGCCGTTGGTGTGGCGCTGGGCGTGGAGGTCAGCGTATGCGTTGCGGTTGGTGTTCGGCTTGGCGAAGGGCTGGGCGTGAGCGTTGAGGTGGCGGTGGCGCTGGGCGTCGCGCTAGGTGTAGATGTGGCGGAAGGAGATGGCGTGTGGGAAGGCGTCATGCTGGGTGTATGCGTCGCGGTGGCGGTGGTCGTTGGCGTGCGGCTTGGAGTATGCGTGATCGTGGCGCTGGGTGTGCTGGGGCTGGGCACAGGGCGCACCTCCATTCGGACGATCACCGGCGCGCTTTTCGCCCCTTGCGCGCTCACCGCCACCACTTGCAATGAGTGTACTCCCGCCACCGTTTGCGGCGGCAACGAAACCGCCCAGCGTCCGTCGTCCAGCGCCAATGTGCCGCCGATCCATTGTCTGCGTTCGTCGTAAATGTGGATGGTGTCGTGTGGGCGCGCCTGGCCGGTGAGCACGGGGGTTTGCCCCACATAAGCGGGCGATGGGGTGCGCACTTCCGGAGTCGGCCAGGGTGTGCCGATGGGGGAAGGCGTGGCGGTAGCGCTCGGTGGCGGAGTGCGGGTCGGCGTATGGCTGGCTGAGGGCGTAGGCGTGCGGGTCTGGGTAAAGGTTGCGGTTGGTGTAGCCGTCGGTGTGGCGGTCAGGGTTGCGGTGGCGGTCTGCGTAGGCGTGGCAGATTGCGTAGTAGCCCCCTCCTTAGCAGCGTAAAACTGCGAGCTGAAAAACAGCGCCGCCAGCCCAGAGCTGAGCAGCAAGCCGAGCAAGATTAACACATCCAAGCGTCGCACCAAGCGTCGCCGCGCATCTAAGTTCACCGGATGGACTCAACTTTCTCACGTTGCGAGGCCAGATGCTTGGCCTGCTCGATCCAGTGTTGCACATCAATCGAGCGCGTCCGCCAACGGGGTTCGTTGATCAACGTCAGGATTTCTTCCGGCGACATAGCCGCCAGTTGCTTGAAGGTCTGGATGCCCGCCTCATAGAGCTTGCCCGCGTAAACCGGCCCGATGCCCTTAATGTCGGTCAGACGATCCTGGCTGGGGCGTGGCGGCACGTCTAAGATGCGGTTGAGCAACGGGAAAAGCCGCGCGATTTGCGTTTCGAGCTGGCGTAACAAGCCGGTTTGTTCGCGTCGCTCAGAAGCCGCGTCTACAAGAAGCGTGGTATGCTCGCTGAGCTTCTCGTCCAGACGCTGGCTCATTTGCGCTTGAGCGGCAAGCGCTCGGTCAATTTGCGCCAAAGTACGCGCTTGCGCGGCCAGGCGCTCGTCGTAGCCAGCCTGCGCAGCACCCCACGTCTCGATCTGCCCGCCGATCGCTTCTAGGCGTTCGCCGTGGGTTTGCAGCGTGGCACGTAAAGCGCCGAAATCCACTTCCGCCAATGTGTTGACGCGGGTGGTCAAGCGCCCGACACGCTCATCTAACGCGGCCAGACGCTGACCGTGCGCGTGTAGCAACTCGGTGATCTGGCGAGCAGCCTCGCCCTGCGCCTTGAGCAACGTGTGCAGCTCGGCGAGCGCGCCTTGGTCCAAACTGTGCACAGACGAAGCAGTGAGCGCTTGGGTATGGTGGAGCAACGCTTCGTTGAGTTGGGCCACTTGCGCGCGCTGTTCGGCCAGCTCCGCTTGGAGCTTGTCGTCTAACATGCCCAAAGTCGCCAACGACACCGGTTCTAGTAGGCGCGGGCGGACTGTGAAAATATAAAAGATCGCTGTGAGCAACACCATCACAAACGCACCAAGCGAAAGAATGGCGAGGGCTTGCACCGGATTCATAGCGCAGCTCCTGAGCAGACCGACTAGGCGTCGGCGCAACATTCCACGACCCCATTATATAAGAGATTGTGCGCTTCCGTATGAAAAGGGGTGTTGTTTTCGGTGAACCGCGTGAATTTGGGGGAACATTCCATCCTAGACACAGCCCGAGGGCAAGCCTTATAGGGCCTTTCTATCCCCTTCTACGACAGCGCAAACATTGACCATCGTGCGCGCCGTCGTTAGAATGTGCGCGGGTTCGCGCTATGGGTGCAGAAGGCAAGGCGAGCGATGCCAAGGCGGAATTGGAACAAGGTTTTTGTCACGGGCGGCACGGGGTTTGTCGGGCTGCGTGTGCTGAGTGCATTGGTAGAAACGGGCGCCGACGTGACCGCCCTCGTCCACCCCGACCACGAAAACCGTCTGGGCGTTTTGCGCCGCTATGTGCGCGTGGTCTACGGCGACGTATGGAACGCAGCCAGCCTCAAAGGGCGGGCACGGGGGCACGGCGTGGTGGTGCACATGGTTGGCAGTTTGCGCGCCCAGCCGGAACGTGGCCTGACATATCGGCAACTTAACCTGGTTTCCGCCCGCAACGTGATCGGGATGGCGGTGGGCGATGGCGTGCCGTATTTTGTGCTGCTCAGCGCGGCGCACCGCCCCGCCGGTGTGCCCAAAGAATATCTGCAAAGCAAGCGTGAGGCCGAAGCCTACTTACACACCAGCGGGTTGCGTTGGGCCATTGTGCGCGCCCCGCTGATCTTCGATCGCACCCAACCCGGGGGACGCTTTTTTGCGGCGCTTTCTTGGATAGGCGCGCTGCCGCTGTTGCGTGTTTTTTTCGGACGCCGCACTCCGCTTCCGGTAGATGTGGTGGCACGAGGCATGGCTCGGCTCGCGCTCCAACCGCAACCGCCCGCCGACCGCGTGCTTTACGCGGGAGATTTGCGCCGATTGGGACGTGTGCCTCGTGGATGGCGTCCGCGCGTCACCGTATCACGCGCACGCACAAAACGCCCCAACCCCAACGCCGACGAAGAAGATGCCCCTTTCGGCTGGCTACCGCCGCTGCCCCCTGAACACCCCTAGTTTGCCAAATTGCCCAAAGCCGTTTATCGTCAAAACAAGACCGACTGCGAAGATTAACGCGGCATGGAGAGCTTACCATGAGCGACGAAATCCCCTACCCGCCGGATGCATTGCCGCCGGAAGAATACCCCGAACAACCGAATGCCGAAGCGGAGCACTTCGACGATGTGGAGATGCCCGCCGAGACAGACGACGATTTCCGCATACGTTCGACTCAAGAGTTCGAGGCCGTGCTAGAAGCGTTGGCAGACTATCCGGGCGATCTTCCGGAAAGCGAGGTGGAGAGCGCCGAAGACGTTGACGAAGTGGCGGCGGAGACCTTCGCAACGCTCGCCGAAGAGCACGAAACGGCAGAAGCCGAACCGGACGAGGAAGCCATCTTTCCCGCCGACACAGAAGCCGAAGAGGCCGAAGAAGCCCTCGCCGCAGCAGCAAGCCCCCCTCCCCCTACCGTAAACGGTGAGGAACGGGTACGCCCACCACGCGCGCGTCGTTTTCGTCGCGCTCTGCGCAACCAGATCGGGATGCTGCCGCTGGCGCTGGGGATGTTGGCGCTGGGCGCATACTTGATCGCGCGGGCACGCGAGGTGCAGGGACTGCCTGCACTTTCCAATGCAGAGCTGGCAGGGCTAAGCGTGTTGGTGTTGGGCTTTAGCGCATTTTTCCATGCGCTGCTTTTCGGACGCAGAGAACGCGGGCTTATCTTCGTCGGCGTGTGGATTTGGGTCACGGCGGGGGCGGTAGTGGCCTTGGCCTACGAGCTGGACGCCTCAGCAGACGCAACGGTTTGGTGGCCGATCCTGCTTTGGAGCACCGCGCTAACCTTTGTGCTCACCTACCTGGTCGAACGCACGCATGACGCCCGTTTGTTGCTGTTGAGCATGATCGCGCTGGTGGCGGGCACGACGGCTTATATGGTCACCAGTGGGCGCGTGAGCGCGGATGTGTTGGACGAGGCCGCTTCTTATTGGCCGCTGCTGCTGACCGTGATCGGCGTGGGAGTGTTGCCGGTGGCGTTCCGACAGCGCACCGAGTGAGCTTATGCGCGCCCTGACTATTGCCATTGACGCCAGCCGCACCACGTCCGCACACCGCACCGGCACAGAAAACTACGCGCTGTGCCTGTTGCGCGCGCTGCTGACGCTGGAAACGCCACATCGCTACCGTCTTTATTTCCGAACGCCCCCCCCGCCCGATCTGATCCCCGCGCGCCCGCATGTGTCGCTGCATGTGTTGCCCTGGCCGCGCTTGTGGACCCATACGCGCTTCGCGGCAACACTTTGGCGCACCCGACCGGACGTAACATTTGTGCCGTCGCACACATTGCCGCTGTGGTTTCCTGGGGCGGCGGTCGTGACCGTGCACGACCTGGGTTATCGTCACTTTCCCCAAGCGCACCCTACCCTCGCGCGGCATTACCTGGAATGGAGCACGCGCCACAGTGCGCGGCGGGCGGCGCGTGTGTTGGCAGATTCCGAAGCGACGGCGCGCGATCTGAGCGCGCACTACCGCGTGCCAAGGGAAAAGATCGCGGTCGTTTATCCTGGCGTAGACGAAACGCTTACGCCGGTGAACGATCCGGCGCGTTTGGCGGCGGTGCGGCGACGCTACGGGTTGCCGGAGCGCTATTTGCTCTATCTGGGCACATTGCAGCCACGCAAAAACATCGCCCGTCTGGTGCAAGCCTACGCACGTTGGCGCGCCCAAACGCCCACTGCCGATGTGGGATTGGTGCTGGCCGGAAAACGTGGCTGGCTTTACGATCCGGCGTGGACAAAAGGTGTAGAAGGTGTAATCTTGACCGGTTACGTGGACGACGCGGACATTTCCGCGCTCTATAGCGGGGCGTTGGCGTTTGTGTTCCCCTCGCTCTACGAGGGGTTCGGCTTCCCCGTGCTAGAGGCGATGCGCTGCGGAACACCTGTGCTCACCAGCACGACATCTTCCTTGCCGGAGGTGGCCGGAGATGCGGCGCTGTTGGTTGACCCACACGACGTGGAAGCCATCACAGAGGCCATCGCGCGCCTGGTAAGCGACGCGGCGCTGCGTGCAGAGTTGGTCACACGAGGATATGCGCAAGCGCGCCGCTTCAGTTGGGCACGCGCCGCCGAACACACTTTGCAGGCGCTGGAAACAGCCGCGCGTTAAGCGAACCGGTTGAGGGGAGCTAACTTCCTTCCCGCGCTCTGAAACCGGCTTCGCACTCCGGAAAATCCCCTCCAAAAACCTCCTCCGCGCTCAGCAAATCCAACACCAACTCCGCCGCGCGCGGCACACTCGCGGCCACCGCAGGGGTGCACTGCTCGGCAAACGTCCACACATCCGCCGCCTGGATCGCCACCACACAGATCGTCTCGTCCGTCGGCAGGTCTTCTGCACCAAAACGGCGCAAAGCCACAAGCGCGGTGCGTAAATTGGTGTCGTGGGCGGAAGCGCTGTTCAGCGTGCCCTGCAAGGTGTCCAGCCGTAAAGCGTACACCTCTCCGGGCACGCCGTTTTGCCTCATGATCGCGTCCACGATGATCGCGCACCGATAGCCGACGAGCAGCTCCGCCAACGCCAGTCCGCCCAACGAGGTGCGGATCACGTCCACCCGCCGTCCTTCGAAAGGCGCTTCACGTAAGCGCGCCTGTACGGCGGTCGCCACTCGCCACCCCACCCCGTCGTCCGAAAGGATCGGGTTGCCCAACCCAACCACAAGCGTATCCACCGGCGCGCCCATCGTTGGCCCCTAGTCCACTTTTTCCAACAGCTCGGGCGGCACAAACTGGCTGCTGTGTTGCACCACCCGCCCCGTGCGGTCACGCACGATCAGCTCCAGCGGCATCTGCCCGGGCAAGGTGTGCGTGGCGCAAGAAAGGCACGGGTCATAGGCGCGGAAGGCCATCTCGATCTTGTTCAAGATGCCCTCGTCCACTTTCCCATTGTGGATCAGCGCGGTGGCAGCGCGGCGAATGCTGATGTAGATCGGCGCGTAGTTGTTGGTCGTGCCCACAATCAGATTGACGCGCTGCAAAATGCCGTTTTCGTCGGTGACGTAATGGTGCGTCAACGTGCCGCGCGGCGCTTCCACAATGCCGACGCCCTCGTGTGGCGTGTCGGTGGGGAGTGCGCGCACCTCGTCGCTGGCGATCTTTGGGTCTTGTGCCAACTCCAACATATGCTCCGCCGCGTAAAGCAGCTCGATCACGCGCGCCCAGTGTGTCGCCAGCGTGTGATGAACGGGCTTGCCGCCAAGCGTCTCATACATGCGCTCGTATTCGGCTTGGGCGAGCGGCGTTGCCATGCCGTCCGCCGCGTTGAGCCGCGAAAGCGGGGTCGCGCAATACACACCGCTATCCTTGCCGTCTACAAAGCCCTTCCAACCCACCTTCTTCAGATAGGGGAACTTAAGATACGACCAAGGTTCGACATGCTCGGCCACGTAGTCGCGGTACTCGTGCGGCGCGTACTTGCAGTGTTCCACGCCGTCCGGGTCCACCACGCGCACCTTGCCGTCGTAAAAGTTGACGTGGTTGTTTTCGTCCACCAAGCCCATGTAGTAGGTGCGCTGCGTGTAGCCCGCGCTGGTGATCAAGTCCACATAGTCGGAGTTGCCCAGCACCACGTCGTGGAAAAGCTGGATGGTGAACTGGCCGAACTCCACGTTTTGGCGGGCGATCTCGACGATCTCCTGGCGCTGCTCCTCGGTGATCGGGTGGCTCATCCCGCCCGGGATAGCAGCGACGGGGTGCACCGTGCGCCCGCCAATCATCTCGATCACATGGTGATTGCGCTTGCGCGTTGCGATCACCTGCCCGCCGATCTCCAAGCCGACTTTGGCGATCACGCCCAAGATATTGCGCTCGGCGGCGGGCGCATCCGGCCCGACGACAAAGTCCGGCCCGCCGAGAGCGTAAAAGTGCGTGGTGTGGTCGGTGACGTAAAAGGCCATGTACATCAGCTCACGCAGCTTTTTGCCGGCGGGCGGCACTTCCACGTTGTAGACGGCGTCGCACGCTTTGGCGGCGGCCATCAAATGCGCTTCCGGACAAACGCCGCAAATGCGGCTGGTCAGGCGCGGCATCTCTTCCACCGGACGCCCGACGCAAAACACCTCAAACCCGCGCAGCTCCGGCACTTGGAAATAGCAGTTGTCCACGTTGCCCTGCTCGTCCAAGAAAATCTCGATCTTGCCGTGCCCTTCCAGGCGGGTGATCGGGTCAATGGTTATGCGTGTTGCCATGCTACACCTCCCCTTAGGCGGGTTCACGTTCGGCCACTTCCGCCGCGCGGACAAGATGGCCGTTTTGGCGAGCAGTGCGTCCCAGCAGCGATCCGGCCATGTGGAAGCGGTAGAAATACCCCGCAGGGTCGGGCAGCGTATCCAAGATCGCCTCGATCTCTTCGGGCGTTTCCGCGTCCAACACCGAGGCTATCGCCGAAAGGATGCGCGCTCCGTGATCCACCACGCCCTCGTTGGGGCCGTAGCAGCCTCGGCAACCCAAACCCACCTGCGGGCAGCGTGCCCCGCATCCGGCCCGTGTTGCAATGCCCGCGCAAAAAAGCCCCTGCTCCAACAAGCACGTGTCCGGATCGGGGACGATCTCTTGCGGGCGATAGAAGCGCTTGATCTTCTTTTCGTGCTTTTCTCGCGGGCACTCGTGGCAAACGGTGGTGTCTGCGCCGATCACC
>Ga0256841_1003685_pt1 | contig 11349 bp, 9 predicted proteins | sample 356308metaG_FD_185971 | JGI IMG/M metagenome (GOLD analysis project Ga0256841, IMG submission 185971) | Hydrothermal vent microbial communities from Mid Atlantic Ridge, Atlantic Ocean - 356-308 | ecosystem: Environmental > Aquatic > Marine > Hydrothermal vents | place: Atlantic Ocean: Mid...
GGCCGAGCGGACCTTTCGGAAGCATGCCGCGAACAGCGTTCTCCACGATGAACTTCGGGCGACGCCGGCGCATCTCCTTCGGCGTCCGAAGACTGACGCCGCCGGGGTACCCGCTATGGCTGAAGTACTGCTTCGCCGTCTCCTTCTTGCCGCTGAAGCGAACCTTGTCGGCGTTGATGACGATGACGAAGTCCCCCGTGTCGAGGTGCGGGGTGTAGCCCGGCTTGTGCTTGCCGCGAAGGATCGTCGCCACACGCGAAGCGAGGCGACCGACGATCTGGTTCTCGGCGTCAATGATGTACCAGCGACGTTCGATCTCGCCGGCCTTGGGGCTGTAGGTCTTGAAGCTGTTGGCATCCATGAGAATCTCCGGCTCATGCTGCGGGCGCCGTTTCCACCGAAAAGGGGGGCGCCGGGCGCTCTATCATAAAAATATCCGGGCGAAATCGACCGGATGAGGATCTCTCGGTGAGGCGGACGGCCTCGGCGTTATCATGCCCGGCGTCGGGAGGGACGCCAGTCTCGCAAAATACGACCTTCCGAGGCTTTTGTCAAACCCTGCCGGGGCGCTCCCGCATCCCTGCCCGGGGGCCCCGAATCGCTCGATGGCCGTAACACGCGGGAGAGCCCCTTCAAGTTTTCTTTCCCGGGGGATATTCCCGCAATCTTGACGGAACGCCGGGGCTTTTGTCTGCCCCGAGGAGGGCCGGCGGATGGTCTCCGAGGGTCTCGTCGCCGCCCGGGCGTTTCTCGGGAATGCCTGCGCACCATGTAGCCCCGTCTTTGTATATTGTGAAGGCCCGGCCGGTTGCCCTGCTCCTACCCCACCCACTCTGACCGGCTCGGCTCTCGGTAGTAGCCTATGATTCCCTCGCAAGCACTTCGTTCGCTCGATGCCGTCGCTTCCCACCTCCCCTTTCACCTGAACGACATCGTTCGGGCGAACGAGGCCTTCCGGCGGTGGTGTGAAGACAAAGCGGATCCCTCGCGCCGCATCATGGATCTGTGGACGTACTGTTACGTGCGGCGGTATTACCTGCTCAAGTTCATGCGCGATCCCGGCTATCACGCGTCGGATTTTGACACCCTCGTGGAATCGACGTATCAGAAGATCGAACGAAGCCGCGACCGCCTGGATTGTGATGCCCCCTTCGCCAGCTGGGTGAGCGTGATCTGTAAGAACACGTACCTCAACTATGTGACGCGTCGCCGGAAACACCTCTCTATCGATGATCCGGATCGCACGGTCCCCCTCGTCTATCATGAGCCCTATGATCGGGGGATGATTTTACTGGCGATATTGGGGGCCATCGAGCGCCTGCCTCCGTCTTTGCAAGAAGTGGCCACCCTGCGTTTCGTCGAGGGGCTGTCGTATCCCGAAATCGGCGCGGCAACCGACAAGGAGCTCCCCATCATTCGCGCGTATGTGAACAAGGCCCGCAGGAGATTGCAGGCCGACCCGGCGCTCCGCGCGCTGATGGAGGAGGAAGAAGTTTGAACTTTTGGTTAAGGAGGTTATAGCTGTATGATGCTTTGTGTTTTAGGGAGGAAAGACTTTTGCCACCGTATCCCTTACGCTCAACTCCATGCCGCGAACAAGATCGCGAAAGGACGCCGGCCCCCCTGCGGCGCAGCGCATCGTGCCGGGGGAGAACGGATTTATGAACGGTTTCCCTGCAGTCGCATGTTTTGGACAACGGCACGGGCGCCTCGAAGAACAGCCGCGCGCATGGATAGGCTCTGGGCCAATCAACCAGGCTCCTGAATCATGAAGCCAATCGAGGAAAGAATTCTGTTGTACAGCGAACTCTCGCCGGAAGAGCGGAGCGAAGTGGATGCCTACGTTGCTTCCCATCCGGAACTGTCCGAATTGCTCGAGGGGGTTCGCGCCTTCGAGAACCTGGTGAAGGAGGCGCAGGCGTTCGCCGGACAGCCGCCCGGCGATTCGGTGCTGGCCTACTACGTGGCGACGCGTCTCCTGGAACGCCATCCGATGCCCGAGGGCCTCCGAGGGGTTTTCGCTCGCCTCGAGGCTGCGCTGGAAAACGACGCCGCGCTCCGCGAACGGTATGGAATCTTCGAGCGGAGGATGCGGGAGTTAGAGGCGGCGAGCGACGCCGTCGCCCAGTTCGAGCGGCTGGCCGGATACACCCTGGAGCCGCCGGGCGAGGGCGAACGCCCCCCCGCGCTCCACCCCTCGAAACCGCGTCGCATGGCCGACCGCGCCTCCCGGCGCCCGGCGCGCCTCTTCCGGACGGCCCGCCTCCCGGCGCGCTGGGCCATGGCGGCGTCGCTGGCCCTCGTCGCGCTCTATGGTGTGCTCTTCGTCATCAGTGAAGCCTCGCGCCCTGCCCTGGACCGCTCCCTTCACCTCGACGAAGATGCGGGCGCGTTCAATGGCCTCCACGTGCGTTCCGGAAACGGGGGGTTCATGACCGGCCCCGCCGACAGCCTGTACTTCCGGGCCATGGATGCGCTCGGGGAAGCGCGCACGTCTACCCTTGGGCTCTTTCCGCACTACGATGCGGAGCGGCTTCGCGAGGCCGCCGGCTACCTCAAAAAGGTGGTCGAAATGGAGGAGCCGAACACTTTCCTCTATCTGGAGGCGCAGTTCTTCCTCGGAAAGATTTATCTGGCGCAGGGCAACCTCCCTGAAGCCGAGGCGGCGTTCGAGGCCGTGGTGAGCGGGCAGGGGAGCCGCATGGACGAGGCCCGCGAGATGCTCCGGAGGCTTCGCGCCTCGTCTGCCCGGGGCGCGCCGTGAGGCCGAGGCTTACGAGGACCCCACAAAAAAACGCCCGGCCCTCGCGAGGCCGAGCGTTCGAAAGAAGGGACGGGGTGAGCGGGGCTCAGGCATACGTGTTCAGCATCACCGGCATGATGAGCATCATCATTTCCTCGCCTTCGTGCTGCTCGTGCGGCGTAACCACCCCGGCGCGGTTGGGGGAACTGAACTCGAAGGTTGCCTCCTCCGAATCGACGTTGCTCAGCACTTCGGTCAGGTATTGCGCGTTGAAACCGATCACCATGTCCTCGCCGTCGTATTCGCACAGGACCGTCTCGCGGGCTTCGCTGGAACGCTCGATGTCTTCGGCCGAAATTTCGACCTGATCGGACTTGAGCGAGAGGCGGATCTGGTTCGTCATGCTCGAGGAGTAGAGCCCCACACGCTTGACGGCGGCCAGCATGGCGTCGCGGTTGACCACGAGCCGACGGTCGTTCTCGACCGGAATTACGGCTTCGTAATTGGGATAGGCCTCGTCGATCAGGCGGGCCAGCACGCGGGAGTGGCCGAAGTCGAAGCCGGCATAGCCCTCACCGACGGTGAGGGCGCAGGCAGCGTCGGTGGCGATGCGCCCGGCCAGCGTCATCGCTTTCTCCGGCACGATGAATTCGACCGGCGCGGCGCTGGTCATCTCGCTGAGCGTCAGCTTCACCAGGCGGTGGCCGTCCGTGGCGACGGCCCGCCCCTGATCCGCGCCGATCTGGAAATAAATGCCCATCATGGCCGGACGCAGGGCGTCCTTGCTGACGGCGAAGTGGGTCTTCTGAATCGCCCGGCGAAGCAGCTTGCCTTCCGTCTCGATCCGCACGTTGCCCGAGAGTTCCGGCAGGGCGGGATAGTCCGCGCCATCGTGTCCGACCATCTTGTAGTGGCCCTGATCGGTGCGCAGCGTGACGTTGAACTGATCGTCGGCGGTGAACACGATGGGCAGGTCGGGCAAGGCGCGGAGGGTGTCGAGCAGGCGCTTGGCCGGCACGGCGATCCGGTTGCCGGCGGCGGTGCCGTTGCTCTCGAAAGGCACGCTCATGCGCTTTACAATCGAGATTTCCAGGTCGGTCGCGCTGAGCTGGAGCATGTCGTCATCCCGCTCGAAGAGGATGCATTCGAGGATCGGCAGCGTGCTCTTCGAGGGAACGGCTCCACTGACCGTGGTCAGCGCTTTGAGGAGTTCAGCACTGGAGGCGGTGAACTTCATGGCTTGCGTGTGGTCTCGTGAAAAGGGGGGGCGTAATTTACGCACGACCGGCCCCACAAATCCACCCGGGGCGCGAGCTTTCCGGCCGCGGCGCCCGTCGCCCGGCGCGCACGGCGACGGGGAGAGAGAAGGGCGCGCCTAAGTCTTAGTCAAAAACCACTCCGAAGATCCTCAGGCGTCCGAAAAAAGCAGGCTTCGCCGGCGCCCTCGCTTCCGGTCAGCGGCTGCGGACCTCGATCTTGTGGTGAATCTCCTCGATCATGTCCCGAAACTTGGGGTCGGTCTCGATCTGATTCTGGACGCTCTGGCAGGCATGGATGACGGTCGAGTGGTCGCGCCCTCCGAAGTGCAGCCCGATCGTTTTGAGGGAATGCTGGGTGAGCTTTTTGCAGAAATGCATCGCCACCTGTCGCGCCTGCACCACCTCGCGCTTGCGCGTTTTGGCGCGTACGAGATCTTCCGGGATGCCGAAGTAGTCGCACACCACGTTCTGGATCTGCTCGATGGTCAGGCTGACGCGCGCATCCTTGATCAGGTCGCGGAGCACCTCTTTGGCCAGGGGCAGGTCGATCTCGCGTTTGTGAAGCGTGGCATGGGCGAGCAGGCGGATCAACGCGCCTTCGAGTTCGCGGATGTTGCTCTTGATGTGATGGGCGACGAACTCGATGATCTCATCATTGATGACGATGCCGTCGTCTTCGGCCTTGCGTCTCAGGATGGCGATGCGGGTCTCGAGTTCGGGCATCTGGAGGTCGGCGGAGAGTCCCCACTGGAAGCGGGAGAGGAGTCGCTCCTCGATCCCCTGGATGTCGCGCGGGGGGCGGTCCGCCGAGAGCACGATCTGCTTGCCGCTCTGGTGGAGCGCGTTGAAGATGTGGAAAAACTCTTCCTGGGTTTTCTCTTTCTTTCCGAAGAACTGCACGTCGTCAATGATGAGCAGGTCGATCTGACGATAGAAGAGAGAGAAGTCGCTGGCCCGGTTGTTCTGAATCGCCTGGACGAACTCTGTGGTGAAGCGCTCGCTGGAAACGTAGAGGACCGACTCGGCTTTTCGGTTGGCTTTGAGGTAGTTGCCGATGGCCTGGATGAGGTGCGTCTTCCCGAGGCCGACTCCGCCGTAGACGAGAAAGGGATTGAAGCTGGTTGCGCCGGGCTGTTGTGCGATGGCCAGCGCCGCGCTGCGGGCCAGGCGATTGCAGTCCCCTTCAATGAAGCGCTCGAAGGTATAGTTCGGGTTGAGCTTGCTGTCGATGTCGGCCTTGCGGATGCCCGGGATGACGAAGGGGTTTGCAATGGGCTCGGTGGGAGAGCCGGGCACGGCGCTAAAGGACGGGGCCGCCAGCTTGCGCGGGGCCGAGTACCCCGGCGTGACCGGCGGAAGGTCCGGCGGCGGAGAGGAGGAGGGGGCCGCCGGCTCGTTGGCGGGGCGACGCGCGGGCAAGTGCATCGACGCGCCCTCATAGCCCGTCTCGGCGTCATCTTTCTCGATGACGATATCGTAGAAGAGCCGGCCCTGGGGGCCGAGGACCTTCGTGATGGTCTTGCGAAGCAGGGCAAAATAGTGCTCTTCCAGCCATTCATAATAGAACTGGCTGGGAAGCTGGACCGTCAGCTTGGTCAGCTCGCCTTCCTGCTCAAGACCGACCGCCTTGAGAGGGGCGAACCACGTCTTGAAACTTTGCCTGCTGATGTTGTCGCGAATGATCTCGAGACACTGTTTCCAGACCGATTCAGGGCTTTGCTCCATACTTGTGAACCTGCCTACGCAAAAAACCGGGCGCACAGGCGCCAGGCTCGGTACAACGTGCCAAGGAGTGAAGCGAGGAGCGGCAGCCTGGAAAACGAAGCTCCGAAAAAACCCCTACGGGTGACATATTCACCAGTTATCAACATTTCGGCACGGGCAACCCTGTGGAGCGCCGGGCATGATGAAAAGAAATCCACATCCATGCACAGGTTTTCAACAGGGCGCAACTGTGCGCAAATACCGTACTATAAAGAACTTGTCGTAGGGTTTTCGGCGCGGCATGGTAGGTCCAATGCCCGGCGTGCCCGAGCCCCGACGTTCCCCTGGTACACCGCGTGCGAGTAAGGTTGGGTTATTAACAACTTACCCACATTTGTGGCGGACGAAGGATGAAAGGTCGGTGAGCTACTTTGAGGTCGGCAATGCCTGGCGGCGCAGAGACCGGGCGCAGGGCGGAAGAACCCAGCATACGGCATCGACGCGCACATGGCGGGGCAAAAGCACAAAAAACCTGATCTAGGACTCAGGTTTTCGAGGGGCGGCTGTGGGTGTTCAGCAGGAGGCCATACTTCCTCGCAACGCGGTAGCATGGTAACCATTCCGGGGTATAACTTCAAGCGCATTGGGCGCGATTTCACAGAAGAAACGGAAGGGGGGCGGCAGGCTTCTGGGGCGTGTCCTTCACGTACTTTTCGGTAAAAGGTTGAGATTCTTCCGGTTGAAAAGGAAACCTCTGTTTTCTAACTTGGTTGATGCTTCTCTGCGATGCGAAAGACACGATAGGCTGCCGTCCGGCAGCCTGCTTTTTTACCGATAGAAGCATTATGTTGCGGATCAACGTCGCTGCCTTGAAACCCGGCGTGCATCTCCTGGAGGCGCGCCCGGAGGCCGAAGCGCTCGGTCTCGAGCCGGAGGCGTTCCGGGACGTCCGGGTGGAGATGCGGCTGGATGTGCAGCGGGATCGCCTGCTCGTGCGTCTGACGGCCCGCGCCGTCGCCACGCTGGAGTGTGATCGAACCCTGGTGCTCTTTGACCGGCCCGTAGAGGGCGCGTATACCGTGCTCTACGCGCCCCCCGACATGGTGGCCGAACTCGAAGCCTCCGGCGAGGACGTGCGGCCATTGTCCCCGGCGGACCCGGAGATCGACCTGACCGACGTGGTGCGCGACACGCTGTTGCTGGCCGTGCCGGTGCGCAAAGTGGCGCCGGGCGCCGAGCAACTCGAACTGCCCGTGCAGTTCGGCTTCGAGGGCGAGGTCGATCCCCGCTGGGAAGCGCTCCGGCAACTGCGCTCCGACGACGTCCCCGAGCCCTGACGGGCCGCCGTTGCCTCGACCCCCTTTGGGGCATTGCATCCATAAATTTTTTGAGGTATAGCCATGGCTAATCCGAAACGAAAGCATTCGAAGGCGCGCTCGCGCTCGCGCCGGGCGCATTACTACAGCCGCCTGAAAGAGCCTGACCTGATGGAGTGCCCGAACTGCGGCGACACGAAGATGATGCATCGTGCCTGCCCGAGCTGCGGGCATTATCGGGGGCGTCAGGTGATCGAACGCGAAGAGATCGGTTAACGACTCCGAGGCTGTTTGGCCTCCGGCACGCTCTCACGGCGGTTGCGCGACACCGGGCGCAACCGCCGTGAGAGCGTGTTTCTTTATCTTTCAACCGGCGGCGTCGTATCTTGCCGCCGGCGCGCGGGCGCTAACGGCCCCGCCGTGAAGTAAGAATCAGATCGTTTAGCGAACCGAATCGTTTATGAGCATTCGAGTTGCGGTCGATGCGATGGGCGGGGATCAGGCGCCGGCGGTGGTCGTCGAGGGAGCCGTGGCGGCGTGCCGGCGCGAGCCGGACGACCTCGACGTGTTGCTGTTTGGCCCCGAGGCGCGCCTGCGGGAAGAACTCGGCCGGTATGAGGACGCCCCGGCACTGAAGCTCACCGTGGTCGATGCGCCGGAAGTCATCGGGATGGCCGAGGCGCCGACGGCGGCGGTCAAGAGCAAGCCGCGCTCGTCGATCCACCTCGGCCTCCGTGCGATCAAAGAAGGGCGGGCCGATGCCTTCGTCAGTGCGGGCAATACCGGCGCGGTGATGGCGGCGGCCCTCTTCATTCTGGGCCGCCTGCCCAACGTCGCGCGTCCCACGTTGCTGACCCTCTACCCGAATCTGGAGCGGAAGCCCGCCGTGGTGCTCGACGTCGGCAGCAACGTCGATTGCAAGCCCGAGCATCTGGTGCAGTTTGCGCAGATGGGCGCCATCTATGCCGAGCGCACGCTTCATCGCGAGCACCCCACCGTCGCGCTGCTCAACATCGGAGAGGAGCCGGGCAAGGGCAACGAGCAGGCCAAGGCCGCCTATAAGCTCCTCGCCGAGACGCCGGGACTCCGCTTCCGGGGCAACATCGAGGGGCGCGACCTGCTCACGTACACCGCCGACGTGATCGTATGCGACGGCTTCGTGGGCAACATCATTCTCAAGCTCGGGGAGAGCGTGGCCTCGGTTTTGCCGAAGCTCATCGGGGGAGAGATGCAGCGGCAGAAACTCGCCCCCGAGGAACAGGCCCTCGTCGCCCGCGTCGTGCGCGGAGCGTTCCGATCCTTCGACTACGAGGAGTTCGGCGGCGTGCCGTTGCTCGGGGTGGCCGGCAATGTCCTCGTCGGTCATGGCGGATCGTCGGCGCGCGCCGTCAAGCGCATGGTCCTCGCCGGCGCCGAGGCCGCGCGCGAGGACGTGGCCGGGTTCATCGCCGCCGCCTTCACCGGCTGAGACCGCCCGCCGAGGCGCTCTCCCCCTCTCGCTTTTCCACCCACCGTACATCCTCTGACATGGCACGCGCAGCAATCACCGCCGTCGGGCGCTTCCTTCCGGAAGATCGCCTGACCAATGCCGACCTCGAAAAGATGGTCGACACCAACGACGAGTGGATCCGCAGCCGCACCGGCATCCGGGAGCGACGCATCCTCTGGGACAAGGACAAAGCCACCGCCTACATGGCCACCGAGGCCGCGAAGGATTTGCTTCGCAAACGCGGCCTCGACGCCTCCGAGATCGAGGCCGTCATCATCGCCACCGTCACGCCGGACATGTTCTTTCCCGCCACGGCCTGTCTCGTGCAACACGCCATCGGCGCAACGAAAGCCTGGGGCTTCGACCTCTCGGCGGCGTGCAGCGGCTTCCTCTTTGCCCTCTCCACCGGCGCAAGCTTCATCGAAAGCGGCCGGCATGAGAAGGTGCTCGTCATCGGCGCGGACAAGATGAGCAGCATCACCGACTATACCGACCGCACCACCTGCGTGCTCTTCGGAGACGCCGCCGCCGCGGTGCTCCTCGAGCCCGCCGACGAGGGCTACGGCATCCTCGACACCATCGAGCAGATCGACGGCGCGCAGGCGGATCTGCTGTGCATGCCCGCCGGTGGAAGCCTCAACCCGCCCACCCATGAGACCATCGACAAGAAGATGCATTTTCTCCATCAGCAGGGGCGGCAGGTCTTCCGGTATGCCGTCGAAGGCATGGCCGACGTGTCCGTCGAGGTGATGGCGCGCAACGGTCTCACGGGCGACGACGTGCGCTACCTCGTGCCGCATCAGGCCAACCTCCGCATCATCGACGCCACGGCTCGCCGCATGGGCCTGACGAAGGACAAGGTGATGCTCAACATCGAGCGGTACGGCAACACCACGGCGGCCACCATCCCGCTGTGTCTCAACGACTGGGAGCACGAACTCCGGCGGGGCGACAACCTCGTGCTCTCGGCCTTCGGCGGCGGCTTCACCTGGGGCGCGATGTACGTGAAATGGGCCTATGACGGCGACAAGGTGGCGGCGTCGGCGGAAGCCGAGATGGTCGCCGAAGGATAATCCCGCGCCGGGAGATCACCCGGTTCGCAGCCCGCAATCATCGGACGCAACCGTTTCAAAACCTTCACCATGTCGAAGACGGCTTTTCTCTTTCCCGGTCAGGGCTCGCAATACGTCGGAATGGGGCGGGATCTGTACGAACGCTTTCCGGAGGCCCGTGCCCGCTTCGAGGCCGCCGACGCGGCGCTCGGCTTCCCGCTGAGCGAGCGGATGTTCGGCGCCGGCGGCGATGCCGAAGCCGAAGCCGAAGCGCTCAAACAGACCGACGTGACGCAGCCTGCCCTCTACGTGCACAGCCTCGCGGCGATGGCCGTGCTCGAAGCCGCCGGCCGCTTGCCGGACATGGCGGCCGGGCACAGCCTCGGCGAGTACAGCGCGCTGGCCGCCGTCGGAGCGATCGCCTTCGAGGACGGCTTGCGGCTCGTGCGCCTGCGCGGGCGGCTCATGGCCGAGGCCGGGCAGAAGCGCCCCGGCACGATGGCCGCCATCCTCGGCATGGACGACGCCGTCGTCGAACGCGTGTGCCTCGAAGCCTCCGAGGACGGTCAGGTGGTGCACCCGGCGAACTTCAACGCGCCCGGGCAGGTCGTCGTCTCCGGCGACGCCCGCGCCGTTCTCCGCGCCGTCGCGCTGGCCAAGGAGCGCGGCGCGCGGCGGGCGCTCCCGTTGCCCGTGAGCGGCGCGTTCCACTCGCCCCTCATGGAGCACGCCCGCGACGGGCTGGCGCAGGGGCTCATCCACCTCGAGCTCCGCCCCCCGCGGCGCCCCGTGTATCTGAACGTGACCGCCGCGCCGACGACCGACCCCGAGGAGATCCGGGCGCGCCTCCTCGATCAGTTGACGGCTCCCGTGAAGTGGGCGCAGACGCTCGTGCGGATGCGCGAGGACGGCGCGGCCCGCTTCGTCGAAGTCGGCGCGGGAAAGGTGCTCACGGGCCTCGTCCGCCGCACGCTCGGGCGCGACGTCGAGACGGCCCCCGCCGGAACCGCCGAACAACTCCTCGCCCTTCTCGCTCATCAGCAATCGTGACCATGCAGCTCGATCTGACCGGAAAGAACACGCTCGTCACCGGCGGCACGCGCGGCATCGGCCGCGCCGTCGTCGAAGCCTTCGCCGACGCCGGCGCGCGCGTCGCCTTCACGTACCGCTCCTCGACCGAGACCGCCGAAGCGCTCCGGGCCGACCTCGAAAGCCGGGGCGTCGAGGTCCTCGTTTTTCAGGGCGACGCCGCCGAAGCCGCCTCCGCCGAAGCCGCCGTCAAGGGCGTCCTCGACGCCTGGGGCTCCGTCGACGTGCTCGTCAACAACGCCGGCATCACCCGCGACAACCTCATGCTTCGGATGAAAGAGGAGGACTGGGACGCCGTCATCGCGGCGAACCTCAAGAGCGTCTTCAACTTTTCGAAGGCCGTCTATCGCCCGATGATGCGCCAACGCGGCGGCAAGATCGTCAACCTCTCGTCGGTCGTCGGCGTCGTCGGCAATGCGGGGCAGACGAACTATGCGGCCTCGAAGGCGGGCATCATCGGTTTTTCGAAGAGCCTCGCCAAAGAGCTCGGCAGCCGGGGCGTGACGGTCAACGTGGTCGCGCCGGGGTATGTGGAGACGGACATGACGGCGAAGCTCACCGACGCCGCCCGCGAGGCCATGCTCGGCACGGTTCCGCTCGGACGGCCCGCCCGCCCCGAAGATGTGGCCGCCGCCGTGCTCTTTCTCGCCTCCTCCTCCGCCGACTACGTCACCGGGCACGTCCTCCACGTCGACGG
>Ga0256841_1003686_pt1 | contig 11346 bp, 11 predicted proteins | sample 356308metaG_FD_185971 | JGI IMG/M metagenome (GOLD analysis project Ga0256841, IMG submission 185971) | Hydrothermal vent microbial communities from Mid Atlantic Ridge, Atlantic Ocean - 356-308 | ecosystem: Environmental > Aquatic > Marine > Hydrothermal vents | place: Atlantic Ocean: Mid...
CATTGTTCTCTTTAGTTTAAGGGTTAAGTTCTTAACTATATCCGGAGCCCTGGCCACTTTTATTCTGGCTGTTTTAATTTTCGGCCTCGGGGGCTGGACCTGGGCTATCCCTGTTTTGGTTTTCTTCTTTTTATCTTCTTTTTTGAGTAAAGCAGGGAAGGATCGTAAGGAACAATTTAAAGATACCTTCGAGAAGACAGGTGAACGCGATTATTTACAGGTTATGGCCAACGGGGGTATTGGGGGAATTTTAATTATTGCCTATTTCTATTATCCGATCATTCAAATTTATTATCTCTATGTCCTCTCACTCGCTTCTGCAGCAGCCGATACCTGGGCCACAGAAATAGGTATCTTGCTCGGAAGGAATACGGTTAAAATAACAACATTTAAACCGGTTGCACCGGGTATATCCGGAGGGGTGAGCCCGCAAGGTACTTTGGCTGCTTTATTTGGTAGTTTTATTGTATCGGTCAGCGGCTGGATTATGATCCCTGCTAATCTCAGTAAATTGAATATTCTGGCCTTTTTAACCTTCTGCGGTTTTTTAGCCTCAGTTATAGATAGTTTTTTAGGATCGCTTATCCAGGGTCAATACCAATGTCGTGTTTGTAAGAAGTATACAGAAAAAAGGGTTCATTGCGGACAAGGGACGCTTCTAATTTCCGGCATAAAAATTGTTAATAATGATTTTGTGAATATTACCTCTTCGTTAGCAGCTCTTGCGCTGTTTATCCTGTTACTATAAAACAAACCAATAAAAGCACAAAAATCTTAAAGAAGGCAGTAAAAAATCAGTGTTCAAACAGTAATATGTTATATAATATATATTATGTAAACTAAGGTATTTGGTTAGCTTGCTGTTTTTTAGGTTGTTACGCGTTTAATAGTATTGAGTGCAATTATCTGCCATTTTAGCAGTATACCTTTTATACTTGTCCCCTATTTTTTTTCACACCTTTATTGCTTAAAAAGTTTGTTAAATTTGTTAAAAAAGAGTAAATGAAATTGCCAAGCAAAGCATAATTTTTTATCTTTAAGTTTTAATAAGAGTGACTTATTTTCTATTTAAAGAATGGAAAGGGAAATCATGGATAAAGATGCTGTTGTCGTAGAATACCTTAAAATATATTTTTCCAGTCATCCTGAAAAAATACCGGAAGATTCCGAAAAGGCTTTTGAACTGTTTCAGAAACTACACAAAAAATATAAAAATAAGTTTTTAAGCGATTACCGGCAAAAAAGTGAAAAATATGTAGATCGTTTTTTCGATGACAAGGATGGTAATAAATATCTATGAGAAAACTTTGTTCATAGGGTAATTAATGCCGCACCGAATAGGATGGATAGCGTCCCGAGTGAAGTTTTAAAGTAATCCTTTTCTCCGAACCATATAAATCCGGCCAGACTACTTACCATAATACCGGCCCGTTTGAAGGCGATTACATTGCTTACGTAGGTATATTGAATGGCGGTTAGTTGGCTGAGAGCCAGAGCACTGCTAATAATTCAGAGCAATAAAAAATATAAGCCCTTCTTCCCTTTCCAAATAGACCGTGGTTCGGCTATTTTTCTTTTCTTCTGCCCGTATTTTCTGAGCAATTCTAAAGTTAAAAAACTGAGTCCGAGCGACAAATGAATAATGCCGCCGTAAAATTTTGGCGAACTGGACAAGACGGCTATTTTTTCCACACTTGCTGTAATACTCCATAAAAATGCGACAAGGATAGCCAGTAGAATCCCCTTCTCCTTTGTGTTGAGAAAGTTTCCCATCGATTCTTTTAAGTAAACGGAAAGATGTTTTTGCTTTCTATCTTTGGCCTTTCTGAAAGAAATTTCGGGTAATTGAATAATAAAACCACCCAATACGATTAAAAATATGCCCATTATTTGTATGGATCCGATTTTTTCGCCTAAAATGATCCATCCGCTGAAGATTAAAAACAAGGGAGTAAATCCGATATACGGCATCACTTTGGAGATGGGTGAGAAAAGTATGGCCTTAACTAACAGCGAATAGGCCAGAATATTTATGATAAGACTCACGGAAAATGAAGGTATAAATCTGAACCAATCAATTATTGTGTGTGAGGTTATAACAAAGAAGAGTAGAAAAAAACCGGTGAAAAGAAATAGAATTTTGAGAATCGTATAGTGATGAAAATTGGTTGAAAGTATTTTAATAAGTACCGTTTGCATGCCAAACAGTAATCCGGTGAAAATCGATAACCAAAGCCAGAAAGGAATCATGGGATCATGGAAATAAAAAGGGCTATTCCATCTCCTCACTCTTCTTTTTGATTTCCGTTTTAAAGGGTTTACCCTTCACTCTTTCATACAGCTCTTCCCGGTATATTTCGATTTCCCGAGGCGCTTCAATGCCCAGTTTAACCTGGTTTCCATCAATATCGACAATTACAATTCGTACCTCATCGCCGATGGTAATAGATTCGCCTAACCTCCGTGTCAACACTAACATAGGACACTTCCCTTCAATTTTGTTACTGTGTTGCCCAATTCGGTTTTCTTTTTTCTATGAATGCTAAAACACCTTCTTTAAAATCATCGTTTTGACGGAAATCGGCATTTATTTTTGCCAATTGTTCAATTTCCTTTTCAATGCCTTTTGCTAACAGCATTTTTGTCCGCCCCATGGCGGCTAATGAATTATTCTTTAACCGGTCGATCGTTTTTTCTACTTCCGTATCTATGTACTTCGATTCGATAACCTGATTTACAAGACCCATATCAAGGGCTTCTCTGGCACCGACAATCTTACCGCTGAGTAATAATTCTCTTGCTCTCCTCTCCCCTACTTGTCGAACAAGAAAAACAGAAACCATAGCTGCGATAAATCCTATTCGCACTTCCGGATAGCCGAAATTCGCCTCCGGTGTGGAAAAGACAAAATCACATACACTGGCCAACCCACAGCCGCCAGCTAAGGCGGCTCCTTCTACAACGGCGATGACAGGCTTGGGAAGCGTGTACATTTTAACATAGAGCATTCCCAAGGACAAAGAATCTTCATAATTGTCTTGCCAATCGTTGTTTCGTATCTGTTGCAGGTGAACCAAATCGGCCCCACTGCAAAAAGCGTTTTTATCACCGTAAAGTGTAATTGCTTTTACCGTTTCATCCTCTTTTAACTGATCAAAAGCCTGGTTAAGTTCATCCACCATTACGGCATTGAGCGCATTCCGTTTTTCAGGTCGGTTTAGTCGTATGCATCCCGTGTTTTTTTCTATTGATACATGAATCGTTCTAAAGCTTTTGTTTAAACTCATGTTTGAATCACACCCGGATTAAACGGTTCATATTCTGGTATTAGGCTGATTGCTTCCAGTGTGGTAATTAAAACCTGCCGAGTATCTTGCGGTTTAATAATCTCATCCACCCAGAGACGGGCAGCTGCATATCTCGGGTCTGTCTGTTGGGTGTAAGTCGATTTTATTTCTTCGAGAAGTTGTGACTTTTCTTCATCGGAGATCTCTTTACCACCGCGTTGCAATTGGCGAATCCTGATATCCAACAGGGTGTTTGCCGCCTGGGCTCCGCCCATAACAGCATATTTTGCAGTCGGCCAGGCATAAATAAAATTTGGGGCATAGGCCTTTCCGCACATGGCATAGTTCCCTGCCCCGAAGGTGCCCCCAATAATTAAAGAAATTTTCGGTACAACCGAATTGGATACGGCGTTTACCATCTTGGCCCCGGCCTTAATAATCCCTTGTTGTTCTGCTTCTTTGCCAACCATAAAGCCGTTCACATCATGGATGAATAACAACGGTATTTTATTTTGATTACAATCCATGATGAATCGCGCCGCTTTTTCGGCGCTTTCCGTATAGATGACGCCGCCGAACTGAGGCGGTTTGCCTGTACGCAGGATATGCTTCTTTTGATTGGCCACCACACCGACCGGATAGCCTCCGATATGGGCATATCCGCAAAGAATAGTCCGGCCATATTCTTTTTTATACTCTACGAATTCAGACCCGTCAACCAGGCGGGCAATAATTTCATGGGTTTCATATTCGGTGGTAGTCTCGAAGGGCATGATTCCGTAAAGCTCGTTAATCTTATATTTGGGCTCTCTGCTCTCTATTTTTCTTAAGGGAGATTCAGGTGCTTTCCCCATTTGTTTAACCAGTTTACGAATATGATCCAGGGCGGAAGGATCGTCTTTTTCTTTAAAGTCAATTGTACCGCTAATGGCGGCATGCATGGAGGCCCCGCCTAAATCTTCAGCAGAAACAACCTGTCCGATAGCGGCCTTAACCAGAGCCGGTCCGCCTAAAAATAAACCGCTCCCCTCGGTCATCAAAATCGTATCGGTCATAACAGGAAGATAGGCCCCGCCGGCAACACACATGCCCATGATGGCCGTAATTTGGGGAATGCCTCTGGCACTCATCCGTGCATTGAGATAAAAGACACGCCCAAAATCATCCTGATCCGGAAAAACATCCTCCTGTAACGGCAGGAAAATCCCGGCAGAATCTACCAGATATATAGTGGGAATATGATTTTCATAGGCAATGGTTTGAGCACGGATAACTTTTTTGGCCGTCATGGGGAAAAAGGAGCCTGCTTTAACTGTGGCATCATTGGCTATAATCATACATAATCGGCCTTCGATATAGCCCAGACCGGTAACGGTACCTGCAGCCGGTGCCCCACCCCACTCTTTGTACATCCCGAAAGCAGCAAATTGCCCTAATTCCAAAAAGCGCGAACCGGCATCGATTAGCTTTTTAATGCGTTCCCGGGCGGTTAAACGATTTTTTGAATGTTGACGTTCAATATTCCCCTGCCCCCCGCCTAATTCTATTTGACTAATCTGGAGCCGGTATTCTTCAATAAGTTCCGACCATAATCGTTTGTTCTCAGTGGCACGCTGGCTATTTAAATCAACAGCACTAATCAGCTGGTCGGGATTATCCTTCGATGACAATGCCTTTCTTCCTCCTTAAAGGGCATACTGAGTTTGGTCGCCGGGTTTCAATTTGTATAATTATACGAATGCATGCAAAACAAAATACATATAATCGATATATTTGTCAAGGAGTTAGCCTTAATATTTTAGCGGATATAACTATCAAGAAGAAGTGCCAAATCCCGAATCGAAGTCCGGTTGTGAACCGAAACCGCCAGAACATGATGATCGGGAAATTCGGCTTCATAATACTTTTTTTGTTGATTTAGTTTTTGTTTGTTCAGCTTATCTGATTTCGTAAGCACTACCAGGTAAGGAATATTAAGATAATTGAGCCAATCCGTCATCTGGGCATCCGGCTTCTGTAAGGTACGGCGGATATCCATCAAAATCGTTAAAACCCGTAGCTGCTCAGAATGAAGGATGTATTTCTCTATCATGTTTTGCCATGATTTATGAATTGATTTCGCTATTTTGGCAAAGCCATATCCCGGTAAATCAACGAAATAAAAGGAATGATCCACCAGGAAATAATTAATGGTCTGTGTCTTTCCGGGCGTGGAGGACACTTTCGCAATTCGTTTACGATTGGTTAAGGCGTTCAGGAGCGAGGACTTACCGACATTTGATCTACCCACGAAACCAATCTCCGGCAGAGGGGGCTGGGGCCTTTGTTCCAATGCAGTGATACTCTTAACAAAATGTATTTCCCGAAATACAGCCCGGTCTATGTTTTGTTTGTCCTTTACCATTTCATCCCATACTACTGGTGGGTGTTTCAGGTTTCATTTTTTAATCAAATAAAAAAACGCACCTTAGATAAACAGGGTGCGTTTCCAAAGAGAAAAGCTTATATATGCGGGGCCAGTTTATCTATGATTACCGTTTTAGGTACGGCCCCGATAATCTGATCCACGGCCTGTCCCTGTTTAAAGATTAAGAGAGTAGGGATGGATCGAATACCGAAATTCATAGAAACCTGAGGATTGGCATCCACATCTATTTTCCCAAACTTAACCTTTCCCTGGTACTCTATTGCCAGTTGATCCACTAAGGGTTCAATAAGTTTACACGGTGCACACCATTCGGCCCAGAAATCAACCAAGACGGGGATATCGGATTTTAACACTTCCTGTTCAAAATTTCCATCGTTCAATACAACATAATTAGCCATTGAGTTCCTCCAACATAAGCCTATGATTTACCTGAATTTTAAAAATCATAAATTAATACAGAAATCAATAAATAGAAATTATTTTTTGGAATCCTTTGTACCGATACGGATAATTACTGCCTTAACAAAGGCAGTCCCCGCTCGAGTCAGATCGATTTTCTTGGCAGCTGCCAGGGAGAGGTCCAAGATACGCCCTTTCTTAAAAGGCCCGCGATCATTTATACGAACTCTCACCTTTTTCCCATTCTGCGTATTGGTGACTTCCAGGATGGAGCCGAAGGGTAAATTACGATGAGCTGCGGTTAGCTGATGCATGTTAAAGATTTCCCCGCTGGCTGTTTTGCGACCGTTAAAGTTGGGGCCATAATAAGAGCACCATCCCTGGAGGGTATCTCCAACGATATAGCCCCGCTGTTTTGACAAAGAATCGGCCTTCGAGGCAAATCGTACATTTGCTGTACAGCTATTAAAAGCTATAGCTGTAAAAAGAATGATCAGGCATGGATTTATCTTCTTTAGATACATATCAGAAATCAATTTTTTTCTTTTTATTAGGTGGCTTAATAGGTTCGTTTTTCTGAGTCTTCGCTTGCCGGATCGGCGGTTTGGGCAGCTGATCCTTCTGCTCATCAAGCAGATGCGGAACTTCGGATTTATCCGGTTCCTCCGGTCCTTTTTGTTTTACTTGAGAAGAATCGGGGATTTCGGTTTTAACGATTTTTATTTTAGGCGGTTTTATTTTTTGTTCGGCCACTCTGGCAAAGGGTGAATTGGGATAAATTTTCGTAAGTGTTGTATAAGATTGGATGGCCTGCGTCGTATCATGAAGCATATGTTCATAGGTATAAGCTATGGCATAGAGGGATTTCTTAGCCCAGATACTGCCCGAATCTTCTTCGGCAATTTGATGAAAAAGATCGATGGCCGGACGATATTTTTTATGAAAAAGAAGGTCTTCTCCCTTAGTATATAAATCTTTGTAAATGCTTCGCCGGGTGTTTTCCTCATTCTTTTCTACCAACTGCTTCGTTAATTTTAAAGCATAGTCTGTCTTCGGATAGGAAGTAATAATTACCTTTTTAATTGAATCTGCTTTTAAAGAATCGTTTTTTATATCATGATAAATAAAGTAAAGGGCATAATAAGCTTTTGGCGTTAAAAGGCTATCATTAAAATTATTGATGAATTTTTTATAAGAGACCAAAGCGCTGTCATAGTTCATGTATTTAAGAAGGAAGTATTCGGCAAGGGCAAAGCTGTTGTGCTTAAAGCTTTTCTGAACTTCTTCGGGAGAACGGGTTACGGCCACCTTTTTGGGGGTAGTACGCTTTCTTTTTTGTTGAAGGAGAGAACTATCCTCATTGGCAACCATGTTTTCATCTATATTCCCCGGCGGGTTGTTTGCATTTTTTCTAACATCAAATTCGTTTTGTTGCCGATTATCCGGCATGTCTGTGTTTATAGCAGGTTCGGGCGCCTCCGATTCCCTCTTGTTGAAAGCATCATTCTGCTGACTGCTATCAGGTTGAACAGCCACGCTGTCTTCCAACAAGGAGTCACCTGCGGCCAGTTTCATCAAATCCCTGTAATCTTTGCGAAGCTGATTCCGGATTTTCAGATATTCTTTCAGAAGATTGGCTCGTTCTTTGGCTTCTTGCAAAATTTCCGGTTGTAAACTGATCGCCCCCACCTTTTTATAGTAAAATTCCGCAGAATCCAGTTGAGCAAAGTGATATTCGTAGAGTCTGGCCAGATCATAGGCAGCCAAAGAGGACCCTTCCGTACGTCGGTATTTTTTAATAACATCGCTATATTGTTCTACCGCAAACTGAGGGTCACCCTGTAATTCATATATTTCGCCCAGTTTCGCTTCGATCAGTGGAAATTGTTTTTTAAAGCGAATAGAGCGTAGCATTTTTTTTAGGTCTCTTTCGGCAAGGTCATATTTTTTTAATTGAATCAGGGATTCGACAATTTGCATTCGCGCTTCAAATTCTTTTAAAACCGGGACATTAAGGTTTAACAATTTATCGAAATTAAAAATAGCATTTTCATATTCACCGAGATTGAAATAAGCCTGGCCGATCATATAACGGGCATTGCCTTCCATCTCTTCGTCCCGAACAATTCTCAGGCATTTTTCCAGGTTTTTTAGAGCCTTATCATAAGTTTCCCGCTGAAAATACAAATCTCCCCGGATAAAAAAAGCCTGAGCAGCAATTTTTTTAGATACTTTATTCTCAAACAGTTTATTCAAGGTGTTAAGAGCTTTTTCATCTTCTTCCAGCCCGATATAGGTTTTAGCCATCCAAAGTTTGGCTTCGGGAATTAGAGAACTCTTCGGATATTTTAATAGAAATTGATTGAGCCGGTGTTCGGCTTTGATATAATCATGTTGATTATAATAGGCCTTTCCGATCAATAAAAGGGCATCATCTGCGTATTTACTGCTGTCTCCATAGACATCAATGATCTTGAAAGCCTTTTTAATTGCAGCCATATACCCTTTTACTATATCACTGGGAACCCGATCCGACTTAACATTTTTTTGCTTTTCAAATGCTTCGTTATACCGTTTTTTAGCATTAAAAAAGGTATTATAATAAGCACACCCGACAAGAACGGTTAAAAGGGTTATGAGGGATATAATTTTTAAATAGCGTTTCAAAGGATCACCAACTCCTTTTTAAAAAATATACATTTCTAAGCTATACGTTCCAGGGCCAGCACAATGGCGGCCAAAATTTTACCGGACTTTTCGCGGATCACTTCATCTGCATGCGCGGATAAGGGGGTTTCTTCCGGATTTATCTCTACCAGATAGGCACCGTTTGCCTTGGCAATATACGGCAATGAAGCGGCCGGCTCTACTATGGAAGAGGTACCTACCGAAAAGAAAACTTCACTTTCAGCCGCAGCTTGCTGCGCTTCCGCCAGAATCGCAGAAGGAAGAGATTCACCGAAAAGAACCACACCCGGCCGCAGGACTCCCCCACACTGGGTGCATTTGGGCACGGCTGGCGTATCATCGTATTCACCCTCTGCAAATTCTTTTCCACACTTGCTACAATAAGTACGAGTAATATTACCGTGGAGTTCCAGAACATGCCGATTGCCGGCCTTTATGTGCAAATTATCCACATTTTGAGTGATCAGCGTAAACCCCTTATATCGGTTCTCCAGGTCTACCAAAGCATAGTGACCTAAATTAGGTTCCACCCTGGCTAATAATTGTCTTCGCCAGCGGTAGAACTCCCAGAACAACTCCGGCTCGGATTCTAAAGCCCGGGGGGTTGCCAGTTGCTGAACATCATGGTTCTGCCATAAACCGTCTTTTCCTCTGAATGTGGGTACCCCACTCTCCGCGGAAATTCCGGCACCGGTCATAAAAGTTAAACTATAGGCATGCAGAATCCTTTTTATTAATTTATTGCTGAACATTATAGTCATTCCTTTATAAGATTAAAAGTGCAAAATTCGGAACTTATCATTAATTTTTCAGATATTTCGGGACAGTGGTTCTAATCGCACTGTGAAATGGCGTAAAAATTTCGGTTGATAAACAATTTTATAACCTTTTATCTTTTGACGATCCTGATAAATGGCTCCCAGAGAGTCAGCCACATATTGCATATGCATACTGGTATACACTCTTCTGGGGATGGCAAGACGCACCAGTTCCAGCTCAGGGAATTCATCCTGCTCCGTCTCCGGATTCTTATGTCCGAACATCAAACTGCCTATTTCCACAGTACGGATACCGGCTCGCTGGTAAAGTTCTACCACCAATGCCTGTCCCGGAAATTCAGATTGCGGGATGTGCGGAAGAAAATGTTTGGCATCAATATAAACGGCATGCCCCCCGACCGGTTTGATGATAGGAATCCCCCGATCAATGAGCATCTCTCCGAGATATTGGGTCTGTTTAACCCGGAAACGCAAATAGTCCTCGTCAAGCACCTCCTTCAGGCCTCTGGCAATGGCTTCCAGATCGCGGCCTGCCAATCCGCCATAGGTACGAAATCCTTCGATTAAAATTAACATATTGGTGATTTCCTGAGCCAGGGTATCATCATTCATAGCTAAAAATCCACCGATATTCACAAGCCCGTCTTTTTTGGCACTCATTGTACACCCGTCGCCATAGCTAAACAATTCCCGGGCGATCTCTTTAACGGACTTATCCCGATAGCCCTCTTCACGTTCTTTTATGAAATAGCAATTCTCTGCGAAACGGCAGGCATCAAAAAAGAAAGGAATATGATATTTACGGGCCAGGGCACTTACGGCACGGATATTTTCCATGGAAACCGGCTGACCACCACCGCTATTATTCGTAATGGTCAACATGATCATCGGAATTCGTTCCGGGCCGTATTCATCAATAGCCTTCTGAAGTTTACGCAGGTCCATGTTCCCTTTAAAGGGCAGCATAGAATCGGGATCCATGGCTTCATCAACCACACAATCGAGGGCAATCGCCTTATGATATTCCACATTGGCACGGGTCGTATCGAAATGAATATTGTTCGGTACAACATCTCCTTCCTTGAGAATCGTGGAGAATAATAAATTTTCCGCTACCCTGCCCTGATGGGTGGGGATCACGTTTTTAAAGCCGAAAATATCTCTGACGGTATCTTCGAAGTGATAATAATTCTTACTACCGGCATACGATTCGTCACCAAGCATCATGCCTGCCCATTGATTGTCCGACATGGCACTGGTGCCGGAATCGGTTAGCAAATCAATGATAATCGATGCAGCCGGTAAAAGAAAAATATTATATCCCGCTTGCTCTATCAGGCGTCTTCTTTCATTTTCGCTGGTCATGGCAATGGGTTCGACTACTTTAATACGAAAAGGTTCCGCAGGGAATTTCATTTTTATGCTCCGTGGCAAGGGTTACAAGGCTAAAGATTTTTCGGTTGTTTTATCGAAAAGATGAATATGATCGGTATCCAGGGTGATTCGTACTTTTTGCCCGGGTTTCAGATCGGTATGGGAGGCGCTGCGCATCGTTAGTAAAAGTTCACCGGATTTCAGGTAGCAAAACGTTTCCGACCCCATGGGTTCTACAACTTCTACTTCCGCTTTAAGGTGATTATTGCCGGAGGCCTGGTCCGCTTTCGATAAGATCAGATTTTCGGGACGTACGCCGAGAACAACTTTCTTGATATTTTTAGCCTTCAATTTTGTGATCCATACGGGCTCCAGGTCAACTATGGCCGAA
>Ga0256841_1003687_pt1 | contig 11346 bp, 10 predicted proteins | sample 356308metaG_FD_185971 | JGI IMG/M metagenome (GOLD analysis project Ga0256841, IMG submission 185971) | Hydrothermal vent microbial communities from Mid Atlantic Ridge, Atlantic Ocean - 356-308 | ecosystem: Environmental > Aquatic > Marine > Hydrothermal vents | place: Atlantic Ocean: Mid...
ATATTACCCGTAGGAATAATTCCTTTTGCCATCATATCGCGTCCCGTATCATAAACGAACATATGCACATATCCCCATATAGTTTGAAGGGTCATATACATATGAACGCCTTTTTTATGAGCTCTTTCAATGGCGGGATAGAGTTCCTTGTTTACGTGTCCGAGTCCGGTTCCTACAAAAATTATCCCTTTATATCCCGAATCCACAAGATTATCAATAGTGTCGGGTCTCATTCCCGGATAATAAAAGAGCATCGTTACCTTATCGCTGAAATAGGGGAGGATTTCGACATTTTTATCCTTGCGGCGATGGTTATAGTTTTTCTTAATGGGGATAATTTCTTTACGACTGACTCTGGCAAGGGGAGTATCCCCGATTGTCCGGAATGTTGAGCGGTATGAAGAATGCATTTTTCTCACTCTTGTTCCCTTATGAAGTAACCCGTATTCATCGGAAGTAGGCCCGAACATACAGACCATAACTTCGGCAATGTCGGAATGGCCGGCAGCGTGCATAGCGTGCATAAGGTTTAGTGCGGCATCGGAGCTGGGGCGGTCGGAAGAGCGCTGTGAACCTACGAGGACTATGGGTACCGGCGAATTCTGAACCATAAATGTCAAAGCTGCACCCGTGTGATGAAGAGTGTCGGTACCATGTCCGATTACAATTCCGTCAATTCCGTTTTCAATCTCTTTACCAATAGCTTTTGCAAGTGCTATATATTGCTTTGGCCCCATATTTTCACTGAACACCGCAAAAACCTTTTCGGTTGTAAGGTTGCAGATGTCAGCCAGCTCGGGAACGGCGCCGTATAATTCTCCCGGTGAAAATGCGGGGATTACCGCTCCCGTTCTGTAATCAAGCCTTGAGGCAATAGTTCCTCCGGTACCAAATAACTTTACTTTTGGTAATCCGGGTGTGTAAGGGAACTCCTTCTCAGGGATTTTATAATTTGCCTTTTTATATCCGGTTTCTTTCATGTCGGTTATGGTTTTTACATCTATTCCGACATTGTATCCCGTCGCAATTTTCAATACAATATGCTGATCATCGTCATTTTCCGCTCTCGGCAGTACGGTACCCTGAAAATCACCTCTTGTTGTCTCAATATGAGTCTGACCCCACACGCGTACATTTTTCTCCTTTAAAATTTTTAATGCATCGCCTTTATATCCCTGAAAAAAATCGTTTTCCATTATGAGTTTTATTTCTAATTTAAATATTCAAGTTTAATACTATTAAAACATCCGCTATTAATATTGTTAAACAAAATCAATTCACTACTTTGTTGATTCAACAGCTTTATTTAATTCACTCGGTTTTATATTTCCAACGGCAGTTTTATAAAGTTGTCCCATTATCCACTTAACTTCATTTTCCGGTTTGTCCGAAATTCTTACCTCGGCAAATTTTTTCCTCAGAAATGGAATTCTTGAAAGTATTTCATCCTTGTGAATTTTTTTGAATTTGATGCTTTCAAGTACCGAATCGAAGTCCATTTTCGGAAATTCATACACTACCGGCAACATAAATCGCGCAAGTTCAAGCTCTATTTTGTTGTCAAGAAGATATTTGAACATTGCATAAATAATATTATAATTAAATTCCGTAACGTGTTTGAAGTGTCCCTCTACAAATTTCAATCTGTGTCCCAAAAAAGTTCCGACAAATACCGGATTGATTTTTAGTTCCTTAATAATTTTCCGGGTAAGGGTAAACAGGTTTTTACTAAGAATGTATGTATAAGTATCCTCCGGAATACCCCACTTTTTCAACTGTCTGTATCTTTGAATAACATCTTCGGGTAAATCTTTTTTTAACTTTTCAATATATTCATCTTCCAAAGGAATGGGAGCAGAATCGGTATCGGGATACATCCTGTCGGCACCGGGCAATACTCTTTCAAATACGGTTGTTCCGTCTTCGAATGATTTGCGTGTTTCTTCCGGAACACCTTCAAAAGCCATCCTGCAACGTTCTTCAATGGTTTCGAGGGCTGTTTTTACATCATCCTTTGGTGCCATAAAAACCAGAACCGCATCATCCTTTCCGGCTTTTAAAAAGTCGGAAACTGCCTTCATCTCTTTTTTCTTCATTTTTGGTTTGATATCTTCCGAAGTAACCAAAAACGGTTCTTGAAGACAGGCTATTACCTTCATTCTGTCGCCGATTTCATCAATAAATGATTTTCCGGGCTGGGTGAAATGAGAAAGTATTCCTTTGAAACCGGGTAAGTTAACTGCTACAATATCATAGCCGTTTGATTTTGCCTTTTTTAAAGGTTTATATGAAAACGGAATACTTTTTCCGGTTATCAGCTTATGCGATATTTTCCATTTCTTTTTGTTTTTAATCTTTTCATTCAGCAACTCTCTGATATTAAGTAATGCCCATTGTCTGAATACTTCGTTATGCGTCAGTTTGGGAATCCATTTCGTATGGGCAACACCTTTTATCTCAACTCTTGAACCTCCGCGGCAACTAACATTAACATCCTGCCTGCCTGCACCTATTCCGGTACGGACAAGGCCTGTACTGCGATTCAGAAACCTGATGTAATCACAGCCCTCCTTAACCTCTTGGGGATTAACAAAATCGGGATATGTCACCGTTTCGATCAACGGCATACCAAGCCTGTCTGCCCTGTACACTCTTGTATGACCAATATCGGAAACTTCGCGGCAAGAGTCCTCTTCAAGGCTAAGCTGAATAAGTCTTACTTTTTTGTTGCTGATATATATCTCTCCTTCAATTCCGATTATTCCTGTCCTCTGAAAACCTGTTGGAATACTGCCGTCAAGGTATTGCTTACGTGTGATATGTACTTCTCCGACGATATTCAGTTTTGATAAAAGTGAGATTTTGATTGCTATTTCAAGTGCTTCTCTGTCAATCGGGAACGGTGGGGTATCGTCAATGTCGTACGTACAGGCCGAGTCGTTGGAAATATGATAAACGATCTTTTTTCTGGTTTTAAACTCCATCAGGGCGGTTCCGTCATACTCTCCCAGTTCGGACAGTGTAGGCCGCATATGTCGAATTACCTCTGCATCATACTCATCATCTTTCTGGTAAATACCCGCCGGACAGTTGCAAAAGAGTTTGCGCTTGGTGAGTAGTTGTTGATGGACTTCCAGTCCCGACATAAAGCCTATTCTGTCGTAATCTTTCTGAGTCGCCTGTCGGATAGGTACATAACCGATGATCTCTTTGGTTTTATTGTAATTTTCCGTTGGATTAAATCCTTTATCTTTGATCATAACTAATCTGTAACTTTTAATTTGCCAAATAAGCTGTCAAAAGTATCAATATCCGTTAATATTCAAAATGGTTGTTGATAAATAATTAATTATTTTTATATTTGTGTGCACAAAATGAGAAAAATGAACGGTATAACTTCAAATAAACTTATTATCTTTATTTGTCTTTTGCCCATATTTACTTTTTCTCAATCCCAAGATCTTTCCGATGTTCCTCGTTTCAGGGTGGTTTTTTATAATGTTGAAAACCTGTTTGATATTTACAATGATTCGTTGAAACTTGATGACGAATTTACCCCTGATGCTGTCAGGCATTGGGATAACCGGAAGTTTTATAAAAAAATTAATAATGTTTACAAAGTTTTGGTCAATATCGGTGGGTGGGAGCCACCAGCCATTATCGGATTATGTGAAATAGAAAACAGGTTTGTCTTAAACAAACTTATTTATGACACTCCATTGAAAAAGTTCGGGTACAAGGTCATTCACGAAGAATCTCCCGATAAACGCGGTATTGATGTTGCAATGCTTTATCGTCCCGATCTCTTTACTCCTCTGTTTCATAGTGTTACAGGAATACGGTTTCCTTTTGACACTTCATCCAGGACACGTGACATCCTTTATGTGAAAGGGCTTGTTTACGGCGACACTATTCATTTTTTCGTCAATCACTGGCCTTCAAAATACGGCGGGTTAATGGGTACCGAACCCAAGAGGGCATACGTTGCCGAAGTGTTGAAATCACAAACCGATTCTTTGTTTAATATTTCGGATTCGGTTAAGATATTTATTATGGGAGACTTTAATGACCAACCGGAAGATGAAAGTATCTCAAAATACCTTAATGCATTATCAGATACTACTCAAGTTAAGTCAAAAGAGTTATATAACCTTATGTCAGGACTTTTTACGAGACAAAAAACGGGAACGCATAAATATCAGGGAAGATGGGAAATACTGGATCAGTTTATTGTTTCGGGCTCACTTTTAATGAGAAAAAACGGTGTTTCCGTTTCTACGAGCGGAGCGCATATTTATCATCCCGGATACTTGTTGGAAAAAGATGAGAAATATACCGGAGAAAAACCTTTTCGCTCATTTGCAGGAATGAAATATAATGGCGGTTTTAGTGATCATTTGCCAGTTTACGTAGATTTAAATACCTATAAATAACCGTTGAAATGAAATACCAATAAAAAAATTTCACGGGAATATATTTAATTTTATATATATTTGCATTCTCTAAAATCTGGGGTGTATGTTATATGTTGTGATTTTTCTGTTGTTGATTTACATTACTGTCATTATTTATAATGTCGGTAAAACCAACAGGATACGGCGTAAACTGAAAGTAGGGGATATTTGTAGAGTATATATCGGTGAAAGTAAATTCTGGGGTTCGGTTGAACGTATCTATAATTCAACTGTTGATGTATGGGTTATGGATCAAACGATTACCTGTCACAGGAATGAAATATATGCATAAAATCAGTTCATTGCCGGGTCTGACGGGAAGTTTGTCCAGTATGAGTAATCGTCACCAAGCTGTTTCAGCGTGTCATCCCAAAGATTTTCAGTGTCGGGTTTCATGATTTGTTGCGGTTTAATTTTTGAAACCAACCACGAGTTTCTTTCCAATTCATCTTCAAGCTGGTTGGCTACCCAACCTGAATATCCTACAAAAAATTTAATTTCGTTGCTTGTAATGCGGTTTATTAATATTAATTCCTTCACTATTTCTATATCACCTCCCCAGTACAAACCATCCAGAATTTCCATACTATTTTCAATAATATCGCCTCGTGTATGAATAAAAAACAGGCTGTCTGTCTTTACAGGTCCGCCAATATAGACCGGAGCATCAAAATCGGGAAACCCTTTCAGAACCTTGCTGAGTTTCCATTCGACAGGTTTATTAACAATCAATCCGAAAGAACCTTCCTCATTATGCTCGGCAAGCAAGACTACCGAGCGTTTGAAATAGTAGTCGAGTAAAAACGGTTCTGAAATTAAAACCTTGCCTTTTGCCGGACTAATATTATTCGTTTTTATCTTAAGAATATTGTTTATATCTGTCATTTTTTTTTCTTTTTTTTTCGTTGTTATTACAAAATTGTACTTTTGACATCATTTTTACGGATTTTCAAATATACAAAAATAATACCTTTTTATAGAATTGAAAAGAGATAATAACAAAATATTTAAACAACTTCGCAACGAATATGGTTCATTTATATTTGAAAAGTTTTCCGTATCCACTGAAAATGATTCGGTTATAGTTGTGTCGGACTTTTGGATTGACGATAAATTTCATTTTTCCCCTACACTGACAATTCCGAATAACAGGTTTATTTCCAATGAATTGTCAGTTGATGATTTGCAAACTCTTGCTTTTCATCTGGGAATGATAGAGTTAATTAGCTATTGGAAAGCAATCTGCCCGAAGAAAATTATAGTAAAACCATATAAACTTAACCGGGATCAGATTAATTGGTGGAAAAGGTTATACTTTAATGGTTTGGGGGAATTTTTCTATACAAACGGAATAACTGCCGAACAAAACGATTTTGTGGAGATAATTTCGGAAAGCGATAAAGAATTTCCACGGATAGAATTGTCTTTTAATGAAAAAGTGCTCGTGCCGGTTGGAGGAGGAAAGGATTCAATAGTTACTCTTGAGCTATTGAAAAATGACTTTGAAATAATTCCTTTAATTCTTAATCCCCGGAAAGCGACAACGGATACCGTAGAGGTTGCAGGATTTGGGAAAGATGCTTTTTTCAGAATCCAACGCACAATTGACCCTCTTTTGTTGGAGCTCAATGCCAATGGTTTCCTTAACGGACATACTCCATTTTCGGCGTTGCTGGCTTTTGTGACACTTTTTGCATCCGCTATGACTGGTGCCGGGCACATTGCCCTTTCAAATGAATCGAGTGCCAACGAGCCGACTGAAAGTGATTCGGGTGTAAATCATCAATATTCAAAGAGTTATGAGTTTGAAAAGGATTTTAGGGGATATGTGGCAAAGTACATTTCAAATGAAATAAACTACTTTAGCTTTCTCAGACCTTTGTCCGAATTGCAGATTGCCAGTTTATTTTCAGGGTTCAAGAAGTATCATCCCGTTTTTAGAAGTTGTAATGCAGGAAGTAAGACGGATTCGTGGTGCGGAAAGTGTCCCAAATGTCTCTTTACTGCAATTATCCTTTCACCTTTTATTGATAAACAGGATATTATAAAAATATTTGATAAAGATATTCTTGATGACGACTCGCTGCTGCCTGTATTAAATGAATTGACAGGTACAACTCCGGTAAAGCCGTTTGAATGCGTCGGTACTGTTGATGAAGTTAATGCCGCTATTGCTTATGCTATTGGCCGGAACGGAGATTTACCGGCTTTATTTGAAGAATATAAAAGAAGTAAAGTATATGAAATTTATAAAAATGTAAAATTCAGCGAGTTGCTGAATGATTTTAATACGGAGCATTTTTTGAGTGATAAGTTTGAGAAAGTAATTCTAAAGTGGGTAAACTTAAAAATGAAAATTAGTGTTGGAGGTGATTAATAACATATTGGAAAACAGGAAAATCCTTATTCTCGGTTTTGGAAGGGAGGGGCAATCAACCTTTAGGTTTCTGATGAAGTGTTTTCCGGGAAATGAAGTTGCGGTTGCCGACTCAAATCCGGATATTTTAGAGAAAACCGGAATCGAAATAACTAAGAATGTACCTTTTTATTCGGGAATTTCCTATCTTGACAATGCTAATAACTACGATATTATTATTAAATCGCCCGGGATTCCGGTTAACTTACTTAAAGATAAAATTCCGGACAGAAAAATAACATCACAGACCGGATTATTCCTTACTCAGTTTAGAAATCAGGTAGTGGGAATTACGGGTACCAAGGGAAAAAGTACGACGTCAAGTCTGATATATCATTTGCTTAAAAAGAGGTACAAGAACCTCCTGCTTGTTGGGAATATAGGGGTTCCTCCACTTGATATGATTGAAGATATAAAAGAGGATACACCGGTCATTTTTGAAATGTCGTCACATCAACTGGAAAATATTACGGTTTCTCCCCGCATTTCTGTCCTGCTCAACCTTTTTGAAGAGCATCTTGACCATTATAACGGCCTTACCGAATATCATTTTGCAAAGCTCAATATAATGCGGTTTCAAAAACCGGGTGACACCTTCATTTGCAGTGCTGACGATCCGACAATACGGGATTTATTGGCAAATGAGATTATTAAGGGTGATTGTTTACCTTATTCGCTTTTGAAGAAATTGGAAAACGGAATTTTTACCGATGACGGAAAATTGGTGGTAGCCTATGGTGACAGCCGCACAGAATATGATTTTAGAAAACGACAAAATCTTCCCGGAGATCACAATTTGAAAAACATTATGGCTTCGGTAGCTGTTGCAAAGATTTTGGGGGTTAAAGACGACGAAATTCGGGAAGCCGTGATGGATTTCAAAGGACTTCCGCATCGCCTTGAATATATCGGTACGTTTAGGGATATTCATTTTTATAATGATTCAATTGCTACTATTCCCGAAGCAACCATTGAGGCTGTGAAAACTTTGAAAAGTGTTGATACACTTATTATTGGCGGAAAGGACAGAGGAATTGATTATGACATTCTTATTGATTTTATTGTCACTTCCGGTTTGAAAAATATTATCTTTACAGGTGATGCGGGAAAACGGGTTCTTGACGGAGTTATTAATAAAGGGAATATAAACGGAATAAACCTGTTTTTTGTGAATAATTTTGATGAAATTGCAGATATTGTCAGGGAAAATACCTCTCCCGGGTCAATATGTCTTTTGTCGCCGGCTGCATCAAGTTATGATATGTTCGTTAACTTTGAGGAGAGGGGAGAGGCGTTTAAAAAAATAGCAGAAAACCTTTGATTCCCTGCTATTTATTTAAGTCGGTACTACAAACTATTAAGCTCCTTAGTCCTTTTTATCCGCCTCTGCTTTAGGCTCCTTTGTCTTTTTATCTTCAACAGGAGCCGTTTTTTTTGCAGTTGTCTTTTTTGCAGTTGTTTTCTTTGGAGCCGCTTTTTTCGCAGTAGTCTTGGTTGCTGTCTTTTTCTTAGCTTTCACAACCTTTTCTTCCTCAGCCGGTTCTTCTTTTTTAGCTTTTGGTTTTACATCAGGTGTGTATTTTCTGAACTTCTTTTTCTTCGGCCTCGAGACACCATAGGAGCCTATAATTATTTTGCCCCGTTTACTTTTTTTATCACCTTTTCCCATAAGCTTAAATTTTAATTTGTTATTAAATTTTGCGTAAAATTATAAAAATATTGTTGAATACAAATGATTTGTTAAAAAATATTACAAATTTTACCGAATAGGTATAATGTGTAACCGATTTTGAGAGAACAGAGCTATTATTTATTATACCTTTGATTGAACGTCTCCACAAGTAAATCGCTTTTCTTAACAACGGTTTTAGCCCAGTTAAGTTTTATGTCAATTATTTCATCTTCAGTCAGTTTCCAGTCGGTATCCGATTTTCGCAATTTTTCGGAAAGATGATGCAATATAATAGCTGCGGAAACGGAAATGTTGAAACTTTCGGTAAATCCGTACATCGGAATTTTTACATAAGCATCGGCATTGTCAAGAGCAATATCCGAAAGTCCCCGTAATTCGGTACCGAAAACGAGTGCTGTTTTCGTCGAAATATCAAGCTCATCAAGCGTCTGATCGTTTTTATGCGGAGTAGTTGCGACTATTCTGTACCCTTTATCACGTAATGTGTTAAAAGCGTCAAGGGTATTGTTTTTCTTTGAATTATATTTTATCAGGTCGAGCCATTTTGACGAACCGAGTGCCACATCGGGATTCACCTCGTAAGTGTTTTCATTTTCAATAATATGGACATCCTGAATGCCGAAACAGTCACACGAACGAAGAACGGCACTTGCGTTGTGAGGTTGATAAATGTCTTCGAGAACAACTGTTAAATGTCTTGTCCTGTATTTGATGATTTTGTCGAAAAGTTGCTTTTTATTATCGGAAACATAAGAATTCAAAAATTCAAGCAACCTTTTTTTATCTTTAATATTCTTGATTTGTCTCATTTAAATCAACTTTCAGAAACTTTCCTTTAACACTACTATTCATCATTTTCCCTTTCCTGATTATTACTTCTCCCGCTTTAATTACATATTCAACTCCTCCCTTTACCCTAACTCCTTCATAAATGTTGATGTCGCTGTTTTGATGATGTGATTCGGCAGAGATTGTCTTTTCCTTTTCGGGATTCCAGATTACAATATCGGCATCACTACCTTCGGCTATTTCTCCCTTTTTGGGGTAAAGTCCGAAAATTTTAGCCGGATTTGTTGATGTTATCTCAACAAAACGGTTTATACTTATTTTATTCGTGTTTACTCCGTACGTGTAAAGCAATTCAAGACGATGTTCAACCCCTCCGGCACCGTTTGGGATTTTACGAAAATCATCTTTCCCTTCCTCCTTTTGTTTCATTGTAAAGGGGCAGTGATCGGTTCCCAAACTCTCAATTGTCTTGTCCGCAATTGCCATCCATAAAGCCCGATTATCTTCCTTTTTTCGTAACGGCGGGCTCATTATGTAAGGTGCAACCTGTTGAAAATCGCCTTCGTATTTTGATTTGTCAAGGAGAAGATATTGCGGGCAGGTTTCGGCAAAGATTTTTTGACCAAGCTTTTTAGCCTCACGAATGTGTTTCACCGAATCTTCTGCCGACACGTGAACAATGTAAATTTTACATTCCGTTTCACGGGCAAGTTTAATAGCTGTTTTTACCGATTCGCTTTCAAGATAGGCAGGCCTTGAAAAAGCGTGATACTTAGGACTTAATCTACCTTCGGAAGCAAAAATAGAGTGCAAAACATCAATAGCGTCACCCATCTCGCAATGTATCGCAAGTGTACCACCTGATTTCCCGACTACCGACATTACTTTTCCGATTTCGTCATCTTCAAGACCTATGGAGTTCTTGTAAGCCATATAGACTTTGAATGACGGAATACCTTCTTCATGGATGCATTTATTTAGCTCGGATTCAGTATTTTCCGACCATTCAACAGGGCTTACGTGGAAACTGTAATCGGTAAGGCAGATTTCGGCTTCCGCTTTTCTTTGTTTGACTGCTTCAATAATGGATTGGCCTCTTTCGGGTGTTACAAAATCAATTATTGTTGTTGTACCGCCGAAAAGTGCCGCTCTGCTTCCCGTATAAAAATCATCCGAGGAATAACCTGCCGGTGTTTTAAGGTGGAAATGTACATGCGGGTCAACTCCTCCGGGGAAAATATACATTCCCGAAGCATCAATTATATTATCGGATAAGGGAACGCTATCCCCCTCTTTACGGATTGAGTTGATCTTCCCGTCCCGGATATATACCGAACCCTTGAAGGTTTCCGTTGCCGTGACAATTGTGCCGTTTTTAATAGTTAAGTCCATCAGGCTTAGGCTTCATATATTAACTGTTTTGTTTTATTAACGCTTTTAATGAAAAAAGGATTTGTCAGTGTTCTTTCCGTCACGACGTCAATATCCCTTTTAAATATCTCTCTTAGCTTATAATGTAATTTGAAATAATTATCAGTGTATTCTTCAAAGGAGATGTTATCATTAAAAGAAATAAGAAAATCAATATCACTATTATTAGTAAATTTATCCGAAGTTGCAGAGCCGAAAACCATCATTTTCTTTATATTTAAAGACTTACATAATTCGGTTAATCTATCTTTATTTATTTCTATTATGCTTTGCATTAACTATAATGATTAAAATTGCAAAGTTAGACAAAAAAACACTTTCTCACTAAATCCTTTTCCACAATTTGGTAGCCGCTTTTTGTGAATAGTCTAATATTTCCTTCTCATCAACGGTTGTTATTTTTCTGTCCCTGACAATCATTTTTCCGTTTGAAATAACGTGTTGCACATCGCTTGAGCGCAATCCGTAAATAAAATGTCCGGTAAAATTATCTTCCGTCACAGGTGTTGGAGGTTTGTAATCCAGAACTATCAGATTGTTTTCTCCGTCGCCTTTAAAGTTGT
>Ga0256841_1003688_pt1 | contig 11337 bp, 7 predicted proteins | sample 356308metaG_FD_185971 | JGI IMG/M metagenome (GOLD analysis project Ga0256841, IMG submission 185971) | Hydrothermal vent microbial communities from Mid Atlantic Ridge, Atlantic Ocean - 356-308 | ecosystem: Environmental > Aquatic > Marine > Hydrothermal vents | place: Atlantic Ocean: Mid...
TCGGTTTCATCCACCACGTAAAGGCCGCTGAAAATAACAACGCCGATAAGAAGCAAAATCCCAATTATAATTTTAGCCATGTTATTTTTCATTTGGTGCTCCTATTCGATTCATACCTTTGAATACTCCAGCGCCTGTTCCCTTCCCGACATCCATAAAGGGTACAAGGGTTTTTTGCTCGGAATCGACTACGTAAATATTTTTAATCCGTTTTAAGAATTCCTGGTAAGCTTCAAGATAAAAGCGTCTCCTGGTCACATCTTCGTATTGCTTGTACTCCTTCAACACCGATAGAAATCGCTCGCTTTCTCCCTTTGCCCTGTTGATTCTCTGTAGAGCATACCCTTCTGCTTCAGCGATCGATTGCTTGGCCTGGCCTATCGCTTTGGGAATTTCCTTGTTATAAGCGGCTTGAGCTTCATTAATCATCCGTTCCCTTTCCTGCCTTGCCTCGTTTACCTCGTTGAAGGCATCCTTGACAGGGCCAGGGGGATTGGCATTCTGAAGTTTAACCGTTATTATTTTGATTCCCGTCTGGTATGTATTCAAAATTTTCTGCATTTCCTGTTTCACAGCATCTGCTATTTCAGCACGACCTACGGTGAGAACGTAGTCACTATAACGGTTCCCAACGATTCGCCTCATCACTGACTCTGATACATCGTAAATTGTTGCATCGACATCTGCAACTTTGAAAAGCCAGTCCACGGGATTTTCGATCTTGTACTGAACGGTCCACTGAAGATCGATAATATTGAGATCTCCCGTTAGCATTCGAGATTCTTCTTCAAAGCCCTTCTCGATAAACCTCGATCGTACACCGGCCTGCTTAGTACGATAACCGAACTCCATTTGGAAAACGCGGCCGGTAGGCACCTTGTTTACCTTTTCAATACCGAAGGGGATTTTAAAGTGAAGGCCTGGTCCGGTGGTCCGGTTATAGGCGCCGAATCTTTGCACAACGGCGACTTCCTGTGGCTGAACAATGTAATACGAATTGTAGAGCAGAAAAGCGACAAGTGGGATTAAGATAAAAAACGCAGTTCCTCCCTTTTTTAAGAAATCAAAGTCAAACTGGGATTTAAGCTTGTTCAGAAATTCAGATAGGTCGGGTGGTTTTGGTGGGCCACCGTGCCCAGGTTGTTTTTGCCAGTCCATTGATAATTCTCCTGCGCGTCAAAGTAGTATCTTCTCGATATGGCGAAAAGCTCCTCGCTCTTGAGTGAAATCTGCTCCTTATGGCTTGACTATTTAAATTAAATGGTTAAATTTACAAGGCCGATACAAAGCAGTCTTCATTGACTTGAGTATGTCGTCAAGATATACTAAGTTTAAAGTTCAATTGCAACTCTATTCTCCGGAACCGCGATTCTACCTTGAGGGGGCGAAACGGGTTCGACGGAGGTAGTGAAGCTTAAGTTGCATGCCGAGCTCCTTGCAGCTCGTAAAACCGCAAGGGCCAAAAATAAACGCAGACGATTATGCGTACGCCGTAGCCGCTTAATCGGCTACCGTCCTGCTAGCTTTCTCCCACGAAGCTAGCAAGGGCGTCGGGATGTGGGATAGCCACTGAAATGCAGCTCGCGCTTTCAGTGGCGAACATGAGGCGAGCTAGCTTCCGATGTATCCGGCGGGCAGGGAGACATCGTAGGCGAACATGAGATCTGCCGCTAAGCATGTAGAAGCTTAAGTGGAATGCCTCCGGACGTGGGTTCGACTCCCACCGCCTCCACCATTGATTTTAAGACGAACCGGTCCGATTGCCGAAGGTGGCATGTTGGATGGCTCGTTTTTCTTTTTGTGGAAGGGGGTAGCTGCGTTTCTTGTCGCCGCTTGCGGCCTTCGTCTTCACTCAATTTTCGGGAAATTCGGGTTAGAAAACGCTTCTCTTAGAGAATTTTTCTCTGAATTCTCAGGTTTCTCTTTCGGAACTCCTCTGGTTTGTTTTTCTGTGTCCCGCAATTTCCGCTCTTCAAGTTCCTTTGTGAACCGCTCGACGACCCTGGCCATTCCGTCAACGAGTTCCTTGAAATCAATGGTTCTCCTCGTGGTGTTGTGTTCTCTGTCCCATATCTACCGGGGAAACGAAGAAAGTGTCGGAGACAGTTTGTGTCCGTAGAATTTTCTCCCGTTCGGCGCTTGCTGAGATATACTTACAGGGGGAGTTGATGATCTGTCGGAATCTACGCGATTTTTCTCTTGCACGTGACATGGCACCTGTCATATTATATTTTATTGTATAAGTTAGACTGATTGCTTGTGGTCGATTGGCCAGAGGTAACCGTTTACCTTTGTGGCGAGCGACAGCAACTACGCAGCGAAAAGACAAAAGGATATTGCAATGATCGGAAATTTCAAAACATTCCCGGAATTAGTCAAAGAAGTCCGAAGACAACTGGGAATCAGCCAGGAAGAGCTGGCCCATGAGCTGGGAGTGAGCTTTGCCACCATCAACCGCTGGGAAAACGGCAAGACCACCCCGTTCAAGCTGGCTCGGAAACAGTTTGATGCCTTTTGCAAGAAGATGACGGCTCAAGGGAAATTACACTTGGGGAATAACGGTGAGAAATAAGCACAAGTCAAGGGGCTGTTCATGATCCAACCCGACAGAACACCAGAGCAGATTGCCCGTGACCGCATTGACCAGATGCTAGCCGAGGCCGGGTGGTCAGTGCAAGACAAAAACCAAATTGATTTCAACCAAGCCAAAGGCATCGCGGTGCGTGAATATCCAACGGATAGCGGTCCAGCGGATTATGTGCTTTTCGTGGGACCTAAACCCATCGGGGTCATCGAGGCCAAGCGCCCCGAAATGGGTCAGAATATCAATGTGGTGGCGCAACAGTCTGCAAAGTATGCCGCAGCCAAACTGAAGTGGATCAAGCACAATAAGCCCTTGCCCTTACTTTACGAAAGCACTGGCGAGATCACGATGTTCCGCAACGAACGCGACCCAAAGCCCAGATCCCGCGAGGTGTTCTGGTTTCATCAGCCGGAAACGCTGGCTGAGTGGATACAGCAATCCCAAACCCTGCGTGCCCGCTTGCAAAAACTGCCTTCTCTGGTAACCGATGGGCTGCGTAAGGTGCAGATCGAGGCGATCACTCGTCTGGAAGAATCGTTTGCGGCAGGCCGTCCCAGAGCTCTCATCCAGATGGCAACCGGCGCCGGCAAGACCTTCACGGCCATTACCTTCATATATCGCCTGCTCAAATATGCAAACGCAAAACGCATTCTCTTTCTGGTGGACACCAAGAACCTGGGCGAACAGGCGGAACAGGAGTTCATGGCGTACCTGCCAAACGACGACAACCGCAAATTCACAGAGCTGTACAACGTGCAGCGCCTCTCCTCCAGCTATATCGCAGACTCCAGCCAGGTGGTCATCTCCACCATTCAGCGCCTCTATTCCATCCTCAAGGGCGAAGAGCTTGACGAGGCAGCAGAGCTTGAAAACCCGGCCGAGCACCGCATGGTGCGAAAAGAGCCGCTTCCGGTGGTCTATAACCCTGAACTTCCCATCGAATATTTCGATTTCATCGTCATCGACGAATGCCACCGCTCCATCTATAACCTCTGGCAACAGGTGCTCGATTATTTTGACGCCTTTTTGATCGGCCTCACTGCCACGCCGGACAAGCGCACCTTTGCCTTTTTCCATGAAAACGTGGTCAGCGAATACACCCATGAACAGGCCGTGGCCGATGGAGTCAACGTGGGCTACGATGTCTACACCATCGAAACTGAAATTACAAAAAAGGGGGCGGAACTCAAGGCTAAACGCCTTGTGCCCAAACGCGACAAGCTGACCCGCAAAAAGTGCTGGGAACTGCTGGATGAAGACTTGGAATACTCAGGCAAACAGCTTGATCGAGATGTGGTCAATCCCAGCCAGATCCGCAAGGTAATGCGCACCTTCAGGGAAAAACTGCCGGAAATCTTCCCCGGCCGGAAGGAGGTGCCAAAGACCCTCATCTTTGCCAAGAATGACAGCCACGCAGATGACATCATCAAAATCGTTCGTGAAGAGTTCGACGAAGGCAACGCCTTCTGCAAAAAGGTGACCTACAAGGCGGAAGAAGATCCAAAGTCGGTACTTGCCCAATTCAGAAACGAATATAATCCCCGCATTGCTGTTACTGTGGACATGATTGCCACTGGCACTGATGTGCGGCCCCTGGAATGTCTGCTCTTCATGCGCGATGTGCGCTCCCGCAACTACTTCGAGCAGATGAAGGGCCGCGGCACCCGGGTGCTGGATTATGATGAACTCAAGAAAGTGACCCCGTCGGCCGTAGGCCGCAAGACCCACTTTGTCATCATCGACGCCGTGGGCGTAACCAAGTCCCTCAAGACAGACAGCCGTCCCCTTGAACGAAGGCCCTCGGTCTCCTTCAGGGACCTGCTCATGTCCGTGCTCATGGGCGCGGATGATGAAGAGACCCTTACCTCGCTGGCAAACCGGCTGGCACGCCTCAATCAGCAGCTTGATGATAAAGAGCGCAAACAGATCAACGAAAAGGCCGGAAAACCCCTGCCACAAATCACCCGAGAGCTGCTGGACGCGGTTGACCCTGACCGCATCGAAGAGCAGGCCCGGAAGGAATTTGGCCTGCCGGAGCAAGTCGAACCAAACGAAGAACAATTGAAACAGGCTGCATCCAGTTTGGCAAAACAGGCAACTGCCGTTTTTAATGGTGAGCTGAATGAAATGCTGGAAAACATCCGCCGCACACACGAGCAGGTGATCGACGACCAGAACATCGACCGGCTCATCCGGGCGGAATGGGACGGCGACGCCAGGGAAAACGCCCAGAACCTCACCCGGGAGTTTGCAGAATTCCTGCGGGAAAACAGGGACGAACTCACAGCCCTTCGCATCTTTTTCGATCAGCCTTACAGACGCCGGGAAGTCACCTTCCAGATGCTCCAGGATGTCCTGGAAAAACTGCGCGCCGACCGGCCCCGCCTTGCGCCCCTTCGGGTCTGGGACGCCTTTGCCATGCTGGATGAGATCAAGGGCAAGTCGCCCCTTAATGAACTCACCGCCCTAGTGTCACTCATCCGCCGGGTGACCGGCCTTGATGCCGAACTCACGCCCTTTTCCGAGACCGTTAACCGTAATTTCAAAAACTGGATTTTCAAAAAACATGCAGGCGCTGGAGAAAAATTCACCGAGGAACAGATGGCCTGGCTGCGCATGATTCGCGATCACATCGCCACATCCCATCACCTGGAACGTGACGACCTGGAACTGGCCCCCTTTGACGCCCACGGCGGCCTGGGCAAGATGTGGCAGCTCTTTGGCGAGGATATGGACCGGGTTATTGAGGAGTTGAACGAGGTACTGGCGGCATGAGGGGAAAAGATAATAAATTACCGGGAACTTGGCAATCAGCAACCATTGGCGAGCTAATAGGGGCAAACGGTGTGTTTGTAGACGGTGATTGGGTTGAAAGCAAAGACCAAGACCAAAATGGTGACATTCGACTAATACAGTTGGCAGATATTGGTGACGGATTTTTTAGGGATAAATCATCACGTTTTCTGACGAAAAATAGAGCCTATGAACTGCGATGTACTTTTTTACAAAATGGTGACATTTTGATTGCTCGGATGCCAGATCCATTGGGAAGAGCGTGCATATTCCCCCTGATAGGTGAAGAAAAGTATGTAACAGTAGTCGATGTTTGTATAGTTCGGTTGGGGCATAATGAAATATCCAACAGATACTTAACTTATGCCATTAATTCTCCTCAGACTCGGTACAAGATTGATAAATATAAGACAGGCTCGACACGAAAGAGAATTTCACGGAAAAACCTGGCAAGAGTTGGTCTGCCTATAGCCCCCCTCCCCGAGCAACACCGCATTGTCGCCAAGATCGAGCAACTGTTTTCCGCGCTGGACAAGGGCGTGGCCGAGCTGAAGGCGGCGAAAAAGAAGCTGGAGCTGTACCGGCAATCCCTGCTCAAGGCCGCCTTCGAGGGCAGGCTCACCGAACAGTGGCGCAAGGAACACGCAGGCGAACTTGAATCCGCCGAGGAACTGCTGGCCCGCATCAAGGCCGAGCGGGAAAAACGATACCAAAAGCAGTTGGACGAATGGAAACAGGCGGTCAAGAAATGGGAAGCCGATGGCAAACCCGGCAAAAAGCCCAAAAAACCCCGCAAGCCCAAGGAACTGCCCCCGCTCACCGAAGAAGAACTGGCCGAACTGCCGGAATTGCCGAGCGGATGGGGGTGGGGCTATTTACAGTGGGCAGGAGATATTGAAACAGGGACGACCCCACCTAAAAAACATCCTGAATATTACGGTTCAAAATTCCCTTTCTTTAAACCTACAGACTTAGAAGCAGGATATGAAGTAACCAAAGCAAGAGAGTATTTGTCCAGTAAAGGTATTAAGTATGCGAGGTTACTACCTGTTGATTCTACTCTTGTCACTTCTATTGGTGCCACGATCGGTAAAACAGGAATAATTCGATGCACAGGGGCATCAAATCAACAAATAAATGCAATAATCCCCTTTGATTATTTTAATCCTAATTATGTTTATTGGCAAACAGTCGCACCAATATTCCAAAAAGAACTAAAACAACAGGCATCGTCGACTACCATGCCAATTATAAATAAATCCAAATTTGCATTACTACATTTTGCATTTTGTTCCAAGTCTGAACAAGACAAAATCACCCAGCTCTTGGAAAATGCTTTTGCTTATATAAACCACCTCTCCCAAACCATCGACCAATCCCTTGCCCGCGCCGAACTCCTCCGGCGGTCAATCCTCAAAAAAGCCTTTTCCGGCAAGCTCGTGCCCCAGGACCCCAACGACGAGCCGGCATCGGAGCTGCTCAAGCGCATCAAGGCGGAGCGGGAGGCGGAAGCCAAAAAGAAAAAGCCGGTACGTAAACTGCGAAAGAAAAAGGAGGGAAAACAAGTACGAGATCTATTAAGCGCACTTAAAAAGGCTGGAGACTGGATAAGTGCCCAGGACGCATTTAGGCAATGCGGGATATCCGATGGTGCAGAAACCGATCAGATTGAGCCTCTTTATATGGAATTGCGAGACCTTGTACATTCCGGCAAGGTATTGGTGGAGCGCCGTGGTGAAGAAGATTGGCTGAAGCTTAAAGATACAAAGGAGTCATAACGTGCGCTTGGACCGTTTCTGGATAGGGGACTACAAGAACCTCAAGGATGTAACCGTTGACTTTGACGAGGACCACTGGGTGACCGTGGTCATCGGCTGGAACGGCACGGGCAAGTCCAACGTCCTTGAAGCGCTAGCAACCTTGTTCAGAGATCTTGTTATGGGCGAGAGGGTGCCGAGCTTCCCTTATAAACTGAGGTACAGAATTCATGACTTATGGGTCAGCATAGATGCAGACCCGGTTCGGGCAAGGGACAAATACGTTATTTATGTGGCAGACGTGTCTGATGCAGAAAAACAATCCGTAAAACCGGATTCTGGAAATGAACGGAAATGGACAGCCGAAGGGAAAAAAATATCCCTTTCTCAACTCCTAAAAAAACACGATGTGTACCTGCCGCGTTACGTTTTTGGGTATTATTCCGGCACATCTGAGCGGATGCAGGATGTTTTCAAGAACTACCTTGCCAGATACGACAAGGAGTTGCGGGCCGGAAAAGATCCCGGCTTGCGCCGCTTGTTTTATGCCCTGCCCGTCCACAGCCAATTCGTGTTGCTAGCTTTCATCCTGCAAAAGGACGAGGCCGTATCAGAACTGCTCAACGCGCATCTTGGAATCGAGGAAGAACGTAGCCTTGATTCCGTATTGTTTGTTCTGAAACAACCTCCCTGGGATCGCACTAAGGATAAGGAGATTTTTTGGGGCGCCAAAGGAGTGGTTCGGGATTTTCTCAACAGATTGCATGCTGTATCCCTCGCCCCGATCAGGATTACAAGGCAAGTAGAAGTATCTTTGTGGAATAAAAAACGGCTTGGCTTCCGATATCTTTACGTAAAAGACCTTGAGGCATTGCGCAAGCTTGTTGGCCGGGAGAGCCCTAGGGAGTTTTTCCGCGATATTGAAAGTGCCTATGTATCCGAACTGATCGATGAGGTGCGCATCCGTGTCAAGCTTCGCAACAACGATGGCTCCGTAACATTCAGAGAGTTAAGCGAAGGAGAGCAGCAACTGTTGACCGTTCTGGGACTTTTGAAATTCACGTCAGAGGAAGAGAGCCTCTTTCTGCTTGATGAACCGGATACGCATCTGAATCCCAGTTGGGTCGTGAAGTACTTGGATTTTTTGCAGCAGTTTGTTGGAAGCGACCAAAAGGAGCGCGAAAGTAGTCATGTAGTGCTTACCACGCACAATCCCTTGGCTATTGCAGAGCTTGTAAAGGGTCAGGTTCAGATACTGCAACGGCATCCTGAGGACCTATCTATCTCAGTAGAGCCACCCCAGGGGGACCCGAGGGGAATGGGTTTTGCTGGGATACTGACCAGCGATATGTTCGGTTTGGAATCCGCCCTCGATAACCATACTGTCAATTTGATAAAAGAGCGTAATGCTTTACTCTATAAAGAATTGAAGGGGCAAATAACTGAAGAAGAAAATACTCGGTTAAAAGAGATATATCAGCAATTAGGTGAAATGAGATTTAACGATGTCTTTGATGACCCAGTTTTTTCAGAATATGCCATGCTGCTGGAAGAGGAGAAAAGGAAAAGAGGAATAGTTGTCTTGCCACAACATGAGAAGGCTAACATACTCGCCAAGGTTATAGAAAGATTGGAGGGGAGTACTTGATGATTGTCATCCACATTGGCACATATACTCCTCCACAACGGTGGCTTGAAAAGGCTCGCAACTTAACTGATCGACTTTATGAATTACAAAATGGTGCCAGTGAACTTACAGAGGATGCTAAGGATATTCTTGATAAGAAGACGATATGGACAGAGATCAAGGAAGATTTGGAATGTCTGTCGTTTGGTAAATGCTGGTATTCTGAGGCGAGAGAGAAAGTCTCGTTTTACCATGTTGACCATTTCCGCCCCAAAAAACGAAGCATTGATTCAAACGGTTCAGAGAGCAACGGTTATTGGTGGCTGGCATATGACTGGAAGAATTACCGTATAAGCGGCAGTGTCATCAATACCGCCAAGCATGATCATTTCGCTGTTCTAAGAAACAGAGCTGAGAACCCCGATACACCCATTGAAGATGAGTTGATCTATTTATTGGATCCGATCAATCAAGATGATGTGTTTTTGCTGACATTTAATGAGAACGGTGAAGCTATGCCGTTGGACCCGGATGAAAATGCATGGGACCACAAGCGGGCAGAGTACACGATAAAAGTCTTAAATCTCAATGCTCCAAAGCTTGTGCGGGCCAGAAAATTACGATGGAAAAAGCTATCACAAATTATAAATAAGATTAAGAGTATGGAAAAAGAATATAATTTCGCTCCATCCGTGAGACTTCAGGCAGAGCTGGATCAACTAAAAGAAAAAACTAGGGAATTGATATCTCCAATGAGCGAGCTTTCCAGTACGTACCGTGCCTGCCTAAGGGCCAGTCGGGAGGAGTGGGCTATTGCTGTTTTACAAACCCATTACGACATTGAACGGCTGCAACAAGAATACAGGGAGAGCCTAAGATGAACACCGCAAACATAGTCCAAAAAGTCTGGAGCTACTGTGACGTCCTGCGTGACGTGGGGGTGAGCTATGGTGACTATCTGGAACAGCTCACCTATCTCCTTTTCTTGAAGATGGCTGATGAGTATAGCAAGCCGCCCTACAACCGGGATATTGGTATCCCGAAGGAATACACCTGGCCGGAGCTGAAAAAGCAGCGGGGCGCGGAACTGGAATCCTTTTATGTGAACCTGCTGCGTGAACTCGGCAAACAAAAAGGGATGCTGGGGCAGATATTCACCAAGGCCCAGAACAAGATTCAGGACCCAGCCATGCTCTACCGCGTCATCGACATGATCGACAAGGAGCAGTGGACCATGATGGGGGCTGACGTCAAGGGCGAGATCTACGAGGGGCTGCTGGCCAAAAACGCTGAGGACGTAAAATCTGGTGCAGGGCAATACTTTACACCGCGGCCTTTGATCCGGGCCATGGTGGAATGCGTGCGGCCTGAAGCGGGCAAGACCATTGCCGATCCCGCCTGCGGCACAGGCGGTTTTTTTCTGGGAGCCTATGATTTTATTTCGAACCACTATCAATTGACCAAGGCACAGAAGGAATTTCTGAAGTTCAAAACGTTTTTTGGTAATGAAATCGTGGCCAATACCCGCCGTCTGGCCCTAATGAACATGCTTTTGCACGGCATCGGTGATATTGACGTTGAACCTAACATTGAACCGACCGATGCGCTCATTGCTCCCCCCAAACAGACCTTTGACTACGTCCTCACCAATCCGCCCTTTGGCAAAAAAAGCTCCATCACCATAACCAACGGCGAAGGCAAGGCGGATAAGGAGGATTTCACCTATAACCGCCAAGATTTCTGGGTGACGACTTCCAATAAACAACTCAATTTCGTTCAGCACGTCCGCTCAATGCTGAAAACCACGGGCAAAGCAGCCATTGTTGTTCCGGACAACGTGCTTTTTGAAGGCGGAGCTGGTGAAACGGTGCGTCGCAAGCTATTGGAGACCACGGACCTGCATACCATTTTGCGCCTGCCCACAGGTATCTTCTATGCCCACGGGGTCAAGGCCAATGTCCTCTTTTTCGATAACCGCCCAGCGGCCAAAGAGCCACAAACGAAAGAAGTCTGGTTCTATGACTACCGCACCAACATCCATCATACCCTCAAAAAGAAGCCACTTCGCTTTGAGGACCTGCAGGAATTTATCGAGCTTTACAACCCTGAAAACCGGCACGAGCGAAAGGAAACCTGGCACCCCGACAAAAACCCCGAGGGCCGCTGGCGAAAATTCACTTATGAAGAAATAATCAGCCGCAACAAAGCCAGCCTCGATGTCTTATGGCTAAAGGACGCCAACCTGACTGATCTTGATAACTTGCCGGAACCGGCAGTGCTGGCAGAAGAGATTATCGAAAATATTGAAGCCGCGCTTGAGAGTTTCCGTAAGATAACAACAGAGCTGGAAGGATAATTCGTGACGAAATGGGAGAATATTTCCTATGGCTTTTGAACCCGGAGGCTTGGCCGACAAACTTGGCAACCGGTATGAGGGACGCTGGGTTGCCAAACAGCTTCTAACCCAAGCTTGTCAAAAAATCCCTTAATATTAACATAACCAAGGTATTTTGGTTTATTTATTACGTATAACCTATTGAAATATATGGAGGTGAGGTTTGAAAATGGCGATGTAG
>Ga0256841_1003689_pt1 | contig 11335 bp, 10 predicted proteins | sample 356308metaG_FD_185971 | JGI IMG/M metagenome (GOLD analysis project Ga0256841, IMG submission 185971) | Hydrothermal vent microbial communities from Mid Atlantic Ridge, Atlantic Ocean - 356-308 | ecosystem: Environmental > Aquatic > Marine > Hydrothermal vents | place: Atlantic Ocean: Mid...
TTGTTCTTAATAGTTTTCTGGATTAACAAATCATTTTCCATTTTCAGGCCACCAACGATTATCCCATCCTTCACCTTCCCAGTTTTTTCGCAATCTGGGTAAAACCTTTTCAGCTAACAAGGTAATGTTCTTCTTGGTAAGTTCCGAAGGCATGGAACCGTGTTGTACCATCAATACAAGATTACCAATCCTGAAGCGCTTAACCATGTCGTCAAGCTGTTCAAAAACAGTGTCTGCATCACCGACTATCGCACACTGTGCCTCAACGAGTTCTTCATATTTAGCTGTTCGCATCTTGGGAACAATGCCAAAATCACCTGGATCTTTGACAATAAATTCAACGCCTTTAATATCCATATAGCCTGGTAAACCAAGACTCTGGATAGGCAGACTACCAAGCCCCTGCTGAAATGAGGTCTCAATATGTGGACCATATTCCTTATGTGCCTCCGCATCTGTTTCACCGACAGCAACACATTGAAGAAATGCCAGTCGGTAAGGATTTGGATCCTTACCTTTTTCAACGGCCATATCCCAATAGCGATCAAAAATTCGTTGACCCGTATACTTTGGCCCAAACCAACTTAGATAAAGAAAAGCATTCTCACGATCCAGAATTCCGCCCAACGTATTCGGGTTACCAACAGCCGGAGCCCAGACAGGCACATGTTCCTGATAGGGACGAGGCCAGATATTGACATGGGGATGTTTGTTAAATTTCCCATTGAAAGGAAACTCTTCTTTGGCGGTCATTGCTCGACTAATTAATTCAATATTTTCCTGGAATCTTACTCGCGTCTCAATGGGCGGGATCCCTGCATTTCGATTAGAATCATAGGATAAAGAAATTGGATACCCTGCTATCAAACGTCCACGGCTTGTTTGATCGATAACTGAATATTCCTCTGCAATGCGTAAAGGTTCCTTTGACTTACCCAAAGATCGCCCGACGCAACAAAGAGCAGGATTTAGACCTTCCGCTTCTGTCATATACGCAAGGGTCTCTAGTTGTAAATTAGGGTTAGGGAGTATGTCATAAGAGGCCTGACTGTGCTCTGTTAAAGCTAGTCCATCAAAACCAGCCCGTGCGGCATGCATCATTTCATCAATAAAAGCAACATGGCAATTGTGCATCTCATCCCGGTCAACAAGTTCATGATAGGGAGTTGTAACAACAGAGTCGTATTTCTGTGCAAAGTCCTTTGGTAATTTTCGATAAGGCAATTGCTGGAACGATAATATTTTCATTCGGCTCTCCTCAGAGTTAGTAGGCAAACTAACTGGTAGTTTACCTGAAGCAATTAAGATAATTAATGATTATAATCATTTTCTTTCAGGTATTTCTTTATTCTTATGACTCTTCACTCCCTACCCAGTTAATCAATTTTTTTAAAGCTGATTTGAGCATCAGTGCTTCATCCGCTTTAAAGGTACCAAGCACATCAGTTTCGTGTGCTTTGGCACCAGCTAATAATTCTATGGCGACCTCTTCCCCAGAGTCGCTCAAACTATATGTATCGTTCTGTTTTTTGATCAGAAATTTTGTTTCCATTTCTTCAAGTATCTGACCCAACTGTCCGACAGGAATGATGATGATATTTGCGATCTGTTCCGCAGTCATACTACTTTTATCGGATAATACGGCTAAAACCCGCCAGTTGACATGCGACAGACCCGCACCTTCTAGTACCGGTTCGAAGTGTTGCTCGAACAATTGTGCGGCTTTGGCCAACAGATAATTCAGATAGTCATCAACAAAACCACCTTTTGTCTCTTGTCCAGATTTGGGCGGAGCAACAGCAGGATGTGGATCGGAGACGGCATAGCATCCCTGATGGTACAGTAATGCCCGACGACCAAAATGCTCGAAATCTTCTACTTCGCCAACAAAAATAATGTGATCACCACCTTCATACTGAAACTTGTTCTGGCAAACAAATCGAGCGGCACAACCTTCTAACAAAGGCACATCACCAAGCCCTGAAATAAACTCAATACCTTCATATTTATCTTCCAGGCGTGATGCAAAACGATTCGAGAGGCTTACCTGATCGGCAGAAAGTATATGGACAGCAAAATAATCCGCCTTTGAAAAAATATCCAGGGAACCGGAATTTTTATCCAGACTCCATAACACCAGAGGAGGATCCATTGAAACAGAATTAAAACTATTAGCTGTCACACCTACATTACGACCACCTACTCCATGTGCCGTTATGATCGTGACACCTGTGGCAAAAGCACCCAATGCATTTCGAAATTCTTTTGCGTCAATTTTACCCATCGTAAAGTCCTAAATATTATTATGTTTTTTGGCAGTAATTATCCCTGCTAGCAGTTCAGGTTTGAAGCTCATACTTGGAGTGATCAAAATTCTTGTGTGAATCAATATTTGACGGTGTTAGTCCAAACGCGGTTTGTATGCTCAAATTATGGGCATTCAATTCATCGTATTTCAAGTACCATACCTCATGCATTTTATAGAATGGAATCTCAGGATAAAGGTGGTGAATTAAGTGATAATTTTGATAAACAAGCAAAGGATTTAACAACCATTCCCAGCCTATCCTCATGGTTGTAGCCATATATTGATCCTCTGTCTGGCTAACAGTTGCAGGATAATGTGGCAATATGACAAAGACAACCGCGATCAGAAAAAGGGTTATACGTGAAGGAATAAACCATAACATAAACAATTCATAACCAAAGCCCAGATAGAGAGCCGCAATAATTAACAAAACTAAAGAAGAATAGTAAATAATGAGCTGTCTAGCATGTCTCTTCATTACTTTGCCTCCATGCTTTAAAAAGTAATAAATGTACCATCCATCAAAAAAGGCCCACTTGAAAGGCACTTGCCACCAGGCAGATTCATGCTCAAAACGATCTGGATCCTTTGATCCATTTGCATAAATATGGTGCTGATTATGAACCCAACGTAAAGCCACCATCGGTGCATAAGGAAACAGAAAGAGAAGGCCAATAGCATCTATTGTTTCATTAGCCATTCTATTACTGAAGAGTGAATGATGAGAGGCATCATGAATAACACTGAAAAGCCCATATGTTAACAATCCATTAATAATCGCGCCTTCCCACATTGGCAAATCACCATACAACGCGTAGTACCATACCATTCCCAGCCCAGTCATAACGACAACAAATAGAACCGCTGTTGGAATTGCAAGCATTGGAGCTTTTCGCAGAGACTCAAAATACTCCTCACGGGGACTTAATTGTTGACCATTCATAAACTACTCCTGCCAGTTTTTCATTAGTCAGGGCTAATTATTTATCAGTCTGATTATTCGCTCAAACATTAATTATAGAGGCTTAATAAAATCGATTCTTCAGATGAGTAAATTGTTCTCTTAAATTTTTTTATTGATGCCACTTTATTCTCTATATGGTTAGTTTACTGACTAATTTTTAATAATCAATATAATTTAATAATCAATATAAGATTTTCTTACATAACTGATCAGGCAAAAAAGTAAGTATTTTTATCAACTGTGACTCGTGCATCCATATTGATTTTTCTTCTTGCCAGTTGAAAACCATCGTCGGTACGTCGTAGTCGATCCTCACGACCACCAACATGTTCCGTCCGTTCTAATAATTGCCTATGGCGGATAATAGCGAAATTACAATAGACCATAAATTCATCAGAATTATCAGCTGTCTGAAAAGCCTCAACATTCGTGATGAGGTAACGTATTCTTGAAGGTGGATCTTCCATCCATACTTGCCCTGTATAAAGACGTTCCACACGTTGTTTTAGTTCATCGTAATTATCATTATAGATAGCTGGATCATCAGGTGTGGGTTCTGGGCGTTTATCTTTGCTATAACGGTTCTCAAAAATCGGGATCCAATAGTGAATATCTTTAGCCACCAGATTTTCCAGCCATTCCCTGTATTGACGATTTTGTAACATTCTTGCTTCTAAAAAATAATGCTGAGAGATCTGATGATGAAGATCCATTGAAACGGGGTTGTATTCTTTTCCATCAAGATTGAGTGATTGTAATGCTGCCATCTATTATTCTCCCTTCCCTGCCTTAGCTTCCCAAAAACCGTTATCCTTCCAAGCTTCGTCCCAGTGGTTATCCTGTGCTCGTATATCCCCCCAACTTTCAGCAGACATGGCTTCCTTATAGAAACGATAAAAACCCCGATAAGAAGTCTCACCAATAAAGCTGGAACCAACAATGCCCGGATACACAGGGTGATGCCCTTCGTGCCTAATTCCCATTGTTGCATCCATTCGTCCTTTACGCGTCATTCTTCCCTGGTTTGTATGGGTACAATTCGTCATGTTGTCGCCATCATCACTTTCAAGTGTCCCTGCTGTACCAAAACTTCGTATAGCCTGTTTTACGATTTCCTTCTTCGTCTCTTCATCCATATCTTTATGGACTATGGTATAGGTCCAGACTTCTATCTGGCCTGGCCCACGCGGGTGCCACACCTTAAACGTGTTGGTTCCGTATAAAAAAGAACAGTTAGGAAATGTCGTGCAGTTCCAGTGACCATCATAAAGATCGGCTCTGGCTTGCCCTAAATTTTCAGCCACTGCAGGAAGTGTGTCCCGAAGAAACTTATCGTAGCCTTCTCGCTTGACATGTATCGAAGCAGCAGCATGTCTGATCACACCGAACCCGTGACCAAAACGCGTTGTGAACTGCAAACCCAGATCATCATATGGCATATCCGCCTGATTACCTGCCAGTCCTGCCAGTTCTCCACCAAGAACCTCAAGTGCAGCGGCATGAGTCCAGCCTACATGATAAGCATCACCCACAAAGTTTTCCGCCGGCACTTTCCAGTTACAATTCAGAATCGATTTCATGGCAGGCCCAATCAATTCTACACCACCACCAGCGCCCACCATCCAGGTATCCAGGTACCAACCAAAATCCCCCAGGAACTCATCCAATGGTGGTGCATCTTGATCAAAGCATCCAAATAAAAATCCGCGGTAACTTTCGACTCTTATTCCTGGTAATCCATGTGTAGATTTGTCGATTGTTCCATGGTAACAACGTTCATTTAGAGGAACGTCGATCAGGCTTCCATCAGAACCAAATACCCATCCATGATAATTACAGACAAATGATCGCGCATTGCCACTCTCAGCAGAACAAACTTTATTGCCTCGGTGCGTGCACGAATTGATGAATGCTTTTGTTGACCCATCTTTTTGCCGTACGACAATGACAGGATCCTCTCCCATTGTGGTCGTCATAAAATCGCCAGCTTTTGGGATTAACGACTCATGCGCAAGAAATAACCAGCAACGGCCAAAAATACGTTCCTGTTCCTGTTCATAAATGTCCTGATCGAGGAAGATCTTTTTGGATTGTGTTGAATTTTCAATGTCCACCAATTGATCCATATCGTTCATACTTCACTCCAATTTTATCAGTCCCTTGTTGAATTTCGTTTAGTTTAGATATCCATCCAGTGTTTTAATGACACGATAAGCACCCATAAAAGTAGGTACCGGAACCATATGCTTCTGAGCGGCATCACAAAGTGGTTTCAAAATCACATCAACTTCACTCTTTCTTCCTGCCAGAATGTCTTCGTGCATGGAGGTTCGTAATTTATTTGTGGTATTTTTATCTCTTAATTGTTTACCCATCTCCATCATCATTTTGACAGCATCTTCAAAATCAGCATTATCTATTTCAACCAGTCTCGAAATGGGCGTATAAAAATTCTGTGGCTTGTATCCCATCTTTTTATAAAGCTCCAGCAGCTCTTTTGCTATCGTGACATAGTGCTCAGCACCAGCTCTCACACTCAGACCATCACCATAGTCAAGATTCGGCATACCCGAAAGCGTGCTTGCGGACCAGGCCGATGCACCACCGACCTGGACAATTTTTTCCCACAGAACATGTTGGATATCTACAACCGATTTTGCGCCTAACCCAGCTTCATTAAACAATTCTGCAAGTCGTTCTGTTCTGGATGAACTACCTTTTTCCAACTCGCCGAAATAAGCGGTCGTTGGGACCGTCATACTATTTTGAACAATACCCGGTTCGGCCAGATAGGCGGCCTCCATAATAGAAGCGCCGATGATGCTCTCTTTGCCAAAGGCCTGCTGCAAAGCGGCTTCTTTATTAATACCATTTTGTAAGGTTAGCGCAGTCACAACCTGACCGCGCAGCACCTTTGCATCATTAAGTGCAGATGTTGCACCTTTGGCCTTAGTCAATAAAATATAGTAATCAATCTCACCTTCCACATCTTCTGGCCGCGTCACCGCGCTAAGGTTATCTTTGATCAGAACATTTCCACGAATACCCTGGATCAGCAACCCGTCTTTATTGATCGCATCCATATGTGGTTGGCGTCCAATTAAGGTCACTTTCTGACCTGTTTGCGCTAGATAACCACCAATGACAGAACCGAGCCCACCTGCACCATGGATACAAACATGATAACTTTTTGTCATTTTGATCAAACCTTATCTGACAACACCCAACGCTTCTAAATTTTCAAAGATCTCAATCTTTCGCTGTTCAGTCGGCTGCTCAACAGGTGGCAGAATAGGACCTGCTTTGAGTCCGATGGCCTCGAACCAGATCTTCATGTTGGCCAATGCACTGGCATAGGTTGCCGTCTTAGCAATATCCCATAAAAAGACATCGTTATAGTATTCACGTATGGGTGTTAGTGCATCCCATTTCGCATAAGCCTCTTCCCACTGACCAGACTTGGCCAGATCCATATACTCACGCATCAGGTGCCTTTTTTCACCATAAAGTATGTAAGATAATTCGCCAAAAATAACCTGTCCACCATGACGTAAATCATCAAGAAAAAATGATTCGAAAGGATCAGAGACAATAAAGTCATCGCGTAGAATACTTCGAAGCTTAAGCGTTTCTGCACGAACCATAACACCTTGCTTGACGGCTACGACGGTGTCCAGATCAACCAGACGTTCCATTAATTCCCAACCGAGCACTTTTCCCGATACCGGTGTTCTGTACAAACAAACGGCCAGATCGCTGTGATCAGTCAGATATTTAAAAAAATTAAAAACTTCATCGTCCGTTCGAAGTTGTACAACAGGGTTTATAACTTCAACTCCACTGAAACCAAGTTTTTCAACAAAGGCCATTTTTTCCAATGCCTGATGGACACTGGGATCAAGGATGATCGACCATAGATCCATACGCCCATTATTCGCATCTGCCACAATCTCGTGATAACGCATCCAGTCGGAGAGGGTCACATTCCAGCACTCGGAAATAAAACCACCGACCACCAACCCGTTGATACCCATCTCGACAAAAGCATCCATGTTCTCTCTTAAGCCTTTCTCATCGAATTTCAGATCATTTGTTATTGGAGAAACCGGGCACATATAAAAATCTTTGATGGTTTCCTGAGCCCACTGTTTTGCTGTATCTCGTGTATATTGCATGACTAAGCCTTCCTCTTTTTCAGATTTCTACTTATAGTAAGATCAGCATGTTACGACCTTGTACTGAACGTTCCGGATAATCGATTGTTCGATTTAACAAGGTCAAATTTCCTTGCTCACTTCTTATTAATAGGTCCTCTCTCGTGTAAAAAAACTGATCAACCTCATAAGCACGGCGTGCGCGAGTAACAAGACAATTACTACGAACGAAAATTTTATCTTTATTGTCTGTTTCAAAAGCTTCAATATTTGTCACCATACGACAATATTGTTCTGGTGGATCGACTCGCCAGTGTTGTGGATCATAAAACTGTGTAACTCGAACCCCCAACTGCTGGTAATTATCATCATAAATATAAACCTTATCCGGCAATGTATACCTTCGCTCATTCCTGTTCCTGAGTTGCGTACAGGTCACAACATACCGAATCTCCGGGGAAACCATTTGTTCATACCATTCTTTTAATTGTTCGGTATCAAGCAGACGCGCTTCTCTCAGCATAAAATGCTCAACTTCTCTGAGCATTTTATCATCGACACATTTCTCAAATCTTTTATCGTCGGTATTGTCAGACATTACTTTTACCTCCGATCAGATCTTCCACCCAGTTTTCACTTTTTTCATTAACTTCCTCCCAACTGGAAGAGGAAATGAGATCTCTGTAAAAACGGTAATAACCCCGATAAGATGTTTCTCCGATTGCAGATTCACCTACCAGACCAGGGTAGTCTGGATCCTGGAAGTCACCGCCTAACCCCATCTGAGCATTCAGGACTTTTTCCTTGGCAATAGTTCCTCCGGCCATATGAGATTCTGATTCCATATTATCGTTATCTTCTGACTCCCAGTATCCAGCAATACCGAAAGTTCTTTGTACAGATTTTGCGATTCTTTCTTTTAGCTCATCTGGCATATCTTTCTCGACCATTGCCCAGGTGTACACTTCCGTTTTGGTCGGCTCATGTGGTTGCCAGACCTTAAACACACCTGATCCTGTGAGAAAACTATTATTAGGAAAGATCGTTCCGTTCAAATGTGACTTATACAATCGTGCTCGTTTCTCACCAAGTTTCTTTTCAAGTTTTGCATATTTGGCCATTCCCCATGCCATCAAATCTTCTATCATCTCTGCACCATTAACGCCGGCATAAGCATCAAATAAAACACCTAGTCCGTGGCCATACTTAGACGTTACCTGTAAGCCTGCACCTTCCGGAGGCAATGCTGTATTTCCGGCAAGCGGGGCAAAGACTGACTGACCTGATCGAAGTGCAGAAGTATGAGTCCATCCAACATGGTAGGCATCACCGACAAAATTTTCTGAAGGTACTTTCCAGTTGGCATGGATGAAGCAACGCGCTGGTGGACCAATCAGCTCGATTCCGCCACTTTCTTCCATCCAGATATCGAGATACCAGGCAAAATCCCCCAGATAGTCTTTCAAATCTGGCGCATCAGGATCTAAACAGCCATATACAAACCCGTGATAACTTTCAACTCGTGCTATTTCATGCAGGCTATTTTTACACTTATCAAGTCGATTTTTATAAACAGCTTCTTCAAAAGGTACGCCTTGCAGATCACCATTAGCGCCATAACTCCAACCATGATAATTACAGACAAAACCTCTCGCATTCCCTGCATCAGTAACACAAAGACGTACACCGCGATGACGGCATACATTTAGAAATACCTTAATCGATTGATCCTTTTGCCGTACCACAATGACCTCATCAAGTCCCATCCGCGTAGTGATATAATCACCTGCATTGGGAATTGAACATTCATGGGTCAGGAATAACCAGCTACGGCCAAATACCTTTTCCATTTCAAGCGCGAAAAGTGCCTCATCATTATGTATCTGGTGTTTCTGAACGCCAGCCTTTACATTAACCAAGTCTGCCATTTTTTCATTGCTGCTCTTTGTCATATGCTTTCCTTTATTGATACAGATCAGAAATAAACATTCAGGTTTTTACTAATCAGCATATTTTGCTTAAGAATAATCCTTCTCTTTTTCAGCTTTAATTGTCCTTTCACGCGACGCCAGAGGTCTTTACGCATTCCGATCAGACTATCTTCATCCCGCTCATTTCGATTTCGATAAGCCAGAAAATTCGAATAAACCAGATATTCATCCAGATCTTCAGTCAACTCAACTTCGACATTCGTAATCAAATGACAATAACGGGTAGCCGGATCTTCAGACCAGGCGGTACCGGTTTCTAATCGCGCAAGACGTTTTAATAACTCTTCTTTATTATCATTATAGAAGGCCATATAAGATAAATTATTTTCGTAATCCGTCTTGTCTTTTCGATAACGTGTTTGCAAACCTGGCATAAAATAATGGACATCATCAGTCATCATATCGACCCATTCTTTATAACGTTCTTCGTCAAGTATGCGCGCTTCCCGATAAAGTGTTTGTTCAACTTCACTGATAATCTCAAACGAAGCCACACCTGTACTTTGCTCCTGGAAATAAGCTGTTTGTGTCATAACTATTTTCTCCTTCAGGCAACTTTAGTATGATGAACGTCTCTGGTTTCGAGTCCTGCCAGCTTTTGCTTACGCACGGGCATATCAGCCCAGCATTGAGCATTCATCATGTCACACCATCGCTTATAGAATAGCCGTTGGTTTGCATCATTATATTGGCCGCGGTAGATCGTACCTGGAATTTCCGGATTTTCGATTTTGCGACCAATGCCGCAACGGTAATGTAACTTCTCATGCCTGGCGACGACACCGGAATTGACCTTTGTACAATTTTCCCAGTTTTCACCATCATCCATTTCAAAAGCACCTCCTGGACCAAATGTACACATAACACCTTTGGTAATTTCATCTTTAATTTCATCAGGCATGTTTTTATTAACGATCACCCAGGTACGTAATTCCAGCTCACCTGGGCCTTTGGGTAGCCAAGTTCTTAGTGTGTGAATTCCTGGTAAAAACGACATGTTCGGAAAGACTGAACAGGAAGCCACTGAACCAAAGATTTTTGATCGGACTTCTCCCAACCTTTCTGCCATTTTAGGTCGGATATCGTTGTAGTATTCCATCACTCTGGGCCGGCCCAAAAGAAAAATATCACCAACACCTTCCATGCCAAACTCCCAACCATGTCCATTGATACTAGCGTGATATGAGTTTTCCATATCGATAGCAGGGAAAGGTTGTCCATTGTTCATAGCCCGCGCACCAGAATCATGTGTCCATCCCGCATGGTAAGCATCACCGATAAAGTTCTCTACACCAAACTTCCAATTAGCAGCAATCACTGAGTTGATACAGCCACCGATTAATTCGGTACCACCTTCTTCATTATCGAGTAACATATCCAGATACCAACGAAAGTCCCCCAGGTATTCTTCTAACCCTGGCGCTTCTTCATCAAAAGTGGCAAAGACAAGTCCCTTGTATGTGTCGAGTTGAGCAACCTGTTTTAACCCACAACTTGTCTTATCTAGATCACCTTCGTCGTAGCAATATTCTTCATGCACACCTTGTAATTCACCAGCCTGATCGAAGGACCAGCCATGATAGTTACAAACAAAGCGACGTGTATTACCGGCATCTGCAAAACATACCCTGTTACCGCGGTGGGGGCACGAATTCAGAAAAGCTTTAATGGAGTTATCTTTCTGACGAGTGACAATGACATTGTCCTCTCCCATATAGGTCGTTAGAAAATCACCCGGATTAGGTATCTGCGATTCATGTGCGATAAATAACCACGCCCTGGCAAAAATTTGATAAAGTTCTTGCTCATAAATATCCTTTTCCCAGAATATTCTTCTATCGATCCATCCTTCATTCAGATCCATGTACTTTGAATAGTCTGGTCTTGGACCGCTCATATTTTGTATTGCCATTCTAAT
>Ga0256841_1003690_pt1 | contig 11335 bp, 8 predicted proteins | sample 356308metaG_FD_185971 | JGI IMG/M metagenome (GOLD analysis project Ga0256841, IMG submission 185971) | Hydrothermal vent microbial communities from Mid Atlantic Ridge, Atlantic Ocean - 356-308 | ecosystem: Environmental > Aquatic > Marine > Hydrothermal vents | place: Atlantic Ocean: Mid...
ACCGCCCGCCTCTTTCCGATGGACATCGAGGATCGCCCGCGCCTCGGGTGAGGGACCGCCGAGCACGACCAGAATCTCCCAACTCTCCGCCGGCAGGGTTTGCGCGGCGAGGCTCCTCAGGCAGCCCTCGATGTGTGCAGCGCCGCCGCGAATCGGCACCAAGACACTGAGGCCGAGCCTCTTGGGCTCATGGTCAGTGACCTCCCCGCGAACGGCGGTGGAAGCGACGGATGGAGGGCTCTTCGTCGGGGCCATGAGAGAAGACTACCACGACCCCCTGGACCACAGCGGCCCGGCCTGCCATCCTGCCCCCGGCCCCTGACGAGGACACTCCCATGCGTGACGCCTGGACGCTCGATCCGAACATCCTCTTTTTGAATCATGGCTCCTTTGGCGCATGCCCCAGGGTGGTGCTCGATGAGCAGAACCGTCTGAGAAGTCGACTCGAGGCGGAGCCCGTCCGATTCATGGTGCGGGATCTGCCCGATCTGCACCGCCGAGCTCGAGAGGCTCTCGGCGCGTTCATCGGGGCAGACGCCGAGGAATTGGCGCTTCTCCCCAACGCCACCACCGCCGTCAACGCCGTCGTGAGATCCCTCGTCCTGAAACCCGGCGACGAAATCCTCGTCACGGACCATGAGTACAACGCCTGCCGCAACGTGGCGGACTTCGTCGCCCAACGCCGGGGCGCCGTGGTGCGCACGGTCTCGATTCCCTATCCCCTCGCGTCGCCGGACGAAGCCCTGGCCCCTCTCGTCGGAGCTCTGACGGATCGGACGCGGCTCGTGATGCTGGACCACATCACGTCGTCGACGGCGCTCCTTTTTCCCGTGGAAGGGTTGGCGAAGATCCTGGAGGAGCGAGGCATCGACTTTCTCATCGACGGCGCCCACGCGCCGGGTCAGATTCCTCTCGATCTTCGCGGGCTTCCCGGGGTGTTCTACACGGGCAACGCCCACAAGTGGCTCTGTACACCGAAAGGTTCCGCCTTCCTCCGTGTACCCTTCGACCGGCAAGAGGAGATCCGTCCGGTGGCCATCAGCCACGGAGCCAACGCCCCCACGGGACGCGCGAGTCGTTTCCGTCAGGAGTTCGACTGGTGCGGCACCGATGACCCCACGCCCTACCTCTGCATCCCCACGGCTCTCGACTTCATGGACAAAGCGATGACAGGCGGTTTTTCCGCGGTGATGCAGCGCAACCATGAACTCGCCGTCGAGGGACGGCGCATTCTCATGGATGCTTTGGGGATCGAGCCTCCGGTACCGGAATCCATGCTGGGCTCCATGGCGGCGCTCCCCCTTCCCGACCGGACCATCGAGGGTGAACTCGGCGCGTGGGATATGGACCCCTTGCAGGAGCGCCTCCTCGACGAAGAGCGCATCGAAGTCCCCATTTTCCCTTGGCCCGCCCCAGGCCGGCGCCAGCTCCGTATCTCCGCCCAACTCTACAACACACGCGACGACTACGTCCGCCTCGCCTTGGCCCTTTCCAAGCTCCTCTGACTCGCCCAACGCTCGCTCGCGGGGGCGTCCCACCCCCGCTAGCGGCCGGGCTGCCGGAGAGTGCGGGAGGCGGAGGACCAGGCCTGCTTGACCATGCGGCGCACATCTTCGCGGAGGCGGGCGGCGTCATAGACGATGCCGTCCTTGATCGTGTAGCGGACACCTCCCACGCGGACAGGACGGTTGTTCTCGTCGAGATGGATGGCGCCCGTGGCATAGAGGACTTTCAGGTTCGCCAGAGGATTGAGCGGGACGACGATCATGTCGGCGAGCTTGCCGGGCTCGATGGAGCCGACCTCATCGTCCATTCCCAAGGCCTGAGCGCCGTAGAGCGTGGCGGAACGGATCACCTCGAGGGGATGAAAGCCCGCCTCGCGGAGGAGCTCCAGCTCACGGATGTAACCGAAACCATAAGTCTGAAAGATGTAACCGGAATCGGAACCCGCCGTCACCCGCCCACCCCGATTCTTGTACTCGTTGACGAAGCGCATCCAGAGGCGGTAGTTCCGCTTCCAAGCGACCTCCTGCTCCGTCCCCCAATCGAACCAGTACGACCCGTGAGCCTTCCGACTGGGTTGGAAGAAGTCCCACAACGAGGGCAAAGTGTAGAGGGGATGCCACTCCGCGCAGCGCAGCCGCATGAGGTCGCGACTCGCCTCGTAGATGTTGAAGGTGGGATCGATGGTGAAGTCGAGGTCGAGGAGCGTTTTCATCACCTCGTTCCACTTCTTCGAGCCGGGCTTGGCGGCCTGCTCCCAAAGCCGGCCCGCCTCCTCGAAACGATTCTGCTCGTCATTGTAGTTGTAGTCGACGGGATAATCCTGAACCGTGCGGTCCGTGAAGAGCGCTTCGGGAAGGCCGTACCAGTGCTCCATCGACGTGAGCCCCCACCGAGCCGTGTCGACCACGTTCACTCGGGCGACGTCGAGCTGGGCATGATGGCAGGCGGAACGAAGGCCTTTCTGCTTCAGATACGAGACCGCGGCCCTCATGATGTCCGGGCGATAGCCGAAAAACTTCGCGCCGTCCGCCCCCTTGGTGACGATTTGGTCCACCCACTGCATGGCTTCCTGCGGTGAGGTGAACGGACTCTCGTGTCCCTGGCCGAAGACGGGATAGGCGAGAATACGGGGCGCCACGATGAGGTTCTCGGCCGACTTCTTCTTGTGACGAAGGACCCAATCGAGACCGTTGCCGCAAGCGGGATCGCGAATCGTGGTGATGCCGTGCCCCATCCAGAGCTTGAAGACGTACTCCGCGAAGGCTCCCTGCTCCTTGCCGCCGATGTGCCCATGCATGTCGACGAACCCGGGTAAAACCCACTGCCCCTCGAGGTCGAGGATGTTGACCCTGCGATCGGGCTCGGTGGTCACCTTGGCCTCGGGAAGAGGCATCCCTGGATTGCCCGCGTTGATGATGGAGACGATGCGATTCTTCTCGATGCGGATGTCCACGGGGCCCCGGGGCGGCGCCCCCGTGCCGTCGACGAGCATCACGCCGTGGAGAACGAGGATGTCGAACGGACCCTGCCCCTCGCCGGGAGCCCGAGGCGGCGCGTCCGGCATGGCGCCGTCCTGAACTTGGGACGGTGCGACACAGCCGCACGCTTGGGGGTGAAGGTGGGGCGTCGCCAAGAGAAGAGCGAGCGCAACGATGAGGGCGTATTTCATCATGGGTGGCATTCCTCTGCGGGTGCGGGCATCTTCCCCCAGGAGGCGGGGAATGGGAAGGGAGAAGACCGGGAATGCCAGTTCTCTCGTGGAGTGTGGACGTCCTCGTCCGCCTTCTTCGGCGGAGGAGAAAGGCAGGACGACGGGGACGTCGTCAATCCAGCGGACGTCGTCACTCAAGAAAAGGTGTGACATGAGCGGAAGGAATGCGCTACTCTGAGAGTCGTCGTCTTCGGAGGTCTTTTCATGCGCATGTCCACGTTAGCCGTCTGCCTTTTCGTTCTCACCGCGTTCGCCGGAGGTCAGACCACCGCGGACGCGTGGATGCCCGCCGATACGCCGAATCAGGGGTCGGCCCTTTCCTCGCCGTTCGGCATCTCCCTGGGGTCGGGACAGAATGCGTCCCACACCATCGTGCAAAGGATTCCCGCCAGCTATCTCATGACGGCGGGTATCCCCGTGAACGCCGTGCTCACGGACGTGGCCCTCGCCCCCGCGGGCGGCGGCACGATCACGATTCCCAACTTCCACGCGGCGGTGGGCCTCTCTCCGGGGCCGTGGAACAACACTCAGTTCCTCGGCAACCTCCTTCTTCCCGAAGACATCTGGAACAGCGCATCCCAGGGGACCTTCACCTGGACCGTCACCGGAAACCAGTGGAACACCCTCAATCCGGCACCGCTGAACCAGACGGTCTGGGACGGTGTCAGCGACCTCGCCCTCTACATCTCGACGGGCAACCTCCAAGTCCAGCCAGCGGGATCTTCAACGGGCGGACCCATCCTCATCTGGTTGGGGACCTTCCGCAGCGCCGGAGGCGTCTCGCTGCGGAACCGCGCGCCCGGCTTCGCGGCTCCCACGCCCACCGTAACCGACACGAGTGGGCTGAAGGTTCGCCTCACATTCAATACGGGTTCCGGTCAGCAACCGGGCACCGTGACGTTCCTCGGGCCTCCCAACTTGACGCCGGGAACGACCCGCGTGGTCGTCTTCTCGGCGCCAGGTCATGCGGGAGAAATCTACGTCCCCGTCGTCTCGTGTACGCTCGGATCAACCGTGGTCCCGGGACTCCCGGCGACGCTGCCCATCGTCAACGACGCCTGCACGAATTTCTACTTCAACGACCCCCTGTCGCCATTCATCTTCGCTCTGGCGCTCCCGGCGCTCGGCCCCACCTTCGGGCTTCTGGACGCTCAGGCCATGTCCACTGGAGTCGTGGCCTCGCCCCCGAACATCGTGCCCCCGGGTCTCGGACTGGACGTCCACATCACTTTCATCACTCTCGATCTTTCCGGGCTGCCGACGGGTGTCCATGGGACGGGAACGGTTACGTTTCTTTGAGAGCCCCCCTCCTCGCTGTTCCCCAGGGTGAAGCCCTTCGCGATGCACAAGAAATAGGGTATACGGGGATGTCTCCGCCCAAGCGACCTTGCGCCGAGGAGGGAACCCGTGCAGCAATCCATCCCGAAGTCCGACTCATTCCCGTCCGGTCCTGGACCAGGAACGGCGTGGCATGCAGCCTAGCCCCCGCCTCATCGCCCACCGAGGGCTGGCTCTCGACGTCCCCGAACTCTCGGCCCCGGCCCTGAAGAAGGCCATCCACAGCGGGGCAAAGATGATCGAGATCGATCTGCGCCTGAGCCGCGACGGCTACCTGGTGTGCCTCCACGATGAAGACGTCGGCAACGTCCTCGATGGGGAGGGGAGCGTGCGGGGTTTCACCGCCAAGGACCTGCTCACCTTGCGCTTTCGCTCGGACCCGTTGGAGCATCCGATTCTCCTGGACGAGGCGCTCGCCATCACGCGAGGACGGACCTTGCTCGATTTGGAATTGAAGGTGGAAGACACCGACGCTCCCGCGGACCTCATCCACGCCCTGCGGAGTGCCTTCGAACGGGCAGACTCGGATGGGGAAATCCTCCTCACCAGCGACAGCCCCGCCCTCCTTCAAGCGCTCCAGGAGTCGATGTCGAAGTATCCACGTGGATACATTCTCCGAATGGGCGACGACGCGGATCCCTTCGAGATCCTCAACCGCATCGACGGAGCGGTTCTCGTCTGCCATGCGGACCGACTCGACACGGCTCTCCTCGAGTCGGCGCGACGCAACATGGTCGCCGTCTTCGCGTATTCCGTCGACGACCCCGGCGAAGTCGCCCGCCTTCATGGGCTGGGCGTCACGGGCGTCATCACGAATCGCATCGATCTTTTGACCGAGTATTTCCAGCAAGGCCAAGATAGGTCTCGAATCGTCTCCCACGGAGGGGGCATCCTTTCCTTGGAAATCGGTTCCAGCCAGATGAGAGCAGCCCTCGTCTCACCCAGTGGCGAAGTCCTGGAGCTCGAAAGCTCCCCCCTTCCGCTCATCAATTCCGAAACGGGTCATTGGGAGTTGGATCCCCTTCAGGTTCTGAACGGCCTGCGCGAACTCATCCGCCGCGTCGCCGAGAAGGCCCAGGCGACGCCGCGTCGGCCACGCTGGCCTGCCAAAGATCGACGGGACTCGTCTGCCGAGCGAGTGATTTGACCCCCGTCGGGCCGGCTCTCTCGTGGATGGACGCCCGGAACGCCGGCCTGCTCGACGCATTGATGCCGGAGAAGGAAGAGATCGAGGATGCGAGCGGATTGCCCCTCGACGCCGCATGGACGGCGGTGAAGGGCCGCGTCATCAAGAACGGCGATTACCTCTCGGAGGACGAGGTTCTGGCCCCGCTGGGGAGTTGGATCGTCTCCCGCCTCACCACATGCCCTCTGATGGTCGACCCCACGATTGCCAACCGGACAGGGCTCCTCGATCGCAGCGGCCTCGGCTGGAATCCCATCCTCACCAGCGCCTACGGGTATACGGCCGACCAGCTTCCCCAACTCGTCCCGACCCGTCATGATTTCGGCGTCATGCCCTGGCCGAATGGCGACGAGGTCCCCGTGGAGGTGCTCATCGGCGACCAACAGGCCACGTATCTGGGGGCGCTCGGACCTGGAGGACGAGCTCTGCTTCTCATTCTGGGCATGGGCGCTTTTGCCATGCGCGGGGCGAGTGCCGACGCGCCCCAACTTCCGGGCACGCGCCGCGCCCCCTTGTTCTGGCGGGGACGCTCTCCGGCCCCGCGACGGTTTCTCCTCGAGTGGCCGGTCCTCACTCCCTCAACGACGGTGGGCCGCGATGGCGGGCTAGGCGATGTGCGGGCCTATGCGAGGGCGCTCGCCCTCGGCGAGGAATGGCCGCGCGACGAAGCCCGGGAGATCCGAGCTGCCCTCCTCAAACTTGCCGACCCCGGCGACTGCCGGGTCATCATCGCCGGCAAGGGTGCGGCCTCGCCGCAGCGATTGCACATCTTGCGAGAAGAGCTGCCCTGGGCCGTCGAGTGCCCACGCCCGAGAGAATTGGGCCTCATGGGGGCCGCGCGCATGACGGTTTTCTCCTGGTGAGCCCCTCCCCTCCGAGTTCACCCCGTCCGCCGAAACCGCAAGCCCAAGTTGATGATCCTTCTCAGTAACGCTTCGTAGGAGATCCCCACCGCCTCCGCGGACTCCGCGAAATCCTCTCCATAGGCGAGTTGTGGATTGGGGTTGGCCTCGAGAATGTAGAAGCTGTCGTCGTCACGCAGTCTCAGATCCATGCGAGCGTAGCCCGACAGGCCCAGCGCCCGGAAAGCGCGCTTGCAGGTCCGTACGATCCGCCCGGTCAACTCCTCGCCGAGCCCCTTCGCCGGCCCGGTGCGAATCTTGTATTTCTTCTGGTAGGCCTCGTCGAACTTGACCCGCTCCGTCGCGATGTGGGGCACATTCTCCGGAAGGCTATCGAAGAAGATCTCCCAGATCGGAAAGACTTGGAGCCTCTCGTTTCCGATGATCCCCACGTAGAGTTCCCGCCCTTCAATGAACTCTTCGCCGATCGCGTCGGTGCGAACTTCCTCGTGGATGAAGCGGACGCGGTTCTCGAGTTCCTCATCGTCGCGCACGACGCTCTTCGACGAGATCCCCTGGGACGCCTCCTCGACGAGCGACTTCACGAGGATAGGGAAGTCGAGAGCTTTCGGACGCCGAATGCGCCGTTGCATCGGAAAGACGGCGAAGTCGGGGGTGGGAATGCGGTGCCAGGCCATGATCTTCTTGCTCAGGGCCTTGTCCCGGGCCAGGATGAGCCCTCGGGGATTGCAACCCGTGAACGGCACACGCATGAGTTCCAGATAGCTGACGACGTTTTGGTCGAATATGGCGTGCCCCGCGAACTCCTCGAGAAGGTTGAAGACGATGCGGGGCTTGAAGACGTCCAGCATCTCGCGGATGACACCGAGTTCGCCCCCCACGCCCAAGGGATGCACCTTGTGCCCCATCTCCCTCAACGTCGAGCAGACGTCGAATTCCGTCTTCCACTCGGCGTGGGTCACGTCCTTGGGGTCCGCGGACTCCGGCGGGACGAGGGATTCATGGACGAGAACGGAGATCTTCACGGCATCTGCGCTTTCACATGGCTATTCGGTGGCGTCCGGTCTGCAAGTAGCTCATCGTCTGGACCGTCAGCATGACGGTGCAGTTCAACAAAGTGTGATCCTCCGGCATCGTAAGCCGAAGACCCAGTTCTCTGCAACGGATGGTCATGTCGCGAATCACTTGATCGATGGTGTAGGCATGCGTGCCGGTCCAGTCCGCAACGCAACTACGAATGTCTCTTCTCATCTTGTTCAGGAATACGGACGCTCTGGGAGTGCGGCGGTGCTTGGGCGTCGGAGAGAAAAGGCGCATGAGATCCTCGTCGAACACCGACGGGTGAGCCACCTCGTACCTTTGACGCTTCTCCTCGTAATACTCGTCGAGCGTCGTCTTGATACGCGATGCCGGCTCTTCGCGCCTGCGGGTCGAAACGAGAGGTTTCTTTTCGCAGATCTCCTGCATCAGTTCGTCCATGTACTCGAGCTTCTTCAAGGCTCCCCATCCGCGATAGCGCTCGCGCCATCGGTCCGTCGCGAGCCACACCGCAAAGGTCTCGGCGAAGTCCTCGTCGGGGTGACTCTGCGCATACCAGTTGTCCAGGTGCAGGACGTAGTTCTTGCTGAGGGGCTTGGGCGAGTAATAGTCCGGATAGGGTTTCTTGGGATCGCCGAACAGCTCCTTGCGACGCTTGCGGCGCCGAAGCATGTAGGCGTTGTCGATGGCATGCCCGACCTCGTGGCGAAGGATCTTCAGGCAACTCGCCCGGTTTCCCCCTTCGACCTCGTACATCATTCTCAACTCGAGCCGCTTCAGTTTCTCATGGGCGAGATAGAAGGGCACGGCGAATCCCGGTACGCCGTCGGGAGTGAACCACTCGTCCGAGATCCACATGTGCGGCCTGAACCTGAATCCCCGCTCTTCCAGCTCCTCCAGGACCTGTCCATAGAGGCACCGGACACGGGTGTCGTCCAGGTCGAGCCCGAGGTCACAAATCCTCATTTTCATCAGTTCCGGCTCGGAAAGAGCAGTCCAGTCCGGCCGGTTGACCTTCGATGCCATTTCGATCTCCATCCACGGGGCCTTCGCACCCAGGATACGGCGAGCCTGGGACGGCGATCGCGGAACGCTGGAGGCGCTTTGGCAGCCCAGAGTGTAGACTGTCCGCCCCTGTGAAATGAGGAGCGCTTCATGGACGAAGGTGCTGTGAGCAAGAAAAGACGCATCGGCTCGCATTGGCTGATTCTGACCGGGTTCATCCTCGGCGCGGCCCTGGGCGCCGTCGTCCAGACCCGCGAGACCGTCCTCGAAGCCGGCCTTCGGCTCGAAGCGGCCCCCGAAGGCGGCGTCCTCGTCACGGAGGTGGCCCCCGGCGGCCCGGCCGCTCAGGGGGGCCTGGGTACGGGCATGCGGCTCGACGCCCTCATCATCGATCGCCACCGAAAAACCGAAAAGCGGGTCCCCCTCGCCCAGCCCGAGGACTTCGAGAAGGCAATCGCGGACCTGGACGTGGGCGCGGCCGTTTGGGCCGCCCCCATGGGCGACGCGAAACCCCGTCGCATCGTGCTCAGGCTCTCTCCCGACTGCGCGCGCTCGGCTTGGCTCACCCCGTTCCGGTTCATCGCGGATATTTTCATTTCGCTGTTGAAGATGCTCATCGTGCCGCTCGTGCTCACGTCGATCATCACTGGGGTGGCAGGGCTGGGCGGCGGCGCTGATCTCGGCCGCCTGAGCGCGAAGACGTTCTTCTATTACGTCCTGACGAGCATGCTCGCCATCATGACGGGCCTCATCCTCGCGAACGTGATTCGGCCCGGCGTCGGCGCTGACCTCGGCCTCACTGCGGAGAAGGCCTCGAGCTTCCAAGAACTGCCGTCGCTCTGGGACATCTTCAGGAGAATCGTTCCGCCGAACATCGTGACCGCATTCAGCAACAACGGGGCCATGCTGCAGATCATCTTCTTCGCACTTCTGTTCGGCTGGGCGATCACCAAGCTGGCCGAACCTCATGCGAGCCGCCTGAAGGATCTCTTCGACTCTCTCTTCGCGGCGATGATGGAGATCGCCAAGGTCGTCCTCTCCCTCATTCCCATCGGCGTGATGGCGCTCATCGCCAAGGTCGTCGGCGAGACCGGTTTCGGCATCTTCAAGCCGCTCGCCGTCTACATGATCACGGTGGTGGCGGGCCTCACGTTCCACGCCCTCGTGGTCCTGCCCCTTCTCGTGTGGCTGCTCGGACGGGCCAACCCGTGGAAGCACATGAAGGCCGTCAGCCCGGCGCTCGTGACGGCCTACTTCACATCGTCCTCCAGCGTCACGCTCCCGGTCACCATGGAAGCGACCACCAAGCGCGGGAAGATCTCCAACAAGATCGCCTCCTTCGTGCTGCCTTTGGGCGCGACGATCAACATGGACGGAACCGCCCTCTACGAATGTCTGGGCGTGCTTTTCCTCGCGCAGAGCTACGCGTCCCTGCCGGGAGTCGAGTTTCATCTCACCTTCTCGGCCCAATTCCTCGTGGTGATCACCGCCCTTCTGGCCTCGATCGGCGCAGCGGGAATCCCCAGCGCCGGTCTCGTGATGATGCTCACGATCCTGGCCGCCTTGGGCCTTCCCCTCGAGGGAGCGGCCCTTCTGCTGGCCGTCGATCGCCCCCTCGACATGCTCCGCACCGTGGTCAACGTCTGGAGCGATTGCTGCGCCGCAGCCATCATCGCACGCTCGGAGGGAGAAACCATCGCGGCGTCGGCGGATTCTTCGTAGAACGCCGAGAACGGTCGACAGGAAAGAGACTGCACGATGATGAACCAACCCCTCGACTCCGCCGATTCCCAAGTTCAGGCGGCGATTCGACGCGAACTGGAGCGCGAGCGCGCCGACGTGGAACTGATCGCCTCGGAGAACTACGTCTCGCGAGCGGTCATGGAAGCCATGGGCAGTTGTCTCACGAACAAGTACGCGGAGGGGCTGCCCGGCAAGCGCTACTACGGCGGCTGCGAAGCCGTCGACGAGGCGGAGGACCTGGCGCGGGATCGCGCGAAGGAACTCTTCCACTGTGAGTGGGTGAACGTCCAACCCCATTCGGGAGCGTCCGCCAATGCCGCGGTCTATCTGACCCTCCTCGAGCCGGGCGACACCTTCCTGGGCCTCGACCTTTCCCACGGCGGCCACCTCACCCACGGAAGTCCGGTCAATTTCTCTGGCATCACCTATCACGCCATTCACTACCGCGTTCGCAAGAACGGCCCCGACGCCGGGTACATCGACATGGACGAGGTCAGAACCAAAGCCCTCGAACATCGTCCAAAGATGATCTCCATCGGCGCCAGCGCGTATCCCAGAGACTTCGACTACGAGGCCTTCCGCTCCATCGCCGACGAGATCGGAGCGTTCTTGTGGATGGACATGGCCCACACGGCGGGACTCATCGCCAAGGGACTCCTGAAAGACCCCCTACCCGTGTGCGACGTGGTCTCCACGACCACGCACAAGACGCTCCGCGGCCCGCGAGGCGGAATGCTCCTTCTCGGCCGCGACACCGAAAACCGCCTGGGCAAGGTCGCCGCCAAGTCCGGCCGCACCAAGATGATGTCCGAGCTCCTGGACGCCGCCGTCTTCCCCGGTTGCCAGGGTGGCCCCTTGATGCACGTCATCGCCGCCAAGGCGGTGGCGTTCGGTGAAGCGCTCAGGCCCGAATTCGAGACCTACGGCCGACAGGTGATCGCCAAC
>Ga0256841_1003691_pt1 | contig 11334 bp, 12 predicted proteins | sample 356308metaG_FD_185971 | JGI IMG/M metagenome (GOLD analysis project Ga0256841, IMG submission 185971) | Hydrothermal vent microbial communities from Mid Atlantic Ridge, Atlantic Ocean - 356-308 | ecosystem: Environmental > Aquatic > Marine > Hydrothermal vents | place: Atlantic Ocean: Mid...
GGATTTTGGGCAACCACGACACGCTCTGTATGGTGCCTGCAATGGAGGCCATGGGAATCCGGATGTTGATGAACGAGTCAGTTAAATTGGATCGCAATGGTGCCGCCATCTATTTGGCGGGCATCGACGATCCCCACTACTACCGGGCCGATAACCTGGAAAAAGCCATGGATGCCGTTCCCGAACACGCGGTGACAATTTTGCTGGCCCATTCCCCGGAAATCTACCGCAATGCCGCCTATGCCAAATGTGATCTAATGCTATGCGGCCATACCCATGGCGGCCAGATTTGCCTGCCTGGCGGTTTGCCTCTAATGCGCAATGCCGATGCCCCTTATGCCATGTGCGCCGGGGCTTGGCGATATGCGGATTTGCGGGGCTTCACCTCCCGCGGCTGCGGAGTGAGTGTGGTGGATGTGCGCCTCAACTGTCCGCCCGAAGTGGTCTTGCACACCTTGCGCAGGGATCAATAAGGGCGCTTGCGAATCCCGAGCCGGTAGAGCAGAGGGGAAATGGAAATCTCCAAGATAAAAAAAACCGCCACTAATAAAAACAGGGTTTTCCAATCCAGGTCAAATGAGCTTTTGACCGCAAGCAGGGGTAAGAAGCTTTCAGGTATTTGATCCAAGCCTGGCGCCTTGCCGCTGGATTCAATACCCAGCCGCCGTTTGATGAAGCTGGAGAATAAATCCCCAGCCATTGCCGCCGCCGCAATGGCCAATCCAATGTTTGCTGTCAATCCCAGCAAGGTGGCGCACAGGGGCGTGACGGTAATTGAGGCAAGGATTCCCCGCCAGGTTTTGGCGTTGCCGAACAGAGGTTGACCGTCGGCGAGGCGGATGCCACCATCCAGTGGGGTTGCAAGGCGCTCTTTAAAAATATCCCAAGCAAGGACTGGTGCGCCATTGGCAATCAATACCAACAGCAGCAACTTGAATTCGAGCATTGCCATCCCCATGTTACAGTTTAGGTTAGGGCGCCTCTGACTAAGTCAGAGGCGCCTGCGGCACATCCATGTGCCGCCAAAGTCAGTTACTGTCAGTGATCGACTTTGTGAGAAAACAAAAATCGTAAGTTTTTTTTCGCTCTCTGAACAAGCCCAGGATGACTTGTTCAGAGGTTCCTTAGGGGGCAATCATAGCAGCTGGAACGGGATTGTGAGCAAGCAGGGCAGATGGGAACATTTTGAGCACATGGCCGATATCGGTGTGCGAGGAATCGGGGAAACGCCAGAAGAAGCGTTTGCTCAGACAGCTTTGGCCATGACCGCAGTAATCTGTGATCCCGCCCTTATAAATCCCCAGGAAAAAGTGACTGTCGAGATAGCGCGGGAGGATGATGATCTCGATGGCTTATTGGTAGATTTCCTCAATGCCGTGATTTATGAAATGGCGGTACGGCAAATGTTGTTCAGCCGTTTCCAGGTCAGCATCGATGATCATAGGCTTAAGGCAGAATGTTGGGGAGAGCCGGTGGACCGGGAGAAACATCAACCGGCGGTGGAGGTCAAAGGAGCAACCTACACTGAGCTGAAAGTAGCCCGGACCGAAGAGGGTCAATGGGTGGCCCAATGTGTTCTCGACGTTTGAGGTGCAGTCATGGATATCAGCCAACTGGAACCGGTCAACGAATGTCTTTGGCGTATCTCCCCCACGGGAAAAATGCGGGCGCCGGTGTTGATTTTCGCCGACCGGGAATTGGTTCAGGCAATGGATGACAAAGTTGCTGAGCAAGCGGCCAATGTCACTACCTTGCCTGGAATCGTCGGCGCTTGTTATGTGATGCCCGATGCTCACTGGGGCTACGGCTTTCCCATCGGCGGGGTGGCGGCATTCGATCCCGATCGAGGCGGGGTGATTTCCGCCGGCGGTGTTGGATTCGATATTTCCTGTGGCGTGCGGACATTGGGTACCGGATTGAAGCGGGATGCCATAGAACCTGTCAAACAAACCCTTGCCGAAGCATTGTTCAGTACCATTCCAGCCGGGGTCGGAAGCAGGGGACAGATCAGTCTCAGCGAGCCGGAAATGGATGCCATGTTGGCGGGTGGCGCCAAGTGGGCGGTGGAACAAGGTTATGGACGGCCCGAAGATTTGGAACGCATCGAGGAAAAGGGGGTGATGGCCGGGGCGGTTCCCAGTGAAGTGTCCGCCAAGGCCCGCAAGCGCCAGCGGCGGGAAATGGGGACCCTGGGTTCGGGGAATCATTATCTGGAAGTCCAGGTGATTTCCGATATTTATTCCCCGGAAAAGGCCCGAGTCTTGGGGCTGGATTTAGACGATGTCGTCGTCACTATCCACTGTGGCTCCCGGGGGCTGGGCCATCAAATTGGCACCGAGTATCTCAAAAAAATGCAAAAGGCCGCCCAAGAAGCGGGCATTGAACTGCCGGACCGGGAATTGGCCTGCGCGCCTTTGAATTCTGCGGTAGGCCAAAGTTATCTGGGCGCCATGCGTGCCGCCATCAATTGCGCATTGGCCAACCGGCAAATCATTACACACTTGGTGCGCAAGGTATTCGCCGACCTGTTTCCCGAAGCAAACCTGGCATTGATCTACGATGTCTCCCACAATACCTGCAAGCTGGAGAGTCACGGGTTTGATGGGAAAGAAAGACAAGTCTATGTCCACCGTAAAGGTGCCACCCGGGCTTTTGGACCCGGCCATCCGGCACTGCCGGAAGTATTCAGAGAGATTGGCCAACCTGTCATTATCGGCGGTTCCATGGGGACTGCCTCCTACATTTTGACTGGCGCCCCGGAAAGTGAAAAGCTATCGTTATCCTCGGCCTGTCACGGCGCCGGGCGCCGGATGAGCCGCCGCCAGGCCAGCAAGACCTGGCAAGGCAAGACGCTCATCAGCGAATTGGAGCATCAAGGGGTCATTGTCCGCAGCCCCTCCTTCCGTGGGGTAGCAGAAGAAGCGCCAGAAGCTTACAAGGATGTGGACGCCGTGGTGCGTGTGGCGGATAAAGCGGGGCTGGCCAGTCTGGTGGTTAAAATGCGGCCGTTGGTATGTATCAAGGGATAGTTATTGGAAAAGTCTTGAAGGGTCGATCTCGATTCCACTGGGGGTCGATGCTTGCAAGTTTTCACCCGCTCTTATAATGCGAGCCTCTGAATATCCTTGAGAAGCAGGATGGCGGAAAACTTCGATGGTCTTTTCTTCCAGATTGACCAGCCAAACTTCAGGGATTTTGTGGCGGGCATAGAGAGGGATTTTGACGTTGCGGTCGTAATCCAGGGAAGTGTCGGCGACTTCAATCAGTAGCAGTACGTCTTCTGGGGCAGGATGGGAGGAGATATAACTTTTGTTTTTGACGATGGCTAAATCCGGCTGGGGTTCATTTTTCCGGTCCAGAGTAATGGGATTTTGAGCCCGCAGACGCAATTCGTTGGGTAGCTTTTTGACAAAAAGTTGCATCAGTTCGTCCACAACATTCGCATGGAAAGGTCCAATCGGTGCCATATCGATAATTTCCCCTTCAACCAATTCCACCCGCTCGTCCTCGGAAAAAATACCTGCTTCCCCCATGCGGTGGAATTCATCGACTGTGATGCGGTGGCGTTTGGGTACAATGACGGCATTCATGGAATGACCTCGATTCTGGTAGGTTAATCAAACAATTTTACTGGATTCAGTTGGATCCCGGCGATGACCTCGGCCTGGATTATCTTCCCCTTCCGGTAAGTCTGTACGCTGGCATATTCTTGGCGCGTGGCGTCGCGGTACACCTCGACGACCTGATCTTCCAGATCGATCAGCCAAACTTCAGGGATTTTGTGGCGGGCATAGAGAGGGATTTTGACGTTGCGGTCGTAATCCAGGGAAGTGTCGGCGACTTCAATCAGTAGCAGTACATCCCGCGAGCTGGGATGAGTGTCGATATAGGACTGATTTTTTAGCAGTGTGAGATCGGGTTGTGGCAGATTGTTTTCATCCAGATAGATCGGGTTTTGTACATCAAGCAAGGCAATGGATGGAAGTTGACTGCTGATGACTTGAATTAATCTGCGTACAGTTTCTGCATGTCTGGTACCAATCGGTGCCATATCGATAATTTCCCCTTCAACCAATTCCACCCGCTCGTCCTCGGAAAAAATGCCAGCTTCCCCCATGCGGTGGAATTCATCGACCGTGATGCGGTGGCGTTTGGGTGCAATGACGACATTCATAGAATCACTCGATGCCTGATTATCAATGGATTTGATTGTATCAAAAGAGGGTTTCAAGCCAACAATACGGCAATCACGCCAGTGATAAAGATGCCATCGAAAGTCCCGGCGCCGCCAATGGAAGCGATGGGCGCGCCCAGATGGCGAATATCTTTCAAATGGAGAATATCGGCGCCGATCAACACCCCCAGGGTGCCGCAAATGTAGGCGAAGGGCGCGCGGTATTCTTCTCCCAGAATGATGGCGACGGTCGCGGCGGCTAAAGGTGCTATGAGCGCAGGCATGGCGATGCCCATGCCGGGAATGGGGCGGCTGAGAAAATAGCTGATGCCCGAAACGATGGCAATGCCCAACAGAAGGGGAGGGAGCGGGAGGTCGAGCCGGTGAGTCAAATAGGCAGAAAATAAAATGGGCACCAGGCAGCCGCCGACATTCACGGCGATGATGGTGCGGCCCGTGAAGGGCAAGGGCGGAGTTTTCAACAGGCCCAATGGGGTTTCGATGACCTCCGGTGGAGGATCGGCGCGCATCGAAAACAGCGGAAGGTTGATCCAGCTACCGAGCAGCGATCCCAATAGCATCAGCATGGTGGCTTCCGGCGACAAGCCAAGCTTTTCGAATGACAGAGTAATCAGTTGCAGCTGGATAAAGGTCAGCAGGAAAACCAACAGGAAAAAGAACAGCAAAAAATGAAACATGGAAAAAGGAAACCGCATATCAAGTGCCCTCCTGCCAAGAGGCCAAGTAAGCTTCTTGTTCGGGTGTCAAGGTGTCTATGGTGATCTCCATGGCGGCGAGCTTGAGTTTGGCCACTTGTTCGTCGATGCGGGTGGGGACCGGATAGACCTTGTGGTCCAAGGTGTTGCCCTGTTTGACCAGATATTCCACCGCCAAGGCTTGATTGGCAAAACTCATGTCCATGACCGCGGCGGGATGGCCTTCGGCGGCAGCCAGGTTTACCAGCCGCCCTTCCGCCAGCAGACGAAGTCTCCGGCCATCTTTGAGGATATATTCCTCCACGTGCTGACGGGGGCGATGTTTTTCAACGGCCAGGCTTGCCAGGGCGGGAATATTGATTTCCACGTTGAAATGGCCGGCATTGGCCAGGATGCAGCCGTCTTTCATGACGGCGAAGTGCGAATCGTCCACGACGTGTTTGTCGCCGCTGGCAGTCACGATGAAATCGGCTATTTTGGCGGCATCGACCAAAGGCATGACTCGAAAGCCATCCATGGCCGCTTCCAGGGCGCGCAAGGGTTGGACTTCCGTGACCACGACCCGGGCACCATGACCTTTGGCCCGCATCGCGATGCCGCGTCCGCACCAGCCGTAACCGCAAACCACGAATGTCTTGCCCGCCAATAGCAGGTTGGTGGCCCGGATCACTCCATCCAATGCGCTTTGGCCAGTGCCATAGCGGTTGTCGAACAGATGCTTGGTAAAAGCATCGTTGACGGCAATGATGGGATAGCCCAAGGCTTTTTCTCTGGCCATGGCGCGCAGTCGGATGACGCCGGTAGTGGTTTCTTCGGTACCGCCGGTGACGGTCGCCAAAAGGTCCTGCCGCTCCTGGTGCAAGGTGCTGACCAAATCGGCGCCGTCGTCCAGGGTGATTTGCGGGTGGGTCTCCAATACCGAACGAATGTGGCGATAGTAAGTTTCGGAATCTTCGCCCCGGCGGGCAAAGACCGGAATGCCGTCTGCCACCAGGGCGGCGGCCACATCATCCTGGGTGCTGAGGGGATTGCTGGCGCAAAGGACTACCTGCGCCCCACCGCTTTTGAGCGTCCGGGCCAGGTTGGCGGTTTCCGTGGTGATATGCAGGCAGCCGCCGATACGCACGCCTTGCAGCGGAAGTTCCTGTTCAAAGCGTTGACGGATTAGTGCCAGCACCGGCATGTCGGCCGCCGCCCAGCGGATCCGGCTTTCTCCTGCTGTTGCCAAGGAGAGATCGTTGATGTCGTAGTTTGGAGCAGTAGTCATTGAATTCTCTTTTGTTCAAACCAATAGTACCGGGCAGGGGGCCAGCATGGGAAGCTGCTTGGCCAAGGGGCTCGAGCGGGGGCAGAAAACCGCGCTGCAGCCCTGTTTGTTGAGCAGATCGATAAATCCGTCCGGTTCCGTCAGGATAAACCGGTTTTCGGTCGAGGTGGTGGATTTTGCGGGGTGAGAGCCTGCTACGAGAAGGGGGTAATTTTCCCTGCTGGCGAATTCCATTGCCAACGTCAGTGTCCTGTCTGCCCCGGGTGAATCGTCGAACCACACCCACAGCGGCGGCCGCTGGTGGATCACGGCCCATTCGTGAACAGTGCTGAATACCAGAAAATCCCCTTCCCCGGCTATTTCCATGACCGATTCCGTATAGTTACCCTGAACGATTTGAAAGTCCCCTGGTGATGGCAGCTGGCTTTGGAGGTCTGCCAGCCACTGACGAACCTGCCTGATTTGCAGGCGATGAAGCCGTTCCAGACGGGGGGGTTCGAATGTCGTCAGTGCCCCGGAAAGCCGGTCGATTTCCTGGACGAAAGGAAGCTGGGAAGCGTAACGAAGTTCCACGTTTTCAATGAAAAGCGTGGTGAGCGGCAAATGTTTCTGGACTGCCAGATGCGCGCCGATCTCCAGCGCCCGGCGGCGGAGTCTCAAGCTATTCAAGGCGACGAGGACACGGCTGCTGTTATTCGTCATGATCTTTGTTTGCGGCATTGTCTTTGGGGGAACTGGCGAAGCGTTTTTTGAGTTCGGCAAATTTTTGGAGCTGGCGTTCCACCCGGCCGTTGATGGTATCTTCGGGAAAGGCGCCGTCTTCCTGCCGGGAACCGGCGGGCGAGTCCATCAACAATTCCAAGGCTTGATCCACAGTGGTGACGGAGTAAACATTGAATTGTCCGGCTTTTGCGGCCTCCACGACATCCTGGCGCAGCATCAAGTGTTGCACATTGGCCTTGGGGATGACCACCCCTTGGCTGCCGTTTAATCCCTTGCGCTGACAAATATCAAAGAAACCTTCGATTTTTTCATTCACGCCTCCGATGGGCTGAACTCGTCCCAACTGATTGACTGAACCTGTCACCGCCAAATCTTGACGCAACGGTAACTCCGCCAGGGATGAGAGCAGCGCGCACAATTCCGCCAGAGAAGCACTGTCGCCTTCCACGGGACCGTAAGACTGTTCGAAGACCAGGCTGGCGGCCAGGGAAAGGGGTTGTACCCGGGCATAGCGGGCCGCCATGAAATGGGACAAAATCAACACCCCCTTGGAATGGATTTTCCCCCCCAATTCGGTTTCCCGTTCGATATCGATGATTTTGCCATCGCCCATGCGGGTAGTGGCGGTGATTCGGGTCGGCCGGCCAAAACTGAAATCGCCCAGGGAAATGACCGACAAGCCATTGATCTGTCCCACTTGCCTGCCTTCGGTATCGATGAGCAGGGTACCCCGCTCGATGAACTCTTGTACCTTGGAGCGAAGCCGGTCACTGCGGTAAATCCGGGCATCGATGGCAGCCTGAATATCCTCCCGGGTGACGGCTTGCCGGCCATGACGGCGCGCCTGGTAATCCGCTTCCTTGAGAAGATCGGTGAGGGTGCGGAGATGGGCGGTGATTTTTTGCGCGTCTTCGATTTCCCGGGCAGCCTGTTCGATGATTTTCATAACCGCGGATTTGTCCAGGGGGAGCAAGTTTTCCTTGCGCGCCAGGGTGGCTAAAACCCGAGCAAACAGGTGATGGGTTTGGGGAGTTCTGGGAAGGTCCTCTTCAAAGTCCGCAGGGATTTTGAATAAATCCTTGAATTCCGGATCGAGAGCTTCCAACAGATAATACAATAGCCGGTCACCTGTCAGGATGACCCTGACATTCAAGGGAATGGGTTCCGGCTCCAGGGGCAGGGTGCTGATCAGACTCAGGGTTTTTTCCAGGGATTCGATTTTGATTTCCTCCGATTGCAGGGTTCTTTTCAAAGTGTCCCAGGCGTGGGGTTGAGTCAGCACTTTCAGCGCATCCAAAATCAGATAACCGCCGTTGGCTTTATGAAGCGCGCCGGCTTTTATCATGCTGAAATCAGTGACCAAGGTGCCCATCAGGGCGTGATAGTCGATACGGCCAAGGAGGTTGGCGTGATTGGGCAAGGTTTCATGAATGACGGGCGCCCCTTCATCGCTGCTGCGATCCACCAGGAGATTGATACGGTAACGCTTGAGCCTTTCTTCCGCCTTCGAGACTAGAAAAGGCAGCGGAATGGGGGGCGTTGGCTGGGGCAAGAAATCTTCCACGTGATCGATGATGTCTTGCTCCACGGCCTTTAAAAATTGGACCACCGCTTCGATTGTTTGGTAGCGTGCCTTGAGGTCGTCAATCAGATGACCGACGGCATATTGGGTGATTTCCCGGTTGAGTTGGCGGAGCTTTTCTCGGGTTTCCTTGCGCCAGGCGGGAAATTGGCGCAGCAGCTTCTGTAATTGTTGTTGTAATTCCTTGACCTGGGCTTCAATTTTCTTCTGCACTTCGGGCGGCAGTTGATTGAAGACTTCCGGGCTCATTACTTGCCCTTCGTGGGTCAGCGGCGCGAAGGCAAATCCCGTCGGCGTTTCCAATAAAGCAATCCCCTGCTGGCGGGCCAGTTCCCGCAGTTCCTGAATGGCTTTGGCCTCCCGTTCCCGGGCAGCCTGTTCCAGCTCCTCCACCCGGGCGCGGTATTCTTCCCCCTCGAATGCCGCGGGAATAGCGCCGCGCAAGTCTTCTATCAAATCTTCCATGTCCTGGCGCAGCTGGCGGCCGTGGCCGGCGGGAAGGGCCAGGGCCTTGGGTTTGACCGGGTCTTGGAAGTTGTGGATATAACACCAGTCTTTGGGGGTGGGTTTTTGTTTGGCCTGCTGTCCAACTACATCCAGGATAGCAGTGAGTTTGCCAACCCCGGTGGGACCCAAGACGAATATGTTGAACCCCGGGTCCTCCATCTCCACGCCAAAGTGCAAGGCTTCGAGAGCCCGACGTTGCTCGAGCACCAAAGGGACGTCTGGAAGTTCCGCCGTGGTTTGAAAAGAAAATTGGCCAGGGTCGCAGGCGGTATAAAGCTTTTCAGGCAGTAGGGGTGTGGGTTGTTGCGTCATGACGAATGTTTGGCTGATTTTTAGTCCATAGTATGAAGGCAATGAATGCCGTTCTCAATATAATTGACCGAGAGGGAGAATGGTCAGTTAGGGAGCCTCTGATTTAAGTCAGAGGCTCATGCGGCATAGGGAGGTGCCGCCAAAGTCAGTCACTGTCAGTGATTGACTTTGTGAGAAAAACAAAAATCGCAATTTTTGTTTTTCGCTCTCTGAACAAGCCAAGGATGACTTGTTCAGAGATTCCTTTAGAGTAAGCGTCAATTGGAGAATAACCTTCGGGTTCGAGGGTCATGATGTTATCAACGTCAATTATGAGGATTATCATTAATGCACAATCCAGCACATCCTGGCGAAATCCTTTTTGAACAGGTGATTGAACCATTGGGTTTGACGGTGACAGAAACCGCCCGCCATCTAGGTGTCAGCCGTAAAACATTATCCAAAATTCTCAATGGCCGGGGTGCCATTACGGCAGATATGGCATTGCGCCTGGAGCTGGTATTTGGCCGTCCGAGCGCAGAGCATTGGTTGCGTCTTCAAGATGCCTATGATTTATGGAAGGCCAGAATGCACAAAGATGAACTGGGCATAACTTCCGTTGACTGGGTAGCGTGAGCATTTCCCCGGCTCCTGAAACCTACCTCACCCTGTTCGGCAATTTGCTCGTCGCTCTGACGATCGGATTTTTGATTGGTCTGGAGCGGGGCTGGTCCAAGCGGGAACTGGAACCGGGCCGGCGGATCGCGGGTATCCGCACCTTTGGTTTGATCAGTTTACTTGGGGGGTTGACCATGTTGTTGGGGCGGGAATCCAGTATCTGGGTGATTGCCCTGGCCTTCGGCGGACTTGGGTTGTTGGTGGCCTCGGCAGCCTTTATCGAGGCGCAGCGGACTGGGGAATACGGCATCACTACGGAAGTGGCGGTCTTTATCGCGTTCATTCTCGGAGCCTTGGCCATGACCCCCTATGCCAAATTGGCCGCGGCGACCGCTGTCATCACCGCAATCATTCTGGGAACCAAGCCGCTTTTACACCAATGGGTGCGTAAACTGGAGGCGGAAGAAATCTACGCGGTATTCAAACTGCTTTTGATTTCGGTAGTGATGTTGCCCATTCTTCCCAGGCGTGCCTACGATCCGTGGGGGGCTTTCAACCCTTATGAAATCTGGTGGATGGTGGTATTGATTTCCGCCATTTCCTTTGCGGGTTATTTTGCTGTCAAGATTGCCGGTGGAGGGCGGGGAATTTTATTGACTGGCATGTTGGGCGGGCTGGTGTCTTCCACCGCCGTGACGTTGAGCCTTTCCCGAATGGCAAAAGCAACCCCGGAAGGACACCGGATTTTTGCCGCTGGCGTCATCGCCGCTTCCACCACCATGTTTCCCCGAATCTTGATCATCGCCGGGTTGTTGCGGCCGCAGTTGAGTGAATTACTACTGGGGCCGATTGTGTTGGTGACCGCAATAGGATATCTGTTTGTGTGGTGGTTGGTGCGGGGGCAGGTTCACCGGGCATCCAAAGCGAAATTGAAATTGCAAAACCCCTTTGAATTCGGGGTGGCTCTGCGTTTTGGTTTGTTTCTGGCCATGATTTTGTGGCTGACACAAATTCTCAAGGATTGGATGGGGCTTGCCGGGATCTACCTTACCGCTGCCGTTTCCGGCATCACCGATGTGGATGCCATTACCTTGTCCCTGGCCAAATTGGCGGAAGATCCCGCCATGCTCAGAATCGCCGCCGTGGGTATCTTGTTGGCGGCAGCGGTGAATACCGTGGTCAAGGCGGGTATGACCGTGTTTATTGCGGGCGGGGCAATGGCACGGTATGTGGTAACGGGTTTTTTATTAATATTGACCGGAGGGGGCATAGCAATCGGATTAGGAGCGTAAATGCTTTTTTTTGGCATTAAAATTGGCACTTGACCATAAAATATTGCTTATGATGCATCTTTTCTGCAATGCGCAAGACAGTTGGGTTGTCCCTTATTGACGTTGGATCGCAAGATGAAACAGGTAGCTTTTAAATTAAATCTAAAAGTCATTGAGATATAGAT
>Ga0256841_1003692_pt1 | contig 11333 bp, 8 predicted proteins | sample 356308metaG_FD_185971 | JGI IMG/M metagenome (GOLD analysis project Ga0256841, IMG submission 185971) | Hydrothermal vent microbial communities from Mid Atlantic Ridge, Atlantic Ocean - 356-308 | ecosystem: Environmental > Aquatic > Marine > Hydrothermal vents | place: Atlantic Ocean: Mid...
GCCACCTCATCACCACTATCAAGGTCTATACCTTCTACTCCTTTTGCTTTTGCTCCTGTTACTCTTACCTGATTTCTTTCAAAAATAAGTAAATCTCCTTTTTTTGTATAAATAGCAAGGTATGAAGGGTGGTCATCTGAAAATGCTGATACTACTTCATTTCCTTCCTCTAAAGGAATGATACTCATTCCCTGAGATTTATAGAAAATATCTTCATGTGTCATTCTCTTTATAATTCCATCCTTTGTAAGTATAAAGACTCTATCTTCATTCCCTTCTTCTTTATATGTTGTACCAACTATATACTCTCCTTCTTCTATATCTATCTTCCCTTCACCTTTTGGCAAATCAGCTGCAAGACTCCAGTAAGATTTACCTTTATTTGTTATAAATGCTATTGGATTAGAACTTTTAACCTCCTGTATAGATAGTAGTGCCTCTCCCGGTAAAATAGTATTTTGTACTGTCTGTAAAACTTTATTTAATGCTTCCTGTACTGTTTCCCCTTCAGTTTTATCTATTTTATTATTTATTATTCTTCCACTGTTTAATACAGCTATTACATAGTCTTCTTCAAATGTAAGGCCTGCTTCTTCTTTTTCCAATATAACAGTCTTTCTCTCATCCCCATATTTTAAAAGCATTTCATCAAGCTCCTCTTTAAAAACTCTTATCTTTTCATCTTCAGATGATAGTATTCTCTGGTATTCATCAATTTTTTCTTTTAACTCTTTTGCTTCTTCTTTTAGTTTCCCTCCTTCAAGGGCTGTAAATCTTGAAAGTCTCATATCAAGAATAGCTGTTGCTTGAACTTCTGAAAGCTGAAACTCCTGTGTAAGTATCTGTTTTGCTTCATTTGTGTCTTTAGAACCTCTTACTACTTCAATAACTCTATCAGCATTTTCAAGAGCTTTTAACAGTCCTTCAACTATATGTAATCTTTTTTCTGCCTTATCAAGCTCATAAAGGGTTCTTCTTGTTATAACTTCTATCCTGTGTTTTATAAACTCCCATAAAATACCTTTTAAATCTAAAACTTTAGGTTGTTTATTTACAAGAACTGTAAGATTTATCGGTATACTTTTTTGTAAAGATGTACTTCTATAAAGTTTTTTTAAAACTTTTTCTGGGTCTGCTTCTCTTTTTAGTTCTATAACAATTCTTATTCCTGTTCTATCTGATTCATCTCTTAAGTCTGATATACCTTTTTCTTTGCCTGTTCTTACAAGTTCTGCTATTCTTTTTATCAGGTCTACCTTGTTTACCTGATATGGTATTTCATATATTACTATTCTATGCCTATTTCCTGGAAGTTTTTCTATTCTCGCTTTTCCTTTTACTGTAATAGAACCTTTCGCATTCTGGTATATTTTTATTATTTCTTCTTTTGGCGTTATTAAAATACCACCAGTAGGAAAATCAGGTCCTTTTATAAACTGGCAGAGCTCTTCTACTGTAGCATTTGGAAAATCTGCAAGATATTTTAAAGCTTCTGCTACTTCTGTAAAGTTATGAGGTGGTATATTTGTTGAAAGTCCTACCGCTATACCTGCGGCTCCATTACATATAAGATTTGGAAACTTAGCTGGTAAAACTTCTGGCTCTTCTAAAGAACCATCAAAGTTTGGCATCATATCAACTGTATTTTTATCAAGGTCAGTAAGCATTTCCATTGCAAGCTTTGTTAAACGAGCTTCTGTATTGTGGTTTATAATCCCATTAGCAACAAATGAATGACACTGGCTGTTTACTCTTATGGAGTAAACTACTTTTTCTCCTGTATTTTCCACAGATTTTACTTTTGCAAAGTAATATCTGTTATTTAAAAGCTCTTTGTAAAATTCTATATCTTGTTTATCTAGTAATTTTTCTAAAGTATCCCAATATTTTTCTACTTGGCTATACCTGTCTATGCTATGTTCTTCTAACCACTTATTAAATTCTTTATTTTTATATTTACTTTTTATATATTCCAAAATAAATGGAATAAAGTCTGCTTCATTATTTACAATTTCTTTTTGGTTTAGTTTATTTATTAAATTTTCTAACCTCTTTTGTTTTACTGATAAAAATCCTATTTTTTCTTTAAATAGTTTAAAGTCAGATATAATAAGGTTATAATTTTGTTTGTCTTTACGAATTTTTGATACAATCTCAAAATTTAAAAGTAAAACTTGAAGTTGCTTTAAAAGTTTTTTACTCTTAGATGGGTAGGAAACAATAATCTCATTTTTGCTTTTATAAACAAAACCTCCCACCTCAAACAAAGCTTTTAAAAAGGCTTTTTGTATTTTTTTAGAAGACCTTAAAACTGTATAAGGAATTTCTTCTTGTGTAGAATTTTCCATAAAATCCTTTTGCTGAACGTCTTCAATTATCTCTTGATTTTTAATTTGATAAGTCGTTAGTGGTTTTTCTATTTTCAAGTTTCTTTCATATGTATAATCACTTGCATAATTAATAGAAACTAAAGTTTTTTCAAATGTTTGTACAAACTCTATATAACTATTTTCCGACAATAATGAACCTAGTAAGATAGCTTCCTTTTCAGTTATTAAATCTTCTGATGTATCTATATCATTTTTTCTACTAATCACTAAATAGTCTCCAACTTTAACTTTATCTAAAGTTTTCCAGATATAAATCGGTCTTCCATTTTCTCCTTTTTCCAAAACTAAAACAGGATGATTTAAACTACCTTCTATTTCAAAACCTTCTACCGTTTCCACTTTTAAAGTTTTATGTTTTCCACTATTAAAGAACATGTCTGCAGTGTTTATTTTTCTGTTTAGGGATTGAACTTTTATATCAATAGGATTATCTGAATTTTCTTTAGAGTCTGGAACAATATCTTTTATTTTTATTAATCCTTTATCTGTGATTACAAGAGTATCACCAACAACACAGTATCTCATTGCTGCTGGTGGGTCTCCATCGATAGAACCAAAATTTCCCTGTCCCTGTACAAGAGGATACCTTAATGTAAAATCCTGTGCCATTCTAACAAGAGCATCATAAACAGCAGCATCTCCATGGGGGTGATATTTTGCTATAACGTTTCCTACAGTTCTTGCTGATTTTTTAAATGGTTTATTAGGATACATATTTTCTTCATACATAGCATATAAAATTCTTCTCTGGACAGGTTTTAAACCATCTCTAACATCTGGAATAGCCCGTCCTACAATAACAGACATTGCATAATCTAAATAAGAAGATTTAACTTCTTCTTCTATAGGTTGTTTGATAATTTCTGACATTGAAACACCTCTTTGAAAGATTTTTTAAATATTTTGATGTTGAAAATATAATTTTAACACATTACCAAAGTAGGCTAAATATAGTTCTTTAAAGCTTTTTTTCCAGTTTTATTTTTCTACTTTTAGAAAATATTTGAATTTTTCAAAAAAACGTATTTCTTTTAGCTGACTAATATCATTTATATGATGATTTTTTCTATAACTTATAATAGCCTGTACATTTTTCTCGCCTATGTATGGTACTGACAAAAGCTCATCTTTTGTTGCAGAATTTATATCTATCTGTAAATCTGTTTTTTTAAAAACTGGTTTTTTTAGATTTTTGTAAATCTCAGTAAAAAATAAAGGAATACACAATAAAGCAAGTATAAAAATCTTTTGCTTTTGAAGCAATTCCCAGTTTATATTACTCAACTACTTCTCTTCCTCTTTTTTCTGTATTTAGACCTAATATAGCTTCTATAAGTTCCATATCTTTATTTTTTATTCTTACATCTGAATCTGCTTTTTTTAGAATAAATGGATATCCTCCTGCAGACAATGAAAATAAAATATCATTTACACTTTGTTGAGTAATTGTTTCTCTATTTGGGTTTTCATACACTTCTACAAGGGAAATTACAGAATAAGGAGAGTACTTTGAATAAAAGTATTTTATCTGAACGTCCTTTAGCTCTACAGCTTTTTGTGTCTGTAGCTTTTCAAAAACTTCTGAGAATTCCCACTCTTTTGTTTTACTTTTACTTTCCATATCTACATATCTACTTTCAGAAAACCCAGGATTTTTGATAAATTTATAAAAAACCATAATATCAGGTATAGAACTGTTAAAAATTTCTGTATCTTTAGATGTTTTGGCTACACCTACAATTATAGGGTTCCAATCTAACCTGTAAAATAGATAATGCAAAAGCAAAAAGTACTCAAAGTAAGCTAGCTTTGCTAAAGCAGCTTCAAATACATCCCTTTTAGAGGCTGTTTCTTGCCCAAACTTTTGAATTAGTTTTGTAAATAGCTTTTCCTTTATTTTGGTAGAATGAGACGTAATATCATATTTAAAAAGATTTTCTTCAATGTCTGGTATAAGTTCACCAGATAATCTGGCTAATTCTCCTCCAAAGTCTTTATTTACAAACCATTTAGTTTTTGGTGGCGGTAAAATAAATCTTCCACTTAAAGTACCATCTAAAAGAACAACTTCAGGTTTTTCTTTTATGGTTATCTTAAGTAAAGACTTCATTTCTACTAAAAACATAAGAAGTCTAAAATAACTTTCTGCAAACTCTTGATTTTTTATAAGTGAAATCCCTATATCTCCTACAAACTCTTCTCCAACCATAATGTTGTTATCAAAACATAACCCATAACCTGCAACAGAGTATAGATAAAAACCTAAGTATGCCTTTCTATTAAAAGAACCATCAGATGCAGATACTTTATACACACTTTCTTTTGGAAAATAATCAGTCCATTTTTTAAAAACATCTTCTTCATTTATTTCATTAGTGATATGGGTTTGAATAAGCTCTAACTCTCTTTTTAATATATAAGTTTTTTCTAAAAGTTCAGGTCGCATAATAACTAAACCTAATTTTTACAATCTTTGTTAAGAGATTATATAACAAACAAAATTTAGACAAAAGATGAGACTATCACCTTAATATAAGGTATTCAAAAATCTATAAAAAATTAAAGAGAATTTAAAAATTTACGAATAAATAAATGAATTAAAAATCCCTTGATGGAGGTAAAAAAATGAAAAAGTTAGCCTTAGCTTTAGGTTTAGCAACATTTTGTGTATCATCTTCCTTTGCTCTTGAGATTCCATGGTTTTTATCAAACTATGATAGAGAACCATTAGTGATGGAAGACGAACCTCTACCAGAGGAAGGTGAGGTTTACGGTGTATTGAAAGGTGCTGGGTTTTTTGGAAAAGCTAAAGTAGCAATGGGTTTACCATGTACTGTAGAGGAACACGCATCTTTAATAATCCGCTATAGAGCAACTGCATTTATACTTAGAAATCTTACAGATGCAAGCTGTTATTTAAGTTATGAAGATGGAAAGCCAGTATACATTGTAAGTGGTTGTGGAGAAGGTGTCTTTTTTGGAAGAAGATTTGCAGAACCTGGTACAGCATGCTGGATGTTTAAAGACGGTGGTAGAAAAAATGATTATGGTGAATTTACAGTATGGGATAATAATGGAGAAGTTGGAGCTGAAGAAGCAAGCACATTTAGATTAGGTGAGCTAAAATTTGTAGAAGAAGATATGGAACAGATGTATTATTAGTTTTATGCCCCACATGGGGCATTTTTATCCCTTTATAGAACCTGAGGTTAATCCTTCTATAATCCATTTCTGGAATAAAGCAATAAGCAAAATAACAGGAAGAGTTGTTATTACAACAGCTGCATTTATCTCTCCCCATGGAATTTCGTAAATAGAAACTCCGCTTAACATTGATATAGCTACAGGTACTGTATACATTTTTTCATCAGGCATTATAGTAAGGGCTATAAGAAATTCATTCCAGCAGAAAATAAAGACCAGTATAGCTACTACAGATATAGTTGGTTTAGATAAAGGAACTAACAGTCTAAATAAAACAGATATTTTTGAAAACCCATCTATATAGCCTGCATAGTCTATCTCTTTAGGGATTTTGGAAAATCCAGCATATATCATCCATACTGCAAAAGGAAAATTTAAAAATGTGTATGAAAGTATCAAGCCTATATAGTTATTAATAAGACCAAAAACCTTTAAAAGCATAAACAAAGGTACCACAAACAAAACAGGTGGAATAATAGCTATAACAAGTAAAATTTTTTGTACATGCATAGCTTTTTTAAAACTCACATATCTTAACTTAAAAGCAAATAAAAAAGACAAAATCAAAGTAAAAACAGTAGAAAAAAAGGAAACTACAAAACTATTAAATATATACTTAGAAAAATCTCTTTTTATAAAAACATTACTAAAATTTTCAAAACTTATATAAGAAGGAAAATACTTAATTGGAAGTGAAAAAACCTCTTCAGGTGGTTTTAAAGCTGTAATAACAGTCCACACAAATGGAAACAGTGAATAGATAATAATCAAAACAAGTAAAGTGTAAGAAATAAACTTTTTCATCTTACTTTCTCATAATCAAGGGTAGTAAACTTTAGTATGAGAAAAATAATTACCAAACATATAAATCCAAACAAAATAGTCAAAAATAAAGCATAATAAAAATCATCATACCTAAAAGCTGTATCATATATATAAAGTGCTATCACTTTAGTACTATCTGCTGGACCTCCTTTTGTAAGCACATATATCAAATCAAAAACACCAAAAGCCTGAAGTACTCTAAAAACTAAAGCTATTCTTATAAACGGTAGTAAAAGTGGCAGTACTACATATAAAAATCCTTTAAAATTTCCAGCACCTTCAACCTTTATACTATGTATTAAATCTTCAGGAATAGACTTTAAACCTGCAAGCAAAATTATTACAACAAAAGGTGTAGTTTTCCATATATCTGAAAATACAGCAACAAACATAGCTCCTTCAGGAGCAGACAACCAGTCTATAGGTTTATCGATAAAACCAATCTTTAATAATAAATCATTTATAACACCAAAAGGATTATTAAACATCCACTGCCATGACATAGCCATAACAGCTGTAGGAAGAGCCCATGGAACTAAAACAGAAAGCTTGCCAGCACCTAAAAACTTAAGTTTTTGATTTAGGAAAATAGCTATAAAAAGACCCAAAATTAATTCGATAGGAACAGAAAATAAAGTAAACAAGATAGTATTTTTTAAAACTATATATAAATCGTAATCTTTAAAAAATCTAAAAAATAGAGGCTCATTTCTACCTTCTACAACAGAGGAAATAGAATTTTTCATATGTTTATATGCTTCTTCTGGTTTCTCAATGCCTGTCAACACAGCACTGACATGTTTTTGTATAGTATCACTTATCCTTGGATAATCTGGGTGAACAGGTCTTGACTTTGCATTTAACAGAATTTTGTATAACATAGGATAATGAGGGTTTTTATCTAAAATCTCTTTATCTAAAAACAAGGATTTCCTTGAAGGAACACCACCTCTTTTAAAGTGTAAAATCTTTTGAGCTTCCTTTGAGGTAGCAAATTTTATAAACTCCCACGCTTCTTTAATATGCTTACTACCTTTTGCTATTCCAAATCCCCAACCACCTAAAGCTCCTGAAGAAGTGTATCCTTCTTTAGGAGGAATGGCAGTTATACCAACTTTACCTTTAAGTTTAGAACTGTCTTTATTTAAAATCAGCCAGGCATATGGCCAGTTTCTCATAAATAAAGATTTTCCCTGTTCAAAAAATGATAATGAGTGTTGTTCTTGAAATGTCAAAACAGACTTTGGAGCAAAATTTCTATCTACTAATGTCTTCATAAAAGTCAAAGATTCAACTGTACTTCTTTTATCTAAAACCACTTTATTATCTCTTATAACATCTCCACCAGCACCCCATAAATATTCTAGAAAATTACACGTAAGACCTTCATACTGCATACCTTGGAACACTATGCAGTAAAATTCATTAGGTTTTGAATACTTTTTACATAAATCTATTAGCTGACTCCATGTTTTTGGAGGATTATTTATGATATCTTTTCTATAATAAAGAACACCTACATCTGCTCTAACTGGTATTCTATAAAGGTGTCCCTTATACATACCTGCTTTAACAGTAGATTCAATAAAATCCTTATAATCAATCTGCTTAAAAAATTCATCAAGCGGAATAATCCAGTTGTTTTCAGCAAATTTTGCAGTCCATACAACATCCATATAAACAATTTCTATAGGGTCTCCTGCTAAAAAAGAGCGAATATACATATTTTGCCTTTCATCAGTAGACCATGGACCAGAAATATATTTAACTTTAATATCAGGGTGTAATTTTTCAAATTTGCTAATAATCTCTTTCCATGCGCCACCAACATCTTCTGGTCCTATCATTCTTAGTATTACTGTCTGCCCAAAAGAAAAATAAGTAAAAACAATATTTATAAGAATTGTCATAAAAATTTTTTTCATAGAAATATCTTATCAGCTTAAATATCAATGGCAAAAATGCTGTAATACTATTAGAATATTCAAACATTATGAAAAAAGAAAGATTAGACAAATTACTTGTAGATAAAGGTTTGGTAGAAAGCAGAGAAAAAGCTCAGAGAGTAATTATGAGTGGTGTAGTGTTTGTAAATGGTCAAAAAATCACTAAACCTGGAACAAAAATAAAAACTGATAGTCAAATATACATAAAAGAAAAACCAAAATATGTTTCAAGAGGTGGTTATAAATTAGAAAAAGGAATAAAAGTTTTCAAACCAGATATAAAAGATAAAATCTGCCTTGATATAGGAGCTTCTACAGGTGGCTTTACAGACTGTCTTTTACAGTATGGTGCTAAAAAAGTTTATGCGGTAGATGTTGGAACAAACCAGCTTCATGAAAAATTAAGAAAAAATCCCAGAGTAATTTCATTAGAAAAAACAAACGCAAGATACCTGACTGAAAAAGAAATACCAGAAAAAATAGATTTTATTGTATCTGATGTATCCTTCATATCTATACTGAAAATACTTCCAAACTTATGTAATCTTCTAAAAGAAGAAGCACAGGGAATAATTCTGATAAAACCACAATTCGAGCTTTCTAAAGAAAAAGTAAAAGGTGGAGTAGTAAAAGACAAACAGCTTCATATAGAAGCAATAAAAAAAGTAATTAAAGGACTTGAAGAAAGCTGTTATAGTGTTATAGATATAGATTTTTCAGAAACATGGGGTCCCGAAGGAAATATAGAATTTTTAGCGTACATAAAAAAAGACAAAGAGAAAAATCTAATAAAACCTGAAAAAATTACATATATAGTAAATCAAGCACATAAAAAATTTAAAGAAAGAGGTAAAAAAAATGGAAGTAATTGATTATCATAGACTAAAAATATTTAAAACTGTTGCAGATTTAAAAAGCTTTTCTAAAGCTGCCGAATTACTATTTTTAGCTCAGCCTACAGTAACTCTTCAGATAAAAAAATTAGAGAACTATTTAGGTATCACTCTATTTCATAGAAAGAAAAATGAAGTAGAACTAACAGAAGAAGGAAAAATTTTATACAAATATGCAGAAAAGATATTAGAAGATTATCTACTTATGGAAAAAGAACTTTTAAGCATAAAAGAAAATATAAAACAACATCTTACTATAGGAGCAAGCACAACAATAGGAGAATACTTTTTACCTCAGATATTATCAAGCTTCTGGAAAGAGTTTCCAGATATAAAAATTAATGTCTTTATAAGCAATTCAAAAGAAATAGAAGAAGGTGTTCTGTCTAAAACATTTAATATTGGACTTATAGAAGACGAAATAAACTCAAATAAACTATTTGTAAAAAGCTTTTATAAAGATGAAATTATCTTAATAGCATCTAAAGATAATCCTATTCCATCAAAAATAAGTGTTTATGACCTTCCAGAATACAAATTTATATTTAGAGAAGTAGGTTCTGGAACAAGAAATATAATAGAAAACTACTTGAGAAAATATAATGTACTTAGAGAACTGGATATAGCAATGGAAGTTAGAAGTAGTAAAGCAATATCAAACATAGTAAAGAAAACCAACCTTATAGCTTTTGTTTCAAAGATAGTAGTAGAAGAAGATATAAAAAAGGGAACACTAAAAACAATAACAATTGACGATTTTTCTATAAAAAGGGATTTTTCATTTATAACTCAAAAAAATATAAGACTTTCAGCTATAGAAAATGAATTTTTAAATAGACTTTTGAAATTTCGATATTAAATTTAATGTAAAAATTTGTAGAAAGGCTAAAAAATGAGAAAATTAGCAATTACAGCACTCATATTTATTATTACAGCCTGTAGTGGTGGTGTAAATACTGGAACAACCTTTGGTATAACCTCATGTGGAAGTAGTGGAAGTAGCAGTTCACCTACAGATAGAGGAGTATCAAATGAAACTATAAACGGTGTTTGGATAGGAGAATTCTCCAGAGAAATTATCACACAGGTCACATCAGCACCAAAAGGCAAAGTTTGCCTTGAGCTAAACCAGGAAGAATTTAAGATAAATGGTTTTGGATGGGTCTCTGGATTTATATGGGGAGAGAGTTTTAATCTAACAGCTGAAAATAACAATATATATGGAACAATAACTGGCAAAGATTTAAAAGATAGAAAGATAAATATAGACTTATTTTTAAATAAAGAAGATACAATGACTTTAACAGGTACTATCTCAATTCAAGATAAAAATTACAATATAATCTTAAAAAAACAAGAAAATCTACAAGAATGTCCATGGGCAGACAAAAACTTAGTTTTAGCATTTAAAAAAGTTATACAAAATCTTATACAACAAAAAAGTACTACTACGTCAAGTGAACATTTAGACCTGATACTTCCTTCATTTATAACTACTGTTCCTAAAGTTTATGTAAAAGTTGATGAAAATATTTTTAAAGATTGGTGGATATATATATGGGAGATAAGAGATAATTCTTCCTCAGCAATATATCCTACATACACAATTGGAGGATTAATTAGTAACGATATATACTCATCATGGGCAGGATGGTATACAAAAGGCATAGGTCTTGATGCTGAAAATAAAGGAAAGGAAATAAATGTCCTCCTAGAAAATATACAAAACAACGACATAGATATAGCTATTTATAAAGATAATACAATAACATTCTCGTCAGATGGAGTTGAAGATTTTTATTACAACAAAGGAACAAAAATCTCTGAAAACCCATCTTTAATAACAGAGTGTATAAATGGAAAACAATACAAAGTATGGATAAGTCAGATACCTTTTTTACTAAAATTTAGTGGAACAGACCTAAACAATAATAATCATTCTTTTGAAATTCCTATAGGAAATTTCTCTGATACAATAACAATTCCATCTGTTTATATAGAAATTTACGATTGTGAAACAATATAAAAAAACAAGGTTGACATATCAACAATAACGCATAAATTTATTTACTACA
>Ga0256841_1003693_pt1 | contig 11330 bp, 10 predicted proteins | sample 356308metaG_FD_185971 | JGI IMG/M metagenome (GOLD analysis project Ga0256841, IMG submission 185971) | Hydrothermal vent microbial communities from Mid Atlantic Ridge, Atlantic Ocean - 356-308 | ecosystem: Environmental > Aquatic > Marine > Hydrothermal vents | place: Atlantic Ocean: Mid...
ACCATCTGCTGCGTGTACATCTTGAGCATATCGTAGATGGTCAGCGCCGCCATGCTGGCCGCCGTCAGCGCCTCCATCTCCACGCCGGTGGGGGCCAGCGTGCGGACGCGTGTCTCGATGCGCACGCCGGAGTCCACGAATTCATAGCTGACGCCGACGTAGGTCAGCGGGATCGGGTGGCAGAAGGGGATCAGGTCCCAGGTCTTTTTGGCGGCCAGCGCCGCCGCCGCCCGCGCCAGTTCCAGCGCGTCGCCTTTCTCCGCGCTGCGCTCGCGCAGGATGGTCTTCAGTTCTTCCGGCAGATCAAGATAAACCTCCGCGATGGCCTCGCGCAGGGTGTCGTCTTTGTGTGTGACGTCTTTCATTCAGGGTACTCTTCCTTTTGGGGCGGCTGCAGCGGCGTGCCGTCCAGATAGCGGCTGTCGCCGGTGATGTAATGCTCTTCCTTCCAGATCGGGGCACGCTTCTTGACCTCATCAATGCCGTAGCGCGCCGCCTGGAAGGCTTCCGCCCGGTGTCCGGCCCGCACGACCACATACACGCTCGGCTCGCCAAGCTGCAGCGCCCCGATGCGGTGCTGAATGCGACAGCGCCGCACGGGGAAGCGTTCCAGCACTTCCGCCTCGATTTGCCGCAGCACTTTTTCCGCCAGCGCGGTGTGCGCTTCATAGGTCATGCCCTGCACGGGACGCCCGTCGTTTTCGTTGCGCACCGTGCCGGTGAAAATGACCAGCGCGCCGCTGGCGGGGTCTTCCGTTTCCTGCAGGAGTGCGTTGAGGTCAAGCGGCGCTTCGGTGATCCATTTGCTCATGGTGAGAGTCATCCTCCACTGACCGGGGGCAGCAGACCCACTTCATCGCCATCACGCACGGCCTGATCCGGGCTGACCAGCTCCGCGCCGATGGTGCAGGCCACCGTATCCAGCAGCGGGCGCAGCGCCGGGTACTGCGTCACCACCCGGTCAACGACATCACGCACGGTAAGCGCCTGCGCGTCAAAATCAAGCACGGCCTGTTTTGTGCCGGTATCCTGTTTGAGCCTGCCGTAGAAAACCACGTGCACGCGCATGAACGGCCCTACCCTCCCAGGTTGGACATCCCGGTCAGGGTCGTCTGGCCGACTTCCCAGCGGTGCCCCCGCGGCTTGAGGTGAGCGGCCTCCAGGAATCCCGCTTCGACGGCTGCTGCGTCACGGCGCTTGATGGCCTCGCCCAGGCTGACCTGGGTGTCATAGGCCAGGCAGGGCCGCAGGTCGCCGATGGCCGTCAAACGGAAGCGGTTGCACGTATTGCAGTATTTATCCGATATCGGGGTGATGAAGCCGATCTTGCCCTTTGCGCCGGGCACTTTCCAGTAGCGCGCCGGGCCGTTGCCCCGCTCCACCTGCGCGGGAACCAGGCCATGCGTGGCGATCAACTGCTCCCGGACTTCGGTCAGGTTGACGAATTTGTCCATCCCGCCGTTGTTATTGACCTCGCCGATGGGCATCACTTCCAGAAAACGCACGACCAGATCGCGCTCGCGGATCAGGTCCAGCCAGGCCTCGAATTCGTCGTCGTTCTCGTCCTTCATGATCAGCGCGTTGATCTTGATCGTCGGAATCCCGGCCTCAGATACCCGGCGGATGCCCTCCCACACGTTCTCCAGGATGCCAAAGCGGGTGATCTTGTGGTAGCGCTCCGGGCGCAGCGATTCCAGGCTGACGTTTACCCAGTCCAGCCCGGCGTCCACCAGCGCGTCGGCGTGGCGGGCCAGCAGCATGGCATTGGTCGTCATCGAAACCTGGCGCACGCCGGTTTCGGTTTTGATGCGGCGGATGAGATCGGGCAAATTGGGGCGCAGCAGCGGCTCCCCACCGGTCAGGCGCACGCGATCAATGCCCAGCCGGTTGGCGATTTGCAGCATGAAAATCAGGTCATCAAAAGAAAGCAGCCTGTTCTGTGCGTAGAATTCCAGCCCGTGCAGCGGCATACAGAAGTGGCAGCGGAGATTGCAGCGGTCAATCACCGAAATGCGAAGATAGTTGATCCTGCGGCCAAATTGATCGGTGAGCTGGGGCATGGCGACCTCGACGAGTGATATGAAACGGCCGATTTACTGCTATTCTAGCATAGAAAAACGGCCCCACAAAAAACAACTGACTTTTGTCTTTCAGCAGGTGCTCACTGACACGCCTACGGCTCCAGGGGAAAGGCCCGGCCTGTGGCATCAATCACAAAATTGGGTTGATAATAATCCTCGCAGCGCACGCTGCCCGTATCGGGGATGTGAATAAACTGCCATTCCGTGTGGTTGAAAGCCCGGCCCGTGCGTGGATCATTGGCCATCGAACAGTAAAACGGCCTGGCCGTATCACGCTGCAGTCCCCAGTCCACGACATAGGGCACGCCGTTAATTGTCTCCGCTGATTCGGGGATGTAATCCACCCCGGCCACCTGTGAGAGGATCACCTGTTCCCCTTGCAGGATGATATTGCCGGGCGCGAGTGCCTCCGCATTGCAGCGGACTGCCGGGCCAAAGCCAAGGATGATAAAGCCGTGTGATGGGGCGGAGTCGATCCAGATATAATCCCCTTGCGCTGCTCCCGTCACCTGCCGGATTACGCTCAGGAAGGGGGCATTCAGCCGCCAGCCATCGCGGTCAGGATATACGATCTGCCCTGCGACAGTGACTGGCGCGAATCGTTCATGCATCACGCGCTCGCCGCCCGCGCCCCGGCCTGTCACATAGCCGACCAGCGCAAAGCTGCCGGGAGCGTCCGGATGATCGTGAAATCGCCAGACATAGTTCCCTTCGACCACGCCGTAGGGGTTCATATAAGCGCGCCATCCGTTCACGGTGGCCTCGCCATCCGGCAGATTCACCGGGTCGTTCTCCATGTTGGGGCCTTTGACCATGGGAAAGCCACCGGCGAAAAGAACCGCCGAAATGAACACTGCCGAATTGTTGGCGAAGCCAGAGTAGATCGTGGGACTGTGTGCAGGCCCGCGTATAGAGAGACTGTAAGCAGCGCTGGCGGCAGTCTGCCTGTCATAGACAAAGGGTTGCAAATCTCCCGCCGGGCATGAAGTTTCCGGCAGACGAATGGGCGGCCTGGCAGTCACTGCCAGCGGTGAGAGGAAAAAGGTACCCAGGATGACAACACAGAAGACAGCAGTGTGTAAGCGATGGTTAAACGGTGTGACAGACGGATGCATCGGTGCTTCTGGCAGATGACGGTGTGCAAGCAGGTGGCCAGAAAAAGGCCACAACGCACAAGAAGGCACTCCGGTCTCGCATGGAGAGCGGCAATTATAATCATCTGGGGTGCGGCTTTGCAAGTGGAGTTATGCAGCGAAATTGAAACCACTTCGCGGCGCTGCTACGCCGCCCCGATCTCGTATATCTTGAGGAAATTGGTCGGCCCATGCTCGTTGAGCGGGTGGCCGCCCGTGATGATGACCGTCTCACCGGGCCGGGCATAGCCCTGCTCAAGCGCTGTGGCGGGAATGCGCTCCCAGAAGTTGCGGTCGGTCTCGATGTACTGGCTCTTGATCGGCGTCACGCCCCAGATCAGGCTGAGGCGGCGGTACACATGCTCGAACGGCGTGAAGGCCAGAATCGGCACGCCGGGCCGGTAATGCGCCACCTGCCGCGCCGTGCTGCCGCTCTGCGTGAACACCCAGATCGCGCTGACGGGCAGCGTCTGCACGATAGCGCTGACCGCCGCCCCGATGGCCTGCGGCGCAGTCTGCACGTGGTGCAGCAGCCGGTAGACATCCTCCGCGTCGCCGGAAGTACGACAGTAGGCGCTGTTTTCCGTCGTCTCCGCGATCTGGGCCATCATGCGCACCGTCTCCACCGGATACTTACCGATGGAAGTCTCGCCGCTGAGCATCACAGCATCGCTGCCATCAATGATGGCATTGGCCACATCGGTCACTTCCGCGCGGGTGGGATGCGGCTCATCGATCATCGATTCCAGCATCTGGGTCGCCGTGATCACCGGCACGGTATGAGCATTGGCCGCCGCGATGATCTCCTTCTGGATGATCGGCACCTGCCGCAGCGGAATCTCCACGCCCAGGTCGCCGCGTGCCACCATCACGCCATCGGCCACGGCCAGAATCTCGTCCAGCACATCCAGCGCCTCCGGACGTTCGATCTTGGCAATGACCGGTGTATCCCGCCCGGCCTCCGCGATCACCTCCTTGACCTGCTTGATATCCTCCGCCCGCCGGACGAAAGACAGCGCAATGTAATCCACGTTCTGCTCCAGCCCAAAGCGCAGGTCGTCCATATCTTTTTGTGTGACGGTCGGCGCACTGATGGTCACCCCCGGCAGATTGATGCCCTGGTGTTCGCGCAGTGTGGCGCTGTTAAGCGCCTGGCAGATCACCTCGGTGTCGGTCGTGCTGATGACCCGCAGCTCAATAGTGCCATCGGACAGCAGAATGCGGTTGCCAGGCTTGACATCCTTCGGCAGCGCCTCATAGGTCGTGCTGACGCGCTTTGAATCGCCGAGGATGTTTTCCGTGGTAATGGTGAACATCTGCCCGGCGACCAGGCTCACGGGTTTCCCGCCAACCAGCGCCCCTGTGCGGATTTTGGGCCCCTGCAGGTCCTGCATCACGGCCACAGGCCGCCCCAGTTCGGCGGCGACGGCCCGCAGAGTCACCATGCGAGCGGCATGCTGCGCGTGATTGCCATGTGAAAAATTGAAGCGGGCCACGTTCATCCCGGCGTTGATCAGATCGGCGAGACGTTCCGGGGTGCTGGTGGCAGGGCCAAGCGTGGCGACAATCTTGGTACGGCGCATAGACGCGCTCCTGTAATCACAGCGGCCAGCGGCGAGTGCCTGGCGACGAGCGAATTCACAGACCTGGCAGGGCGTAAGGAGTCTCTCTTTGCGGCAGCGGCACTGCTACCATACGCCGATTTGCACGTTCACGCAAGCGATCCAGAGGGGAGGCAAGAGGCAGGTGGCAGGAGACATAGAGAAGAAGCGGTGAGCATCCAGCGGCAAGCGAAAGAATCTGTGCGAATCCATTTCATCGGCGTGTCCCACGCCCCGGAATCAATTCCGGGGCTGAGCAAACAAAGGCCAGATGAATCTGGACTGGCAATCACCACCTCCACGAAGTTCGGTTTGAACCGGACTTTTCCTGCTCAGCCAGGGAATTCATTCCCCGGCGACACAGCGGCCAGTGTTGGAGGGGCAAGAGGCAGGTGGCAGGAGACAAGAGAAGAAGCGGTGAGCGGCAGGCGACGGAATCCGTTTGCATCCGCTGCATCTGGAATCTACACAGCGGCCAGGATGCCATCACACGCCCGATCCCATCAGGGCGTGCGCAGCGTGAAATCCAGATAGTTCTCCAGCGGATCATCCGGCGTCGTTTCCATCTGCAGCGTCCAGTCAATCACCGGCTGCCGCCACTGAATACCGGTATCATAAGCGTCGGGGTCCTGCGCCTGGAACAGATAACCATCACCACCGAAATACATGAAATCGTTGACCAGCACGTGGTACATGGCCTCCGGGTCAAACGCGCGCCCGTCCATGAAGGTGATCTCCACGCTGCCCCCGTGCCGGGTGTACGTGATGCCGCCGACTGCCCCACCACAGCAGGCCAGATTTTCCGCAAGCTGCGCCCCGCTGAGCGTCACGTCATAGAGCCGGTTTTCAAAGGGCAGCACGGCGACGATATCGGCCAGCGTGATCGGCCCCGCCGGGATCGCATCGCGGAAACCGCCGAAATTGGTGATCGCCACATCCGCCGCAGGGTAGGCCCACAGCCAGGCATCCGTCACCCAGTTCACCATCTCCGGGCTGCGGCGCTCAAGGCCGCTCGCCGTGTAGCCGATCTCCCGTGCCAGCGTCTCGTCCACGCGGGCCTGCCACCCATCAACCAGCGCCAGCAGGTCGGGGTCAGGCGTGACGGGATTCTCACTGCTGTATTCCACGCTGACCAGCGCCTGATCCATCGCCGCGATCGCGCCCGCCGCCCGATCATAAGTGATGGTCAGGCGGGCATAGCTCCGCCAGGCCCAGCCGCCCCCCATGATCGAAACGCCGTTGGCCATCCGGGCGCTGAAAGCATTGCAGTGGCCGCCAAACATCGCATCCACCAGATCGCCAACTTCTTGCGCCAGGTCAGCCAGTTCATCCACGCAGACATGCGTCAGTGCGACCACGACCGCTGCCCCGGCCCTGCGCATCTCCGGCACGTAAGTTTCCAGCATCTCGGCATAGTCGGCAAAGACCAGATCACCGATGTTGCGCGGGTGAGTCGTGGTCGGCGTGTCGGTGGTCGTCAGCCCAATGATGCCGACCGGCACGCCCGCCACCTCGCGGATGATGTACGGCTCCACGAAATCGGCCAGATCACCGCTTTCTGCGCCGCGGATGTTGGCCCCCAGGTACGGATAATCGGCCTCGGCGATGCGCCGGGCCAGCACCTCCTGCCCGAAGTCGAACTCGTGATTACCGACTGCCGAAGCATCGTAGCCCATCAGGTTGAAGGCCTGTACCATCGACTCGCCCTGAAACCACGTCGAGATGGCCGGTCCCGTCCAGTTATCGCCGCCGCTGAGCAGCAGCATCCGCTCCGGGTCGTAGCCTTCGCGCTCCACCCACCAGCCGTAAATATTGGCCGCGCCGCCCTGCACGACATCTGATCCGAACGGTGTGAACGGCTGCAGCCAGCCGTGCTCGTCGGATGTATTGATGATCACGATCTCCACGCGATCGCCCTGCGCCAGCGCCGGGATGAATCCCGCGCCGATCAGCAGCACGCACGCGATCACCGCCGCGCGTTGGAAAAACCGGGAACGTCCATTCATGGGTCTGTCTCCTGCTCCTGCCCCCGCCATGAGGGCCAGCGTCAATCAATAGTACACGGGCGGACGCACAGAGGATAGCTGATTCTGGTTGCTGCTTTGCTCCTGTTACCTGCCTCCCGCAGGAGGCGCATCTGCTGATTTTCGACCGAAAAATCGCAGAATGTCACTTGAAATATAGAATTTTATGTATTATATTCTGAGTTATCCTATCTTTTATGCACTTTTTCAGCGGAGGGCCTATGTCTGATAAACCCGAGTCCGATCACTTCCAGTTCAAAGCGCATAAGATGCCGGAAAAATCCGTCCTTTTTGACCGGGTGATCCCGGCCACCTTCATCGTGCTGGCAGTGATCATGGCCCTGCTGGTGCTGTTTGCCCTTGGCGTGCTGCTCGGCGTCATTCCCTGGCTGTAAGCCGCTGTCTACCTGACTTGAGGAGAGCATCCCATGTCCATCAATAACATCCTGCCTTTCCTTTCCACCATCGTTATGCTGATTTTCACCCTATCGGTCTTTCAGCGCTATCTTGTCCGCCGCAACCCGGCCTTCCTGTTCTGGAGCATCGGCCTGCTGATGTTCGGTTCCGGCAGTTTTGCGGAGGCTTACCTTTCTCTGAGCTGGAGCCCGGTGATCTTCTACATCTGGTATCTGTTCGGGGCAGCGCTCAACGCGGCATGGCTGGGGCATGGCACGCTGGCGCTGCTGGTGAAGAAGCGCTGGGTCAGCGTGGTGACCATCATCCTGGTCGTCGGCAGTCTGCTGGCTGGCGTGCTGATGCTCACCACGCCGCTGGACGCGGGCAGCTTTGAGCCGGGCGTTGCCATCAGCGAGCAGTACCGCGCCATCATGCCGCAGGGTGCGCCGGTTCGCCTGACCACGCCGTTCTTCAACATTTACGGCATGATCACGCTGGTCGGCGGCGCGATCTACTCGGCCTATCTGTTCTGGCGCAAGCGGGTGCTGCCGAACCGCGTGATCGGCAACGTGCTGATCGCGGTGGGGGCGCTGTCCATCGGTTTCGCCAGTTCACTCACCCGCCTGGGCTACGGCCAGTACCTCTACATTGGCGAACTGCTGGCCGCCACACTGATGTATATCGGCTTCCGGGCCGCCGCCGGGCCAAAGCCGGAGACGGAGACTGCCGCGCAGACCACGCCCGCCGGGGCGCGGTAGCTGCTTTTGAACGAAAGCGACAAATCAAACAGGGGTCGGTTTGCGCAACCGGCCCCTGTCATGATTCTCAGCGAATGTTCCGCGCTACTTCCCCAGGCGCTTCTTGAATTCCTCGGTCAGCGCGGGGAGCACCTGGAACATGTCGTTCACGATGCCGTACTGCGCCAGCTTGAAGATCGGCGCTTCGGGGTCTGTGTTGATGGCGACGATCACCTTGCTGGTGCGCATCCCGGCCTGGTGCTGAATCGCGCCGGAGATGCCGCAGGCGATGTACAGATCGGGGCTGACGACCTTGCCCGTCTGCCCGACCTGGTGATCGTAGGAAATGTACCCGGCATCCACCGCTGCGCGGCTGGCCCCGACTGCTGCGCCCAGCACCTCGGCCAGCGCCCGCACCGGTGCGAAGCCCTCCGGGCTGCCCACTGCCCGCCCGCCGGAGACGATGATCGCGGCGTCGGTCAGGCTGATCTCGCCCGTGGTCTCTTCAAAGCTCTCGATCTTGACGGTGATCTGGTCTTCCGTCAGCACCGGGTCCACCTTCGTGATCTCGCCGCTGCGGCTCTCGTCCGGCTCCAGCGCCTGGAAGGCACGGCTGCGCAGCGTGGCATACTGCGTCCCATCGGCGGCGGCTTCCACCGTGCTCAGCAGCTTGCCACCGTAGACCGAGCGGGTGGCTGTAAGTGCCCCACCGTCCGCTTCCAGCTCAAGCACGTCCGCCAGCAGGCCGGAGCCGGTATCCAGCGCGGAGACGGCCAGCAGTTCCTTGCCCCGGCTCGTCGCCCCGGCCAGCACAACGCGCGGCCCGTTGTCTTCCACCAGCTTGCTCAGCAGGGCGGCGTAAGGCTCCATGCGGTAGTCGGCCAGCGTGGAGTCGTCGGCCTGGATGACCTTATCCGCGCCATAGTGAAAAGCCTCAGCGGCCAGGGCATCCACGCCCTCGCCGAAGACCAGCGCCGTCAGCGGCACGCCGAGCGTGTCCGCGACCTCGCGCCCCTTGCCCAGCGCTTCCCAGGCCACCGGGGCCGCTTTCCCTTTGAATTGTTCTATCCAGACGTATACAGCGCTCATCACTAGACCACCTTCTCCGCCATCAGCCGTTCCACCAGTATGCGGGCCTGTTCCTCAACGCTCTCAGCCTCGATGATCTCGCACTCGCCCTCACGGACGGGCAGATGCCGGTACGCGATCAGGCGTGTCTTTGGCGCGGGAACGTCCTCGCCAAGCTCCGCCGCATCCCACACCGGTATCTGCGCTTTGGTCGCCTTGCGGATACCCATGAAGGATGGGTAGCGCGGCTCGTTGATCCCCTTCAGGACATTCATCACAACGGGCAGCGGCCCGGACGCGATCTGGCGGCCTTCCTCCAGCATCTGGGCCACCTTCACCGTCCCGCCGTCCGGATCGAGTTCCTCGATCGAGGCGACATAGCCGAGCAGCGTCCAGCCGAGTTTGCGGGCCGTCTGGAAGATGAACTGGTCGGTGGCTTCATCGGCAGCTTCTTTGCCGAAGAGTACCATGTCCACATCGCCCAGCTTCTGTACGGCGGCGGCGAATACAGCGGCATAGCCCAGGCTGTCCATCCCTTCCCAGGCGTCATCCCACAGCCGGATGGCCGACTTCGCACCCATGGCAATGGCGTGCTTGAGCGCCTCGTCATGCTCCTCCGGCCCAACGGCGATGACCGTCACCGTGCCGCCGTGTTCCTTCGTCCGGATCAGCGCTTCCTCGACGGCATATTCATCCCAGGGGTTCATCACCAGCGGCGAATCGCCCCACGTGACGCGCCCGTCGGCGGCGATGTCGAGTTTGGCCGCCGTATCGGGAGTGCTGCGTGTGCCAACAACGATATGCAAGGCCATACCTCCTGACTGACTCAATGCGAATCGGGAGTGAGCAAGACGTCATTGCAGCAGTTATCAAATGCTCATTTGATTAAATACTACCACAAAAGCGCCGGACGTAAAAGACAAACGCCGCCGTTGGATTCCACGTCAGGGGTGTTATGCGGATGCCGACAGGAAACAGATGAGCCGGATGCACGCGGCTTCTTTCGCCTACTGCCTGCCGCCTGTCTCCTGCCTCTGGTCTCTGGCCTCTGGTCTCTGGCCTCTTGTCTCTGGCCTCTTGTCTCTGGCCTCTAGCCTCTAGCCTCTGGTCTCTGGCTTCTGGCCGTTCCATTTCCCTTATTCCCGCTGTTGTGCTATCCTGTTTTTCGCACCAACCGTATCCCATAAGTATTTTTGAGGAGCTGCACCATGAAAAAGTTGTTCTTGGTTGTTTTGGTCTGCCTGCTGGCCGTCGCCTCGGCGGCGCTGGTCAGCGCGCAGGAGGGCGGCGAACTGCCCGCGCTCGATGAACTGGACGAAGGCTGGAATATGCTTTCGCCTGGCGGCGACACGATCTGCTCCAACGGCACCGATTATGCCTTCTACGTGCGTCCGGGAGAGAGTGACAAACTGCTGATCTTCTTCAACGGCGGCGGCGCATGCTGGTTCGGCCAGATCTGCGATCTGCAGTCGCACCCCACGTATGTGCCGGTCGTCGAGACCGAGCACAACATGCCGGATACGCAAAGCGGCATCTTCGACATGGACAACCCGGACAATCCCTTTACCGATTACACCATGGTCTTTGTCCCCTACTGCACGGGCGATGTGCACATCGGCAACAGCGTGATGACCTATGAAGTCCCGGCCACAGAAGACACCGAGGCGCGTGAGGTGACCATTTATCACAACGGTTACAACAACGCGATGGCCGTCCTCAACTGGGTGTATGACAATGTGGACGCACCGGAAGAGGTCTTCGTTTCCGGCAGCAGCGCCGGGGCCATCGCCTCGCCCTTCTACGGCGGACTGATCGCAGAGCAGTATCCCGACTCGCGGATCGTCGTCCTGGGCGACGGCGCCGGCGGCTATCACAGCGAAGGGGTCACTGCCCCACTGACGGCCTGGGATACAGAAAGCATCCTGCCGGACTGGCCGGAGTACGAAGAAGTCACCGCCGATGGCCTGAACTTTGAAGATTTCTACGTGGCAACCGCGCTGCGCCACCCGGATGTCGTCATCGCTCAGTACAACACGGCAGAGGATGAAACGCAGTACAGCTTCCTGGGCCTGGTCGGCGTCACCGATACGCCGCTGATGGACCTGCTGGAAGGCGCTTTCAGCGAGATCGAAGAAGGCGCGGACGAAGAACTCTACACCTATACTGCCGGGGGCGACCTGCATACCATCCTGCGCCGCCCGGAATTCTACACCTATGAGGTGGATGGCGAACGTGTCGTGGACTGGGTGGCCGCGCTGGTCAGCGGTGAAGCGGTCAGCGACGTGACCTG
>Ga0256841_1003694_pt1 | contig 11327 bp, 12 predicted proteins | sample 356308metaG_FD_185971 | JGI IMG/M metagenome (GOLD analysis project Ga0256841, IMG submission 185971) | Hydrothermal vent microbial communities from Mid Atlantic Ridge, Atlantic Ocean - 356-308 | ecosystem: Environmental > Aquatic > Marine > Hydrothermal vents | place: Atlantic Ocean: Mid...
CGGTCAACCAGAGCCATAGGGTGGACAGAAAGGTGGACGGAAATTTTACTCCTTCCATCAATATACTGATATTAAATAATTTTCTGGAAAAGAATGGTGCCCGGGGGCGGATTTGAACCACCGACACGAGGATTTTCAGTCCACTGCTCTACCCCTGAGCTACCCGGGCACGGGTGAGCGGAACGCCGCTCGGGTGGCGGTGGTTCTAGACTTGGGGGCGACGCCTGTCCAGAGCAAAAGTCAGGTTTTTACTGCGGTTTTTCCGCCTGGTCCTGCTGTTGTTCGGGGTTTTCAAGCCGGTCCGCTTCTTCGTCGCACGCAATGGCATAGGAACCGCTCAGCCATTTGCCCAGGTCCACATCGGCACAGCGCCGTGAACAGAACGGCCTGTAGCGCGCGCTGGTGTCTTTTCCGCAGATCGGGCAATTCATCCGAGCTCCCCCCCGAGCACCGGCAGGCGTTCGCGTTTTCGCTGCAGTTCAAAATGCCCCAGCGGGGTCCAGCCGGCAAGTGCCGTGTCGATCGGGTCGCGCCGGAAGGCCGCCTTGAGCACCTGCTCTACCTGTCGGCGGTCCTTCCTGGCCAGCGGCGCGAAATCAATCGTGATCTGGCCGCCCAGCCCAAGACAGCGCAGGATGCGCGGCAGCTCCCTGGCAAGGGCAATGTTTGCCTTGAGCCCCGCCGCAAGGCTTGTGTCGGGGCCGGTGTTGACATCCACCGCGACCAGGGCGCGGGTCGGCTCCACGAAGGCGCATGCCCCGTGCGGCAGCGGGTGACGGCCGCAGGCAAGCGCCTCCAGCAGATCGTGCACGGCGTGATCGTCAAAGGCGCCCTCCCCCTCGGCCAGCAGATCGGGCTCGTCCCAGTCGCGCAACGCCAGCGCGTGCGCGCCGGCGCCTTCCAGCAGCAGTTCGGGCTGCGAACCGGCGCCCCCCGCAAGGACCTTTTGCGCCACATCGCGCATGGCGGCGATATCGGCGGCGATCGCCTCTTGCGCCGCCCCCCGGCACGATGACCTCAGGATCAGGCCGATCCCGTCAACGCCGGCAAGGACCGGGGCGGCGATTTCGCGCAGCCGCGCGCGCGCGTCCTCGTCGCGCAGGCGGCGCGAAATGTTCACCCCCGGCGCATCGGGTGTCACGATGGCATAGCGGCCCTTGAACAGCAGCCGCATGGTCACCGGGATCGCCTTGCCGGTTTCGGCATAACCGCTGACCTGCACCAGCACCGCCTGCCCGGGCCGCAGCCCCCCGGCCTGGCGCAGAAAGGCCCGGCGGCCCGCCGGCAGGCGCAGCATCATCGCCCCCTGCCCCTTGAGCGCACGATCGCAGATCGCGCGAAAGACCGTGCCGGGCGGCGGCGCGACCTGCCGGTCGGGATCGATCAGGAAATCCTGCAACCGGCCGTCGACGATGAGCGCCGCGGCCTCGCGTGTGTTCACCCGGCCCAGCGCGACGATGCGCCCCTTCATTGCCGCGTCCCGAACACCGGGTAGCCCGCCGCCTGAAGCAAGGTTGCGGTTTCGGCGACGGGCAATCCCATGATCGCCGTGAACGATCCCTGGATCCAGGGGATGAACGCCCCCGCCATCCCCTGAATGCCGTAGCCGCCGGCCTTGCCCCGCCACTCGCCCGAGGCGAGGTAGGCGTTGAGTTCGACATCCGAGAGCCGCTTCATCTTCACCGCGCTCAGCACATCGCGTTGCCAGAGGCGCGCGCCCCGTTTCACGGCAACTGCGGTGATCACGTTGTGACGGCGCCCGGCGAGGCTTGTCAGAAACGCCGCGGCCTCTCCGGCATCCGCCGGCTTGCCCAGGATGCGCCGGCCGAGCGCCACCGTGGTATCGGCGCACAGCACGACGGCATCGGCTTCGGCCTCCAGTGCCAGCGCCTTTTCGCGGGCGATCCGGCGGCAGTAGGCGCGCGGGAGTTCGCCCTTGCGCGGGGTTTCATCGCTCCGGGGCGGGATTATCTCGTCCGGGCGCACGCCCAGCGAGGCCAGCAGTTCCAGCCGGCGCGGGCTGCCGGAGCCGAGGATCAGGCGCAAGCGGTGCGCCTTACTTGAAACGATAGTTGATCCGACCCTTGGTCAGATCGTAAGGGGTCATTTCGACCTGGACCTTGTCGCCTGCCAGAACGCGGATGCGGTTCTTGCGCATCTTGCCTGCCGTATGCGCGATGATCTCATGGCCGTTTTCCAGCTCGACCCTGAATGTCGCATTGGGCAGGAGTTCCTTCACGACACCGGGAAATTCGAGCAGTTCTTCCTTGGCCATGTTCACTCCGTCTCTGAACGCCCGCCAAAGTTGCGGGCGCGTGTTAAATGCGCCCAAATTCAACCGGTTTCAAGGGCTGAATGGCGGAATTCGGCGCCCGGCGGGTGGGCCGGGCGGCGAAAGCGGCCGCTGGTGCGCCGTGCCGGCGGGGCCAGCCGGCAGGACCCGTGGCGCGCGCGGCCGCCTCCGGCAGGGATATTTCCGGACAGAAGAAGAGGCGCCGGCGCAGGCCTGGGCGCGTCAGTCGGGGGGGAGCGCCGGCGAGCCGAAGCGGTGCTGCATGCGGGTGACGATCTGGTCGCGCGTCTGGCGGTAGGCGGCGAGCTTTTCCTCGCGGCTGCGCCCGATCCCGGCCGGGTCCAGGATTGGCCAGTACTCCACCTCGAGGCTGTAGTAGCGGGTCAGTTCCAGCGCCTGGCGCTGCGATGCCGGAGACAGGGCCACGATCAGGTCAAACCCCGACAGGTCATCGCCCCATTGCTGCATTTCCTCGAACGAGCGGGCGCGATGGCGGGCGAGTTCCACGCCCATCTCGGCGCAGACCGCCACCGCGAAGCCGTCGATTTCGAGGTCGTTCTTCACCCCGGCGGACTGCACATAGGCGGCCTGGCCGTAGAATTTCTTCATCAGTCCTTCGGCCATGGGCGAGCGGATCGCGTTGTGATCGCAGCAAAACAGCACGGACGAGGGAAGCGTGGCCGCCATGCGTCCTAGCCCCCCCAGTGCAGCACGCAGATCAGCGTGAACAGGCGGCGGGCTGTGGCGCGATCGACCTCGGCCTTGCCTTCGAGGCGTTCGCACAGCACCCGCGCGCCCTCGTCGTGGATGCCGCGCCGGCCCATGTCGATGGCCTCGATCTGGCCGGGCGGCAGGCGTTTCACCGCGTCGAAATACGCTTCGCAGATCTGGAAGTAGTCCTTCACCACCTGCCGGAACGGCCCGAGGGACAGGTGAAATTCGGCCGCCCTCTCGCCGTTTTCCCCGGCGATTTCGAAAACCAGGCGGCGGTCGCGGATGGAGAGTTTCAGCGCGTAGGGGCCGGCGACCGGCCTGCGGCCTTCGCGCGCGGGCAGATCGAAGCTGTTTTCCTCCAGAAGATCGAAGATCGCCACCCGGCGTTCCTGTTCGATCTCGGGCGTGGGCGGTGGCAGGTTGGTATCGTCGATCTCGACGCGGATCAGGCGCGACATGTTCACACCTTTCGCCGGTTCAGCCGGTCCAGCCGGGCGCGCACCGACTGGCCGTGCGCATCGAGGCTTTCCGAGCGGGCCAGCACCTCGGCCGCCGGGCCGATCGTGGCAAGGGCTTCGGGCGTCATCCGCGCGATGGTGGTGCGCTTCATGAAGTCGAGCACCGACAGCCCCGAGGAAAACCGCGCCGAGCGCGCCGTGGGCAGCACATGGTTGGGCCCGCCGACGTAATCGCCGATGGCCTCGGGCGTGTAGGCCCCCAGGAAGATCGCGCCCGCATGGCGGATATTGGCCATCAGCGCATCGGGGTTCTGCACGCAGAGTTCAAGGTGTTCGGGCGCGATCCGGTCGCACAGCGCCGCCGCCTCTCCCAGGTCGCGCACCACGATCACCGCCCCGTTGTCGCGCCAGCTTGCCCCGGCGATGTCGGCGCGCGCCAGCGTTTTCAGCCGGTCCTCGACCACCTCGAGCATGAGCGCGGCGAAATCGGCATCGGGCGTGATCAGGATCGCCTGCGCGCTGGCGTCGTGCTCGGCCTGGCTGAGCAGGTCAAGCGCAAGCCAGTCCGGGTCGTTATGCGCATCGGCAATGACGAGGATCTCAGAGGGGCCGGCGATCATGTCGATGCCCACGCGCCCGAACACGCGCCGCTTGGCTGCCGCGACATAGGCATTGCCCGGCCCGGTGATCATGTCGACCGGGCGGATCGTGCGGGTGCCGTAGGCGAGTGCGGCAATCGCCTGGGCGCCGCCGATGCGGTAGACCGTCTCGACCCCCGAAAGCCGCGCCGCCAGCAGCACCAGCGGGTTTACCTCCCCGTCCGGCGTGGGGGCGCAGATCACCAGATCCTCGACCCCGGCAACCCGGGCGGGAATGGCATTCATCAGCACCGACGACGGGTAGGACGCCTGCCCGCCCGGCACATAGAGCCCCGCCGCCCGCACCGGCGTCCAGCGCCAGCCCAGCATGGCCCCGGTCTTGTCATGCCAGCTTTCGTCGGCGGGCATCTGGCGCTGATGATAGGCGCGGATGCGATCGGCCGCCAGTTCCAGCGCCGCGCGTTCGGGGCCGGGAACCCGGGCGCATTCCTCGTCGATCTGCTGCCGGGTGAACGCCAGCGTCTCGGCGCTGAGTTCGAGGCGATCGAAACGCGCGGTCAGTTCCACAAGCGCCGCATCGCCGCGCCGGCGCACGTCCGCGATGATCCCGGCGACGGCCTCGTCCACTTCGGGGGCGTCCTCGCGCTTGCGCGCAAGCAGGGTCGCAAATTGCGCCTCGAAATCGTCATCGCCGGTGGAAAGGAACTGGGGCATCTGGTCGGTCTCCTGTCGCGAACGCCGGTCGCGGTCTGCTGTCGCGGTCTCGTGCCGCGGGCGCGCCCGCGTGGCATGCGCCGCGCGTCAGTCGTGGCTGGGCCTCTTTTTCGAGGGCGCGATGTAGGGGCGCGTCACATCCTTGAGCTTTACCTCCAAAGCCTCGACATCGACGCCAAGCGCGCCGTCGCCGGCCAGGGTCATCACCACCCGCCCGGCCCCTTCGGCGGCAGGTTCGAAACCGATGTCGAGCAGCGACAGGACCACGTCCCGCTCACGCGGATCGACGCCCTGGGTCACGACCCTGGTCGCATCCTCGATGACCAGCACCGACTGCACCCGTTCGAACGGGCGCTTGCGGCGGGCGGGTTTTTGCGCATCTTCCCAGCGGAAGCGGTTCAGCAGCACGCCAAAGCGGCGCTGGCGCCGGTCCCAAGTCATTTCCGAGGCCGGAAAGACCGCATCCTGGGTCAGCGCGGCGATGACCTGCAGGTCGTCTTCGTCGCGCGCCAGCAGGCGCACGGGCCGTTCTGCGGCATCTTCGAAACGGGCGTCGTCCACCATCAGCTCCTGAGTCGTTCTATCCGGGCGCCGATGCCCGAAAACTTGCGCACCACCTGCTCGTATCCACGATCCAGGTGATAGACCCGGCTTACCACGGTTTCCCCCTCGGCGGCGAGCCCCGCGAGGATCAGCGAGACCGAGGCGCGCAGGTCCGTCGCCATCACCGGCGCGCCCTTCAGCCGCTCGACCCCGGTCACGGTGGCGGTGCCGCCCTGCACCTCGATGCGCGCGCCCATGCGCACCAGTTCCGGGGCATGCATGAAGCGGTTTTCGAATATGGTTTCCTCCAGCACGCTGACGCCCTGGGCGGTGGTGAGCAGCGCCATCATCTGCGCCTGGAGATCGGTGGGAAAGCCGGGAAAGACGCGGGTTGTCACGTTCACCGCCCGCACCCGCCCGTTCGTGCGGCTGACGCGCAGGCTGTGCCCGGTGTCTTCCACCTCGACCCCGGCCTCGTGCAGCTTTTCGGCAAAGGCGCCGACCAGTTCAAGCGCGCCGCCGATCAGTTCGACCTGGCCGCCGGCAATCGCCGGGGCCAGCATGTAGGTGCCCAGTTCGATCCGGTCGGCGATCACCGGATGGGTCGCGCCGTGCAGCCTGTCCACGCCCTCGATGGTGATCGTCGCGCTGCCGTCTCCCTGGATTCGCGCCCCCATGGCGCGCAGACAGGTGGCAAGATCGGAAATCTCGGGTTCGCGCGCGGCATTGTGGATGCGTGTCGTGCCGCGCGCCAGGGTTGCCGCCATCATCACGTTTTCGGTGGCCCCGACCGAGGCGAAGGGAAAGGTGACCTCGCCCCCGCGCAGCCCCCTGGGGGCCGCCGCATGCAGATAGCCGTCCTTCAGTTCGATCTCGGCGCCCAGGGCCTCCAGCCCCTGCACATGGATGTCCATCGGCCGCGCGCCGATGGCGCACCCCCCCGGAAGCGACACCGCCGCCTGGCCGTGGCGCGCCAGCAGCGGGCCCAGCACCAGGTTCGAGGCGCGCATCTTGCGCACGATATCGTAATGCGCCAGCGGGTTGTCGGCGCCATGGCCGGACAGGGCCAGCACCCGCCCGTCCTGCAGGCTGGACACCTCCGCCCCGAGCGAACGCAGCAGCGTCGTCATCGTCGTGATATCCGACAGGCGCGGCACGTTGGTCAGCGTCAGCGGTTCCTCGGCCAGCAGCGTGGCCGGCATCAGCGTCAGGCAGGCGTTCTTTGCGCCGGCAATCTCGACCTGGCCGTCCAGCGCACCGCCGCCCCTGATCAGAATTGAGTCCATTCGCCCACCTCGCCCTTGTCCTGCCCCGCACCGCCTGCCTCACCGCCTGGCGCATCACCTGCCGCACCGCCTGGCGCAGTGCCGCGCGCGCGGGCCTGTGCCTTGCGCCGGGCCAGATTGCGTTTCAGGGCCGCCTTCAGACGCGCGTTTCGCGATGCCGCATCCGTTTTCTTCTTGGAATCCGGTATTTTTCGCTTCATGCTCCTCTTGTTACCGGAAGCGGAGGGCACGGTCCAGATTGGGCTTGCCACAGGAGCGATTTGCGTCTAATCAGCCGCCCACGACAGGCGCTGCTGTAGCTCAGAGGTAGAGCACTCCCTTGGTAAGGGAGAGGTCGAGAGTTCAATTCTCTCCAGCAGCACCACCGCCCCGGCAGCGCTTGCGATCCGGCAGACCGTCGCCCCGGCAGCGCCGTTCCCGCAACGCCCGTTCCCGCGGCGGCCGCCCTCGCAACGCCCGTCCCGGTGCCAGCCGGGTGCCAGCCCGGTGCTCAGCCGGGAGCCTTGCGGATGTTGTCCGGCAGCCATGTCGCCAGATCCGGGAAGGCGATGAGCACGAACACCATCGCGACCATGATCAGGAACATCGGAAAGGCCGCGCGCGCGATGAAGCCCATGTCGTGGCCGGTCATGCCCTGCAGAACGAACAGGTTGAAGCCGATCGGCGGGGTGATCTGGGCCATCTCCACCACCACCACGATGAAGATGCCGAACCAGATCAGGTCGATCCCCGCCTGGCGGATCATCGGCTCGACCACCGCCATGGTCAGCACCACCGAGGAAATCCCGTCCAGGAACATGCCCAGCACGATGTAGAACACCAGCAGCACCATCAGCAGTTCGAAGCGCGTCAGCTGCATCTGCGCGATCAGTCTCGCCAGGCCCGCCGGCAGCCCGGTGAAGCCCATGGCCAGCGACAGGAACGCCGCCCCGGCGAGGATCAGCGCGATCATCGCGCTGGTGCGCGTCGCCCCCATCAGGCTGTCGGCGAAGGTCTTCCAGCTCAGCGATCCCTGGCCCGCCGCCAGGATCAGCGCGCCGATGACCCCGAAGGCGGCGGCCTCGGTTGCCGTGGCATAGCCCAGATACATCGAGCCGATGACCACCGAGATCAGCGCCAGCACCGGGATCAGGAAGCGCGAATTGACCACCTTCCGGGCCAGGGGCATCGGCTCTTCCGCCCGGGGGTGCCATTTCTTCGACACACGCGAGGTGATCGCGACATGGGCCATGAACATCGCCGCCAGCACCAGCCCCGGCAGCACCCCGGCAAAGAACAGCCTGGAGATGCTTTCGTTGATGGTGACGCCGTAGACGATCAGCGTCAGCGACGGCGGGATCATCAGCCCCAGCGTCGCAGCGCCCGCCAGGGTGCCGATGATCATCTCTTCGGGGTAGTCGCGCTTGCGCAGCTCGGGGATCGACATCTTGCCGACCGTGCTCAGGGTGGCCGCGGAAGACCCGGAAACGGCGGCAAACACCGTGCAGCCGACGATATTGGTATGCACCAACCCCCCCGGCAGGCGCGCCAGCCACGGCGCCAGCCCCTTGAACATGTCCTCGGAAAGCCTTGTCCGGAAAAGGATTTCGCCCATCCAGATGAACAGCGGCAGCGCCGTCAGCGTCCAGGAGGAAGCCGCCGACCAGATGGTGGTGACCATGGTATCGCCCACGGGGCGGGTGGTGAACAGCTCCATCCCCACCCAGGCCACGCCCATCAACGCCAGCCCCACCCAGACCCCGGTGCCCAGCAGCGTGAACAGAACGAAGATGAACAGCACGATGATCGATACGTCCTGCATGTCCGCTATTCCCCGAAGCTCTGTTCGATCACATCCGTCCGCAGCCTGTGCCGGCCGGTGAAGATCAGGTGCACGAGGTTGTCGCTCAGCGCGATCGCAAGGATCACGGCCCCCGCCAGCATTGCCGACTGCGGAACCCACAGCGCGGTCCTGTCCTGGCCCTGGCTGACGTCGTGGAATTTCCACGACCAGTAGACGAAGCGCCAGGCGAAATGGACGAAATACCAGGCAATCAGGCTGCCGATGCCGAAGCACCAGATTTCAAGCCAGCGCGCGGCCCTGTTGCCCACCGCATTGAGCAGGATCGAGACCCGGATATGCGCGCCGTGGTTCAGCGCGCTGGCAAAGGCCAGGAAACTGGCCGCCGCCATCGCATAGCCGGCATAGTCCGGGGCGCCGGGGAACACCTCGCCGGTCCAGCGCGCGACCATCTGGATGACGATCAGCACAAGGATCGCAACCAGACACAGCGCCGCCAGCACACCGGAGGCCAGATACAGGAAATCGAGCGCGGCCCGAAGCCGCCTTGCCATGGTCATGATGCTCTCCGCCGCTTGGCTGCCAACGCGCGACAGGGGCCGTTCGGGAACCGGACCGCCCCTGCCGGCCGGCGTTACTTCATTGCGCGATAGGCCTCGACGATCGCCCGGCCCTCGGGGCCCGCGGCCTCAAGCCACTCGGCGGTCATGGTCTTGCCCACCTTCTCCAGGTCCGCGCGCAGCTGGTCGCTGGGCGGCGCCACGGTCATGCCGCCGTCGCGCAGCCCCTGAAGCGTGAAGCCGGTGTATTCCTTCGAACGCCATTCGCCGGCATATTCGGCCAGCTGGGCGCAGCCGCGGATGACGTTCCGGTTGGCCGGCGAGGTGGCGTTCCAGACGTCGGAATTGACCAGCACGTAGTTGCGCGGCAGCCAGGCCTGCACATCGTAGAAATAGTTCAGCGATTCCCATACCTTGCGGTCATAGCCGGTGGCCCCGGACGAGATCATGGAATCGGCAACCCCGGTGGCGAAGGCCTGGCTGATCTCGGCCGCCTCGATGGTGACCGGCAGCATGCCGGTGAGCTCGGCAAGGCGCGAGGTGGCGTTGTTGTAGGAACGGAACTTCACCCCCTTCATGTCGGCGACCGACGTGACCGGGTTCTTGAAATAGAGCCCCTGCGGCGGCCAGGGCACCGAATAGAGCAGCGTCAGGTTCTGGCTGGCAAGAAGGTCGCTGATCGGACCCCTGGCCGCCTTCCACAGCTTGTCGGCATCGTCAAAGGACGTGGCCAGGAACGGCACGCTGTCAAAGCCGAAAAGGGCGTTCTCGTTCTGGTGGCCCGACAGAAGGCGCTCGCCGATCGGCACCTGGCCGGTCTGGACCGCCCGCTTGATGTCCGCCCCCTTGAAAAGCGATCCCCCCGGGTGGGTCACAATCTCGATCTCGCCCCCCGTGCCCGTGGTCACGCACCTGGCAAACTCCGCGCCGGTCACCGAATGAAAATTCGACGCCGAATACGCCATCGGCATGTCCCAGACCTCGGCAAGCGCGGGGGCGGATGTGGCCGCAACCAGCGCCGTGCCTGCAAGCAGTTTGGAAAGTTTTTTCATGGTCTTCTCCCTGTGGTATTGGTTCAGGCCGTTCTTTCGGCCTCGGTTTCACATGAAGCGTGCCGGGGCATAGGCACTCATGTCGTCATTGGGGATGTGCCCGGATATCATCCGTGCCAGCAGCCGCCCGGTTTTCGGACCGCCCGTCAGGCCGACATGATGATGCCCGAACCCCAGATACGCCCCCTTGAGTCCCGGAACCTCTCCGATCACGGGAATCGAATCCGCCGGGGCGGGGCGGTGGCCCATCCATTCTTCCTCCTTTTTCCAGCTTATCCCGGGCAGGGCGGCGCGCACGTTCCTTTTCAGCAACTCCAGCGGCGCGCGCGATGCCGGCGCCTCCAGCCCGCCGAATTCGACGATTCCGGCCAGCCGCAAGCGCCCCTCCATCGGTGTCATCACGAACTTGCCCGACACCACCATCACCGGCGATTTCGGCATCACCGACGGTTCCCACAATTCCAGATGATAGCCGCGTTCGCTTTCCAGCGGCGCCCTGACGCCCAGTTTCCTTGCCAGCGGTCCCGACCATGCGCCGGTGGCCACCACCACCGCGTCACAGGCGATGGTTTCACCGCCCGCGCGCACCCCGGTGACCGCTCCGCCGTCGCGCGCCACGTCGTCAACCTCGGCGATGATCATCCGTCCGCCCGCTTCGACCACATGGCGTGCCAGCCGCGCGACATAGGCGCCCGGATCGCAGATGCGCCCGTGATTGCCCAGCTTCGTGGCAAAGTTCAGATCATGCGAAAATACCGGGTCATAGGCGTGAAAGGCGTCGGCCTCCAGTTCGTCCCATTGAAACCCGTGTTCCGCCCTGATCTGCCAGCCCAGCGCGTCGGCCCGGTAATGCGCGCGGTCGTTATAGATGAACAGGTAGTCCGAGGGCACGATCCAGCGTTCGGCACCGGTGCCCGCGGCCAGCGCCTGATGGTCGGCCAGACTGTCGGCGATGAGCGCGGCGACGGCGGCGGCGGTCCGGCGCGCGTCGCGTTCGTTGGCGCGGCGCAGATAGCGCAGCAGCCATGGCATCAGGCGCGGCAGATATCCCCATTTCAGGAACAATGGCTGGTTGGGATCCAGCAGCATGGCCGGCGCCTTCATCGGCAGCCCCGGCATCGCGACCGGCACGATGGAACAGGCGGCGAGAACCCCGCCATTGCCATAGCTCGCCCCCGCCGCCGGGCCTTCGCGGTCGATCAGGATGACGTCGTGGCCGTCGCGTTGCAACCAGATCGCGGCAGAGACCCCGACGATGCCGGCGCCGATCACCGCGACGGTCCTGCGCCCCGTGCCCGCAGCCGTGCCCGCAGCCATGCCCGCAGCCG
>Ga0256841_1003695_pt1 | contig 11325 bp, 8 predicted proteins | sample 356308metaG_FD_185971 | JGI IMG/M metagenome (GOLD analysis project Ga0256841, IMG submission 185971) | Hydrothermal vent microbial communities from Mid Atlantic Ridge, Atlantic Ocean - 356-308 | ecosystem: Environmental > Aquatic > Marine > Hydrothermal vents | place: Atlantic Ocean: Mid...
ATTAAAACCAGGCATGGTCCCCACCGAAGAGTTGACGGCAGGGGAGGTCGGTTATGTCATCTGCAACATTAAGACCCTAAAGGATGTCGTTGTCGGCGATTCGATTCTCGGAGAAAAAGAGCCACGGGCTGAAGCCCTCCCGGGGTTCCGTATTCCCAAACCTATGGTGTTCTGCGGGCTCTACCCTACGAGCCCCGGAGATTTTGAAGACCTCCGCAAGGCCCTTGACAAACTCGCTCTTAACGATTCGTCCTTCACCTACGAACCTGAGACCTCAGATGCCCTGGGGTTTGGATTTCGTTGCGGGTTTCTTGGACTTCTCCATATGAACATCGTCCAGGAACGCCTCGAACGGGAAGAGGACATGGACCTTGTCCAGACAGCCCCCACTGTGGTCTACCGCATCAAGCTCCTCTCTGGAAAAACCATTGAGATCAACAGCCCATCGGAACTCCCCGACCAAGCTCAGATCGAGACCTTTCTCGAACCCATCGTAAACCTGTCCATCATGGTTCCCACAGATGCCATTGGCTCCATCATGAAACTCATGACGGATCGACGGGGCCGCTATGTAAACACAGAAATCGTCGGGCAAGATCGCCAAATGCTTCACTTCGAAGTCCCCCTTGCAGAGATTATTTATGATTTCCATGATCGTTTAAAATCGGTCACTCGGGGCTACGGAACCATGGACTACGAGTTTCTCGAATACCGCCCTTCCCAGTTGGTGCCCCTACGCATCCTTGTCAATGGAAACGAGGTGGACGCTCTCTACACCATCGTCCATCGAGACGAAGCACAAAGGCGGGGTCGCAAAATTATAGAAAAGCTACGCAAGGAGATTCCCAGGCAGCTTTTCCAGATTCCTCTCCAAGCCGCAGTCGGTGGCAAAATCGTGGCGCGCGAGAACATCCGCGCCCTCTCCAAAAACGTAACCGCCAAATGTTATGGAGGTGATATCTCACGGAAACGTAAGCTTTGGGAGAAGCAAAAAGAGGGCAAGAAGCGCATGAAAATGGTTGGGAATGTAGAAATCCCTCAAAAAGCTTTCCTCTCCGTCCTCCAGTCCGATGACGACAAATAGGCTGCGGAAGGAAGCAGAAGGCCCTATCGGGTTCTTTTCCAAAGTCAGGGTGTGAACATGCAGGAAAAGGAAAACGATTAAAGGTATATCCCCCATTTTGTCGATCACATGGAGGTTCTCAACTGGAAACCCTCTGCATGAACAAGAAAACTCCCAAGACCACCCAAAAAATCGACTTGCCTCCGGATTGCGCCAGCAATCCTTCGATTCTTAAGCTTAATGAACAAATCAAAGAAGCTCTTGCCAAGCAAGTCGAACGGATCGAACTGAATGGTTCCAGGGTCCTGCGCCTTGGAAGTGTTGCTATCGGCACTTTGGCCGTCCTCGCCCGGGAAGCCAAATCCCAAGGCTGTGAACTCATCTTCTACAAGTTTTCCAACCCGGCTCGCCGACCCTTCGAGATCTGCCGCGTAGAACAACACTTCTGCTGGGAAGATTGAAAGCCCGTGAATTCTTCCCGCGGGACCCGCACAATAGGATCCCATGGGAAGGAAAGAAGAAACCGAATCAGGTCACCCTCGAAAAATCCGAGAATTTGTAGAATCCGCTTCGATGGCCATCCTGGTGGCGATCGGACTCAAAGTCTTCCTTGTGGAAGCCTTCCAGATCCCCACACCCTCCATGCAACCGACACTCATGGGTTGCAAGGAAGCCCAGGTCTTTGACAGGATCTTGGTAGACAAGGCTTGCTACCTCGTCAGGGAGCCCAAACGCTGGGATGTTGTGGTCTTCCGCTACCCTCTCAAGCGGAGCCAAAACTACGTTAAGAGGCTCGTCGGCATGCCCGGAGACCACCTACGGGTCGAAGGTGGAGACCTCTATAACATCCAAGAACACGGGAACAAGCCATCAACCTGGGAGATCCTCCGCAAACCCATGGGAGTCCAGGCAGGACTTTGGCGCACTCTATTCAAAAGCAGCGATGAGGACGCAAGCCAAGCGTTCGAAACTAAGGCGGGGGACTGGACCTTCCAAGGGGCCGTCCTCACCGGAACAGATCAAGGATCAGGTGCCAGGGCCGGCTTCCTCCCCCCTTCGGGATTGACAAACGCTTATTGGCATGGTTACCCCTCACCCATTCGGGAAAAGATCATTTCTCAGGTGGGATCGGCGGGGCTTGGAAACCATGCCCCTCAGTATGTAGGCGATCTTGCCTGGTCTCTTCAGGTGGAACTCTCTAAGGATTGCCTTGAATTTTGGCTCCAACAGAAGCAAAAACCCAGGGACCACCGCACCCTCCGTTTCCGCTTCATTGTGCGAAAGACCTCCAAATCCCTCCGAGCCGAGATCAGCAAGGCAGAGGTTTCAGGTCGTCGCGTCATCCTCGGAAGCGAAAAAAAACAGGGCATCGACCTCCCTTCGGACATTCCGTTGAAGATCCGATTTGAGCATCGCGATGGACTCCTGGAAGGGTGGGTCGGCTCTAAAAAAGTTGGCGCCATCTCCACGGTCCTGGGTCGCCCAGCCCCTCTCGACGCCCTTTTCCTCGAATTCGGGTGCAAAGGAGGCAGCGCTCGAATCAGCCAGCTTGAACTCAAGAGAGATCTTTACTACACCACCGATGGGGTCGAAGGGAAGACCATCATCATCCCCAAGGACAAGTTCTTCATGATGGGAGATAACACCCAAGCATCCGAGGATTCTCGACTCTGGAAAAGCCTGACCCTCGGAATCGATAAGAGGGGGAGAATCTGTCCACCGGGGAAGGAAGCCGTTCACACATGGACTGGGAATCTGCGGGGGGGGGCTTTTTATGTCGGCAACCCCATTGACCCCGACGAGAACCCTATTCTGGTGACCCGAAAGCACCGTATCGTCTTCACGGACTTTTTTGGAGAAAACCATATACTCAAAGGAGACCCAGAGGATTTCACAAAAACTCTCGAGGCCTCTCCCCCTCAATGGGCACCTTTTGTTCCGAAAAGTTTTGTGGTTGGAAGGGCCTTTGCCCGGTTTTGGCCTGCAAACCCTTTCGGTATCTTTCGTTTAGGCCTTATCCGATGATGGAGGACGCAGACCAAGACTCTTTTGCACCACTTTTCAACAATTCCCAAAGATGGCACGAGTATCCCATCCAGGACAGCCCAGCCTCGATCATGGAGGGAGGGGGCTGATCGCTACGGGCATGACACAACAACAACCACAAGATCCTTTTGAAAAAAGAGTTACGGTAAAAACTCGCAGAAACCTCGTTTTATGCATGGGAATGCGCAGGCACACCCCGACTTCCAAGAAACACAAGCCTTCCGGGCTGCATCCCCAAGAGTTTTCCACATGATTTCCACAAAAATAGACAGAGAGGAAACAAGCAGGGGTGACTACCTCCTCGAAGCTCGGAATTTAGTCAAAACCTACAAAAAACGCCGAGTCGTTGACCGGGTCTCTCTTGGGGTCCGTCCGGGAGAAATCGTAGGCCTCCTCGGTTCCAATGGAGCCGGCAAGACCACGAGCTTCCGGATGATTGTCGGCATGATTGGAGCGGAAGAAGGGCAAGTCTTTTTCAATGGCAAAGAGATCACCAAGCTCCCCATGTTCAAAAGAGCCCGCCTAGGTTTGGGCTACCTCTCGCAAGAGCCTTCCGTGTTTCGAAAAATGACAGTGGAAGGAAACATCTTGGCAGTCCTCGAAGCCATTGGGGTACCCCGGAAAACCCGCAAAAGTCGTCTCGAGACCCTGCTTGGGGAATTGGATCTGACATCTCTTCGAAAAAATATTGCTGAAACCCTCTCCGGCGGCGAACGCCGGCGCCTTGAAATCACAAGATCTCTTGCAACCAACCCCAAACTAATCCTTTTGGATGAGCCCTTTTCCGGGGTAGATCCCATTGCGGTTCAAGAAATTCAGGGAATCCTCGAAAACCTCTCCGAGAGAGGTATTGGCATTCTGATCACAGACCACAACGTCCATGAGACCCTCAAGATCACCGAACGCTCCTACATCATCCACAAGGGAAAGGTCTTCGAGGAAGGTCCCCCTGAAGACCTGATCGCAAGCGAAAAAGTCAGGAAGGTTTATCTGGGAGACAGTTTCGCCCCACTCCCCGCAAAGACAAAAAAGACGGCCAAAAAGGCGACCAAAAAAGCCAAGGGAATCCAAGAAGGCCTTGGCACCGAGGAAAAGGAAGCCCTCGAAGAGTAAGGAAAAGCACCAAACCTTTCACCTCAATCCTCACCTAGGCAATTCCGAAAAAGGGAGAATGATAAAGGCCAGCACCATGCCCGGCACTGCTGCATCCCAGCCCGAAAAAGGACAAGGGGGCAGTATCTTGATCCTCGAGAAAGACCCAGCTCTCCGGCAAGCCTTCTCCCGTCATTTGACACGCTGGGGCGAACATCCCATCTTGGCCGAGTCCATCGAGGAAGCCATGGAACTCCTGGCGAAAGAGGACAGGATCTTCCTCGTGTTCTTCAGCCTGGCCTCCATCAGCTCCTCCGGCATTGACCTGATGCAAACCATCCAAGAAATCCGGCCCGGAGTGTCCATGATCCTCACCACTGATTATGTGGACCCAGCCACCACCCTCCCCTTTATCGAACGTGGAGCCTTTGATTATCTCAAGAAGCCATTTCTCTTCGAGGAGATTGAAATCCTTATCCGCAGAGTGAGGGAGCACCAAGAACTCCGAGGCCAAGCCACGGCGCTGCGGATTCTCCAGGAAAAAAAGAAGGTGGAGAGGCAGAACCTGATCGACTTTATGATCGGCCTGGCAAACCTGATCGATGCAAAAAGCCCTTACACAAAAGAGCATTCTGATCGAGTCGCCCGCACGACCAAAGTCTTCACACGCTTCCTTGGGCTCTCCAAAAAGGACTATGAGGATATCTCCTTCGGTGCAAAGCTTCACGATATCGGCAAGGTGGGGATCCCCGATTCCATCCTTAACTCGACAGGAAAGCTCTCCAAAGAAGAGCGTCAAATCATGAATGATCACCCCCTGGCTGGGGCAAAGATCCTTAAACCCATCGTGGTCATGAAAAACATCATCCCCATGGTCCTCTACCACCATGAGAATTGGGATGGGACCGGATATCCAGAGAACCTAAAGGGCGAAGAAATCCCTTTCGGAGCACGTATCGTCAAAATCACCGATTACTTCGATGCGATCACAAGCCACCGCCCCTATCGCACTCCCCTGAGCCTGGATGAGGCTGCGCAGGTGCTTCTCTCCGAACGAGGCCGGATTTTGGATCCGAACCTTACCGACGCCTTTATCAAGATGATCCAGCAGGGGGGCCTGGAAAATCCTGCGGTGTCAGGGGTCCTTCCGGCCATTGGCTAGACCTGCCACCTTCCGATCCCCACAATGGACCTGAAGTCACCCTCTTGAAAAAGGAGATTCAACCTCTCCTGATTGTCTCTCTGACAAGATCCCGATGTTCTCCCTGATCCCATGCCAGGGGACATAGCCCACCCGGTAAAACCCCTTGTAAAATAAGGCTTCCAGGCCCTTGGCACAGAGAACCGAGAAGTCTATATTATCCTTCCCGCGTCTCTCTCTCTTCTTCCTTCACCTTCTCATGGTCCTCCCTCAGTGCTCTCGAGGGAAATCTGAGAGGGGGGCTTTCGCCCATTCCCAATCACTTCCTTCCAAATTCGGTCGTCCATCTCCACTGCTTGCTCCTTGCCTCGCATGGGTTGCCCTGGCCGAAAAGGGATTTGCCATATGTCATTTTGCATCCATTTTTTTCGAAAGACTCTGATCCTCTCCATCGCTCTTGGAATCAGCGCAGGTTTAGGACAAGCCCAAAAGGTAAAGACCATTCTGCGTTCCGGGGACACAGCCAACCGTTTTGACATCGTCGTCCTTGGGGACGGTTATCAAGCCTCCGAGGAGGCCAAGTTCAACGCGGATGTCCAAGCCCTCTCAAACTACTTCTTTTCCTTTCAACCCTTCAAACAATACAAATCCTACTTCAACTTGCATTCCGTCTTTCGGGCTTCTAAGGAGAGTGGAGCAAGCCAGCCCGACAAGAACCCTCCTATTGTCCGCAAGACCGCTTATGGGGCGACTTATAACTACAAGGGAAAAAAGGACTGCCTTTTTATCGCGGATGATCGGCTTGCGGCGCGCGATGCGGCCCTTGCTCCCGGCTTTGAGGGAAAGGCTTTCATCCTTGTCAATGACAGCCGTCAAGGGCAATGCAATGATCCCACCTTTGCCGTCATTAACAGGAAAAATCTTCCTTGGGCCATGAAACTCTGGGGATTCACCTACGGGCTCCTGGGGGATGAAAAAGAAGGGAAAACCGGTTTTTACAATGGGAACGATCCGAACAATCCCAATGTGACGACAAGCCCTTTTGGAACCAAATGGCTGCACTGGATTGGGAGCAATGGAATCTCCGTTTTTGCGGGTGCAGGAGGGTTTAAGGCCGGACTCTATCGGCCGGCCCTCGACAGCATGATGCGGACACCGGGCAAACCTTATAACGCTGTCTGCATTGAGCAGCTCATCAAACAACTTTACGTTGTGGTGGACGCCATCGAAAAACCGATCCCCAATGCAACCACCTTTAACCTGTACCGCCCCTCAAAGAAGACCTTCACCTTTACGAACCTCGTCCCTGGGACATCCAAGATCACATGGTTCTTGGATGGTAAACGACAACCAAATAATGGTGGAGCCATTGTCCTCGATTCTACGAAGCTCACCAACGGCACACACAAGCTCCTGGTTTTTGTCCAAGATTTAACCTCCGAGGTAAGGAATGACCCCAAAAAGACTCTTCTCTCGCAGAGGACTTGGACCGTCATCGTCGGAGATCCACCAAAACCGGACCTCAGTCCCATCGGAGTGACCCCTGTCCCCACGACCCCCCGAGCGGGAGCTTCCCTTCGCATTGACACAAACATCCGAAACCTCTCCTCCAAAGTGGATGCTGGAGCCTTTCAGGTCGAGTTCTTCCTGTCCAAAGATCCCTTCTTCACCACGAGTGACATCTATCTGGGTTCAAGGTCCTTCTCCGGCTTGCCCAAATCCGGATCCGTCAACTTGAAGTTCAATGCGGTTCTCCCCTTCTTTGTGGATGGCGGCAGCTGGTATTTGGGAGTCCAAGTCGACCGTCTCAACCGAGTCGTCGAACAAAACGAACAGAACAACCTCAGCTGGAAAAAAATCACGACTCTTAGCCCCCTGGGATGTGTCAGGGTCCTTGAATATGCGGATTCACTCCAGTCTTCCTACCGGCAGGACACAATCTCCGGGGTTGCAGGAGGCTTCGGCAACATGGCAATCACCGCCCCCTGCAACAAGGGGCACTGGTATGTGGTCCTCTGGACGGGCAAGGGGACAAGCCCTGGCATCCAACTCAAACCTGGGATGGTGCTTCCACTCAACTTTGACCCGGTCCTAACCAACTTCGGCTTGCTCAACATGAACCACATCCCCTTCCAACAATTCATTGGGAAGGTGAACAGCAATGGGCATGGCTACCCCTACCTCAGCCTGCCTCCCAAAGTCTTGCAGACCGTCGGACTTAAGACCAACTTTGCAGCGTTGTTTCTTCCTCCCAGTGCGAGTGGAGGATTCACCGGCGTGACCAACGCCGTCGAGCAACTGTTCACGAAGTAGCCTTGACCTTGCGCATTTGGTAGAAAGGGTCCCGTCCTTTCTACTCAATGCCGCCTTCCAAGCACAGCCAACTTGAACCAAGGATCGGGGAAATGCTTCAAAAGCGTTTCCCCGATGGTTTCTACTGCCCTCAAGCCAGCGACCTGGAACAGAAACTCCCTTCCGGGCTAGGCGAACTCTGCTGGCCTCATGAGGGGCTCTTTTTTTTGGGAAAACATTTTGCCGGGGGGAAGGATCGTTTTCTCTGCCCAGACCTGAGGCAGCGCCTCGAGAGGGCTTGGGGAGGCCCGAACTTGCCTGAGCCCATGGAACAAGCGGTGGAACGGGAACAGGAGCGCATTCAAGCATGGCTTCGCCCTCCGCAGATTCGAAGGGAAGGTTGGACCCTCAGCTTGGACCGCCTGCCGGAGGATCTTCGAAAACGGGCTTTGGACCATCCCGAGCAACGTGCGGCGTGGCGGAAGATGGGTTTGCATTCTCCCCAGGGCGTACCTCCCAGAGTTCTGCTCGTTGAAAGCCGGTTTTTTAAAGATGCTTGGGGAGAGGATCCCCTGGGACGAATCCCGGGCCTCAAGGAGCGTCTCGATGGCATCCTCATACATGGAGAAAACGCAGGTGCTCTTCGTCTTCTGCTTCCCGAGTTCGAAAACAAGATCCAATGTGTCTACATGGATCCTCCCTTCAATACTCTTGGGGAGGGCTTCGCGTATCGGGATCGCCTCCCGGTCTCGGCTTGGCTCAGCTTTATGGACGAGCGGGTTGCTTTGCTGAAGCAGTTCATGCGAGAGGACGGCACGCTCTATGCGCACATCGACTATGCCTCCAAGGAGCGACTTCGCCTCTTGCTTGAGCGCCATCTCCGGTACAGGACAGAAATCATCTGGCGGATTGGTTGGATCAGTGGATACAAAAGCAAGGCCAACAAATTTATTCGCAACCATGAGACCATTTACCAATTCGCCAAGAGCGACAAACCCCTTTTTCAAAAACAGTGGATTCCCTATCCAAAAGGGTATCGACGCAGGGACGGGCAGCAACCCAAGGGGAAGGGCTTTCCCCTGGAGGACACTTGGAATTGCCATGAGGGAGACCCGCTCCATTCGATTCAGATTATGAGCTTCTCAAAGGAGAAGCGGGGAGACCGAGGACTCACCCAAAAGAACGAAAACCTACTCGCACGCATGATCAAATCTTCGAGCAAGGAAGGGGATTGGATTTTGGATCCCTTTTTGGGGTCGGGAACAACAACTGCAGCCGCCCACAAGCTTGGGCGACGCTGGATCGGGATTGAGCTGGGGGAGCAGTTTCATGAGCACTGCCTTCCGAGGATGCGGGGGGTCTTGCGAGGAGAATCTTTGGGAATCAGTAAGGACTGCGGGTTTGAGGGAGGGGGGGCCTTTCGCTGGATCGAACTCTAGCCCCAGGTTGAGGCTTATTTTTTTCTTCGAAAAAGGTCATAGAGGAGAAGAAGGTAGAAGGGAGCGTACTCGGCCCCCTTCCAGACCCAGCTTTCTTTCCAAACATGATGCAGCTTCCAATTGGCGAGCATGTGGTAGGCAAAGCCCGCGGAACCCAGGAGGGCGAACAACCCCGGAATGGGAATGATGCAGAGGAAGGGGGCGACCCAAACCAAATACCAGGGATGGAGCGTCGGCGTAAGGACGAAGAGGATCGCGAGAACGAGGACGAAAGCGCGGGAGGGGGCCTTCTCCATCAAGAAGACCGCGAGTGAACCCAAGCCCAAGAAAAACATAAAGGGGATTTTGGAAGCCTTCTGCAGTTCCACCCCTACGGGCCAATGCGTCCAGCCCGATTGTGACAAGAGCTCCTGCAGTTTTTTGGTCCCTTCCGCCAGGAGCCAAAAAAAGGATTCGTTGCCGCGCCAGCGGACCCCGTAGTTTCGGAGGCCTTCGAAGAGCTGGGTCCAATCTCCCGAGGCGGGATAGAAGGGGAGGTAGGAGAGGACAACAACCCCAAGGGCAATGAGGGGAATGCGATAGTCCTTTCGAAACATCCAGGGGAGGAGAATGACGGGGAGGTATTTGGAGGAGATCGCAAGGCCGAGGAAGCCACCGACACAAAGGGCAGATAAGAGGGATCGCTTTGGATTCTTTCCCAGGAAGGCGAGGGAGAGGATGGTAAAGAGAAGGGCGAGGGAATCGTTGTGGCCTTCGGCAACCAATTCCACAAGGACAAGAGGACAGAAGGCTTGGATCCCGATCAGAGCCATGCTGAGTCCCTGTCGACGGAGAAACAGAAGCCCCGCGAGGAGACAGAGAGATTCGAGGAGGGCGAAAGCGTTTTTGAAACCGAGGATGCCGAAATCCAGACGAGCAAGGCCACGAAGGAAAAACTGAGTCACTGGAGGATAAGCCGCTGGGACCTCCTTGTGATTAACCCCCTCCCAAATGGGATCCCCCGGTTTTGCGACCTGGGGATCTTTGGGAGCAAAAACGTAGGGGTTTTGGCCCTCGAGCTGAACGCGGCCTTCCCAAACATAACGGTAGATGTCATCCGAGAGGCTTGGGCTTGCGAAAACAGCGATCAAGCGGAGAAAGAGAGCCAGAGGGATCAGGAGCCGAAGCTTGGGTTTCCAGTCACCGCGTAAAAGCAGCCTCGAGACAAAAAACCATGGCAATGAAGCGAGGAGAAGCAGAACCGCAAAGGCAATGGGGTGAAGGGAGCGGTCAAAAAGATGGAGTGCGGCGGCAAGGAGGAGACCTTCGCCCAAAAGAAGGGGAACAGCGTAAACCGCTAAGGAGGAGGAGCCATGGCTATCAAGGAGGGACTCTCCCGAGGGTTCAGGTTCGATAGGCGCTTCTTCTGACAAGGCTTACTTCCCTTTGGATTTTTGAGAAGCAGGGCCTTGGGATGCTTTTTTCTCCTTTGTGTTTTTGTCCGCGCCGTCCTTGTAGCTCGTCGGTTTCCAAGCAACCCTGGGCACAAGGGGTTTGAGGGAAAAGATTATCTGCACCTTGGTCCCCCGCTCAGGAAGGAGGGTTCTGTTGGGCCACCAATTTTGGTCATTGGCTGCCCGTTTGTGATGGATGGTAATCAGATGGTTGGGAATGAACACGTAATAGGCGGACACAAAGTTTTGCGCATAATCGGTGATGAACACCGGCGGCTCATTGCGATGCAGGGGGGCCATCCGTCCGCCAAGATAGATCCACTCAACATCCTTGATCGGGCCTCCTGCTTGTAAATCCAGGATCAAATCCTCAATGCGATATGTGTGCCTTTGCCCCTTGGCGTCCTTCCAAGAAAGGGAAAGCCAAACCTGCGAGCCCTTGTTGGGTGCCCCCTTGGGTGGGATCAAACGGTTCATGGGTGCACCCTCTCGGAATTCCTTTTCGGTGGGCTTGGGAACAATGGGAACGCTTTTGCAATTGCTTCCGGGCTTCAAACCCAAAGCCAAAAGAGCGGCGTTGATGCTGCTGCCCTTGCTGGGGACGATCACGAGGGTTTCATGCGTTTTGCCCCGAGGACCGGTCAAAACATACTCCAAGAAATCATCCACAATCCGAATGGTTCCATTGACACGAACCTCCTTTTTTTTCATGTCGAGGTAGACCCCATCCTTGGCGAGGATTTTCTGGAGCTGCTCCAGCTGGGCCGGCTTGGTCGTCCGTTTTGGAACCGGCTTTTGGGCGGGCTTGGAGGAAGTCTT
>Ga0256841_1003696_pt1 | contig 11321 bp, 6 predicted proteins | sample 356308metaG_FD_185971 | JGI IMG/M metagenome (GOLD analysis project Ga0256841, IMG submission 185971) | Hydrothermal vent microbial communities from Mid Atlantic Ridge, Atlantic Ocean - 356-308 | ecosystem: Environmental > Aquatic > Marine > Hydrothermal vents | place: Atlantic Ocean: Mid...
AAATGGGAAAACTTATTTTTTCCTCAATTTTTGCATCGGTTGTTGCTTTTAATTCGGCTTTTTCTTTGGCGTGAAAAATCAAAACATAGCCATCGTTTTTGCTATACATTGCTTCGACATAAGGATTTGTAAAACCAATAAAACCGTCCAATTTAATGTCAATGTTAATTTTAGTTGTTGAATTTCCTTTTTTTATTTCTTTGCTTAAATGATATAATGTATCGTTAAATTGTAGTCGCATTGTATATTCCGAATTATCGGTTTCCTCTTTTACTTCTGTGTTTTTTGCGGTATAATCGGTATTGGCAATGTTTATCGGAACACGTTGAAGGGGAATTTTTATATCTTTAAAAACCTTTTCGATAGGCGGTTGCGTCAATGCTATTGTGTCTTTTGAAAGGCGTATAGGTTTAAAAACCAAATCGGATTCGGGGTCAATATAAATTTTGTTTTTTTGTATGTTTAGAGTTCTTAAATCCTTAACTTTTAAAATTGGATTTTTTCCTATTTTATTTACCAGTTTGTTACGGACATCTTTTTTTAACAAAACGACATTGGGTTGATAAACGACCTTAACGTTTTTGAATTTTCCGGGTTTTCTCCCCGATTGAATAGCTTTGCGAGCGACAGGGTGTAACTGCTTGGTACGCAAATGTATAGATTTTAAATTTATCAATTGAACAGGTTGAACTTGCTTGATAGTTTTTTGTTGTCCAAATGAATAAAAAGGGAATAAAAAAACAATAATCAGTAGCCATTTTGTTTTCATAATAAAATATTTTTTATGATTTGTGTTACAAAATTATAAAAAGGTAAAAAAAGAAAATAACAAAAGTTTATAAAATGTATATTCTACTATATGAATGGTATAAAATGAGCTATTAACAGCATTTTTTTACAAATTTATAAAGCATTTTTTTACCACTTGAAATTTATAAATATTATGATATATTTGTAACATTAAAATAATAAATGCATCTTTGTAAAAACTATTCGATTTACCAAGTTACATGCTTTTTTCGTATTTAAAGATTAAAAAATGAAAAATACTCTATTTATTCTGTTATTATTATCCCAAACTTTACTGTTTTCACAACAGAAATTTACTGTAAGTGGAAATGTGAAAGATGCTCAAACCGGTGAGGATTTGCCGGGCGTGAATATCTTACTTAAATCAAATCCATCAACCGGAACAACCACAAATTATTACGGTTATTATTCTTTGAGTTTACCAAAAGGAGATTATGTTTTGGTTTACAGCTATTTAGGTTTTGAATCCAAAGAAATTGAAGTTAAATTAGATGCTTCAAAAAAAATAAATGTCGAACTTAGTGCTTCGCAAGAGAATTTAAAACAAGTAGTTATCAAAGGAAAAGTAACCAAACGCAATGTGCGTTCCGTCGAGTTAGGGACGCATAAGATATCTATCAAAGAAACACAAAATTTGCCGGTTCTTTTGGGAGAAAGGGATATTATAAAAGTCATACAATTATTACCCGGCGTAAAACCTGCCGGTGAAGGACAAGCCGGTTTTTATGTCAGAGGTGGTAATATCGATGAAAACCTTATTTTACTTGACCAAGCACCGGTTTATAACGCATCGCACTTGGGTGGTTTTTTCTCGGTTTTTAATTCAGATGCCTTGCGTAATGTCAAACTGTACAAGGGTTTTATTCCTGCTAGGTTTGGTAGCAGACTTTCGTCGGTAATGGAAGTGCGTATGAAAGAAGGAAACTCAAAAAAATTTGGCGGACAAGGCGGTTTAGGTCTGATTTCCTCGCGTTTAACCTTAGAAGGCCCAATACAAAAAGACAAATCGTCATTTATTGTTTCCGGTCGAAGAACTTACGCTGATGTTGTAGCAAAAGCCGTTAGCAATAACCCCGATATAGATAAAACTATATTTTATTTTTATGATTTGAATATGAAAACAAATTATAAATTTAACGATAAAAACCGCTTATTTTTGTCGGGATATTTCGGTAGAGATAGATTTGGATTAAATGAAGATGATGCTTCTTTTTCATTTTCTTGGGGAAATGCAACGACTACGGCTCGTTTTAATCATATTTTCAATAACAAATTATTCTCAAATACTTCTTTAATTTTTAGTGATTACAACTATAAAATAGCAATTGACGAGAAAACCGTTGGTAACAAGGCTTTTTCGTTTTCATTAGGGGCAAAAATTCAGGATTTATCACTGAATAATAAATTTGATTATTTCTTGAACGATAACAATAAACTTCGTTTTGGCTTTTCGATTATCAGACACCGTATAAATCCACAGGTTGTGAAAGCAACAGGCTCAGGAAACGATAATGAGTTTAGCACCTTAGGGACACAAGATAAATTCCTGCTTGAAAATGCTTTGTATGTTTCAAATGAGCAAAAAATTGGAAAAAAATTACGTTTGTATTACGGATTGAGATACACCAATTTTATCAACCTAGGTCCGGGAACATTTACAAAATATGCTCAAAACGGTTCGGTTATCTCTACTAAAAAATACAATAAAAACGAAATTGTAAAAATATTTCACGGCATAGCACCGCGACTAAGTTTGAGTTTTGCCCCGAATAATCTACACTCGTTTAAATTATCTTTCGGAAAAACTTATCAATTTTTGCATCTAATGTCAAATGGCTCGTCATCAAACCCGACAGATATTTGGTTGCCAAGTGGCATAAATATTCCTGCTCAAACATCATATCAAGGCAGTTTGGGATATTTTAAAAATATCAAAGACGGATTGTATGAATTTTCATCGGAAATCTATTATAAAACAATGGATAATGTAGTCGATTATAAAACAGGGACAAATATCAGTTTTAATGCCGAAGTCGAAAAAGATTTGGTTTTCGGGGTAGGAAAAGCCTACGGTTTGGAGTTGTTATTAAGAAAAAAACAAGGAAAACTTACAGGTTGGGTTTCTTATACTTTGTCGCGTTCATTGAAAAAATTTGATGCAATCAATAACGGTAAATGGTATTCGGCACGTCAAGACCGTATCCACGATATATCAGTTGTAGCCAATTACAAAATTACACCAAGAACGGAGTTGTCAGGCGTATGGGTATTTTATACCGGAAATGCGGTTACTTTTCCTGCCGGTTTTTACCAGATTAACGGACGAGAATATCCCTATTTTACCGAAAGAAATGGCGGACGAATGCCCAACTATCACAGAATGGATATTTCAGTAACGCTATACAATAAGCCGGGTAAAAAATTCCGCTCAAATTGGAACTTTTCCGTTTATAATATTTATGCTCATTCAAATCCGTATTTTATTTACTTTGAAAAAGAATATGGAAATAACAGCTATAAATTGAAAGCCAAACAGGTTACAATTTTTAAATGGATACCTTCAATAACTTATAATTTTAAATTTTAAAAAAGATGAAAAAATTTGTTTTTATATACTTAATTTCTACCGTATTTATTTCTTGTAAAAAAGATATAGATTTAAACTTAAAAGAAGCACCCGAACAGTTGGTCGTCGAAGCTCAATTTACTGATAATAAGGATGTTTCAATCATTAAAGTAACAAAATCAAAAGGACTGTCCGGCACTTTTAGCAGTTTTGAATTTGTTAGCGATGCACAAGTAAAAGTTACCGATGATAACGGTAACACTTATAATTTTCATTTTGACCCGAATCCGTCTAAGCTTGGATATATTTCAACACAACCGGTATTACCAAGTGAAGCATATCATTTAGATATTAAACAAGGCAATCACCACGTAAGAGCAACAGCAAAGATGCTACAAGCCGTACCTATTAATCAGGTGGTTTCCAATCAAAATGAAGGAAATGTTGAAATATATTTTGATGATGATGCAAATACTGATGATTATTATTTCGTAAAATTTATTGAAAATAATAATACAAGTTCATTTTATCCCCAATATCAATATTTTGCCGATTACGAATTATATGACCAACAAAATAGAAAAGCTTCTCTTTATATATATACGGGACAGCCAGGTACCATATACCTATACCACATTACAAAACAAATGTATGACTATTTCAAAATATTGAGAAATGTAGGAGATATGAATTTCGGTGATGGACCTTTTTCTACATCTGTACCCGGAAATCCCGAAAGCAATATTGAAGGAGGTATTGGCTATTTTATGGTAGCACCGGTCAGCGAAAAAAATGTTAATTAGCGTCTGTTTATCATCAAAATTTTTACTGGTTACATACAGGTATTATTGATACATTTTCTCACGTAATTCTTTTACTTTTTTGTCTGAAAGATATTCATCAAAAGTCATTAAACGATCTATCGTTCCTTTTGGCGTAATTTCAATAATTCTATTGGCAACTGTTTGTGCAAAAGCGTGGTCACGCGTAGTAAAAATTACTGTTCCGGGAAAATTTATCAAAGCATTGTTCAAGGCTTGTATCGACTCTAAATCCAAATGGTTTGTCGGTTCGTCAAGTAAAAGAATATTGGCTCTTTGCATCATCATTTTCGACATCATTGCTCTTACTTTTTCGCCCCCCGATAGTACTTTAACGGATTTAAGAGCCTCGTCACCACTGAATAACATTTTGCCTAAAAATCCACGTAAATAAACATCCTCCCGTTCTTCATCTGTTTTGGCAAATTGTCTTAACCAATCTACCAACGAAATATCTTCTTGAAAAAACTTTGAGTTGTCAGAAGGTAAATAGGCTTGTGTTGTAGTTACTCCCCAACGATAACTCCCTGAATCCGGTTGCATATTTCCGGTTACAATTTCATAAAAAGCAGTAATAGCTCTTGAGTCTTTTGAGATTAAAGCAACTTTGTTTCCCTTACTTAAATTAATATCAACTTTGTCAAATAGCAAGTCATCATCAATGGTTTTTGATAAATTTTCTGTTTCAAAAATTTGATCTCCTGCTTCACGTTCGGGCTGAAAAATAATTCCCGGATAACGCCGACTCGAAGGTTTTACATCGTCAATATTTAATTTTTCAATCATTTTTTTACGTGCAGTTGCCTGTTTTGACTTTGCAACATTAGCGGAGAAACGTCTGATGAAATCTTCCAATTCTTTCTTGCGTTCTTCGGCTTTTTTGTTCTGTTGAGCACGTTGACGAGCTTTTAATTGACTTGCATTGTACCAAAATGAATAATTTCCCGTATAAAAATTGAGTTTTCCATAATCAATATCTACCGTATGCGTGCTAACGGCATCTAAAAAGTGCCTGTCGTGAGAAACTACTATTACGGTATTGTCATAATTTGCCAAAAAATCTTCTAGCCACGAAATTGTATAAAAATCCAAATCATTTGTAGGCTCATCCATAATCAATACATCCGGATTACCAAAGAGTGCCTGTGCCAATAAAACCCTTACTTTGATTTTACTTTCCAAATCACCCATTTTCATATAGTGCATATCTTCCGAAACACCCAGATTTGAAAGTAAAATAGCGGCATCACTTTCGGCATTCCACCCATTCATTTCTTCAAATTTTTCTTGTAATTCACCCATTCTATCAACTTCTTTATCAGTAGGGTCGGGATTGGCATATAATTGATCCAGTTCTTTTTGTATTTCGTACAAATGTTGGTTGCCCATAATAACGGTATCCAAAACCGTATAATTGTCAAAAGCATTGTGGTCTTGGGTTAGAACAGACATACGTTTTCCGTGTTCCAAGTGAACATTTCCTGTTGTAGGCTCAATTTCACCTGATAAAACCTTTAAAAATGTAGATTTACCGGCACCGTTTGCACCTATAATTCCATAGGTGTTTCCTTTTTTAAATTGCGCATTTACTTCATCAAACAATACTCTTTTGCCAAATTGTACGGATACATTATTTACTGTTAACATACTTGTTTTTTAATTTTTTGCAAAAGTATAAATAATAATCAATACTAACCCGAAAAATTCATACATTTTCTATTACAAAGCCAAACTACCTACTATAATTGAAAATGCTCAAAATTTATTTAGTTCAGAATTGGGCTACAATTATTTCACTAAAAAATTCCTGCGCTTCTCAATTTTATTGGCATTTTGACTTTTCATAACGAAAACCTATGAATTTTTCTGGCTAAAAAAGTTTTATTCTAAGATTTGCGAGTTATATCTGCAACAAATAAAAGAAGCTCGGTTGCCTTTGGCAACCGAGCTTCTTTTATTTACTTCAATAAGTAAAACAATATTATTATTTTAAAGCATCTAAACGGGCTTTCATTGCTTTTGCTTTATCTTTCATGTCCAAATCACGATAGATTTTTTTCAATGCCACAAGTATTTCTTTATCCTTTGGAGCAATTTTTTCAGCTTTTTCAAAATAGGGCAATGCTTGACGATATAAATCCAATTGTTGTTTTTTGTATTTATTGAAAAGCCTGTCATTCATTAACACTTCATCGGTGTTCATTTTTTCTGTTAATGCTTTTTCAGGAACTAAAACGATATAAGCCAAACCTTTGTACGCATCGACATATTTTGGGTCAATTTGTGTTGTTTTTTCGTAATATTTTTTAGCTTCATCATATTTTTTTAATTGATAATAAGCTGTTGCTAAGTTAAAGTTATATAGTTTATTGTCAGGGTCTAACTCAACGGCTTTTTTCATAGCGACGGCAAACTTGGTATTGTCTCCTTTTTTAAGATAATAGTTGGCTTCACCTACAATTAAATCGATGTTTTCAGGGTCTTCTTTCTTGGCTTCTTCGATAAATTTAATGGCTTCATCATCATCTCCTTTTTGTCCTAACACATACAATATGTTTGCGATAATATCAGGGCGTAAACTTTTTGTTTTTGTTTCTTTCAAATCGCTGTGAGAGCCTGCTTGAACCAACAATTTTGCAGTATTTTTATTTTTATATTCTTCCACTTTACCTGTCGCTTTGTTAGTTACTGTGTACATTGTTGTTTGTCCGGTATATCCTTTTTTAAACAAATCTTTTAAAAGAGGAAGAGAATTATCCCACTTTTTGGCTTGTAGGTAAGCAACTGCGGCATAATATTCAAAAGCTTGATCGGGTTTTATTTTGTTGACTAAATCAAAGGCTTTTGCGGCACCAAAATAATCTTTTTTACTATAAGCATCTTGTCCTAATTTTGCCAAATCTGCAACAGATTGGTCTAGTAATTTTTGAGCATCATCACTGTATCTTTTCTTTCCTGCTTTTTTTTCAAAGGCTTGAAGTTCTTTTACAACTTTAAGTGCTTTTTCGTAATTTGCTACATCTTGACTTCCTAATCTTGTCAAAATTTGAGCTTTCAGATACATTATTTTTTCTCTGGTTTTATCATCTGCTTGATCTTTTAACTTACAGGCTTGATTAACGCTTGAAAGTGCTTCAACCATATTGCCTTTTTTGAATAATTTCTGTGCAGATTTGTACTCAGCTTTTTGTCCATACATACTTAAACTGAATACTGTAATTAATAAAAGTGCTAATTTTTTCATTCTTATTAGATTTAATTTATGTTTATTATTTATTTGTTTGATTTTCGTTTGTGTTTTCCGGTTGATTGTTTTCAGTATTTTCATTTTCTTCTTCAATTTCATCTTCCTTGACTACTTTGGCAACTGCCGCTATTTCATCATCGTTTTTCAAATTGATGAGTTTAACTCCTTGTGTTGCTCTTCCCATTACTCTTAAATCGGATATTTGCATTCTGATGGTTAATCCTTTTTTGGTGATAATCATCAAATCATCTTCATCGGTTACGATTTTCATAGCTACTAATTCTCCTGTTTTATCGGTTACATTAATTGTTTTAACACCTTTTCCGCCTCTATTCGTGATGCGATAATCTTCAATTTTTGAACGCTTACCATAACCTTTCTCCGACACAACCAATACGTTTGCATCTAAATCATTTACAGAAATCGTGCCAACAACTTCGTCTTTATCGTCTGCTAGTGTAATTCCTCGTACTCCCGAAGCTGTTCTGCCGGCAGCACGAATTTTCGATTCATCAAAACGAATGGCTTTACCGGAACGTGCCGCTAACATAATTTGGCTGTTTCCATTGGTTAATTTGGCGTCTAATAATTCGTCTCCTTCACGTATTGTGATGGCGGCGATTCCATTTTGGCGTGGTCTTGAATATTTTTCTAATGAGGTTTTCTTAACAATACCATTTTTAGTTACCATTAAGACATAATGTGAATTGATATAATCTTCGTCTTTCAAGTTTTTGACATTTAAGAATGCTTTTACTTTATCATCGGATTCCAGATTTATCAAATTCTGAATGGCTCTTCCTTTGGCTGTTTTTGCTCCTTCGGGAATTTCAAAGACACGCATCCAGAATACTTTACCACTTTGTGTAAAGAACAACAGGTATTCGTGATTTGTAGCGACAAAAATATGTTCTAAGAAATCTTTTGTCCTTGTGGTAACTCCTTTTTGTCCTGTACCTCCTCTTTTTTGAGCTTTGTATTCGGATAACAAAGTACGTTTGATATATCCTGCGTGAGAAATTGTAATAACAACTTGATGGTCGGGGATTAAGTCTTCAATACTTACATCACCACCGGCAAAATCAATATCCGTACGTCTTTCATCGCCGAATTTTTGTTGCATTTCTAACAATTCGTCTTTGATAATAGCCATACGACGTTCTACTTTGTCCAAAATATCTTTTAAATCGGCTATGGTTTTTACTAGGGCATCGTATTCTGTACGCAATTTATCTTGTTCAAGACCTGTTAATTGTCTCAAACGCATTTCTACGATTGCACGAGCTTGAATTTCAGATAATTTAAAACGTTCTCTTAAATTTTGTCTGGCTTCGTCGGGGCTTTTTGAAGCACGAATAATCTTGATGACTTCATCAATATTATCCGAAGCAATGATTAATCCTTCTAATATATGCGCGCGTTCTTCGGCTTTACGCAATTCGTATTGTGTGCGTCTGGTTACCACGTCGTGGCGGTGATTGACGAACTCGCGGATTAAATCTTTCAAATTCAGCATCTCCGGTCGTCCGTTTACAAGTGCGATATTGTTAACATTAAAAGATGATTGAAGTGCTGTATATTTGAAAAGTTTATTTAAAACAACGTTAGGAATTGCATCGCGTTTCAAATAGTAAACGATACGCATTCCTTTACGGTCAGACTCATCTTTTATATCGGAAATTCCTTCTAATTTTTTCTCATTTACCAAGTCGGCGGTTTTCTTAATCATATCGGCTTTATTGACTTGATAAGGTATTTCGGTTACGATAATTGCATCGCGTCCTTTGATTTCTTCAAACTTATATTTGGCACGCAATACGATACGTCCTCTACCGGTTTCAAAAGCATCTTTAACACCTTGATAACCATAGATTGTTCCTCCCGTAGGAAAATCGGGAGCTTTGATGTATTCCATTAAGCCATCAATACTAATATCGTTATTTTCAATGTAAGCAATAGTTCCATTGATTACTTCGGTTAAATTGTGAGGGGGCATATTGGTTGCCATACCAACAGCAATTCCCGAAGCACCATTGACCAATAAACTCGGTATCTTGGAAGGTAAAACGGTTGGTTCTTGCAGGGTATCGTCAAAGTTGTTTGCAAAATCAACGGTTTCCTTGTCGATGTCTGCTAACATGGCTTCCGATAGTTTTTGCATACGCACCTCAGTATAACGCATAGCCGCAGGACTGTCGCCGTCAACGGAGCCAAAGTTTCCTTGCCCGTCAACCATCATATACCGCATACTCCAATGCTGAGCCATACGTACCATTGCATCATAAACGGAGCTGTCGCCGTGTGGGTGATATTTACCCAAGACTTCTCCAACGACTCTTGCTGATTTTTTATAAGGTTTGTTTGATGCTAATCCCAATCCGTGCATACCATATAACACACGTCTGTGAACGGGTTTTAATCCATCGCGAACGTCAGGTAAAGCTCTGGAAACGATTACAGACATTGAATAATCAATGTATGCCGATTTCATCTCATCCTCAATATTGATGGGGATTATTCTTTCTTCGTTATTCATAAATCCATTTTTAAAATAATAACGCAAGGTACAAAAATTCTGTTAAATACAAACTGATTTTGTGTAAAAAATGATGCGTTTAGAACTCCTTAAAAATGACAACATTTTAATACATTCCATTTCCTGTGTCAATGGCATACTTGATGTGGTATTATTGTTAAATAATTTTTGGATTTTATAGACAAACACTAATTAAAGCATTGTTTTAATGTTTGTTACAAACAATTTTACAGCAATCGCTAGTAATATAATTCCAAAAACTTTACGAATAACGGCAATTCCGGCTTTACCGATTATCCTTTCTATTTTTCCCGATGATTTCAGTACGCCATAAACAAAAATAGAGTTTAGGATAATTGCTATTAGAATATTCACCGTGTGAAACTCTGCTCTTAATGATAAGATTGAAGTCAAACTGCCGGCACCGGCAATCAATGGAAAAGCCAAAGGAACGACAGAAGCACTTTCAGGTTCGTCGTCCTTAAATAATGTAATACCCAAAATCATTTCAATGGCTAAGAAAAATAATATAAATGAACCCGCAACGGCAAATGAGCCGACATCAATGCCTACAATTTTTAAGATTCCTTCACCTAGAAAAAGAAAAACAATCATTATCACAGCCGAAATAATACTCGCTTTTTCGGATTGAATATGACCAACTTTTTTTCGTAAATCAATGATAATAGGAATACTTCCTAATATATCAATAACAGCAAACAATACCATTGTTGCAGTTAAAATTTCATTAAAATTCAAATTCATGCCAAAAATTTTAAGCGGCAAATGTAGATAAATCATCGTTATATTTATTTTATTAATGTTAATTTTTAGTTAATTTTACAAACTATAACCTATTGATAATCATATATTTAATATTTTATACACTCTAAATTCATAATGTATTAAAAAAACACGAACATAATTGAGCTCAAATTTAGTATAAAAACCTATCAAAAATCTTTATTTTTATAAAATCAACCCGAATTATTCATAGGTTTTCGTTATGAAAAGTCAGAATACCAATAGAATTGGGAAGCGCAGAAGTTTTTTAGTGAAGGAAACCTAACGAAGTGGTTCACGAACACCTTAAAAAAAACAAATAATTAGTGAGCTAATTGTAGCCCAATTTTAGCCTGTCCCGAACTTGTTTCGGAAAGCTAAATAAATTTTGAGCATTTCCAATTATAGCAGGTAGCTTGGCTTTGTAGTAGAAAATTTGTGAATAATTCCATCTAACTAATCGGATTACCCGCTGATATACAAATAATTATGTTTTTATTAATTACTTTTTCCATCGATGAAAAAGTAACAAAAAATCTAGGCTGACGAGTATTTTTC
>Ga0256841_1003697_pt1 | contig 11321 bp, 6 predicted proteins | sample 356308metaG_FD_185971 | JGI IMG/M metagenome (GOLD analysis project Ga0256841, IMG submission 185971) | Hydrothermal vent microbial communities from Mid Atlantic Ridge, Atlantic Ocean - 356-308 | ecosystem: Environmental > Aquatic > Marine > Hydrothermal vents | place: Atlantic Ocean: Mid...
ACATTTGCTTATATCTATTCCGTTATTTACATATTCTTCTTTAACAAAATCTGAAATGCATATTATTTTATGAACAAACTTTGATAGTATTACATCAATCTGAATAGGTTTATGCAGTCCTCTATTGTGACTTATTATTTTTTTCCCAGTTATAATTCCGGCTATTATTCCCGCCCGGTCGCCGTTTAGATTATGATTTAAGTGCAATAAATCGATTTTGTATTCTTTAATAATTTTTCTAAGTCTAAAAGCTTCCGGCAACGCATTTATGAACAATTTAACTGTTCTTAAATATTTTCGTAAAAATGTTTCTTGTTTTGAATTTTTTTTCTTGCTTTTTGTAATATTAGGAACCAATACACGTTTTGAAGGCAAATTAATTGTTATGAACCCTCTTTCCTTTAAATTTTGCACTAATGAGCTGTCTTTTCTGTAAACTACTAAATGGTCAAATACGTCCCGGTCTAAATTTATCAAATGAGTGTATAAACTATGGTCAGCGCCACCGTCGGAATCTCCTTTTAAAAAATAATGCAGTATTTTTTTTTTCATTTACGGATAATGTATTAGGATTTTATATTTTTCTAGAGATAATTATATTTAACCAAATAATCTCTCAAAACATCTTCAAGAATCGTTTTTTGTTTATTATTTAGTTCAGTTTTCCATTTATAATTCGTGTTTTTAAAATCAGTATTCATAATAATTTTTTTAAATTTAGGAGTAAATTCAAGTTCAGAATACTTAAACACCTTGTTAAACTCATCAATAGGATTTGCACACAAATCTTCATACTTAATTTCTAAAAAATTATTATTATCCAAAGTTTTTTTAGTTAATTCAAGAGCATCTAAAATTATTTTCCATTCAATAGCCGCTAAAGCCACAAAAGATTTATTGTGTTTCAACCATTCCGATTTGTATTCCTCTTTTAATTCCCCCCATCTCCAATTAGATGGTCCTCTCCATCCCCACCAAAAATCGATATTTATAAGAGAATTAGCTACAGCGCGTCCGTCCCTAAGTATATGGATAAATTTTGCATCAGGAAAAATGCTTTTTAAGAATGTTATTCTTGGCCACCCGGTTATTTTTAACAATAATCTATCTCTTGAGTTTGAAAGTAAATTACTCATTGCAGAAATTATTTTCAATTTGGATCTTATACTTAAATCTTCTTCCGTTAAATCCCTGCAAGGCGTACTAAATCCTTTAATATAATAATCCCAAAAATTATATCCTTCATGTACAGTATACTTTTCTAAAAGAACTGGTCCCAAAATTGGTAAATCAATTCCTCGCATAAATAATTTGTGTTTTTTAAAATTTCCCGGTGAGTTATTAGCAAATACAGATAAGCCAGCTAATTTATTATACTGAGAAAATACTCTGTGAAAAATAGTAGAACCACTTCTACCCGTTCCTATAACTATAATTGGTTTTTTAATTTCCATGTTTCACTTATTTTTAATTTTGTAGTAATCTCTATACCACTTTACAAATTTACTTAACCCGGTTTTAATATTTGTTTTAGGTAAATAACCTGTCAATTTGTTTAATCTAACTATGTCGGCATATGTTGAATATACGTCACCCGCCTGCATAGGAACAAATTTTTTAATGGCTTTTTTACCTATTACGTTTTCAAGAGTTGAAATAAATTCCATAAGTTTAACCGGTTTGTTATTGCCAATATTTATTATCCTATACGGAGCAAAGCTCGTAGCGGGATCCGGGTTTTGTCTTTCCCAATTTTTATTGGGCAACGGTGGTAAGTCAATTAAATTAACAACACCCTCAATAATTTCATCTATATATGTAAAATCCCTTTCCAAATTACCGTTATTAAAAACTTTTATCGGTTTATTTTCAAAAATATTTTTTGTGAAAGAATAGTAAGCCATATCAGGCCTTCCCCACGGACCATACACAGTAAAAAACCTTAGTCCGGTTGTAGGAATATTGTAAAGATTTGAATAAGTGTGAGCCATTAATTCGTTAGACTTTTTTGTAGCGGCATACAAAGAAACCGGATGGTCCACATTATCACTTTCAGAAAATGGTTGTTTTACATTTGCCCCATAAACAGAACTGGAAGACGCATATATTAAATGCTTAACGGGAAACTTTCTGCACATCTCCAAAATGTGTATAAAACCAACAATATTGCTATCTATATATGCCAGAGGGTTTTCAATGGAATATCTAACACCGGCCTGTGCAGCCAAGTGAATGATATTTTCAAATTTTATGTTATCAAAAAGTTTTAGTAATTCTTTTTGATTTATTAAATCCAAATGAACAAATTTAAAATTACTAAGTTCCTTAAGTTCATTCAGTCTAGCCCGTTTTAATTCAGGATCGTAATAGTCATTAAGGTTGTCAATTCCAACTACTTCAAAACCAAGATCGCATAATTTCCGGGACAAATGAAATCCTATAAAACCGGCAGCGCCAGTTATTAAAATATTACTCATTTTTTACAGACTCTTTACATTTATTAATTAGATGTTAATTAAACTTACCAGTTAAGCAATTATAGAAACAGATACTAAACTTATTTTATAATAATTAAACAACAAAAATTTCACAGCTTCGCCATTTAAGTCACATTAGGACCCCAAGACACTATTTAAATAATCTTAAAGAATGATTATATCGCAAACTGAACCAAGACAACTATTATGCCGTTTCAATATCTTACAAAAGTCTTGTATTATATTGAAATCAACCTGTTTAACAAATAAATAATGAATATTATCGTCTCATTATGATATAAGTTGAATTATATTTTATCAATTTGGGAATAATTAATTATATTGGTGTTACAAAATAATACATTATTTTGTTTTGTGGGAGTACTTTTTAATATGTCGATAATTTTGTTGGCTTTATCGAATTTATTTATCGGTAAAATAAATATCCAGCCAATATAGCACTTCAATTGTAAGCACGTCTTTTACGCTATACAAATCGCTGTTGTAAAGCCTATTATTTTTATCCTTGCATAAGTAAAGTTGATTATTCTTATAATATTTCGTCAAGTTTAATAATAAAACTTTTTTAACCTCTTCAGAAATATTTGCTTTAAGAGCTACTAAGGAAGTTATATTAGTAATAATATATTGTGAATAGCGGGTGATTTCCGGTTCAAAAATTCTTTTTTCATTATCAAAGCAACTTAACAAAAATTCTTGTGCAATTTTGTTTGTTTTGATTAATCTATTACGGGTAGTATCATCCAAATAATTAGAATCCAAACAATTATTCAAAGTTATCATAACAACCGGATGATAAAGTAACAAATAAGTTCCCTGACGCTTCATATTATAAGGATAATGACCATCATCGGCAATTTTATCCAGACAAAGATTAATTGAATCTGTCATTGCATCTTTAATTTCATCAGAATAATGATGTTTTAACAGTAGTGCACAAGCATTAGCAAAGGTTGAAGCGGAATTTAAACACCAAAAATAATCCCCTTCGGTGTGAATTAAACTGGTTTCTTTTGAATACAAATACTTGATCATTGAATTAACCGTATCAACAGCAACTTCCAAATACCTGCTTTCACCCGTATATTCATATGCCCGTATCAGGGCTAAAGTAGACCAAACCGAAGCGATTCCTTCGTCTTGTAAGTCCCATGATACTTGATTAAATTTGAATAATCCCCTTTCTTTATCCTGCATAAAGATTAAATAATCCGTAAGTTTTTTTACTAAAAATATACTCTTAAACTTAGGATCAATATGAGAATTTTCATTACTTAAAATTAGAATTACTCTGGCTTGACTAAGTACCATAGGAGAGTTTTTATTTGTGATTTTTGTTTTAAAAAAATATCCCTTTTCATCAATTACCAAATTTTTTATTAAATGCTGCCAAAGAAATAATGTAAACTCCTTAAGTTCCACATTCTCTGGCGCATTTTCATATTTTTCCAGAATATTGTGAAAGTAGATTTTCACTTTTTTGAAAAATAAAAACAGATAATATTTTGGTGAGCTAAAATATTTTTTCATTGTACTAAAATTTTCCATTAAATTAATATAAAACATTAAATAAATAAAGGTGAGAGTTTACGATTAAATTCATGTTTACAAAAACAATCGATTTAATTTTCATTTAAATACTGTTAGAATCATCAAAATTACTTAATTTCTACAATTTTACTAATAAAAAAAATTTTTGTTATAGATAATATTAAAAAGTTTTGCAAATTTCTCAGTTTTTCATCTTATTATAATAAGCTTGTTATTTCATTTATACATTTTAATTACCGGAATTCATTAGAATAGTAAAACAATTTGGCATATAATTTGCATTATTTTTTTTTGCTTTAATTATTTATAAATTTTCCGATAATCTACTTGCAACTACAAAAGGGATGAAATGAACAAATTAATTATTTTTATAGCGGTTTTTCTACTATATACCACTAACTTTGCCCAGCGTACATATAAAGTTACAAAAGATGGCTCCGGTAATTTCAAATCCATATCGGAAGTTAACAGTGCAAATTTAAAATCAGGCGATATCGTAAGTTTCAAAAGCGGACAACAGTTTTCAGACGCTGTATTAAAATGCAAGCGCGGGGTAACGTATAACACTTATGGTGGTACCATAAAAGCAATAATAGGAGATCCGAATAAAAATTTAAATCCAACTATTATCATAGACAACAAGAACGTTACAATTACTAATTTAAAAATCTATGGTTATAAAAATGCTGACAATGTTATAACATATTCAAAAAATAATATATCGATAACCGATTGTGAAATTTTAGGAGGCGCAAATGCCCATGCAAAACCTACAATGGGTATTAGACAAACTGTAGCTGACGCAGGTACCGGACATAAGTTTATTAGAAATAATATTCATGATTTAGGATGGGGAATTTATATTTCCAGACCATATAATTCTGAAATAGGATATAACAAAATGTACAATTTTTGGAGAGAAAACGGTACCATGGATCATGGTGGATATGCAATAGGAGGAGATAATGTTTCAGGTTTATCCGATACATGGGATTCAAAATACACATTTACTATACATCATAACGATATTTATAATTTTGAATATACCGCTTTTGCTGTAGGAGCTTCTCGAATTATATATGAATATAATAATATTCATGACAATCTTGACGAAAGATTATTCAGAGGCGGAGTAAAACACGGTTCAGTTGGTAAATTATTTGATAATACATATGTCTCTACCGGCTGTGTCGGAATAATTTTCAGATATAATTATGTTCACGATCTGATCCGCCGGGGACAAGCGAATTATACATACGGCGTTCCATCAGCATCCGACATAATAAACGGGACCCCAAGAATAGTATCAACTAATAACGGAACCGGACAAGCTGTTTATTTGAATGCAGTATCCAATAATGAAAATGGTTTCGGTAAAGATTTTGGAGATAGGCCACAAGAAAGTCCCGACAATGTTATTAGCGGTTTAGGATATGCAAATATTTGGATTCATAATAACATATTTGAAAATTGTAGCAATAGAATTTTCACAAGAACGGCTATAAGCGGTGACAAATACGGAAGTACGGCTTATAGAAAGGATTTGGGAAGTTATTTTATAAACAATACAATTATAAATTGTGGTTATCTGGACTATATTACAAAAGACAGTGGAATATTGCAAACCGATTGGAATATGTTTTCTGATCATACCATTGTTAATAATATTATTGATTTTACTAACCCCAATGCGTTAGCAGCCATACATATAAAAGGAGATGAACAGGCATCCAAGGGTAAATTGTATATTGACGATAACATTTATACCAAGCAAGGAGGAGTTACTACAAGTAATCCTAAGTACGGTGATAAAGTTGCTGTTTGGTTTTCAGGAACAAAAAGAAATAAACTAAGCGGCAACGGAGAGCAATACTTTACCAATCCGGATTGGAATAACATTAATGACAACTTCTTTGCAAGCAACATCGGTCCTAATGGGACTGAAATTCCTGACGTAAGACTTAAAAGCGGCGGGAATGCCAATAACAGAGGAAAGAATTTTAATTTATTAGGAGATACCTATCCCGATCCTTTAGGTGTTCATTCCTTAGGAAAAGACCCAACAGGAAGAAGTTTTGCTTATGATATTCTGGGAAATTTAAGACCGACAAATGATATAGGAGCTTTAGGTACGGTTGATATTGATATTTCGACACAGGGTGATACTCCGACAATTACTGTGCAACCATCAAATGTTTCTGCAAATGAAGGTAGCAACATATCTTTTTCCGTGAGTGCTACTTGCAAAGGTCAAATCGGGTATCAATGGTGGAAATTTCCATTTGTTAGCGAATCGGAAAGTAAAATTTCTAACAACTCAAAATATTCGGGTGCAACATCTAATACATTAACAATAAAGAAAATAGATCAAAGTGACAATAATACCAAATATATCTGTGAGGTCTATAATACCGCAAACCCAACCAATCTACGGGTTAATTCCGATGTTGTAACTCTTGAAGTTTTCAAGGCGGGCGGCGGTTCAAGTTCTATCTCAAACTTAAAGGTTTTTCTGGAAGGTCCGTTCCAAAAAAATAATATGAGTACATTCCTTTTGGAAAATAATTTTATACCAAAAGCCCAACCTTATAATTTTAATCCGTTTAATTATACCGGTTCAGAAAAAGTGACTGATTTTCCAAATAACATTGTAGACTGGATTTTAGTTGAGCTAAGAAGCGATAGAAACACCCGTGTTAAAAGATTTGCAGCTTTACTTAGAAACGACGGTATTGTGGTGAACACTTCCGGTAAACAGGATTTTACTGATTATAATATTAAAGATGGTGATTACTATCTTGTTATTCATCATAGAAATCATTTATCAATTATGAGCGCATTTAAAATTCCGGTAAAAAATTCCGTTTTAAATTATGACTTTACAACAAATTTAGCAAAAGCATACGGGTCCGAACCAATGGTATTATTAAATAATGGCTCCTATGCAATGTATGCCGGAAACGGAGACGCTAATAATATTGTCAGTAATTTGGATTTTGGATCGGTTGCCAATAATATTTTTAGGAGCGGATACTATTCCGGAGATCTTGATATGAACGGAATAATTAATGTTCTAGATTATTCAAGTATTAATAAAAATATTCTTAAAGAAGCACAAGTTCCAAAGTAGTTAAATACATTCAACATAATAACGCTAATGAAAACTAGAATTGAATTTATTGACTTTGCGAAAGGGTTCGCTATGCTTTCAATAGTGCTCTTTCATTATTTTCAACATTTCTTTGTAGGATTGTTGGATAAGGCTATTACTTTTGGCGGAAGCGGTGTTCATTTATTTATCTTTATTTCGGGTTTTGGGTTGGGCCTGTCTTCGCAAAGTTTGTCAAACATACCATTTTATAAAAGAAGATTTACAAAAATCATAATCCCCTACTACTCTTACATAACATTTATTTTTATTTTGAATAATTACATTTCAATATATCCTAAAGACGGATTATATGCATTCCTCGGACATATTTTTCTTTTCAAGATGTTTGATGAAAGTATTATAGGAAGTTATGGTACTCATTTATGGTTTTTATCAACTATTTTTCAACTTTATTTAGTATTTCCTTTATTAATTAAATTTAAAAATAAAATAGGTGATATTCCGTTTATAAAATTATCTTTTGCTGTTTCTTTAATATACTGGGTTATTATCAATATTCTTAACCTTGATAAACTTTTAGTTTTTAGTAACTCCGGACTCCAATTTTTATGGGAATTTTGTATTGGAATTGTTTTATCCGATTTTTATTTGAAAAAAGAATTTAAATTTTGGGAAATTAACCGGACTTATCTATTAATTTTTATGGTTCTTGGAATTATCTTAACAGGCTATCTTGCAGTATACGGTAAAAGAACAGGAAAAACTTTTAATGATATTCCTGCTTTTTTTGGTTACACAAGTATGGTAATATTATTTTTTAGGATTTCAAACAAATTGGCTTTAATAAGAAACATTATTTCAAAAATCGGAAGAATTTCTTTTGAATTATACTTAAGCCATATGGTAATATTTTATTTCTTAAATATTATTTTCTCTCACTATTTTTCTACTCAGGTTAGCAGCATATTGGGCAGGTTATTTCTCTTTCTTCCAATTTCAATATTCTTTGCATATTTATTTAATTTGCTTAACAAAAAGATTATTGTCAAACTCCAACCCTATCTTAAACAGTCGGTTAATTTTGGGTAATTTTATTAATAGCTATATTTTGAACACAAAAATTATATTTTATAGATTTAACAATCTATATGAAATAAAATAAATATCATAAAATGATCTCCGATAGTACTATTATTCAATATATGTTATTATTATAATATTTAAATTTTATTTCGGTGTGTGTTTCTAAATGTATTTTTTTAATACAAGGTTATCTAATCCTTCTCGGATTAAATTTTGGTATGCTATATGATCTGAATATATCTAAAATTGAAAGGTATTAATTCTGTTTAAATGAAAAATTCACTCAAAAAAATACTTTCTACTCCAATAATTTATTGGATAATTATTATAATATCGATTATTATAGGCTTAATAATCAGACTTAAAGGATTAGGCAAATGGCCGTTAGCGCTTGACGAATATTATATAGTAAAATCTGCCGGCTACATCCTTAAACATGGTTTACCGCAATTTCCTAACGGAGGATATTATTCAAGAGGAATATTTATACAATATCTTATTGCCGGATTAATGTCCTTAGGTGTAAAAGCCGAATTTGCCGGTCGTATTTTTTCCGTGATATCGTATTTAATTGCCTTGCCGCCGTTAATTATGCTAAGTAAAAAGTTAGGCGGAAAATTTATGGCAACCGTAATAGTGATTGTTTTTTCGTTATCAATATGGGAAATTGAATTTGCCAGGTTTGCCAGAATGTATGCGCCCTTTCAAGCTATTTTTATTTGGTATATTTACTTTACCTACAATATTTATATTAATAAAAATTTTAAAAATTTCAAATGGTTGATAGCTTTATCATTTTTCAGCATTTTTGTTTACGAAGGAAGTTTCTTTCTGGCGGTTTTCAATTTTGTACCGTTTATTCTACTGCAAAAGATAAAACCTAAATACTTGTTTTGGACTTTAATAGTCTTTCTGTTTTCCGTGTTCTTTAACATGTTCGATTTCAGAAGATTAAATTGCAATCCAACTTTACCACCGGAATATAGTAAACTTATAAAAGCTTCGTTAAGCCAACCGCCTATAAAAATACCTCAAATTCTTGTGCAATTTTCATTTCATGATATTCTTACTGCACTTTTAGCAGTGATGTTATTGTTATTCAACATATTTTTAGTATATAAAACTTTTTCTATTCTTCCTAAGAAAAATTTTTGGTCGGTTTTTTCAATAATACTTCTTGCACTTCTCGCATTTATCAATCAATTCGGATTTTTTATTATAGTACTTTTGTTACTCCTATTTTGGAAATTATTGGATATTGATTTTTCCGACAAAAAAATAGTTATTAATATTTCATTGATTTTTATTGTAAATCTGCTCTTTTGGTTTTCTTACGGTTTGCTTACAAAAAGTTGGTATGTTTTATTTAATGATTTTTCCTCCTACACGGTTTGGGGAATTTCAAAAAGACTTTTAGTAGGATTTTTTAATTATCCGGACAACTACCTATCGCTGTTAAACTATTTTAGAACTTTACCGTTGTTAACATCCTTCTCAATAATCTCAATACTTGGTCTGTTTTTTATTCTTCTCTCCGGCAAAAAAGAATTTAACGAAATTAAATTTCTATCCGGAGTATTAATATTTTTAAGCATTTTGGCTACCATTCCAACTTTAACTTATGAAGAAACCAGATATACATTTTTCCTGGCACCCGTTTTACTAATTTTGGTAATATACTCTGTATTTACTTACTCGCATTTAATTTTTAAAAACAACATACTAAGGAAAGTAAGTTCCATATTTTTGATATTTTTTATTTTTTTACTGTCGAAAGATTTTAATGCTTATCATATCCTTCATATAGACAAAGCCGAAGTGAATTACAGAATGATTTATAAGAATAATTATTTCAAACGGCACCTTTACAGAAGATGGGATATTTTAACTCCTACTAGTTATGTAAAAAAACATTTGGCAGATACGGACTTAATAATGATTAATGAAAACAGTCACGAATTTTATTTGCCAAGAGTAGATTATTTTAATTTTAATTATAAACATCGTGCCTTTTCAATTCTAAGCGTTGAATATGGCAAAAAGGAAAGATGGTCGAATGCAAAATTGATTTATACTAACAAAGACCTTCAAAATTTTATAGATAATAGAAGTAAAACCATTTGGTTTACGGTTTATCCCGAAAATTGGTTATTTGAAATGGATTTTTACAAGCGATATAGAAGATTTTTAGTTTATGAAGGAATTGATAAGATGATTAAAGTATATAAGTTTCCTCAAAAACTTTCTCCTTCTAAAATTAACTAAATTGATTATGAAGAACGATATTTCCGTTATAATACCTGTATATAATACAAAACCATATTTACGTGAAGCAGTTAATTCAATTATTGCGCAACAAAAGTTCTTAAAGGAAATAATTATCGTTGATGACGGCTCAACAGACGGTTCAGCCGAATTGCTAGATACGGAATACAGTAACAATGATCTTATTAAAATATTTCATACCGGAAATCATGGTCAAGGTTATGCACGTAATTTTGGCACTGCTCATTGTTCGGGAAATTATATTTATTATTTTGATTCAGATGATATATCCGCTTCTGATTTATTTGAAAAATTTTATGAGTGTTTAAGTAAATTTCCTGATCTTGAGCTTTTTTGTTTTTCGGGCGAATCTTTTTTAGACGAAAACACTAATATCGAAAATCTTTCAAAGCAAAATATTTTATCGAAAAATGCCTATAAAAGAAAAATAACGGAGGTTTTTAATTCCGGCGAGGAAGCTTTTAACGCTCTGGTTAATTTGAACGCTTTTTTCCCCGGTCCACCACTCTATATTTTCAAAAAATCAATAACCCTAACCCATTCTATAAAATTCAATTCAATACGTTACGAGGATGAAGATTTTACTCATAAATTATTTCTATACGCTAACCGTACGTTTATAACAAACGATGTTTTATTCAAAAGACGCGTACGTGCAGGGTCCACTATGCAAAATAGCGGAAAATTTGAAGACATATCAGGCTACTTTGAAATAATAAATACCTTAAAAGAATTGAAAAAATTGAACTTTTTGAAGGAAGAGACCAAGGAAACAATTGAGAAAAGAATTG
>Ga0256841_1003698_pt1 | contig 11317 bp, 15 predicted proteins | sample 356308metaG_FD_185971 | JGI IMG/M metagenome (GOLD analysis project Ga0256841, IMG submission 185971) | Hydrothermal vent microbial communities from Mid Atlantic Ridge, Atlantic Ocean - 356-308 | ecosystem: Environmental > Aquatic > Marine > Hydrothermal vents | place: Atlantic Ocean: Mid...
TTAAATACCCTGCACTTTTCAAAGATTTTAAAAGCATAAAACTATCGCGAATCACTTATATCTCCTTGTAAGCTTGTTGACAAATATCTACCTCTTCTTCATCATAAGCTTTGATTTTAAAAGCATCAACACATTTACCATCTTCTATCTCAAAAATAACACCTTGCAAAATCTTTTTACATTGATTTGGTACATCAAATTTACTCGAAACACTTGTTAAAAATCTCTCAATAGGTTGTTTTGTATCCATCCCTATAACATTATCTCTACATCCAGTCAAACCAACATCACTAACATAAAATGTACCATTATCTATGACAAGATCATCTGTTCCTACATGAGTATGTGAACCACAGATAGCACTTACTTTTCCTTTGAGCATTGCTAAAAGTGCTCTCTTTTCACTTGTAGCTTCTGCATGAAAATCTATAAAAATATTTTTATATCCCTGTTCATTTAGTCGGTTAACCTCATCAACGATCATAGTAAAAGGATTATCTACCATTGGCATCGTATAATATCCCATGAGATTAATCACTACCAATGTCTCTTCTCCTACCTCCAGATAAGCTATACCTTTACCAGGTGCAGATTTCGGATAATTGATCGGTCTAAGGATGGGTAATGTTTCCAATAATGGAAGAATATCTTTCTTATCCCATGAATGGTTTCCTCCTGTAAAGAGTTCTACACCTGCATTAAGTAATTCTTTGGCATTTTTGACACTTAAGCCAAAACCATGACTAGCATTTTCACCATTTAGTATCACTACATCTGGAGTATATTTTTCTTTAATTTTTTTAAGGTGATATTTAAACATCACACGTCCTGGTTTGCCAACTAAATCAGCGATATAAAGTACTTTCAAAAATATTTCCTTTTCTTAAATACAACTATTTAAAATTCATCAATAATCGTGTTTCGTAATATATAAATTTTTAGGATTATATCGCTTTTCTATGCAAAAACAAATGATCACTCTACTATAATAATCACCAAATCAGGGGATGGAGGTATATTTGAACATGAAAGATCAAACAAAAGTTATCCATAGCGGATATGACAAAGATACAAATGCCACTATGGCAGTGCCTATTTACCAAACAACAGCTTATGAATTTAGAGATGCTAAACACGCTGCAGATCTTTTTGAGCTAAAAGAGTTAGGCAATATTTATACAAGACTTATGAACCCTACAACAGATGTTTTAGAAAAACGTTTTGCGGCACTAGAAGGTGGTAGTGGTGCGATAGCTACTGCTAGTGGCATGGCAGCTATATTTTATACGATTGCAAATGTTGCACAAGCTGGTGACAATATAATCTGTGCTAGTAAACTTTATGGTGGTACACTTACACTATCAGGTCACACGATCAAACGTTTTGGAATAGAATCCCGTTATTTTGATGTACACAAACCTAGTGAACTTGAAGAGTTAATAGATGATAAAACAAAATTAATCTTAGTAGAAAGTATTACAAATCCAAGTATTGATGTGCCTGATTTTGACGGGATTGTTGCTATAGCACAAAAGCATAACATACTTGTAGCAGTAGACAATACAGTAGCAACCCCTATTCACTGTAAGCCTTTTACCTTAGGTTGTGATTTAAGTATACACTCTACTAGTAAATATACAACTGGTCAAGGTTTGGCTATCGGAGGTATTATAGTAGAGCGTGAAAATCTTGTAGAAAAGATCAAAGACAATCCTCGTTATAGTCATTTTAATGAACCAGACGAAAGTTATCATGGACTTGTTTATAGTGATGTACCTTTACCTATATTTACTCTTCGTGTCAGATTAGCACTTCTTCGTGACTTGGGTGGTGCACCTAGTCCTTTTAATAGCTGGCTGTTTATTCAAGGATTAGAGCACTTACCACTTCGTATGAAACAACATAGTCAAAGTGCATTGGAGATAGCAAATTTCTTAGAAGCTCATCCTAAAGTAAAAAAGGTAAATTATCCTGGATTAGCTAGCAATGTAAATTATACATATGCACAAAAGTATATTCATGGTGGCTGTAGTGGACTTTTGAGTTTTGAAGTGGATAGTTTCGATGAAGCTGTGAAAATAGTCGATAAAACAGAACTTTTTTCACTTGTGGTAAATATAGGAGATAGCAAATCTATCATCACACATCCTGCAAGCACAACACATCAGCAACTATCAAAAGAGGAGCTAGATGCAGCTGGTGTCCCTTCAGGATTGATTCGTTTGAGTATCGGACTTGAAGATAGTATCGATCTCATCGCAGATTTAAATCAGGCACTAGAGGGTTAATTGAAAGTAACAACCGCTATCGAACACTTTACCAATCCGCTATACCTGGAGAGTGGAAGAATTTTAGAACCATATGATTTGAAATATGAAACATATGGTGAGTTAAATGAGGACAAAAGTAATGTAATCGTAGTATGCCATGCACTAACTGGTAGCCATCATGCCGCTGGATTATATGAAGGTGATCTAAAACCAGGCTGGTGGGATGGGATGATTGGTGATGGCAAAGCGATAGACACTACACAGTATTTTGTAATATGTGTCAATGTTATCGGTAGTTGCTTTGGATCAACAGGACCTATGTCTCCTAAGTATCCTTCAACAAATCCATATAGATTGAAATTTCCAGTGATCACCATCAGCGATATGGTAAAAGCACAAAGGATACTTTTTGATAGATTGGGAATCCATAAAGCTCATGCCGTCATCGGTGGCTCTATGGGTGGTATGCAAGCTCTTTGTTTTTCGGTAGAGCACCCAAATTTTGCCAAAAAGCATATCATCCTTGCAAGTACCTATGCTACACAGCCCTGGGCTATAGCATTTAACAAAGTAGCTAGAGAAGCGGTCATAAAAGACCCAGCTTTTCAAAATGGTCAATATGACCCAAAAGAGATCAAAGAAAAAGGTTTTGCAGGTTTATCTACAGGAAGGATGTGTGGCTATATCAGTTATCTAAGTCCTCACTCTATGGAGAGAAAATTTGGTAGAGATTATGTAGAGACAGATGGCTTATATGCTCTGTTTGGTAAATTTCAAGTAGAACGTTATCTTGATTATAATGGTATCAACTTTGTAAATTGGTTTGATCCACTGAGTTTTTTGTATATCACTAAAGCGATCAATATATTTGATGCAACCCGTAACTATGATTCACTCGAAGATTCGTTGAGTCGTATTAGATCTGAGATTGTATTAATCGCTTTTAAGAGTGATTTGCTTTTTTTACCAAAAGAGATGAAAACAATAGAAGAGACTATCAAAAAAATTGGCAAAGAAGATCTAGTTTCATATAAACTTATTGATAGTGACTATGGACATGATGCTTTTTTGGTAGAGTTAGATAAATTTTCACACTATATTCGTGAAGCATTACAGGAGAGAAAATGAATGAATTAAGTTTTGAACAAAAAATCACGCACGCAAAAGAGATTTTGGAGAAATTAATGAATCCAGAAATAACACTAAGCCAAAGTGTAGAGTTTTATAAAGAAGGTGTTAAAGAGTTACAAGAAGCTACCGCACTTCTTGAAAAAGCCAAACTAGAATTTGAAGAATACAATAAAAAAGACGAGGAACAATCATGAGAGTAGCAGCCCTACAATTATCTACCCTACCATTAAGCAACGCAAAGTTAGATAACTATCTTAAATCATGTAGTAAAAAAGGTGTACGAGTCGTTGTTCTTGCTGAATATGTTCTAAATACTTTCTTTAAAGAGTTACAGACTATGTCAAAAGTTATGATAGCAGAACAATCAAGATACAAAATCGAAGCTCTTTCACACTATGCTGCACTTTATAATTTGATCATCATCGCACCTATCGTTTTAGTAGAAGAAAATAAAATCTATAAAGCTATTGGTAAATTCACAACCGAAGGAATTGAATTTGTCAATCAAAACTTTTTGATCAATTATGAACACTGGAATGAAGATGCTTTTTTTGACAATACAAAAAGTGATACTATCTCATTTTTGAAATTTGAATATCATGGTATCACATATGGTGCGATTAATGGATTTGACATACACTTTGATCAAGTATGGATAGAGATGGTCAAACAAGGAGTTGAAGTTGTTCTTGTGCCTTCTGTTTCTACCTTTGGATCAAATCTAAGATGGAATGAGATATTAAAATCAAGAGCACTTTTAAATAGTATGTATATCTTACGTGTAAATCGTGTAGGTACATACAATGATGATGAGAGTTTATGGAAGTTTTATGGTGAAACATACCTTATCAACCCTTTTGGAGAGATTGAAAATTCACTAAACTCCAAAGAAGAGCTATTAGTCATCAATATCCATAAAGATGAAGTAGATGAAGCCAAAAATATATGGAAATTTCAAGAACAACTCAAAGATAGAGCGATTATATGAAAGCATATTTCCATAGACAAATCCAGTTATGGGGTGAAGAAAAACAAAACACACTCCAAAATAAGAAAATTGCCATTATCGGTTGTGGTGGACTTGGATGTTCTTTGGGAATTGCACTTGGAAGTAGTGGAATTGGAGAAATCATATTAGTCGATTTTGACAAAGTTGAACTACACAATATCCATAGACAAATCGCTTTTACACAAAATGATATCGGTCAATACAAATGCCAGGCACTTGCTAATGTTATCACAAAAAGATCTCCTTTTGTTCATGTAAAAACACTCACAGATGATTTTGAATCTTTTAGTAAAGAAGCCCATGAAGTAGATTTAATCATAGATGCCACAGATAACCTCCCTACCCGTGCTAAGATAGACAACTATGCCAAACAAACAAAAACTCCTTGGATATATGGTTCAGTTGAAGAATTTCATGGACAAGTTTGTTTTTTTGATGAAAGTAATTTTAGTGCTTTTAATATCAGTGACAAAAAACCAGAAGGTATCGCTGCCCCTATTGTCATGTTTATCGCTTCTTTGCAAGCAAATTTAGCACTTCGCTATCTTGTTGATCTTGAAATCAAAAAAGATTTATTGTATTATCTTTACTTCGATAATAGTGGTGAACTCATCACACAAAAATTTGCAATGCCAAAGTGATACAATGTCTGAAAAAACAAAAGAAGAAAAGTTAAAAGAGATCGAAGAGTTACTAAAAACATATGATGGCAAAATGGAAATAGCTCCTTATGTTTTAAAATATCTCACCATAGAAGAATTAGATTCAATTTTACTGAATCTTCTAAAACACCAAAGTAACGTCATAGAAGAAAATTCACAATGGCTTCAACAATTTAAGAAACCATTGGAATAAACTACTTTACAAACAAAAAATATAATAAAACCAAATTTAAAATAAACATCCCAACAAAACCAACACGACAAGTCATGATAGGATCACGCTCTAAAATAGGTGTGTTTTTATTATAAAATGCTTTAACTACTTCTGGATGCTCTACATCATATAGCATCTCTGAAAAGTGCTGATAACGTCTGTTCTCATCAGGTGATATAGCTTTGTGTATAATATTTTCTAACCACTTTGGTACTTTTGGATTTAACTTTGAAAGACGCTTTGGTGCTTTAAATGTAGGCTTTTGAAATGGCTCTATCTCTCCAAAAGGTAACTTTCCGCTAAGGGATTCATAAAGAGTAACACCAATTGCAAAAATCTCTGTTTTTTCATCAATGCTATGTCCTTTAAATCTCTCAGGAGCTAGATAACTAGGAGTACCAGCAAGAGAGTTGATTGAAAATATCTCTACAATACTTCCAAAATCTATCATCTTAAAATATGTCTTTCCTTTTCTTTGTGCACGTATAATATTTTCAGGTTTGATATCTCCATGAACTAAATCATACTTCAATAAAAACTGACTCATATGTAATAAAAATATAGCTAAATGAACACCCTCATCTATTGACAGAAGTCTTCTTTTGAGGTATTTTTTGATTTCATCACCCTCAATCTTTTGCATGATATAGTAACGTTGTGTTCTGTTTTTAGGAATAACTGCTTTTGGGAAAAAACCAGCCTTTAATCGTTTTGCATTCCATGCTTCTTTAACAAAAAGATCAAGTAACTTTTTATCTTCTAAAGCTTCATAGGGAGGAAATTTGATTACATATTTTTGTCCGTGTTGTTCGCACTCCCAAGTTCGTTCATTTTGAACTAATGCTTTGTTGAGTTTATATCCATCTATCACCTCACCCTCTTTGAGATGTTCGGGAATATCTAATTTTTGTTGTTTCAGTAAACAAAATTGATCTGTTTGATTAATCTCCACTATCACAGCAGTTGTATCATCAGGTAAATTATCTTGCATCAAAAGACTTGCTTTTTTTACAAGGGCATGTGCTCCTACATTGATATTTGATGCTAAAATATCCTCATTCATGATCGTATAAAGCCCATCACTACACAATAAAATTTTATCATTTTGATTTATATTGTTTTCAAAATAGTAAGGATCAACATCTGCACTAATCCCAATTGCCTGAGAAAGTACACCTTCCATCTCATCTTCTTCATGGTGATCTTGTGAAAGTTGTGTTAATTGTGAACTTCTATATAAATAGATACGGCTATCTCCAACATTTGCACCATAAAGTCTATTTCCTTCTATCACAACAAGAGCCAGTGTTGTTACAAGTTCTTCACGGTCATATTGTTCAATAGATTCAACATATAAAATATTATTGATATTTTTGATAAAGTGTTTAATAGATTTTTCCATACTCCATGAGAGTGGTCTATTTTTTAAGTTAGTGAGCATATAACTACAGACTCTCTGTGCAGCTTGTGCACCAAAGTCTGCACTGCCTACACCATCACATAAGATTGCAATAGTAATTTCGTCAGAGCGTTTAAACTCAAAGGCATCATCGCCTTTGAGTTCTTTTCCTTTTGCTAGAGTAAATCCAGATACTTTTATATTTGCCATGAAATGATTATATCATACCACCAGCTTGTACTCCCCAAGTGGTTCTCCATCTAGTTTTTACAAAACTAAGTCCTGCAATAGCAACAATTACAACCGCAGCAAAGATTAAGAATCCAGCAGTATAGCCATCAAATGCACCTTTACTCCATCCAAGAGTTTTGATCAATGCAGTTCCCCCAAGTCCACCGGCACATCCAACAATACCAGTCATAATACCAATATCTTTACCAAATCTTTGAGGTACTAGTTGGAAAACTGCACCATTTGCCATACCAAGATTTGCCATTATAAGAAACAAAACAAATATTGCTACAAAAAATGGTAGCTTAACAAGTGCTAAAATAGCAGCTAATAAAGCAACTGCTCCATAGAAAAAGTATAGAGCTTTTACTCCACCTATTTTATCAGCTACATTTCCACCAACAGGTCTCAAAACTGCACCTGCAAATATTGTCAATGCACCAAAATAACCAGCTATTACCTTAACATTTGGCTCATTTAGAACATTTAATCCAAATGAACTCATGTCTGCTTGATATGTATTCATAAGATATACTTTCATATATCCAGCAAATCCAACAAAACCACCAAAACTGATAGCGTAAAAAAGGTTGAACCACCAAGTATCTTTATCTTTTAAAAGTTTTAAATAATCAGAAACTTTTTTTGGTCTAGCTTTATAAACTGTAGCTGGTGCATCTTTTGCCAAGAATAGATAAGCTAAAAATACGACTATTGCCATAGCTGCACCTACTCCAAATACAGACTCCCAACCCCAAATTTCTGCAATCTTTGGAGCAAAGATAAAATCTAGTACAACACCGATATTTCCAGCACCAGCAATTCCTAAAACTACACCTTGGAGTTTTGGTGGATACCACTGCCCTGCCTGTGGTAATGCTACAGCAAATGAAGCTCCTGCAAAACCTAAACCAAGAGCAACTATAAGAAGTTGGTTGTAAGTGATACTATCACCTTGCATATATGCCAAAATAAGTGAACCAATCACGATAGCCTGTGAAATTAAAGCTGTTAGCTTAGCACCAAGTTTATCTACACCAAATCCAAGAATGATTCTTAAAATCGCACCTGATAGAATTGGTAAAGATAGTAAAGTTGCTTTTTGTCCAGCTGTAATTATCTCACCATGAGATGCCAATGCCTCCGTAATCTCCGTAGAAAGTGGCCCCAACATAGTCCACACCATAAAGCTCATATCAAAATATAAAAATGCCATAAACAAAGTAGGAAAATGTCCCTGCCCTTTTAGTGCTTTAAATCCGCCTGCCATTAAATCTCCTTAAAATTTTTTATTAAGGAGATAGTACCAGAACATGAAACTTTTTACTACAATTTATTGCCTAATTTTTAATCAAATATTTTTCATATGTTCTTTATTATAAGTTATAGTTATTTATCTATATCCTCGTCATCCATTGTTTTGGCTACCAACACCAATCCTATTAAAAATACTATTATTATTGCCACATACGCCCAAGCCATTCCAATCCTTTATATAATACTTCCTCATTAGCTATATCGACAAATGTATTTTTCTCTTGTAAGTTTGAAAAAATGAATTTAGTAAGAGTTTTAGAAAGTAGTGCTTTTATATGGTATATTTATTTACTCATATTATGTTCTAAAACAGTCCATTGTGCCCCTTTACGAACCATCATTGTATCTGTCGGATGTTGAACATTATAATATATATACACACCTAAAAATAAAAAAACAATACTCAAAAAAATAAAAAAACCTTTCATCTAATCTTCCTCCTTGTGATCCATATCTTCACCATCTTCTACCTTTGCTATCACTATTAAAGCCAACAAAAAAAAGATGATAATACCTATATAAACATACTCTGTCATATATTTCCCTTATAAATTTCCATTGATAAAAAGATAAAATTTTGTTTTATCACGAAAGAGTATACACATTCTGCCATTTTCTGGACTAATCAAATCATAACCATCACTCAAATAGATAAATGGTGATTTTTTAATCACGTCTACCATCTCTTTATCTGTCTTTTGTGCCTCTTTTGGAAGATTATCAATAGTAATTTTTTTCAAATGACAACTCTTTGTAAAATCATCAATAAGAGCTTTTTCATCATCTGTTTCTATCGTAAAAAGATGTGGTGATATTTCATTCTTTTTATAGCGTCTTAGGGAAAGTGATTTGATCTCTTTATATGGCTTAGAACCAACAAGCCTCTCAAATGTCACATTTGCAGTACCTAGATAATAAGTCCAGCCCTCTAAAAAAAGTAAGATAAGAAGTAAGATAACTAATATGTATTGTGGTAAGTATTTTAATTTAAACATGGAAAAATTTACCTTTTTCTTTTGCTAAGGATTTTAATCTACTTTTATCTTCCACTGATTTAAAAGCATTTGAAGGAATATAAAAAGTTTTATCCGCTTGGTAAAGAAGTATATCATCTTCTACTGGAACAAGCCCTTGTATCTTTTCCCATGGGAGTATAGTATCATTTTGTTTTATATCTTTTTCACTGATTTGTAGTTTGATAATAGTGTTTTTCAAAGGTGAATTTTCAAAAGCTTTACTTGCCCTTTTATGGACAAGCCATTTTTTACCAACATACCAATAAAAGATCAAAATAGTAGACAGCATCAAAAGTCCAACTGAACCACCTTTAAGTGCACCTACCACACCAAACTGTGCAAGTGCAACAAAAAACCAACCTATATATCTTCTTGCTGAGTTTTTGTATTGATGCGTATACGCATTAGAAAATGCTTTTTCAAAATTTTCTCTATCCCATTTATAAGATATCTCTATAGGATTAAATGTGCTCATCACTCTCACTTATATATAACTCTTTTTTAGAAACATGACCCTCTTTTTCCAATTCATCTATCAACTTTAGTGTTTCATCATATAGTTTTTCATATTTTGCATTATTTATTTTATAAAGTTTTTGTACTTTTTTAGCATAAATCCATGCTGCTATAATCGAAAGAGCAAAAAAACCATAAATCCATAATTGCCACTCTTTTAAATCAAGAAGCACTATAAAATACTGAACTGAAAACAATACAAAAAATTCAACAGAAAAGATAAGTACCAAAGTAGAACTCTGTTCAAAATCAAGAGTATATTTTTCTATCTCTCTCATGGTAGCTAAATTGCTATTTATTTTTTTTGCTTTTTCTTTTACTTTTTCATCTAAGTTAGATGTATCTATATCTTTGAGATGAATATTACTAAGATTATACTCAACTGTAGTTTGCATATAATCCCTAAGTAGCTGAGGCTCTTTTTTTAATGCCTCTTTTGCTTCATCGTGAGTGATCTTTTCTTTACCTAGAAATTTTTGCATATCTTGTAAAACTAAATCATAAAGTCCTACATGTAAAATTTCATCAATTACTCTATCCTGGTTTAGCAATCCCTCTCCCTTTTGTCTAAAACTAGCTTTTTTTAAGACACCCAAATGTACTAAAAAAAACCGATACGAGAGAGATCTCTCGTATCAAAATTTAACTACTTTTTTGTGAAACAACAACAGAAGGCTGTGGATCAATTCCAAATGTAGCTGTGTTATCTTTGGCTGGTAAGAAAATACCAATAAGTCCTTTAACACCAACAGACATGATAATATTTATCATAAATAACACCCAGGCTGTTACCATCATAATAGCACAGATTCCAGCAAGTATCATGAATGTCTGAAACTCTCCATTCATATAGAAGTGTCTTCTAAGCATACCGTCAAGTCCAGCCATACCCATAAATGCACCCATACCTATACTTCCTATGAAATGTAGCCAAAAGTGTGCATTTGCCAATTTCATAGAAAATAGTTTAGTATTGTTTGTTACAAGTGGCCACAATACATAAACAACACTATAAAGAGTCATATAAAGCCCTGTTAAAAGTGCGATATGAACATGAGCACCGATAATCCACTGTGTATTGTGTAAAATTCTATTCATACCCATATCTGCCTGGATAATAGCCGCAGGAACTGCCAAACCAAACCCAGTAAGACCCGCTAATAGATACTTTAATTCCATTGTTAATTTTAGTGGTCGTGCTTTCCATAGTGTCACTAAAGTGATAAAGAGTGCTAAACCTTGAGTTAAAAGTTCAAACGCTGTAACCATTTCACCTGAAATTAGTTTCATCATCTCCGGTTGTCCCTGATCTCCCAATAGGTGATGAGACCAAACCATCCAAGAAACAAAAAGCTCTAGTAAAAGTGCAGCTCTTGCAACATTTTCCATAAAGAGTTTTTGACCAGTTATGATAGTAGCTAAAAGGTACCAAGAACCTGCAACATAGATTAGAACCAATCCATCAGCAACCAAATCTAGTCCCCACCAGAAAAAGTTTTTATACAAAAGTGCATCTACTGCATGAACATTCCAGCTAGCACCACTAGCATCT
>Ga0256841_1003699_pt1 | contig 11306 bp, 9 predicted proteins | sample 356308metaG_FD_185971 | JGI IMG/M metagenome (GOLD analysis project Ga0256841, IMG submission 185971) | Hydrothermal vent microbial communities from Mid Atlantic Ridge, Atlantic Ocean - 356-308 | ecosystem: Environmental > Aquatic > Marine > Hydrothermal vents | place: Atlantic Ocean: Mid...
CATCGGCGGCGGGCGGCGGGCGTTGCGTCATGTTCTGTTCCAGGCGGCGCTTGTCGCCAGTTGCCACAATCCGGTCCTGAAGGCATTCGCGGACCGCCTGCGCGAGCGAGGAAAACCTCACAAGGTCATCATCATTGCGGTGGCACGAAAACTCGTCACAATCGCTAATGCCATGTGCAAATCCCGCCAGATATGGGCCAAATAGGCCGTTCGAGAAATACAGTTGCTAGTCGTGCTTTTTCGTCGTTGTTAACAAGGCCGCCAAGCCAGTTCTTCACCTCCACGAATTCTGTCTCACGGAGTTGGTCAATGAGTTGTTGGACTCTTTCATCTGGCACAGCTGAAACCTCGATTTACTGACGACAAGCCATAATCTTTGCGCCAGTCGCGTGACGCGCTATCCCGTCCGTTTCCCGTGGCTGGCCAGATGCTAACTAACAACGAAACGCTCCGAACGAAAGTCTTGGGTTGGCGAGGCCGTAGTGAGTGGCATCAATGCGCAGTTCACGGCCTTCGGACGCCATGCAGCATCGGTCAGATTGGGCTCAAAGTGTGAATTCGCTGCGTATCGTTCCAGCGGCAGCTTTCAAAAAGGGCTCTGGTTTCGATAAATGTCTCACTTGACTGGCAACGGATACTATAGGTCTACGCCCTAACCGAAGGCCTGTTCCAGATCGGCAATGAGGTCGCCGGCGTCCTCGATGCCGACGGACAGGCGGATCAGGTCATCGGTCACGCCCTCGGCGTCACGCTTTTCCTTGGGAACGGTTTTGTGGGTGAGAGAGGCCGGATGCTGGATCAGGCTTTCGACCCCGCCCAGGCTGACGGCAAACTGAAACAGGTGGCTGCGCTGCAATATGCGGTCCAGACGGTCCAGCCCGCCCTCGACATAGAGCGAAATCATCGAGCCGAAATCGCGCATCTGCCGGGCGGCGACCGCATGCCCCGGATGGTCCGGGAGGCCCGGATAGCGTACCGAGGTAATGCCATATGCGGCCTGTTTCTCCAGCAGATGTTCGGTGATTTTGCGGGCATTGGAACAGTGGCGGTCCATCCGCACGGGCAGGGTTTTGACCGAGCGCAGCAACAGCGAGGAATCCTGGGGGCTGAGCACGGCCCCCACCGCGTTTTGCAGGCCTTTCAGGCGTTCGGCAAGCCCCTCCGGGGCGCTGGCGGATACCGCCGCCACACCAGCCATCAGATCCGAATGACCAGACAGGAACTTGGTGGCGGAATGCATGACGATATCGGCGCCCAGCTCCAGCGGGCGTTGCAGGTAGGGCGAAGAAAACGTGTTGTCGCAGACCGTTATTGCGCCGGCGGTTCTGGCGATCTGTGAAATGGCCGCGATATCGACGATCTTGAGCATCGGGTTGGATGGCGTTTCATACCACAGCAATGCCGTCTGGCCGGTTGTCGCCCGCGCTACGGCATCCGTATCGGCGAAATCGACAAAGGTCACGTGATGGCCGGCCGAGCGGGGGCGCACATCGTGCAACAGGCGGTGGATGCCGCCGTAAAGATCAGCATGTGCCACAATATGCGCCCCGGCCTCGGCGCATTCCAGAATGGTTGCCGCCGCCGAAAGACCGGTGGGGAAGGCAAAGGCGGTCTCGGCGCTCTCCAGATCGGCCAGGCAGGCCTCGACCGTCAGGCGTGTGGGATTGTCCGAGCGCGAATAGACATAGCCGCGGTTCTTGCCGATCCCGTCCTGCACGAAAGTCGAGGCATGGATGATCGGGGTGACAACCGCTCCGGTGCGCGGGTCGGGTTCCTGGCCCGCGTGGATGGCACGGGTATCAAAATTCAGTTGGTTCGGTTTGTTCATAGCGCCACTTTCCGGGGTTATATCCCATGTATTCTGCGCCCGTGGCGCCATTTGCCGGAAATATCATCGCTTCGGGGTGCGCCGTCAACAGTGGTTCTGTCCGGGAGAGGTCCAAACCTCTGATATTTCGTGATTTTGCGCAGGTGGCCTGTGGCTTGCAAATCGGCGCCCTACAAGGGCCAGAAGACAAGGATCGCCGGGATGCTGACCGCCACTACCAGGATTTCCAGCGGCAACCCCATGCGCCAGTAATCGCCAAAGCTATAGCCGCCGGGGCCCAGGATCAGGGTGTTGTTCTTGTGCCCGATCGGGGTCAGAAAGGCGCAGGATGCGGCAATGGCGACCGCCATCAGGAACGGGTCGGGGTTGACCCCCAGCGTCTGTGCCATCTGGATGCCGATCGGGGCGGCGACAATGGTTGTGGCGGTGTTGTTCAGCACATCCGACAGCGACATGGTGACAATCATCAGCACGGTCAGAATGGCCCAGGCCGGCATGCCTTGGGTGAGGTCGATCAGTGCATTTGAAATCAACTGGGTTCCGCCCGAGGTTTCCAGGGCCGCCCCAAGCGGAATCATCGAGCCCAGCAGCACCACAACCGGCCATTCGATATGGGTGTAAAGCTCGGCGAGCGGCAGGATGCGGGCCAGCACATAGCCAACCACCACCAGCCCCAGCGCAACCGGCAGATAGACCAGCCCCAGGCTGGCGGCAACCACCGCAGCGGCAAACAGGCCGATGGCCAGCCAGGTCTTGTCATTCGCCGTCACCGCCAGGCCACGGCTGGCCAGCGGCAGCGCCCCCAGCCATTCGACCACATCATTCACCTGATCCTGCGGCACCAGCAACAGCAGGATATCACCGGCCCGCAGCGGGGTCTTGCGAAGCTGTTTGGTGATCCGGCGCCCCTGCCGCGACACCCCCAGCAAAACCGTGCTCTTGCGCCAGCCCAGCCCGACATTCATCGCCGTCTTGCCGTTCAGGCGCGAATCTTCGGTCACGACAACCTCGATCGCCTTCAACCCGGCGCCTTCTGCGGTCAGGGCCTCTTGCCGTTTGGTTTCGGCAAAATCCAGGTTCAGCGTCGTGCGGAATTCATCCAGCGCATCCGGCGCGGCCTCAAGCACCAGTGTGTCACCGGCCTGCAGGCGCGTGTTGCGCTGGGTGCCATAGCGCCGCTTGCCATCCCGGATAAGGCCCAGAATGGCCACATCGGTCTTGTCGGCCGTCTCGTAGAGGTCGCTCAGCCGCTTCCCGATCAGTTTTGAGTCCTCCGGTACGGTCAGCTCTGCAATATACTGCGCGATGTCAGCCATCGGATCGGCGCTGTTTTCCTCCTCGCGTTTGGGAATGAGGCGCCAGCCGATGGTGGCGACAAACAGCAGGCCGGCGAGGGCGGTGATGCCCCCCACCGGGGCAAAATCGAACATCTTGAATGGCGCGCCCAGTGCATCCTCGCGGATCGTGGCGATGATGATGTTGGGCGGGGTGCCGATCAGCGTCACCATGCCGCCAAGGATGGTAGAGAAACTGAGCGCCATCAGCGACAGCCGCGGCGAGCGCTTGGCCTTGCGCGCGGTCTGGATATCGACCGGCATCAGCAGGGCCAGCGCAGCAACATTGTTCATGAACGCGCTCAGCACACCGCCAATGGCCCCCATCAGCGCAATATGGCTGCCGAGACTGCGGCTGCTGTCCACCAGGGTGCGGGTGATCAGAAACACCGCCCCCGAACGCACCAGACCGGCCGAAACCACCAGCACCAGCGCCACGACCAGCGTCGCCGGGTGGCCAAACCCGTCAAACGCATGTTTGGCGGGGATCACGCCCAGCACCACCCCCACCAGCAGGGCACTGAAAGCGACCAGATCATAGCGAAACCGGCCCCAGAGCAGCAGGGCAAAAACCGCGCCGAACAGGGAAAACAAGATAATCTGGTCCAGGGACATGCCAACTCCGATACTGTTGCGGTCAGCCAAAAGGATAACGGCTGCAATTGCAAGCGGCCTCTGGGGTTGCGGCCGGGGGCGGGCCTGACTTATAGATGCAGCAAAGCATGATCAGCAAGTTGGAGCGTCGCATGGCAGGCCATTCGAAATGGGCAAATATTCAGCATCGCAAGGGGCGTCAGGATGCAGCCCGCTCGAAGATGTTTTCCAAACTGGCCAAGGAAATTACCGTGGCCGCAAAAATGGGGGACCCGGACCCGGACAAGAACCCGCGCCTGCGGCTGGCGGTGAAAGAGGCCAGAAAGCAATCCGTGCCCAAGGATGTGATCGAGCGCGCCATCAAGAAAGCCGTTGGCGGGGACGCCGAGAATTACGATGAAATCCGTTATGAGGGCTATGGCCCCGGTGGTGTGGCGGTGATCGTCGAGGCGATGACCGACAATCGCAACCGCACGGCATCAAATGTGCGCTCGATCTTTACCAAGAGCGGCGGCAATCTGGGGGAAACCGGATCGGTCGGGTTCATGTTTGAGCGCAAGGGTGAAATCAGCTTTCCCGCCAGTGTCGGGGATGCGGATACGGTTATGATGGCGGCGATTGAAGCCGGGGCCGAGGATGTGGAATCCTCTGACGAGGGCCATGTCATCATCTGCGCCGATACCGATCTGAACGAGGTTTCAACCGCGCTTGAGGCCGAACTTGGCGAAAGCGAAAGCACCAAGCTGATCTGGCAGCCGCAAACCACGACGGAACTGGATCTTGAGGGCATGCAAAAGCTGATGAAGCTGATTGAAGCGCTGGAAGATGACGACGACGTGCAGCGCGTCACAGCGAATTTCGAAGTGGCGGACGAAGTCCTGGCACAGCTATAGGGGCAGGCGCTCCCCCCTGCGAAATGCGCCACCCCACGAAACGGGGGCACAAAGCAGGAAAGCGGCCGGTCAGGCCGTTTTCTTTGTTTTTCCGAGCATCCGGGCGGCGTGCCGGATGGCCTCGGCAACCGATGTGGCGATTTCAGCGCGGTTGCCGAGTTCCAGGACACCGAGCGAGCGCAGGGTCTTCTCGGCTGGCCCGGTCAGCCCGGCAATGATGCATTTCACGCCCCGATCATCAAGAGAGTTGATCAGTTCCTCCACCGCCATTGCGGCACTTGTGTCAATATGCGCGGCTTCGGTGAAATCCAGTATCACCGCCTGATAGTTGGCAATCTCGGCCTCGACCTGGCTTGTCAGTTGTCGCGCCGATGCATAGGAAAACCGCCCGCGCAGGGCGATGGCCACCACATCGTCCCCCAAGGGCTCCAGTAGTGCTTTTTCCTCGTCATCCAGCGCCGCGTGATCGGGCAGGGCCAGCGTGGTGATGCCTTTCAGTTCTTCCTCTTCCATCCAGCTTGCGGTGACAAAGCCGGCGATGATCAGGCCCACGGCCACCGCCGTGATCAGATCGACGAATACCGTCAGCCCGAGGGTGACGAACATCACGAATACCTTTTCGCGCGGGGCATGGCGGATGCGTTTCAGATAGCCCCAGTCGATGATATCCCAGCCCACCTTCATCAGGATACCGGCAAGGGCGGCATGCGGGATTTTCTCGGCCAGCGGCCCCAGCCCCAGCACCAGCGACAGCAGGATCAGCGCGTGCAGCGCCCCCGAGATCGGGGTGCGCCCGCCGGCGCGGACATTGACCACGGTGCGCATGGTGGCGCCGGCACCGGGCAGGGCGCCCAGCAGGCCGGCTACCATGTTGCCGATGCCCTGGCCGATCAGTTCGCGGTTGGAATTGTGATGCGTCCGGGTGATGGTATCGGCCACCAATGAGGTCAACAGGCTGTCAATCGTGCCCAAGAGCGCCAGCACAAAGGCCGGCTGGATCACCTTGGCCAGATCATTGACGCCGATCACGGGGATATGCAGGGCGGGCAGGCCGGTGGGCACGGAGCCGATCACCGGCGCTGCGGGCAGAAATGTCAGGCTCATGACCGTGCCGACGATCAGCGCGGCCAGGGGCGGTGGCAGGAACATTGCCACCCGCCCGCGCCAGAACACCATGATGGCCAGCGCGGCCGAGGCAATGGCCAGGGCCTGATAGTTGATGCCGGACAGCGCAGCGGGCACGGCTGAAAGCGTCGCAACAGGCCCGCCGGAGACAGTGGGTGCCCCGAAAAACGGCAAAATCTCGATAATGATGATGATCGCGCCGATGCCGCTCATGAAGCCTGAAATCACCGAATAAGGGGTATAGGATACATAGCGCCCCAGCCGCATCACGCCGAACAGGGCCTGAAGGGCGCCTCCGAGAAAGATGATGGCAAAGGCGATTTCCAGACGATCCGCATATTGCGCGACAATGGCGCCACTGACCACGGTCATCGGGCCGGTCGGGCCGGAAACCTGTGCCGGTGTCCCGCCAAAAACAGCCGCGAAAAACCCGACGGCAATTGCTCCGTAAAGCCCGGCGATTGGCCCAAGTCCACTGGCCACACCAAAGGCCAGGGCAAGCGGCAGGGCAACCACAGCGGCGGTAACACCGCCAAAGATGTCGCCGCGCAGGTTTTTCAGGTGAAAACCATTCATAAGTGTATTCTCCGGATGCTGAGTGTGGGCATGCCCGTGCGTCGGGTATCGTTTTCTGCCTCACAGGTTTGGTTGTCAAGATGGCGATATCCATGCGGTATTGCCGGACCGAAACAGATGGCTGGAACGGAAACCGGCATTCGGGTTGGGAATGTGGGCCTTGGAAAACAGCAGGATTTGCCAAAATATTACGAAATCGTATCAATTCTGCTATGCTTGGCATGGGAAGAGTTCGGTGGCCAGATGCGCAAACGCCACCGCAGCAGATGTGCTCAGGTCTGAAAAATGCGGATTTTCCGCCAACAGTTTCAGGAGAACACCATGCTCAGAAATATGCTTGCCACCTTTGCCATTGCCTTTGCCTCCTCTGCCGGCCCGGTCCTGAGCCAGGACGTCTCTCAGGAGCGTATCAACCAGATACTGGCGATGAGTCCGACTGAAATGGCCCGTACCGGCGCCTGGACGACGGCGGCCTACAACCGGCTGATCGGCTATATGAACGCGATCAAAGATCCGGAACTGCGCGGTTTCGTGCTGGACATGTATGACAATCCCACTTCAACGGTGTTCAACGCCACCGCCGCGCCGGATGCGTTGCGCACCGCCCCCGCGACGGGCGGGCCGGGGCATCACCATTACCCCGGCGGTCTGGCCGTGCATCTGGTCGAGGTGATCGAGATCGCGATGGGCTGGTCCGATACATTCGAGGAAATCCACGGTATCCAGACCACCGACCGTGACCTGATCATCGCCGAACTGGCGCTGCATGACTGGAGCAAGGTCTGGTACAACTGGGACGAAACCACCGGCAAGGTGGCCAAGCCCGAGTGGTTCCCCGCATCCTGGGGCGGCAAGAACGGTATCGCCAAATGGGGCTGGATGGGCGAGCACGGCGCGGTGGTCTACTCCGAACTGCTGAAGCGCGGGGCACCCGAACGGCTGTTGTTTGGCGCGGCCAGCGCACATTTCGATCCGCAGTGGGATGTTGATATCACCAATGCCGAGGGCAAGGGTGAAGGGTTCAATCCGGCGATGAAGGAGGCGGCCGAATATGCCGGCACCGATGCGCCGGTTCTGAACCCGGACCAGCGGCGGGTCGAATGGTTTCTGGCCAGCTATTCCGACGGCGACTGGTCATTCTCGCATTATGTGGCGGGGAAATCGGCGCATAAATGGATCCGCATGGTGGCCGAAGAATTGGGTCTTGATCCGGAATCGCCAGAGGCCGCGAAACTGGCCTGGTTCGTGCTGACGCGGGTGTCGGATTTCAAGCTGTACAAAATCTATCAGGACAGCGGCTTTGACATTGCCGCCCCGAAACAGGTGATCCGCGCAGTACTGGCGGATTCATCGGATTACGAGGTGAAATAGTGCATTTCCCGCCCCTCTCCTGTCTTGGCAGGGGAGGGGGGTCCTATTGCACCAGCCAGTCCCCTGCCACCTGCCGCACCGCACGGGTCAGCGGGTTCAGAGCCTGCCGCGTCACCCGATTGAATTGCCAGAACAGCGGCACATCATAGCTGGGCGCATTGCCCAGCGTGACCAGATTTCCGGCCTTGATGTGTGCGCGCACCAAAGGTTCGGGGTTCAGCCCCCAGCCGATACCGGCCAGCGCGGCGGTGACAAAACCGCGCGTGCTGGGCAGCAGGTGCAGCGGCGGGGTGATCCGCTTGCCGAATTGTTCGGTTAGCCAGTGATGCTGCGACAGATCCTTGCGGTTATACATCAGCATCGGCGCGGATTTGGTGCTGGCGGCGGTAAACCCCTCCGCGAAATACCGCGCGGCAAAATCGGGACTGGCGGTGGCCAGATAGCGCAAGGACCCCAGCGCAATACTGTCACAGCCCTGCACCGGTTTGGCATGGGCTGTTACCGCCGCCATCACCTCGCCCCGCCGTAACCAGTCGGCGCTGAAGTCCTGATCGTCGGTGCTGATGTCAAACAGCACCCCCTCGACCCGCGCCATCGCCTCGATGAACCATGTATCCAGACTGTCGGCATTCACCACCACCCGCACCGGCGCGGCAGGGCCGGGAGACAGCCCGTCCAGATCATCGCCAAGGGTGGTTTCCAGCAGCGCCACTTCCTCGGCATGGCGAAACAGGCGTTGACCGGCGACGGTGGGTGTGGCCGGTGTGCCGCGGATGATCAGCACCGTGCCCAACTGATCCTCCAGCGCCTTGATCCGCTGGGAAATCGCCGAAGGGGTGACGTTCAGCGCGGCGGCAGCAGCATCAAAACTGCCGGTTTGCAGGATGGCGCGCAGGGCGGCCAGCTGGGTGTAGTCCATCATTAGAAATGCTAATCCGATAATAGAATAGTTAACTGGCCTGATGATGCGCGCCGCGTTATCCCCTGTCAATAACAGGAGAATTCGATGCAGGCCTTCACCGCCGGTTTTATCCTCAGCTTCAGCCTGATCCTGGCGATCGGGGCGCAGAATGCCTTTGTGCTGCGCCAGGGGTTGCGGCGCGAACATGTGTTTGCGATCTGCCTTGTCAGCAGCCTGTCGGATGCCGTTCTGATTGCCATCGGCGTCAGCAGTTTCGATGTGGTCTCGCGCCTGATCCCGTGGCTGGCACCTGCGTTCCTCTATGCGGGCGCGGCATTTCTGGTCTGGTATGGCTGGCAGAATTTCCGTGCGGCGATAAAGGGCGGGCAGACGCTGGCCGCCCCGCAAACCGCGGCCAACAGCCTGAAGAAAACCTTGCTGGCAGCGCTGGCGATGGTCTGGCTGAACCCGCATGCCTGGCTGGATACGGTGGTGCTGATCGGCTCGGTTTCCACCAGATACGATGACGGAGTGATGTTTGCAGCCGGGGCGACGCTGGCTTCTTTCAGCTTTTTCTTTGCGCTGGGTTACGGCGCGCGGCTGCTGGCGCCGCTGTTTGCCCGGCCGGTCGCGTGGCGGGTGCTGGACGGGGTTGTGGGGCTGACCATGTGGATTATCGCAGCCTCGCTTGTGCTGGAATGAGGGCTTGCCAAAGGGGCAGGATTGCTGTCCTTTGCCCCCATGAGCGCGCAACCCGACATAACCGCAGCCCGCCCCGTCTGGGGGGTGATCTGGATGCTGATCACCGGGCTGGCCTTTGTGGCGGTAACGGCGATTGTGAAACATATCGGCGGCGGGGTGCCGGCGGCCGAAGCGGCGTTCATCCGCTATATTCTGGGGCTGGTGTTCCTGTTGCCGATGATCCGGCCGCTGCTGAACGCACATCTGGACAAAAGTGATCTGATGTTTTTCGGCGCCCGCGGGCTGGCGCACGGGCTGGGGGTGATCCTGTGGTTTTATGCGATGACCAGGATCACCATCGCCGAGGTCACGGCGATGAACTACCTCTCGCCGGTCTATGTCACCATCGGGGCGGCGCTGTTTCTGGGCGAAAGGCTGGCCCTGCGGCGGATCATGGCGATTGGCGCGGCGCTGCTGGGGGCGATGATCATCCTGCGCCCCGGATTTCGTGACCTGAACCTGGGGCATGTTGCCATGCTGGGCACGGCCATACTATTTGCCGCATCCTACCTGTTGGCCAAGCGCATGGCCGATCGCGTGTCCCCCGCCGTGGTGGTGGCGATGCTGTCGATCACCGTGCCGGTCGTGCTGGCGCCTTTTGCCTTTGCTGTCTGGGTGACGCCGACGCCTGATCAGTTGTTCTGGCTGTTCATGGTGGCGCTGTTTGCCACCTCCGGGCATTTCACCATGACGCTGGCGTTTCGCGCAGCCCCGATGACGGTGACACAGCCCGTTACCTTCCTGCAACTGGTCTGGGCCACCACCTTGGGTGCTGTGGTGTTCGGTGAGCCGGTGGACGGCTGGGTGGTGCTGGGCGGTTTGATCATCCTGGCCTCGGTCAGCTTTATCACCTGGCGCGAGGCGGTTTTGAAAAGCCGGATAAAGGCCCCGATATCCATTGAATGAACCATCCATTGAATGAACGGCCAGGCCCCATCCTTCCAAATACCGGCGATTCATGCCAAACCAACAGGATGCAGAGGAGGCGCGGCATGAAACTGATTCTCGGCACGATCACAGTGTTTTTCCTGGCCCTGAGCGCGCCCCATGCCCGTGCAGAGGGTTTGTTGCCAGCCTATTTCGACGTCACGGGCGTAAGGGCCGATGATGTTTTGAATCTGCGCAGAGGGCCAGATGCCAGAACCCCCATCGTCGACACATTGCCGCCGGATGCAACCGGGGTGGTTGTTGTCGCGCGCAGTGACGATGGAAAATGGGGTATGGTGCGCTACAACGAGGGGACCGCCTGGGCCTCGCTGCGGTTTTTGCAACGCGCGCCGGGGCAGGGCGACGAACAGTTGCCGCATATATTGGCCTGCGGTGGCAATGAGCCGTTCTGGGGCCTGTCGCTGTCACTGGGAAACGCGGTATTCGATGAGCCGGGCGGGGCAAAAATCACCCTGCAACAGGTCTGGGAAGGCAGCGCTGCGGGCATGCAGCCGCATGATTTCGGGGTGCGCCTGCAAAACGAAACGGCGCAGATCCATGCGGTGATCAGCCGGGGCCAGTGCAGCGACGGCATGAGCGACATGACCTACGGGTTTTCGATCCGTGCCATCCTGAGCGGCTCGCTGGGCAAGCGGATGCTGGCGGGCTGTTGCGCACTGCCCTGATGCGAAAGACCCATGCCGCCTGATCATCATGATGGCGGCGAACAAGATGAACGGCATCCGTTGTGGTATCTGCGCTGACACATTTTCGGCGCGCATGCTCCGCATGCACAACAATGCCAACATGCTGTCATTGGGTGCGCGCCGGAGCCGCAAGGTAAATGAGGACAGGTCCTGACCCCAGTCACCCGGAATCGAAGTTCGCAGCATGGAAATCAGGTGCCGACGGCAGGTTCGCGCCCGGCCCCGAGGGTGGGCGCGGTGAGGTCTCGTGGATGTCTTGTCAGGCGAGTGACGTTGCACAGGCTTGAAATGGCGAAACAATTCGCGCCC
>Ga0256841_1003700_pt1 | contig 11304 bp, 5 predicted proteins | sample 356308metaG_FD_185971 | JGI IMG/M metagenome (GOLD analysis project Ga0256841, IMG submission 185971) | Hydrothermal vent microbial communities from Mid Atlantic Ridge, Atlantic Ocean - 356-308 | ecosystem: Environmental > Aquatic > Marine > Hydrothermal vents | place: Atlantic Ocean: Mid...
GGATGCTTTGTATATTGAAGGAACGGTACGTGAAGAAAAATAAATTTTTTTTATTATTAATAACTAATTTTCCCTATGTTTGCATTACAAAACAAAACGTTCAAAACTATAGTAATGCGAAAGGCCATAATATTCACAATTATTCCGTTTCTGCTGTTGTCGTGCGGGGACAAAAAGAGTTCGAATGATGATTCTGCCGAGGTTAAAAAGGTACAGACCGAGCCACAACCCGTTGAGGTAAAGGTAATAGACACCGGCACATTCAAAAGCCAGCTTTTCTCCAACGGCATACTTCACTCTGCGCGTAAAGCCGAGTTGAGGTTCCGTACATCGGGCATACTCAAGGCCATTAAGGTTGTAAACGGTGAGAGAGTTGCCAAAAACACTCTCATAGCCGCCCTGCAAAACAAAAAGGAGTATCTTGCACTTGAGCAGGCAAAGGATCAGGTGGAGTCGGCGCTCATTGAGCTTAATTCGCAGCTTATTATGCACGGCGGTAAACAGAACGACACCAACAGCGTGTCGAAACAAATGCTCAACAGTCTCAAAATACAAAGCGGCTACAACCGTGCCCTCAACCAACAGAAACAAGCCCGTCTGGCATATAACAACACCTTTTTGCGTGCGCCCTTCACGGGTGTGGTATCAGGCATCAAGGCACAATCATTCAATATGATTTCACCCTCGGATATTTTCTGCACGCTGCTGGATAATTCGTCTTACATTGTTGAGTTCACTATTCTGGAATCGGAATCGGCACGTGTTAATAAAGGGATGGAGATAACGATAGAGCCTTTTGCCGGCGACACGTCACAACTCGCGGGTGTCATAACGGAGATAAACCCCACGGTTGATAAAAACGGACTGATAACCGTTAAAGCTTCCGTGAACAGCATCCCTGCCGGCCTGTCGCTTTTTGACGGCATGAATGTCAGGGTGATAATAGACAACACGGTGCCCGGCAAAATCATTATCCCCAAAGAGGCATTGGTATTGCGCTCTAACAGAAAGGTGGTGTTCACTTACGAAAACGGACTTGCAAAATGGAACTACGTAAAGACATCACTTGAAAACAGTACACAATATGTTGTCACCGAAGGTCTTGCGCCCGGCGACAGTGTGATAGTAAAAGGAAATTTGAATCTGGCACACGATGCCAAGGTGAAAATAGAAAAATGATATAATGTTTCGTGTTAAATTAAAAAACAGAATATTGCTCATTATTAACAGATTATGTCTTTGTGTTTCCTTTGAGATTTTTTGTGCAGCTTTGTGAAACAGCTATAACACGTAGAATTACAAAGAATACACGAAGATACTCAAAGAGAAGAAGCAAAACCTGAATAATAAAATGATTGATATTTTAAAAGTTATAATAGGTACATTTGCTTTCATTTATTTAAAATGGTAAAATTTTTAATCAACAGGCCGATAGCGGTAATAATGACCCTGATAGGGTTTTTGGTTCTCGGGGTGATAACGGCATCCCGAATGCCGGTGTCGCTACTGCCGCCGGTGAATATACCTGAGATAACCGTCAGGATAAGCTATCCGGGCAGCGATGCGCGCAGGCTCGAAAATGCCGTTGTAAAAAAGGTGAGACAACAATTACTTCAGGTGAACCATCTGAAGGATATCAACAGTGAAACACGTGACGGTATTGCCGTCATAAAACTACGCTTTGCATATAATACCGACATTCATCTTGCATATATCGAAACCAATGAAAAGATTGACGGTATTATGGAGACCCTGCCTCGCGATATGGAACGGCCCGAGGTTATGAAAGCATCAGCCTCCGACATTCCGGTATTTTATGTCAGTGTGGTGCCCGACTCCTCCTATTGGAACAAAAACAATGATCTTATCCAACTAAGCATATATACCCAAAATGTCCTTAAAAAAAGGATAGAACAACTGAGTGAGGTGGCGATGGTGGATATTTCGGGGCTGGAATATCCCGAAATTGTCATAACACCCCGAAAGGAACGTCTTGAAAGCCTCAATCTTACCAATGCGGACATTGAGCGCACATTGAAACAAAACAATATCTCGCTGGGCAATATTCTTATCAAAGACGGGCAATATCTGTACAATGTCCGCATATCAGCCGAGCTTAAAACCGTTGACGATATTGCAAACCTTTATCTGAATGCAGGCAACAGGTTAATACAACTGAAAGAGATCGCATCAATAAAAATAAAACCCAAACAGCGAAAGGGACTGTATCTTGCCGGCACAAAAGAGGCGATAGTAATGGCAGTGATAAAACAGGCGGATGCTCAGATGAGTGTTATGCATACCGAACTTCACACTTTGATAAAGCAATTGAAAAAAGAGAATCCGGGGCTGGAGATTCGCGTCAGCCGCGACAGGTCGGAGCTATTGAACTATTCGATGAAAAACCTAAAACAAACTTTGTTGCTGGGGCTATTACTGTCAATTATAGTGATGTTTTTCTTTATGCGCGATGTAAAAGCTCCTCTGCTAACGGGAATCAGCATTCCTGCCGCCCTGATAATAAGCCTCTTCTTTCTCTATCTTGCAAATATCTCAATAAACATTGTCTCCATTTCGGGATTGATACTCGGCGTGGGAATGATGATTGACAACTCCATTATCGTCATTGACAACATTACTCAATACCGCCGCAAAGGGGTGCACGTCAACAGTGCTTGCATACAAGGCACCAATGAGGTTATCAGGCCTCTTCTAAGCTCGGTACTGACTACGATAGCCGTATTCGTACCTTTGGTATTCCTGAGCGACATCTCCGGTGCTTTATTTTTCGATCAGGCTGTAACCGTGTCGGTGAGCCTTTTTGTCTCGCTGCTCGTTTCCATAATGATACTCCCGGTTTTTTACCGGCTATTCTACAAAAAGACACCTGTTGATAAAAATGAAAAGGAGTTCGGAAATTTTGAAACAAAATTTGAAAACGGAGTTTTGTTTGTTATAAGAAAAAAAATGTTATTCCTGCTTCTTTTTGCACTGCTTGTACCTGCAGGCTTTTTTCTTTTTAAAGAGATAGAAAAGCGGTTTATGCCCGAGACAAAACAGACGGGATTCAACGTTGTAATAAACTGGAATGAACCTGTTGACCTTAAAGAGAGCAAAAAGCGTATAATTACCGTTTTTTCTAATTTATCAATCGAACGGCAGGCGGAAGATGCCTTTGTCGGAGAGAGTCAGTTTGTTTTGGAACATTCGGCAGGAACAGGAGAACAGGGTGCCGAACTATATTTTAAAACCGCAAGTGTGAATGATGCCGTAAAACTAAAAAAAGAGATTTCGGACTTTTTTGAAAAAAACTATCCGGACGCCTCCATTGATCTCAAACCGGAAAAAAACGTCTTCACAATGTTGTTTTCGGGTGAAGGAGCACCTCTTGTTGCCAATATCCGTTCATCCGACAGAAATTCACCACCCGAAATAAATGACGTCAAAAAACTTATTGCTGATATAAGTCAAAATACCACATTACTTAACAAAAACCCCTTACCCGAAAAAACCGTTATCAATATCTCATTGAACTTTCAAAAACTCACCGTTTACAATGTTGAATACAACAGAGTAGTTGACAAGCTTGAGACTTTGTTCGGAAGAAACAAAGCGGGAGTTTTAAAATCGGGCAAATCCTTCATTGATATCATAATAAGCGAAAAGGGAAAGGATATTTATACCATTTTACAAAATGCGGAAGTTCAAAACAGAGAAAAAAAATCCATAAACCTGCTGTCATTGATAAATGTTGAAAAAAACACAAGTTACAGATATATAAATGCCGACAGACAAGGCGAATATATTCCCGTACCTGTTGAAGCTTCTATGGATGATTACAAAACCGTACAAAAAAGAATAGAATCATTTGCAAGTACTTTGCCCGGCCTTGAAGTTACCTTTTCGGGTGAATTGTTTAAAGATATCGGACTTTTCAAAGAGCTCATAATTGTTTTAATTATTTCCGTATTATTACTATTTTTCATACTTGCAGCTCAATTCGAATCGGTTGTGCAACCTGTAATAGTCCTTACTGAGATTTTCCTTGACATAGCAGGTGCACTAATTGTTTTGATAATTTTCGGTTCATCGCTGAATGTTATGTCTGCCATTGGGATAATCGTTATGAGCGGGATAATAATCAACGACTCCATTTTGAAAATAGACACCATAAACCACTATTACAAAAACGGGATGCCGCTCCTTGAGGCAATCTCCATAGGAGGCAAAAGAAGAGTAAAACCGATTTTAATGACAAGTATAACAACAATTCTTGCACTCGTTCCATTATTGTTCTTTACCGGACTCGGTGTCGAACTTCAACTGCCACTTGCATTATCAATTATCGGAGGAATGTTTTTCGGCACAATTGTAAGTTTATATTTCATCCCCTTACTCTATTATATTATCCATAGTATTCGGAAATAAAATATAATTGCGGTCTGGATAGGTTCCGTATTACCAAACAAAAATATCCTCCTTTTTCAGAGGTCTTTTCCCTTCAATCCATTTAAAATTTTTCAGAAGCAGGTCTTCTCCCTGAAGTTCACCTCCTGGAGGATACATATGGGAATCAACATTCTGAATTGGAGTAATAATCTTTATTTTGTTGCTATCGAGATATATCCTCATATCACTTGATAACGACTTATTAATTCCCACAAGTCTTTTGTATTCATCTCTGACGAAATAAAGAGATTCGGAGTTACCCCAAATCTTAATAACCTTCATCTCATTATTCTTAAAATAGGCAACAAGTATCCGCCCTTTTATCTGGTTGTATGTTCTTCTAACGGAATCATCAATAGATATGATAAAAGCATCGCCCACAAGTGCCAGTGTATCAATCTGATTATTGCTTAAGGCTATCCTAACGGAATCGGCAGTAAGCTGGTTTTGTTCCGACCACAAAACGGGTGAAACGTAAAGAAAAATAGTTGAATCTTTAAAGCTGTAAACAAGTGAGTCGCACATTCCCTGCATATCGTTCCTAAAAAATTTCATTTTGTGATATGCAAGCATATATTCCGGATTTTGTTTTTTGTTAAAATGTATCCACAGGGTGTCGGAATGGAGAAAGAGTGAGTCTTTTTTATCAATCATTATAGCCTGAGCACTATCTGTCACAAAGGAAAATCCGGCACGTTTTTTAAACTCGCCGTAATTACCGGTAATCAGCATTTTCTGAACCGTATCAAGCAAAGTGACATTTCCGTAAGCAAGTCCGAAGTCGGTATTACGGTCATAGTACAAAGTATCGCCGCTTAGCTTTTGTTCTTTTGTAATGATATATGCATTTTTACTAAAAAAAGATTTATCGGTTTTAGTATTGTACCAGCCGTTTTCACAATATACCAGATTGCTGTCGCTTGTAATGGTTGTCGGGCCATAGAAATAGGAAATCTCAGGTTCGGTAAGATATTTTAAAGAATCGCTTTCCATAACATAACGTGGATTTGTCAGCACAACACTATCGCTAAAAATGGCTTCCCTTGAATCGGTATAATAATATCCTTTTTTGCTTACAAGCTTATTTGCAGTATCAATTATTTCCCCGCCGGTCAAATACCATGCATATCTGTTGGCACGGTCATACCATAGGTGATCGGTATATAATTGTGACCTTTTATCCATAAGTCTGACGTTATGATGCAATTCTGCAATCTTGTTATCACCGCTATAGTTAAGTATTTCGCTATAAATATTAAGTGTATCCGAAACCTTGATATGAACATTTCCGAACCCGTCAAAACTATTTTTCTTTTCGTTAAGATGGGCACTGTCGCAATAAAGATAAGTGCTGTCGTGCAAAAGGATAACATTTCCGATAAGGCGCTGAATCTTATCCTTACCTTCCTTTCCCGCTTTAAGATCGTCGGCTCTGATGATCCTTATCTTTGTAGGTTTTTGAGCAATAGCACCCGAAAGCACAAAAGAGGATAACAGCAGAATCAATCCGGAAATTTTCACCGCTTTACCAAATAATATCTCAAAGGCAGATGTCAACATACAGCTGCAAATGTACAAAAAAAGCAATCCGGACAGGATTGCTTTTTATTAAGTTCGGATTAAGCCTCTGCCGGAGGACCTCCAAGGTTAAGCGGAAACTGTTGTTCCCTTTCAGGCATCTTGATTTCGCCATGCATAGCTTCAAACTTAGTAATATTCTCTTTAAGAGCTTTAAAAAGTCTTTTGGCATGCTGCGGAGTCAGTATAATCCTCGACTTCACCTTAGCCTTCGGTATTCCTGGCATCATTTTAATAAAGTCAACAACAAACTCGGAATGAGAGTGAGTTATTATTGCCAAATTAGAATATATTCCCTCGGCCATTTCGGGGCTGAGTTCTATATTTATCTGATTTTTATTTTGTTGATCTGACATTTGATATAATTTTAAGATTATTCGTCATCTTCTTCCTTAGCAGCCATTAAAGCTTCATACTCTTCACGCGAGCCGACTATGAGATCTTCGTACTCTCTCAGTCCCGTACCTGCAGGAATGAGGTGTCCGACAATCACATTCTCTTTCAGACCCATCAGGCTGTCACTCTTGGCATTAATAGCTGCCATTGTAAGCACCTTGGTTGTTTCCTGGAAGGAAGCAGCGGAAATCCAACTGTTTGTTTGCAGTGAAGCTTTCGTAATTCCTTGCAACACCTGCCGAGCTGTGGCGGGTTTTGCCTCCACGGCTTCAACCAGTTTAAGGTCTTTACGTTTCAGTTGGGAATTTTCCTCTCTGAGTTTTCTGGCACTCACGATCATACCGGCAGTATAAACAGTTGAATCACCAGGATCAACAATCACTTTTTTGCCGAATATATTATCATTCTCCTCCATAAACTCAATTTTATTCACCAGTTCACCTTCAAGGAATTTGGTATCACCCGGGTCGGCGACTTCCACCTTGCGCATCATCTGACGCACAATGGTTTCAAAGTGCTTATCGTTGATCTTCACACCCTGTAAACGGTAAACTTCCTGAATTTCGTTCACAATATACTCCTGAACCTTCATAGGTCCTTTAATAGCGAGAATATCAGCGGGAGTCATAGCACCTTCCGAGAGAGGCGTTCCTGCTTTAACATAGTCGTTTTCCTGAGCAAGTATCTGTTTTGAGGTTGAGATGAGATAGCGTTTTTCTTCACCTGTCTTGGATGTTATAATAACCTCACGATTACCTCTTTTCAACTTCTTACCGAATGAAACAACGCCGTCTATCTCGGCAACTTTTGCCGGGTCAGAAGGATTTCTTGCTTCAAACAATTCCGTCACTCTCGGCAGACCTCCGGTGATATCACCCGATTTACCAATTGCACGTGGTATTTTAACCAGAATATCTCCGGCCTTCAGTTTTGTACCTTCTTCAACAAAAATATGAGCACCAACCGGGATATCGTATGATTTCACCACTTCATTTGAAGGAGACAAAATCTTAATAGTCGGGTTTTTGTTTTTCTGACGCGATTCAACAATCACCTTATCATGATAACCTGTCTGTTCGTCGGATTCAACTCTGTAAGTCAAACCTTCAACAATATTGTCAAATTTAACTTTACCGGACACTTCCGAAAGGATAACCGCATTATACGGATCCCATTCCGCAATTATATCACCTTTTTTAACAGACTTACCATCACGCACATACAGTTTTGCACCATAAGGAATATTACCCGAGGCGAGAATGATACCCGTGTTTTCGTCAAGGATTCTCATTTCGGCAGAACGCCCGAGGACGATATCATATTTATTCTTTTCGGAATCGGTATATTCCACAAAACGAAGCTCATCAATCTCCAGTTTACCCGAATATTTGGCTTCTATTCTTGAAGATATGGCAACATTTGAAGCAGTACCCCCGACGTGGAACGTACGCAGTGTAAGCTGTGTACCCGGCTCACCGATTGACTGGGCAGCAATAACACCGACAGCTTCACCTTTCTGAACCATTTTACCCGTTGCCAGGTTACGGCCGTAACATTTTGCACAAACACCGCGTTTAGACTCGCAAGTCAGTACCGACCTGATTTCGACCTCCTCAATAGGAGAATCTTCAATTATTTTACCGATCTCCTCGGTTATTTCTTCTCCTCCGCTGATTATCAGTTCTCCGGTTTGCGGATGATAAATATCGTGAAGTGTTGTACGGCCAAGTATTCTGTCGTAAAGAGTTTCAACAACTTCTTCATTTTTCTTTAAAGCGGAAGTACGCAGTCCCCTCAATGTCCCGCAGTCAAGTCCGGTAATAACAACGTCCTGAGACACATCCACCAAACGACGAGTAAGATAACCGGCATCAGCGGTTTTAAGAGCCGTATCCGCAAGACCTTTACGAGCACCGTGAGTTGAAATAAAGTACTCCAGTACCGTCAGACCTTCTTTAAAGTTGGACAAAATCGGGTTTTCAATAATCTCACCACCCTTGGCACCTGATTTTTGCGGCTTAGCCATCAACCCTCTCATTCCGGATAACTGACGGATCTGCTCTTTTGAGCCCCTGGCACCGGAATCAAGCATCATAAAAATAGGATTAAAACCCTGCCTGTCTTTGGTAATATTATCCATCAGGGTTTGTGTCAGTTTGGAGTTGGTATGAGTCCAGATATCAATAATCTGATTATACCTTTCATTATTAGTAATGAATCCCATATTATAGTTATTCATCACCTCATCAACTTCGGCATTTGCCTGATTTATCAATTCTTCCTTAACCTCGGGAATTACAACGTCACCCATTGTAAAGGAGAGCCCGCCTTCAAAAGCCATTTTAAATCCAAGATTCTTTATGTCATCAAGGAAATTAGCCGTAGTAGCCGTACCCGAAAGTTTTATTATTTTTCCAATAATATCTCTCAAAGATTTTTTTGTAAGAAGCTGGTTAATAAACCCAAACTCCTTCGGAACCACCTGATTAAAAAGGACTCTGCCGGCTGTAGTTTCGATGAGTTTTTCCTTTAATTCACCATCTTCCTTTACGGTAACCCTGCAATTGATTATTGCGTGCAGATCAAGTTTTTTCTCATTATAAGCAATAATAACCTCATCCTGTCCATAAAAAGTAGAACCTTCACCTTTTATTGGCATTTCGGGAGTACTTTTTCTTGCTTTGGTTATATAATACAACCCGAGAACCATATCCTGCGACGGTACGGCAATAGGAGCACCATTTGCGGGATTAAGAATGTTATGGGATGCGAGCATCAGAAGTTGTGCTTCAAGAATGGCAGCATTTCCCAGCGGAACATGCACAGCCATCTGGTCACCGTCGAAGTCGGCATTAAAAGCCGTACAAACAAGCGGGTGCAACTGAATTGCCTTGCCCTCGATAAGCTTTGGCTGAAAAGCCTGAATACCAAGACGGTGAAGAGTAGGAGCACGGTTAAGCATAATAGGATGCCCTTTCAGAATATTTTCAAGAATATCCCAGACAACCGGATCTTTTCTGTCAACAATTTTCTTAGCCGATTTAACGGTCTTCACAATGCCTCTTTCAAGCATTTTTCGGATGATAAAAGGCTTAAACAGCTCGGAAGCCATTCCTTTTGGCAATCCACATTCGTTAAGTTTAAGCTCGGGACCGACAACAATAACCGAACGACCGGAATAGTCAACCCTTTTACCGAGCAGATTCTGACGGAAACGTCCCTGCTTACCTTTGAGCGAATCACTCAATGATTTAAGAGCCCTGTTCGACTGTGTTTTAACGGCATTTGCTTTTCTTGAGTTATCGAGTAACGAATCAACAGCTTCCTGAAGCATACGCTTCTCATTACGCATAATCACATCGGGAGCCTTAATCTCTATCAACCTTTTAAGCCTGTTGTTTCTAATAATAACCCTTCTGTAAAGATCATTAAGATCGGAAGTGGCAAAACGCCCGCCATCCAGAGGCACTAACGGCCTGAGTTCGGGAGGTATAACAGGTACAACCTTTATAATCATCCATTCCGGGCGATTTTCAATTCTTTTCTGACCATCGCGAAAAGCTTCATAAACCTTAAGCCGTTTAAGAGCTTCCTGCTTACGCTGTTGAGAAGTTTCGGTGTTTGCCTTATGTCTTAACTCATAAGAAACTTTATCCAGATCAAGTCTTTCAAGCAGATCGTGAATAGCTTCAGCACCCATTTTAGCAATAAACTTATTGGGGTCGGAATCGTCAAGATGCTGATTATCCGGAGGTAAAGTTTCAACAATATCAAAATACTCTTCTTCCGTAAGGAAATCGAGATATTTAATACCGTCCTGTTCTTTAATTCCCGGATTAATTACGACATAACGTTCGTAATAAATAATCATATCGAGTTTCTTAGTCTGAAGACCAAGTAAAGCTCCTATTTTATTGGGTAGAGACCGGAAAAACCAGATATGAACAACAGGTACAACAAGATGAATGTGCCCCATACGCTCTCTACGCACTTTTTTCTCAGTTACTTCAACACCACAACGGTCACAAACAATACCTTTATATCTGATTCTTTTGTATTTGCCACAATGGCATTCCCAATCCTTCACAGGACCGAAAATTCTTTCGCAAAACAAACCGTCCCGTTCGGGCTTATAAGTACGATAGTTAATAGTTTCCGGTTTAGTGACTTCACCATAAGACCTCTCAAGAATCATCTCGGGAGATGCAATACTTATGGTTATTTTTGAAAATTCACTGGGAATTTTTTCTTCTTTTCTGAAAGCCATATTTATAAGTGCTAATTACAGATTTAAAATAATAATAAACAACAACCAACTGTTAATCAAAAGATATTTTCAGCCCAAGCCCTCTAAGTTCGTGAACAAGAACATTGAATGATTCGGGAACGCCGGGTTTAGGCATATTTTCTCCCTTAACAATTGTCTCATAAGCTTTAGCCCTACCGATAACATCGTCGGACTTAACAGTAAGTACCTCTTGCAGAACATTTGCAGCTCCAAATGCTTCAAGAGCCCAGACCTCCATTTCACCAAAACGCTGGCCTCCGAACTGTGCTTTACCACCGAGAGGTTGCTGTGTTATAAGCGAATAAGGTCCGATTGAACGAGCATGCATCTTATCGTCAACCATATGATGCAATTTCAACATATAAATGTATCCGACGGTGGCAGGCTGATCAAATTTTTCTCCCGTACCACCATCATAAAGATAAACCATTCCGTTTTCAGGAAGGCCTGCTTCATGCATATACTCATTGATATTATCCAAAGTTGCGCCGTCAAAAATAGGAGTCGAAAACTTGACACCAAGATTCTTACCTGCCCATCCAAGGATAGTTTCATAAATTTGTCCAAGGTTCATACGGGAAGGTACACCAAGC
>Ga0256841_1003701_pt1 | contig 11303 bp, 6 predicted proteins | sample 356308metaG_FD_185971 | JGI IMG/M metagenome (GOLD analysis project Ga0256841, IMG submission 185971) | Hydrothermal vent microbial communities from Mid Atlantic Ridge, Atlantic Ocean - 356-308 | ecosystem: Environmental > Aquatic > Marine > Hydrothermal vents | place: Atlantic Ocean: Mid...
AAAGCTGTTTCAGGATCCCCTAAAAAGGCCTCCGGCAAGAACACAGACGCTCCGCGCCAAAAATTGGCTGTAGAATTTCAAAAAATTCTGACAGGAAAACATGGATGTCCCCCTTGGAATGCTTGCCCCCGAACGGGATGAGGTCCAAGCTTGACAAGCATGAAAGCACTTCTTCACTTCCTGGGGATCCTGGTTCTAGGATCCTTCTCTACCAAGTTTCTTCCAGCTCAAGTTCATCCCAAAACAATTGCGCTTGAGATGCGCCTGAAGAATCTGGCAAAAAGTTCCAATGGAGTTGGGCGTGTCATCCAGATTGGGGTGTCCCGCTCTGGGGCACCAATCCTTGCGATGGAGATTGCCAGGAATAAGACGGAAAAAAGGGCCCGACCAGCCGCACTTTTGGTTGCAGGGTTGGATGGGAGGCGACATGACGACTTAGATGTGGCTTTAGAAGTCGCGAAGAGCTTTCTTTCTGCAAAGCCAAGCAGTCCCAAAGGGAAAATACTCAAGACATGGACAATCTGGGTGGTCCCTTCTGCAAACCCTGACGGAAGCTTAGCAAATGTTGAGGGAAACTTGGGTCCGGTTGACGAAGACCGAGACGGGCGCATGGACGAAGATGGTCCCGAAGACATTGATGGGGATGGGCAAATCCTCTGGATGCGAAAGAAAGACCCAGAAGGAACTTATATCCAAGATTCGAAAACGGGTCTCATGCGTCCAGCCGACCCCAAAAAAGGTGAAGCAGGCATTTTCAAACTCTGGAGAGAAGGTTTGGACAACGATAGTGATGGAGACTTCAATGAAGATCCCAAAGGAGGAATCATACCAAACCGCAATTTCCCTCAGCTCTTTCCAGAGCACGAGAAAGGGGCAGGCCCCTACGTCCTTTCGGAGCCTGAATCTTTGAGCTTGGTGGATTTCGTAGTAAAGAACCCAAGGATTCGTTTCGTCATAACTTTGGGGGCAATGGATAACTTAAACAACCAACCAAAGAAGAATACTGCTACAAAAAAACAACCAATCAACGGCTACTATCCTGGAGATATCAGGGTCCTTCGCCAGTTCACCAAAGCAATTGGGAGAAAGGGGGGAGGTAGACCGGATGAATGGAAAGGGCGTTTTCACTCATGGGTATATGCCCATGCAGGCCGCATATCCATTGCCATCAATCTTGGGAGAAAAAGGGATCTCCATGTCAAGAACAGAAGTAGAAGCCGACCTTCATCACAACCTTCGAGGAAAAACATCTCCGGAAAAAAAGCTCCTCCGAGGAAGAGTGAGGACCCAGGAAAAGGCAAACCAAAGTTTCCACAATGGAAGCCATTCAACCATCCACAGTTAGGTCCCATCGAAATTGGGGGCAAGGATCCCCTGAAACACTGCAAACTCAGCCCTCAAGAAAAAAAAGAGGGTGTCCCTCTTATAACCAAGCTCCTGTTAACAGGATCTGAGGAAGCTTGCCGACTAAAAATTGTGAAGTTGGAAACGAAGGAGCTGGGAAAAGGAGTTCTCGAAGTTCGAGCCGTGGTAAGAAACCAAGGAACTTTTCCTTCAAGAACTGCAGTAGCAGATCGCTTGGGAAATCCTCGTTTACCCAGGCTAGAGTTTGTACGCCTCTCCGGGGAAAACCCTCAAAATGCAAGGCGATGGGGTAAGCGCGAGGCACAAGCGTCCTTGCTCACTGGAAAGCCCTTTGTCTTCATCCCAAGCCGGTTGATCTCAGGCCAAACTGCTGCGTTCAAGTGGATCATAAAAAAACCAAAACCGGGGACAGTGGGGCTCCGGATCACACAAGAAGGGATCGTTTTTGACATCAAGGAGGTGAAATAATGAGGCAATCTAAACATTTTAAACGATCCCTCCGCACCCTCATCGGAGGCTTCGGACTCTTAAGCTTTATTGCCGTTGGACTCCCCGCCCAAGGTGAGGCCCCAAAATCAACACCAATGGGCCCCATCGACCTAATGGCCTGGGATCGCTTCCATAATTGGAAAGAAATCACGCAAATCTGTCAGGCACTGGAAAAACGATGGCCAAGGTTTGTTCACCTGGAAGTAATCGGGAAATCATTTCAAGGCCGGGAAATGCTTGCCCTTACTGTAACGAACCCCAAAACAGGACCGGCAAGCAGCAAAGCGGGGATGTATATCGATGGCAACATCCACGGAAACGAAGTGCAAGGAGCCGAAGCTTCTCTCTACACCATCTGGTATATGCTGGAGAACAAGGATAAGGCCCCTAGGCTAAAGGAGATTTTCGATCGCCTCACATTCTATGTCGTCCCAAGTGCCAATCCTGATGGGCGGGATTATTGGTTCCAAGCCCCCAATACCCGCCATAGTTCCCGCGGAGGCCAAATCCCAACCGACAATGACCATGACGGACGTTATGACGAAGATGGCCCCAATGACCTCGACGGAGACGGTTTCCTCTGCACGATGCGCAAATATGTCCCCGGCAAAGGGAATTATAAAATCGATCCAGAGGAACCCCGCCTCCTGATCCGCTGCAAACCTGGGGAAAAAGGGGACTGGATCATCCTTGGCACAGAAGGCATCGATGACGACGGAGATGGCCGCATCAACGAAGACGGCCCCGGCGGATATGATCCAAACCGAGACTGGGGAAGCGACTGGCAGCCATCCTACCTTCAATGGGGAGCACGCCCCTATCCATTTCAACTCCCAGAAAGCCGCGCAATCCGGGATTTCATCCTAAAACATCCAAATATTGCTGGAGTGCAAGCCTTTCATAACTTTGGTGGCATGATTCTACGGGGTCCAGGCGCCAAAGCCTTTGCCTATCCCCAATCCGACGCCCGAGTCTATGACGCCCTGGGAAAGGCTGGAGAGAGGATTTTGCCCTTCTATAAATACATGGTCATTTGGAGAGACCTTTATCAAGTCCATGGTGGATTCGTCGACTGGACCTATGCTGGATTAGGGATCATTTCATTCACTAACGAACTTTGGATTCAAAAAAAATGGAAACAGGATGGCGATTATACCGATGGAAAAGAACGTTTAGAGTTCGATCGAAAACTCAGCTTTGATGCCCATTTTGTCCCCTGGCACAAAGTAAAACATCCTCTCTATGGCGAAATTGAAGTTGGAGGAATGACAAAGGACACTGGACGCATCCCCCCCTCCTTCCTCATCCGAGAGATGCTCCATCGCAATGCAGCGTTCGTCCTTGAACATGCTTACCAGACACCGGAGCTTGAAATCGTATCCATCGAATGGAGCCCAGCCGGAAACAACCTCCGCTATCTGGATGTAACAATCCGAAACAAACGGATAATTCCCACAAGAACCGAACAGGCATCTTCCAAAAAGATTGGAAGACCCGACCTCCTCATCGCGCACCCAAAGGATGGTTGCAAAATTTTGAGTGCGGGGATAGCAAACGACCCCTTTCGAAAAAACCAAGTTAACCCCTTCCCCAAGAAGGTGCAGCCCACAAGACTTCCTATAGAAAAGGGTGTCCCTTCCCGAGGAATCCTTCGGATTCGGTATTTAGTTCAAGGAAGTGGTAAAATCTCTTTCGAATTTAAGGCTGAAAAAGCCAAAGATCTGGCCTTTGAAACAAAATAAGAGGGACAAGCCAAATCCAAAAGGCTCAACCCTCATTCAATGGGAGGTTGCGATGGAGACATCAAGGGAGCAAGATTCCGCAGATCTCCCCCTTAACGCTTTTCAAGGAGTTAACCCAAAAGATTCCATTCCTAAGGATCCCCATATCATCGACAGGATCCGAATGGTTGACACTCAAATCAAGGCAAGGGGCATCCAAGATTCAAGAACCCTCCAAGCCATGGTTAAGGTTCCCCGTGAACGGTTTGTCCCTCCCAACCTCCAAAGCCTGGCGTTCGAGGACAGACCGCTTTCCATTGGAAGCGGACAGACGATTTCCCAACCTTATATCGTCGCCTTAATGACCGAACTGCTTCAACTCACAGGAAAAGAAAGGGTTCTCGAAGTAGGTACGGGAAGTGGATACCAATGCGCCATCCTTGCAGAACTGGCCGCCGAGGTCTTCACAGTGGAGATCGTCCCCGACCTTGCAGCTCGTGCCCAAAAAATCCTAAAAAGCTTAGGGTATACAAACATCCACTTTCGTGTCGGAAGTGGTTTTGAACCTTGGCCAAAAGAAGCTCCCTTTGACCGCATTATCCTGACCGCCGCACCAAGAGAACTCCCCCAATCTCTATTGGAGCAATGTCGGATAGGAGGACGCATTGTGGCCCCCGTGGGAAGAGAAACGCAGTGGTTGATGACCTACGACCGACAAAAAAACGGTCATTTCCTGGTCACCAAAATTCTCCCGGTCCGTTTTGTCCCAATGCTACCTTAAGCAAACACTCCTCCCCCCCCACTTGATCAGGAACAAATTGAGTTAAACCCGACCAAAAACATTTGGACCATTGCATGGCAATCTTCCAAGGAAAGGGGGGAGAAAGCAGAAAGGTCACGGAGAAGGTTCTGGAGGATTTCATCCTCCGTAAGGGGTGGATCAGCAAAGAGATACCCTTGAGCCATCGCCCAAGCATCCAAATCCTTCCGGGTCTTGCGCCTAAAACCAGGGAGGTCATCCAGTTCCTTTTGCAGATCGGAAAAGAAAAAACCCGATTCGGGAACCAAAGGCAGAACTTTGGTGAGGTAAGTTGAAGACTTAAGAGGGCTCTCTCGCAGAACTTGGGGAGTCAAGGGCCGGGGCCGATTCTTTCCCCATAAATCCCAGAAGCGGAACCAAAGCGCACCCCGCGCTTTCAAAACAAGGGTGTCCCCTTTGGGGAGAGATGGGATTTGGGCGGCGGTGGTGTAGCCCTTGAGGAGAAGATGGTGGAGTAGGGGAAGGTCATCGAAGAGAAGATAATAAAGATGGAGAGAACCGGGAGGATCGAAGAGCTTTACAGCCGGAATGCCTAAGAGTGCGGCGTAGGCAGATGGAGTCATTCCCTCGGGAGAGGGAATCCGTGGTCTTCTTGGGAGCCGGTAGGCAGGTTCACCTTGGGAGGGGACACCCATATGTTTTTGAAGGTCAATCAGCTGGAAGGCCTCCTGCATCGAATTCTCCCGTGCCCAGTCATTCACACGGCTGACATCGGCTTCGTCAGCGGTTAGAAGAAAGACCTGCCTCCCTTCCTGAACAAGAGCAAAGAGTGCTTCCAAAATCGCCTCGTGCCTTGAATCATCAGCATGACTCAAAGCCTCATCCAAAAAAAGAGGAAGTGAAATCCCTCGCTCCTCCACCGTGGCGAACGCTATCCGGGCAGCCAATAAAAGTTGACTTCGCGTCCCATCCGACAGCTCACTCAAAGAACGGGACACCCCTTCTTCTCGGTCCAGGGCAAAAAAAGCATCCCCCTCAACTCCCCCATCAGCAGGCCTCAGATGAAGTTCAAACCTCCCCCGTGTAAACTTGCAAAAAAGGTCCTGAGCACACCGAAAAACTGGCGTCTCTACCTGGGCCACGCTCTCCTCCAAAACCGAAGCTAGGATTCCCCGCGCCAAGGCCCTGCTCACCTCTTCTTCCCCAGCCTCCACCCATTCCCCCCGAGCAACCTCCCAAGCATCCATGGCCTGCGCCAACTTTTGATCCGCCTTGGTTTTCTCGATCTCCCCTTGCACTCTCCCAATCCTCTCATGCAACTCCCCTGCTTGGCGATTTGCCTCCATCGCCTGCTTCACCCATTGTTTGGCCAGCTCCAAATCCCTTGTTTTCAATCTTGGCTCCTCAGCCAAAGCCTTTTCTATTTCCCCCAGTTCTCCTTCAATCCCATCCAGCTTTTTCTTTTCCCGCCGGTAGTCCTCTAGGAATTCCGCAGCCTTTTCCAGGGCTGCTCGATGATCCACTAACAACCCAGCCCCCGCATACAATTCCTCAATATCCTTTCTCAAACGCTCGCAAGTGTCCTTCGCTTCCCCCCTCCTTGCATCCGCCTGCACCAAATCCCCTTTTGCACGTTTCAAAGCTTCGCTGGTCTCAACAATCCTTTCCACCCAAGCCAAGTACTCTTCCCCTCCCAAAGAGGGCTCCAGCGTTTTCCCTAAAAACTTTTCAATTTGGCGTACCAGAACATCCCGCTCCTCTTCAAAGATCCCGGCACTCGCCTCCATCCGCTCTCTGGCCAACCTAAGCTTCCCCTCACCTTCCCGCATTGCAACCAACCTGCGCCCCCAATCAAACAAACCCAAAACGCCAACCGCCGGTTTTAAACCAATCACCTCCCGTAAAGCTCGGACATCCCCCTCAAGCTTTTCGGCCCGATTCCTCAAAGCCTCTTCTCGAAGTTCAAGATCCTCCAAAACCCTTTGGAGCTCCTCCCATCTCTCCCGCCTCCGTAGCTCCAGTTGTAGTTGATAGAAAGCTTCAAGGGGCTTCTTTGACAGATTTAACCCAAAAGCCCTCCCCTGAAACTTCCTCAGCTTCAATTTCCGGTCCAAAACAAAAAGCAATGCCACCAAGCCCCCAAAGCCGAGCCCGCCCCAAGGTGGATAAAAAAATTGCAAAGCAGCTTGTCCCCCCACAACCAGTAGCAATGTCCAAGGATTTAGCCGGCTCCAGGTAAGCAAGCGTTCTAACTCAGCTAGGCCTCGTCGAATTCTTTCCGCATCCAATGGGATTTTGTTTTCCCGACCCAACAGCTTCTGTTTCTGCTGCTCACATCGACGCATCTGGATGCCAAGGTCCGCGTCCTCCTCACAAATCCTCTGATGAGCAACTAAAATCTCCTCCAGACGACTCGTCTCCCCTTCCAAAACTTTAAGAAGCTCTGCACCGCGTACAACCCAATCATCCCCAACCCCTCCCCAAGCCTCCACCTGATTTCGAAACCAAGCTTCCTGAGCAGTCCATTCCTTTTGGGAATCTCGGAGCTCTCCTTCCAACTCCACAACCCGAATCGCCTTCCCCTTCAAGCTAGGCAAAACCCCATCCACAAGGGCATCCTCAGGCAGAGCGTTCTCCTCCATCCGCCGGCATGCATCCGCCCGATCCTCGTCCCCTTTTTTAAGCCGTTCTTGCGCAGCCCTCAGATCTCGCTCCAACCTCTCCAATCGCTTTAACTCATCCCCCTGCAAAAACCTTGTAGCCTCAGGGATAGCTTCCAAGCGTTTTTGAATCCCATCCCGCAGTTCCAACAGTTCCACTCTGCGACAAGCCTTTTTATAAAGAGAAAGTCTTTCCCCCTCACGCTCCAATCCCGCAAGCTCACGCCGAAGAACAACCAGGCCATCCTCCTTCCGCGCCAAAGCTTGCAGCTCTTTTTCCACATCAAGGCTTTTGCGTCTTAGACTTTCAGCATCCTTTCTTTTCCTAGCCACCAATGTCGGCCGAGCTGAAAACTGCTTCGATCGAAGCAATTTCACTAGGTCCACGCCCCCAGCCATCTGGCGCCTCACCGCGGCTGCAAGTGCCTGATCGTCTCCGCCTCGATCATCCAAAAGCGATCGAATCCCCAAAAAGTAGCAAGCCCCATACTCTGGAGGAGGCAAGGGTGGACACTCAATAGCACGCCCCTGTGACCGCCACTGGACCACCCCCCCATCTAAACGGGCCTCCAGTTTCTCCCCATCCTCTCCTTCAAAAACAACATCCACTCTCCCCCGAGTCTTCTTCGGCCACAACACCGCCTGAAGCGAACGACATAGGCTACTTTTCCCGCTCGCATTTGGGCCATGAATCAAAACAAGCCCCCCCTTCGGCTTCAGCTCAAGAGGCCGCCGAATCCCCTCGAAATCCAAAACCCGAACAAGCCGAAGCTTCACTCGCCATCCTCCACTTCTTGGAGAAGGGCATCCAAAACCCCCCACCCCGCAGCTAAAGCCTCTTCTCGGATGCGCTCCATCCCCCAATCCTGCCCATCCAATCCTCTGATTGACCGAAGATCCTTTTCAAGTTCCTTGATCAAGATTTCAGCCTCCACACCCCCCTCTTGAAGAATACGTAACTTCTCCGCCAAACACCCCAGAGGCCCCCCCCCTTGGACCAAAGCCTCCAGGTCACGAAAGGGTTGCAAATGGTCCACAATTTTCTCGACAAAAGCCTTCGTCCCTCCCACATCCACGTGCAACTCCAGAGCCTTCACCCTTTCTCTTAGAAACTCTCGTATCGCCCCCAAATTTCGAACCCGCCCACGGAGAGTTAAACGAACCCCCAAAACCCTTGCGTTCCATTCCTTGGCAAGGGCCTTCAAGTTTCGAGAGATTTTTTCATGTAAAAAATCGAGCCGGTCTTCAAGCCCCTCTAAACCATCCAGCTCATCCCCTAAATCCAGTTCCGAGCCAACAAACCCCAAGGGCGCCACAACAACCCGTTGAAGAAGCAACTCATTGCTCTCCCCCAGTTCCATGAGCACAGGCCCATGTAAACCGGGCTCTCCCGCATCCAAGCTCTGCAAGGAACCTAAGTAACCAACAAAACGGCCTTCACCCAAACCCTCCGGCTTGTGAATATGCCCAAGAAAACAGGCATCAAGCCGCAAGGCCTCGATCTCCTTCTTGGGAACAGGAGCGTAATTGGAAGAACCTCTGTCCAAATCGCAATGCAGAATGCCAACCCAAGCACCATCCTCAGGCTCATCCTCCTTTGGGAATTCTGCAAGAGGGTTTTCTCGAACGATTTTGCTCCCAAAGGACCACCCGGTAACCCTCAATCGCTTAGAGCCGTTTTTGAGATCCACACTTTCCCAACACCCTCCTCTCCCCAGGATCCGAAAACCTTCCAAGCGTCCCGCCAACCTAGGAAGAGCATCCACATCGTGGTTCCCACAAACCGCGAAAACCTTCACCCCTCCCGCCACCAAACGCCTAACCCCCTCTTCCAGAATGGGAAAAGCGTAAAACCGGTCCTCCATCTTCTCCACAAGGTCACCAGCAAAAAAAACAGCCGACACTTTTTTTCGAAGTGCCAAATCGACCATTGCAGAAAAGGCCGCCTCCGGCAAAAGAAGCAAAGGATCAACGCCCTCTCCCTCGGCAAAATGTTGCACTGAAGAGGGAAGTCTTCGACCAAGATGCATGTCTCCGACCCAGAGCACACGCATAGCAACTACTTGCCTTTCTTTGAGGAACCCGAAATCAAATTGCCCCAACGCACCCGGTGTCGTTCTTTTAGGTCATAGGCAAAACTTGCGGCTTCATAACTACCCAAAAGCTGTTGTAAGACCTGATGCATCCAAGCTCTTTGTTCAGGGGAAGGCCCCTCCGGCTTCATAGAAGTCGAATCGTGGGTACTCGATGCCACCCTTGGCTTTTTCTTCTCATCTACTGGTTTCGGCGTCAGGGCAAGAAGCCTGGAAAGCTCCTTAGCGAGAACAGCATCCTCCCTAGCTTTTTCCCCAGAGAAGGCCCTCTCCGTAACACAAACCGCCATCAACAGGGTCGGATCCACCCCTTTTGCCTTCGCCAAATCCACAACACTCTCATAACGTCGCTCAACCTGGAGGATGGGGCTAACCTTCTTGAGCCAAAACACCCCAAGCACCCCTGCGACAGCGGAAACTGCCAAAAGAGCAAAGATCCAAGAAGACGAAACCCTCTGAGCATCCCCCCCCGGCTGAACCTTTATCGCAGTATCCAAACTCACGCCCTCCACCCAGTTTTTTTCTCAATCAGCGGCCCGTCCCATCTCGACTTTCGGCAAAGGCTCTATACAAGGCAGAGATGGATTGTAGCTTTCCTGCATCCAACCTCCCCTTAAAAGGACCAAAATCCTTACCCGTCAATTCTCTTAACCAAAACAGGGCCATCGATGAAAGGATTTCATCCTGAGAAGTTGTAAGGATTCGGCAAAGCTCCTGGACCATCTCCTTATCCGCTCCGGGAACAAACTGTGTTTCCCGCAGATGAGTCTCCACTTTTCGCGCCGCCAAAGCATCAAGGAACCATCGTGCCGCTCCCTCGGCTCCATGCTTTTCCCACCACTCCTGGTATTTTTGAATACGATCAGGATCCTTACAAAAATCTTTTCCACTGATGCGTGCTAGAATCGAACAGGTTCGACTGGGAAGCAGCCCCGCCGCAAGCATCCGATGGATTTCAGGAAAGGCCAGGGGATCTTGCATTTCTCCCAAGAGGAGCACCAACTCCCGACGGAAGCTCGCGCTCCGCGTCCCTGCGAGCCTTCGACGCACCGCTGCACGCACCTGAGCCCCCCCGCGCCCCCGTAGCCCCTCCAGAGCCTGAAGCCCAAGAGGCCGAGGATATTGCGAAGCCGCGATCAAGAGGAGTCCGTTCACAACCCTAGGATCATGCAAATTTCCCAAAGCACGGACAGCCCAAAGCCGCTCTTGAGGCGTCCTCCCTTTGGCCGTTTGCGCCCAAAGAACGTCATAGCATTTTTTATTTGGGAGTGCACCAAGTGCAAACAGAGCCTCCCGTCGGACCATGCTCTCCGGATCCTTTAGGAGTTCCACCAAAGAGGAAAAGGCCTTCCGAATCCGAAGTCGACCGCAGCTCTCCGCCGCATTCATACGAACCTCGGGGTCTGGATCGTGCAACAAAGAAACAAGGATTTCTTTTACCTTGGGTAAGGGAACTCGACCCGCTTCGGCAGCCGCCGCTGCCCGGACCGTCACGCTTTTATGTCGCAATGCAATCAAGATCTGTTCTGGCCCAGCCGCGGCCAGAAGAGTGCCAAGCTTAGATCCCAAACGCCCCTGAGTCACTTCATCCACAAGAGTCAAAGATTCATTGAGAAGCACAGGATCCCGAAGCCTGGCAACAGGTTCCAAGATCTCAACAATCTCTTCAGGCGCGAGACGATCCTTTGCAGCTTGCAAATTCCTGAGAAGAACCTCGGATAAGGATTTGTTAAAAATTCCCCCCCCTCGCCGACCTTCGCGTCGCAAGCGCTCACGCGCCGCCAATTTTGCATCGGGGGAAAGAGTGGCGTAATTGTGCGCAATCAAGGAAACATCAAAAGCCCGACGCTCAAGTTCGGATTTTAAACCTTCTCTTTTCGTCAAGAGATTCAGCCAACGTGCCTTTGCGGCAGCAGCATCTTTCATCGGAGGGACAAAAGTCTGCCAAACTTCTTGCGCAGCAACCTCCTCAAGCACCGAAGAAAAGCTCTTCCAACGCAGGCTTCGCACACCCGGAAAACTCTCCCGGGCTTTCCCCTCGGGATTGGATGCCCACAAATAAAGTTCTTCAGGGAGGTCCCCAAGATCTTCGAGACGCGCTTGCAGATTCCAAAGACCGCGTTTTTGTAAACGGCCAAACAACTTCTGCATCGCGACCCCACTCAACCGAAATACTTTTGCATCCGCAGGGAGTTCGGATTCCAAGGCTTCCGGT
>Ga0256841_1003702_pt1 | contig 11301 bp, 7 predicted proteins | sample 356308metaG_FD_185971 | JGI IMG/M metagenome (GOLD analysis project Ga0256841, IMG submission 185971) | Hydrothermal vent microbial communities from Mid Atlantic Ridge, Atlantic Ocean - 356-308 | ecosystem: Environmental > Aquatic > Marine > Hydrothermal vents | place: Atlantic Ocean: Mid...
CTACATTAATAGAAGCCTTACGTATTATTTCGATAGTCGCTAATAGATGCTATAATTTAAATTACAAGAAATCACCTGAATGGATAGACTTGTCACCACAATTTGTTGGTGTATCGCCTTCAATTTCTAATCTTGATATATCTACAAAAAATCTATTTTATTTGTATAATGACCCTCCCGCAAAAATATCTGTTACTTTTAGTAATAAAGTTAAATTTGATATTTATATTGGTAATGAAGCTGAAATATTTTCAGTTATATTTAATCAAAATGGTAAGATAGTAACATCAAAACATCAGGCGAGAAGATTAAATCTTCGAGAAGTAAATATTCTTCCTCAAATTACACCAATTCAAAGAGAGGAAACAGTCTTAAAATACACAACTGTTCGTTCTGGAATCGATACCAATTTATCATCGCGACATTTTCGTAATCAAATAAAATATAATTACAAGTATTTTCCAAAATTCAGGGAACTATCAGAATTGTCTTGGCGAGGGTTGGGTATTAAAGATTTAGATGGACGAACATCGTTTGAAGGAAGGCCTTTGGTACTAATGGTTCGTGACGGTATGTTTTCAGCTGAAATTGGTTGGATGGGCCATGGTTTACAAATGTGGCTCCAAACAATGTGGTTTCTTGCCAAGTCAGATAATGACTCAGTAGTGATTTTAGATGAGCCTGATGTGTATATGCATGCTGATTTACAGAGAAAATTAATAAGGTTACTAAAAGGAAGATATAAACAAATAATTATAGCTACACATTCTGTTGAAATAATGTCGGAAGTCGAACCTGAAAATATTATTCCAGTAGATTCAACACTTACCAAACTATCTTATGCAAACAAAACACCAATAGTTCAACAAATAATTGAAAATATAGGAAGTGTACATAACCTTGAAATTGTAAGGTTATTTTCTCACAAAAAATTTTTAATTGTTGAAGGAAATTATGATGACACCAAATTACTTGGGATTATGCATGATAAGTTATTCCCAAATTCAAATGAACCTATTGAAACAATCCCAAAAACTTTTGTTGAGGGTTGGGGAGGATGGCAAAGAGTAATTGGTTCAAATAAAGTTTTTAAGGATACAAAGATCAATATAAAAACTTATTGTATCCTTGATTCAGATTATCATCTTGAAGAAGATAAAAAGGTACGTTATCAAGAAGCAAAAAAACATGCAATTAATTTACATATTTGGAAAAAGAAAGAAATTGAGAATTATTTAATAAAACCGTTCTTGATTCAAAGAATTATTCAAAAGGAAAGCTCTGAATCTAAAATTAGTATTGATGACATTGAAAAAGTAATAAATGATCTTGCTGATAACATGAAACAAAATATTATTGACGATTATGCAACGGAAATTTCTAACAAAGACAAATCTCTCTCAGTAAAAACTGTAAATAATAGAGCAAGAAATATAGTAAATCCAAATTGGGAAGAAAACAAATTAGATATTGTTCCTGGAAAGAAACTAATAAGCGCATTAAGTAAATGGTGTCAAGATAAATATCATATTTCTTTTAACTCTTTTAAGCTAGCCCGTATGTTATTAAAAAATGAAATAGATGTTGAAATAAAAGAACTTTTAACTTTGATTGAAAATAATAAAGAAATAAATAATGATCAAGATTAAAAATCAAATACGCCCCCTAACAATGTGTATAGTGCAGTGCGAGTTTAAGGCATAATTTGGTGGTTCGGGAATTTTTGTTAAATTTGTTGCATAATTTGAAAGTTATGGCTGGTCGGGTCGCACCGCACCATACACGTAGCCGTTAGCTGTGATTAAAGAAAAACAAAATGTCTAAATCAACTGTAATAAAATTAAAAGAAATACCAAAAGATGATGATTATGAAGATTATATTGCTGCTTTTTTACAAGCTGGTGGTTTATATGTAGAAAGAAAAATAATTCATCGTGAAATTGAGGAATTACTAGAATTAGATATTATAGCAACTAATTTTCAGAAAAGTAGTGCTGATAAATTACTGATAGAGATAAAAAGTGGAAATTGGGGATTTAATGAAATTTTCAAAATAAAAGGATGGTTAGTATATCTAAATTTTAAAAAAGGTAGTTTTATAGTTCAAAAAACCAGACCAAGTATTAGTTACTTTAAGGACAAAGCTTACGAATTAAATATTGAATTAATTGATAATTCAGATCTGACTAAAACCAAGGATTCTTTAAATCATCTGTTACTTATACAACCTAGTGAAAATGAAATTGAAACTATTAGGTTTGCTTATTTATTAGAAAGAAAGTTGTTAAAACAATTAAAAAAATTAAAAAAAGATTGTCATAGAAAAGGATGTTCATATCAAAGTTACGATGCATTAGATGATTATTTTTTTAAAATTAATAGTGGTTCTTTTTTTTCCAGAAGTCCTATTCGGAGAATTAAACAACTTTTTGACAATTATCTTAAATATAAAAATATAACTGCAAAAATTTGTAATGAATTAAATGGAGGTCATTTTGATGATGAAGTAACAGAGTTAACAAAAGATTGTTACAAAGAATTATTTTATGACGCAAAAGAAGGAATTTTGCATATATCATTATATATTGAACATATAGCACGCGTGACAATATTAAAAGCAGTAATTGAACATTTAGTCAATAAATTAAATGGAGAATATACAGCAAAAAAATTCAGTACTGTTCTTCAAGAACTTTCATTGCCATCAACAATTCAATATGGTTTAAACAGTATATTTAAGGATAAATATTTTTATTTGTATCCAAGGTTTTGGCAATTTTTTACATATGTTTTTGGAGGTTTTATTTTAACAGACTTAAAAGAACAAGAATATAAAATTTTATCAGATAAAACTGGTATTCCTGTTGACGAAATTCCAAATGCATTTGATGCTTTTAATAAATTATTTCCACATCAAGGAGGTTGGTTCTATAAATTTCCTAAATCTAGTATTGAATGGCATCAATTTTTCCCGATTGCATTTTCTGGCGAGGGAGCTAATTATAGGAGAATGATATACACTAAAAGCAAAACATATGAGGAACTTTTTAATTTATTGTCCAATGATATGACTAATGTAGATTTAATAAAATGGAATAATCTAGGATATAGAATTATAAAGGATTGGTAACCACAGCTAACAAAAGCTATAAGGCATTGGGCAATAGGTGATTAAATAAAAGTAAATGAATATAAACAACGGACATAGCAAATTGAAAAGTTGGAGCATAAAATCGCCCAACGCCTCATAGCTGTAACCGTTGGGCTTAATTTTAAAGACACTACAATGAAATGAATAATCCAATGATAAACCATATTGAGAATCTCTTAAAAGAATTAGAGATTGAAGATTATTCTGTTGAAGAAAATGAAATTTCAATTTCAAGTAGTTATCCTTCAGGACTAAAATTACATATTCAAACAAGGAAATCAAACCTTGATTTTTATTATAGTGTTAGAACAAGTTCGTGGACGTATCCTGGTGAACGTTCAGACTTACACGATGTAATAAGCATTGCTTTTTCAGCTTTCTTGAAGTTCTCAGATTCAAAAATTTCTTGTTCTTTAATAAGTGTTATAAATCCTGCAGTTCCAGAACTTGACAATGAGATTTATGCGAGATACATTGTCCCAATTCAATACGATTTTTCAAAATTTTCAAATAAAAATGACCTCAAATTATTTTGTGAACGATTAGTATTAGGGATGTTCTTATTCGAAAATTTGTTTTGGAGATTAGCATTCCACTTAGATGAAAATCTTCAAACAGAAGAATTAAATTATTCATTTGAATTATCTGATAGTTTTAATGAAACTATGAAAATCTTTTTTGATGAAGAATCGTATTTAAACACTGCTGTTAGAGATTATCCTTCATGGGAATATATAGGAGATAGTAAAAATGGCCTTACTGTTGTAGAATCAAAGGAGTTAGCGTTTTATTTATCAACATTTATTGAATCGTTTGATAATGAGAGTTTAATAACAGGGATTAATGGAAATCTTCTTTTAACTAAAGAATATAAAAATTTTTTATTAAAAAAAGATATAGATAAAATCACATCAATATTTAAAAAATTTGGTGACAATCCTGAATTCATATTTCCCCTTGAGAATAAAATTATTGGTGTTGGCGAAGAATTAAGTGTCTTTATTGACAGTTTTTGCGATTTTCAGTCTTTTAAAATTGAAAAGGAAAAAATTAAACAGAGACATTTGAATGAATCAAAATTGTTATTCCCACCCGAGAAAGTTATTTGGGCAGATAAGATTGATGACGACAAGTTTGAATTATTAATTAAGGCTCTACTTGAAAGACAGGAGGATATTGTTTGGACAAGAAGAATTGGTCATGTAAATGAACCAGATGGTGGTCGTGATTTAATTGCAGAATGGTTAATAAAACCAAGTGGAAAAGAAAGTAGAAAAACAGGTGAACAGCCAAATAAAATAAAACGAATAATTGTCCAATGTAAAGGATACAAAAATGGTGTAGGGAAATCTGATGTAACTGACATTAGAGACACAATCGAGCATAATGATTGTGATGGTTATTTTCTAGCAGTTTCGTCACATTTAAAGCGTTCACTAACCGAACATTTGGAAAAAATGAAATATTCAGGCAAATATTGGATTGACTGGTGGACAAAAGACGAGATTGAATTTAAACTAATTGAAAATATTGATATTGCAAAAAAGTTTTCAGACATAATAACAATAAAAAACTAAGCCCAACAAAAAATATACTGCATGCCGCAATTAGTTGTATATATGAAAGTTAACACACAAAATAAACATAGTCGTAACCTGAAAAATAATCGTTTCAAAGTGCGGCACGCAGCATATTCAAACCGTTGGCAACAATAAAAAAACTAACCGATAAATAACAAAAAATAAAGAGATGAAACTCGAAAAGATTTTAGACAATTTAGGTTCACTTGAAAAAAACTCATTTATAAAAATTATTGATAACATAATAGCTAATAAACCTAAAAATCATAAACAAATTGAAAAAATTTTAAGTTCATCTGATAAAGGATTAAAATCAGTCGATAGTCAAAATGTTGTTAAAATATTTAATCTAATTGAGAATGAGTTTTCAGAATATCTTAAAGGTGAGTTTGTTGATACCAGCTCACAACTTGATATCCTCATTGATATTATAACCAGAGATGGTAATAACATAATGAAACAAGACTGGTTTTCGAGATTATATGATGTTGAAGTAAAAAAAATCAAAAAGAAAGTAAAAGAGCTTGAAAAATCAATAACTAATGAAAAAACAGAAATTGATGAAAATAGAGTTCGAGACTATAAAATTTATAAAGCCTGTGTTCATACTGCCTATTTTAATGATGAATTAAACAACCGTGAAGCAAAAATAACCGATGATGAACTTTCAATATTATTAACACTTGCCGACAAACTTGATCTTTCGCAAGAAGAAAGAAAGTTAATTAATTATATGGTAATTCCCATAAAGCAATTAGACATTGATGACATAATTTCAAATCTTAAAAATATTGGAGTTATTTTCTATTCAAAAAAACAAAATACCGTATATGTAGCTGATGTTATTGTGAGAATTCTACGAAAATTAAGAGGTAAAGATATTGCTGATAAATTTTTAAGAAGAATTTTAAGAGCATTAAGAACGCCAGAAATTAATTTAATTGCAAAAAAACATAATATTGACCGCAAATTAACTACCGATGAAAAGATTAAGCAAATAATAAAAGAAGGTATTGGAATAAAAACAATATTGACAAGTGCTGTTCATAAAGATGGAACTAAATTACTCGATAAAAAAAGATTTGTTAATGAACTTTGGGAAAAGAGGCTAAATATAAAACAACCTCTCAAAGGTATTACATTAGAAGATAAAATTGCAAACTTAATTTCTTATTTTGAAAATAGAGAAAAAGATGAAAAAGTTGGCATCTCTATTGAAGGATATGAAAAAATGCTTGTTGAATTGAATGAAACATTACCAAAAACAAATAAAATTGTGAAAGAAGTCTTTGAATTACAGGATGAATTTGTTTTAAAAAGTGATTTTTTACTTGATTATAATATTAAGCCTCGAGATATTTTAGACCTAATAAACCAAGAAGACTTAATTAAATTCTGTAAAGAAAGAGAAATAAAAACTCGTGGCGATGAAGTTATAAACATACTTGAAAACTACAAAGATGCCGAAAATTTATATTTTGAAAATTATGAAAATATAGGCTTCAGAGATTTAAATGCCTTGAAAGAAAATGGAATAATTATTAAAGAAAGTGAATTAGGAATAAAATTTGAGGAATTAACAAAAAGTATTTTTAAAAAATTAGGTTTTAATGTCGATGAAAAATTAAGAAAGAAACTAAATACTAAAAAAGATAAAATTGACATTATTTTAAATTTAGGGAATAATGAACTATTTATAGTTGAATGTAAAACGATAAAAGAAAGTGGATATAATAAATTCTCATCGGTTTCGAGGCAATTAAAAGCCTATAATGATTTAGCAACCAGAAATGATTTTAATGTAAGAAAATTATTGTTAATTGCTCCAGATTTTAGTGATGAGTTTATTGAAGATTGTGAAATGGATGTTGAATTGGATTTATCACTTCTTACAGCTTCTTCCCTACTAAAAATATTTGAAAGTTATAAGAAATCCAAACTCAAACAGTTTCCTTATAAATTGTTAATGAGAGATGTTTTAATAAATTCCGATAGAATAGTAAAAGCAATTAGTAAATAAATTTTATAATATGAGAAAAAAATAATTTTTTTAAGTGTATTATTGTCACTTATTATATCTTGCAACCAATCAAAAAAAATTGAGAAAAAAGATAAAGATGAAATCATTAAAGAAAATATTTCAAATTATTTGAAAAATTTGATGAATGACCCTAAAAGTTTTGAGTTTGTTAGTATGAGAATTAAAAAACAAATTCCTGTAAAGGAAAGAGTTAAAACAATTAATGAAAAAAGTTTAAAAGAAGTTTTAAATTTAACTGGTAAAGATGATAGATTATACAAACAATTTGAAACAGAATATAATTTTCTAAAAAAAATTAAAGATAGTAATAAAATTGCCGTTTTTTATGTTGATTTTATAGCTCGTGGAAAGAATAAATTCAATGCTACAATAACTAACAAATATTCAGCAACTGTATTGAATGATAAAAATTATACGGTAATTAATTTACATAATAAATAATATAATACTGTTGTCAACAATACATATACCCAATAGCAAGTAAGTATCTGTAAATAAAATTATTGCATAAAATCAAAGTTAAGAGATTTTTTATTAACTTTGTGCTTGAAAGTCGCCACTGGGCATATGCTGAACGTTGGTAGCAATTAACATAGAAAAAAATGAAAGAATTTATGAATAATGCAAAAGGACTTGCAAAAAACCCATTGGGAATAATCGCTCTTTTTATTTCGCTTATTTATGGTTTTGCGAGTTTAGTTTTAGGGGTTTCTGTAAAAAACATGGAATCAAATGAAAGGTTAATTTTAATTTGGTTTTTAGTAATTTTCCCAGTAATTGTATTGATAGCTTTTGTTTATTTAGTTATGTATCATCATAAAAAATTATATTCACCGGCAGATTTTAGAGATGATAAAAGCTTTTTAGAAACATTTAATAAAGAACAAAAAATAGTAAGTGAATTTGAAGAGCAAAAACAAGAACAAGTATCTAAAAATAAAAATGAAGAAAAAATATCTATTGCTACTAAACGAAAAATTAATAAACCAGAAATACTAGAATTCAATGACTTTAAAGCGAAATATCTAAAAATTGAGAATTTAGCAATTGAAAGAATTAAAAGAATATATGGTGAAAATATTAAAAGAAATGTTAGAATAAAGGGTTTGCAAAGGGCGGAATTTGATGGTGTTATAATAAATGATGATGATATTATTTTTATTGAAATAAAATATACAGTATCAAATCACCTAAATAGTAGTATTATTAAAAGATTAAAAACTATAATAAATCAGTTAGAAGATTTTGCTCAAAAAAGTTATATAAATAGAAAAATTACATTTTATATTTACATTGTCTGTGAAACTGAAAATATTAATAGTTTAAATGCAGAAAAAGAAACAATAATAAAAATGCTACATAGTGATTTAATAAATGTAAAAATAGAGTTGATAGACTATAAAACCCTTGAAAATGAATAAAACTGCAACCAACAAAAAATATACTGCATACCGCAATTAGTTGTAAGTATAGAAATTAATACACCAAATAAACATTGTCGTAAACTGAAAAATAATTATTTCAAAATGCGGCACGCACCATATTTAAACCGTTAGCACACATAAGAAAAAAAACATTGAGAAGTCCAGAATTAAAAGAATTTTACAAACAACTTTCAGAATTGAACAATCACTTCTCTCATTACATTTTTGTTTGGGAACAGTTTCACATTGATAATAAAGAAACTATCGAGAAAAACAAAACTGAATTGACTACATCAATTTATACCAAGAATAGAAACGCTCATCAATTTAGGGTTAAGTTAGAAAATCTTGAAAATGCAAATAACGAAACAAACAGTTTTATTTTAAGAAGTCTTTATGTCCTTGCATATTCACAATTTGAAATATATATACGAGAACTCTACGAATTTTGTAGAAAAACCAATGACAAACTGCCGAATTTGAAAGTCAAAGAAAGAGTTCCAGACAAAATTTTTGAACATCTTGAAATTAATTCAACCAATGAATTTGAACCACAAGAACTTCAGACTTTTGACTATTTAAGATTAAGAAGAAATCGAATTGTGCATAGCGGAGATAAATCTACCGGTGATTTAGCAGAACTGAAAAGACAAAAAGGAAATTCACTTAACAACTTTTGGGATGATATATTAAAAAAAGGACTTGTTGGTCTAGATTTTAAATCAGAAAATGTAACTTATTTTGAGAAAAAAGAAATTTTTGATGTAATCAACATATATAGAAAATTAATTAAAAAAACTGACCAAGTTATTTTACAAAAAATCGGTCGAAATAAAATAATAGAAAATCAAAAAACTGAATTTATTAAAACCAACAAAAGTTCATTCAAAGGTTGGGGAGAAAAAAGGACAAATAAAAAGTTCATCAATTATTGTCGCCTAAAATTTGATTTGATTTTAAAAATAGACGAATATGAAAATATAAAGGTGATATAGCTTAAAGGGTAAAGCGTCCCCTTGGAAGGCAAATTTTGATTTTCTTTCCAAGGGACAGACGTTGGTTCGATTCCAACTATCACCACAAAAATTACGTGTGCTAACAATGCATATACCCAATGGCGAGTAAGTGCTTGTAAATAAAATTATTGCATAAAATCAAAGTTAAGTGATTTTTTATTAACTTTGTGCTTGGAAGTCGCCACTGGGCATATGCTCACCGTTGGCACCAATACAAAAAAAGAGACGATAATGAATAATAGAAAATCGACTTTAATAGAATTTTTAGAAGAAATTGGAAATTCTTACACGAATGGAAATAAATTGATTTTGAATCTATCAACATTTAAAACTTTTAGTTCAATCTATTTTCAAAATGCGTCCATTTTAACAAATGAAGAAGAATTAAAATCAAACGAGAATAAGTTTGATTTTATAGTTGGTGATTTCCCGTTTGGTCTAAATCGAGTTGAGCCTCTTTTAACATTTAAACCAAAGATTAATAAGAACTGGAACTTTATTTACGAAGGATTGCAAAGACTAACAGAAAATGGACACGCCTTTTTTCTTGTTGAACCAGCAATACTATTTTCAACTGTTGGTAAATCGTATTTATCAGCACTTGAAAAAGAGAATTTCTATTACAATGCTGCTTTTAATGTTCCTGAGAAAATATTTCAACCACAGACAAGTTTTCGTCCAATTTTACTAAGTTTCTCTAAAAAGCAGACTTCAGACTTATTTATAAGCGAACTGAATGAAGAAAATATAAAAATCATATCCAAAAATTATAAAACCTGGGCAAATTCAAATAATATCGAAACCGGAATTCTTATAAATAAATCAGAATTTGAATCATTTAGTAAATTCAAAATAAAGACTCAAATTGCAAAATTAAAAACCCAATACAAAGACTATAAAAACTATAAAATCACTGACATATCATTTTCAATTAATCTAACACGAGAACAATTTGAACCTAAAGAAAACTGTATCTATATTCCTAAAATTGGTAATTCACAAGTAGTTTCATCAATTAAAGATACTAAGATTAAACACCAAAATTATTTTCAAGTTGAGCTCAATCCGAAATTTGCAATTGCAGAGTATTTAAAACTATTTTACAAATCTGAATTAGGTCGGCTAATATTAAATTCTTTGAGTACTGATAGTTTTATACCTCACATCAATAAAACTGACATATCGGAGAGTTTAGTTGCCTTGCCAAATATACCTGACCAAGAAGTTTTGGTTCATACAAATAGCAAACTTGAAGAACTTCAGAAAACAATTGATGACCTTCAGTTAGAACTCAGCTTGAATCCCAAGAATACTGATGTAATACTTGAAAAAGTTGACAGTATTCAAGGACCTTTGAAATCACTTTCTCAAGAAGATGAAATACTTAGTTTAATTCGTAAGGGAGAAGGAAAATATATTGAGTTCAAACAAACTTTCTCAAAGAATATTCGAACAAACCAAAAAGACAGAGAAATTGAGAAATCATCTTTGAAAAACATTGTCGGATTTTTGAATGCCGAAGGGGGGACATTGCTAATTGGTGTTTCAGATGAAGGAATTGTAACTGGTATTGAAAATGATTTCTTCAAATCAAATGATAAATATCTACTTCATTTTAAAAATCTGATTAAGTCTAAAATTGGTTCATCATTTTATCCATTAATTGATTTTGATATTTTCTCAGTACTCGGAAAAAAAGTTTTAAAAGTTGACTGTAAGGCATCAACTGAGCCCTGCTTTTATGAAGAAACTGAATTCTATGTAAGAACAAACCCAGCAACAGATAGACTTGAAGGAAGGAAACAAATGGAATACATAAAAAATCGATTTAAATAAAGTACTGGTGCCAACAAAAAATATAGTGCATTTGGCAGATAGTACTAAAATTCAAGATGATAGTAATAAATAAACATAGTGCAAAACCGAAAAATAGGTGCTTTAAAATGCCAAACGCACCATATTTAGAACGTTGGCAACAATCCCCATACTGAAAAAATTCCGTTGAATATTTTCGCTAACGTAGGGAGAGAATGTTAAGAAAATGAGAAAAAAGTAAAAAAATATAACTAATTGATAATCAATAATTAAT
>Ga0256841_1003703_pt1 | contig 11300 bp, 10 predicted proteins | sample 356308metaG_FD_185971 | JGI IMG/M metagenome (GOLD analysis project Ga0256841, IMG submission 185971) | Hydrothermal vent microbial communities from Mid Atlantic Ridge, Atlantic Ocean - 356-308 | ecosystem: Environmental > Aquatic > Marine > Hydrothermal vents | place: Atlantic Ocean: Mid...
AGAGTCCGGATCGGAAAGCGGAAAATACGCTTGAAGGCAAAGTGGTGCAGATGGAGAAAGACAGCGGCAGTGCAAAAGTGACGGTAGATATCGGCGGCCATGACAGGATGGTTTCCGTCATATCGGCAAAGCGTGCAGAAGCATTGGCGATAGAAGAGGGGTCCAGAGTAAGGATCGAGATAGAAGCGAACAATATCATGGTGGGGAGATGAGTATGTCTATGCAGAGACTGATCGGTATTTTGATGTTGGCGGCGACGTTTCTTGGGGCAGGAGAGATACGCATTGCTGTAGCGGCGAATGTCAGCTATGCTATGGAGCCTTTGATCAAGGCTTACCATGCGCAATACCCCGATACCAAAGTAAATATCATACTCGGAAGCAGCGGGAAACTGACGGCACAGATACAGCGAGGAGCACCTTTTGACCTTTTCCTTTCTGCCAATATGAAATATCCCGAAGCCTTGTATAAGCAGGGGGACGCGGTGACTGAACCGGCGGTGTATGCGCAGGGTTCTTTGGCTTTGTTCTCGGTAAAGGTGCAGGATTTTTCCAAAGGCCTGGCACTTTTGAAAGAAACAAAGATCAAACGTATCGCGATAGCCAATCCCAGAACCGCACCCTACGGTGTTGCTGCGCTTGAAGCATTGAAAAATGCAAAGCTGTATGAAGCGGTCAAAGGGAAACTGGTCTACGGAGAATCTATTTCCCAGACAGTATCGTATGCGGTTACGGCGACGGACATAGGGGTGATTGCCAAATCCTCTCTTTTTTCTCCCCAAATGTCTCGGTATGAAAAGGGCCGGTACTGGGTCGATGTCGACCCCAAACTCTACAGCCCGATCGATCAGGGGATGGTCCTGCTCAGACACAGTGCCTCCCAAAGCGAGGCTCATACATTTTATGATTTCATCCTGGGGACGACTGCCAAAAAGATTCTTCAAAAATTCGGATATCTGGTACCATGAGCCACATTGTCGCGACTGTAGAACAGATAGAGAATGTCGAAAACCTGAACATTGTGACGCTCTCTTCCCAGAGCAGCAGGATAAAAATGGTCAGCCTGGAGTTGTCGGAGAAGATCGTCCCGGGGCGGAAAGTGAAACTTGCCTGCAAACCCACGTCTGTTGCCCTGGCAAAAAGAGCGAGGAGTGAAGAAACATTCTCAAAAGCATTGAGCTACGCCAATCAGATCCCGGTACGTATCGACAGTATCGAAGAGGGAAAACTTTTGAGCAGTGTCCTTGTGCGTTTTGGCGAAGCTTCGCTTGAAGCCCTCATCCTGAGCGATGCACTGGGGCGTATGTCCCTTAAAGAAGGGGACGAGGTCACGGCCCTTATTAAAGTGAGTGACCTTTCCATTTTGGAGGTGCTGGATGATTGAAACGCTGCAAAAACTGGACTTTACGCCTTTTCTTCTTTCCTTCAAATTGGCGGCTTTTACGACGATGATCCTCTTCATGGTGAGTGTACCGCTTGCCTGGTACCTCTCTCAGACACGCTCAAGGTCGAAACCTTTCATTGAAGCATTGACGGCACTCCCGATCGTCCTTCCTCCTTCGGTGCTGGGATTCTACATCCTCTGGGCACTTTCGCCCCATTCACCCGTGGGGGCTTTTTTTGAAGAGACCCTGGGTGTCAAACTGGTATTCTCTTTCACCGGACTGGTCGTTGCCAGTTGTTTTTACAGCCTTCCTTTCATGGTGCAGCCGCTTCAGAGCGGTTTTGAATCGTTGAACGGGCATATGATCGAAGCAAGTTTCCTCAGCGGAAAAAGCAGGTTGAGAACGATCTTCTCTGTGGCCATCCCCAATATGAAACCGGCGCTGCTTACCGCACTCATCGTCACCTTCGCGCATACGGTCGGGGAGTTCGGTGTGGTATTGATGGTCGGGGGGAGTATCGCCGGAGAAACAAAGGTTGCTTCCGTGGCGATCTACGAAATGGTCGAGATCATGGATTATACTTCGGCACATATCTACAGTGCCATCATGGTCGCTATTTCTTTTGTCGTGCTCTTGAGTGTGTACCTCTTCAACCAGAAACAGAACAGAAAATTCGGATTGTAAAATGTTGAAGATACAGATAGAAAAAGCGCTGCACGGCATCGGCAGCGAGATGAGGCTGCAGGCGGACATCGAGATAGAAGAGCACTCTTTTGTCGCTATTGCCGGAGAAAGCGGAAGCGGGAAGACCACACTGCTGCGTATTTTGGCAGGCTTGGAAAAAGCAGAGGGCAGAGTGGAAATAGGTGATGAGGTATGGATGGACGGTACCTATGCATTGCCGGTACAGCAGCGAAAGATAGGATTTGTATTTCAGGACTATGCGCTGTTTGAGAATATGACGGTGGAGGAGAATCTGCTGTTCGTCGAGAAGGACAAAGCGCTGGCAGTGGAGTTGCTGCAAATGACTGGACTTATGCCGCTTAAAGACCGTATGCCGGGAAGATTGAGCGGCGGGCAGAAACAGCGTGTAGCACTTTGCCGTGCCATGATGAAAAGGCCCACACTGCTTTTGATGGATGAGCCGCTTTCCGCACTCGACCCGGCTATGCGGCAGAAACTGCAGCAGGAGATCGCTGTACTGCACCGGGCATTCGGGACGACCACGATTATGGTCAGCCATGATCCCAGTGAGATCTATCGTTTGGCAGATCGTGTCATCATGCTGGAAAGAGGGCAGATCATAGCAGACGGGAAGCCCAAAGAAGTGCTGCTCAAAACGCAGGGAAGCCAGAAGTTCTCTTTTGAAGGGGAACTGCTTGATATCACAAAGGTCGATGTGATCTATGTGGCGATCGTCTCCATAGGGCAGCAGCTGGTGGAAGTGGTGGTGAGTTCCGAGGAAGCGGCGCATTTGACCATAGGACAAAGGGTCACGGTGAGCACCAAAGCATTTGCACCGATGATCGTTTAAAACAGATGAATTTTTTGGTGCAGTGAGAACACTGCACCCTACATATCTCAGGCTATAATAAACTTTAAATTGCTGTAGGGTGTTGTGCCCTCACAACACCAATTTTACACAAGGCTGTCTATGAGTTGTGCAGCCGTCCCCGCTTTGTCGCTTTTGGGCTGATATAAATAGTTGTTCACTTTTTCCGGAATATGTTCAGGCATCTCCAAGGCTTCAAACTCCTCTTTGGCTGCCTGTTTGGCTTTGAAGAGCGCCATCTGCACACGTGAATAGAAGTTGGCCGCGCCTTCACCGGAAGTTTCGATGCTGAGGAAGTTGGCAGATGGATAGCGGCTGGTCACGAGGGATTGGATACCATCTGAAACAGCGGAACTTGGCATACACCCGAAAGGTTTGACAGAGATGACCATATGAGCCAAGTTATGTTTGATGCTTTCAAGGAGATGAGCGACTTCCATATGCCCTTCTCCCCCTTCTGCATCAAGCGGAAAATAGACTCTGCTCAATGTGGACAATGCTTCAATATCTGGTAACTTGTAGTCATGCAGCCCGATGGCTTTCGCATAGAGAGTAAAATAACTTTTAATGGTGACTTTCAACAGCTTTGTGATCACTTTTCGTTTAGTGCTGCTAAAATCAAAATAACCTGTTTTTGTATCATCTTCAAGATCCAGTTCCTTGTTTGAGAAATATGTGGATTCCCAGATACTTAACATAAGACGGTTGATGATGGGTTGAGGAATAGATTCTGCACCTTCAGCTTCCAAAAATCTGTGCAAATTATAGTTTCCGTCCCCTTCGGTCATCGCTGCCCAGAATTCACCGACGATCATGACTTTGGGTTTGACTTGTAAACGATCAAGTTCGACTTTTTCCAATATCTTTCTACATTTCCACATGGAGAGAAGAAGATTTTTATTGTTTCTCAAGGCATCACTGAGCAAGTCATAACAAGCCTCTATCGCTTTGTCCGTAGCTCCGGCTTCCACTTCATAGGGTCTGATCTTATGGGCCAGCAGGTTAATGATGTCGCCTATCAACACAGCTTTGATAGGTGTTATGTACAATGCCGGAGAAAGATTCAGCCCTACTTCTTCACCTGCTTCATTCGTTACTTTATTGTGTTCGAAACTGAAAACCCTGAAACCCTGAAACCCCGCATCGTTCAGTGCCTTGCGATATTCGGTAATATACATTCCAAATCGGCAGGGGCCACAGCCGTTTGCCGTGACATAAGCATATTTTTGAACAATCTCACGGGAACTCATCCCCGTTTTTTTCTGGATATTCAGCAGATATTTTACAAGATTCCCGACTGTAAAGTAGGTGGGGTTGCATTGTCCCCTGTTGCCGTACGCTTTCCCCGCACGGAAAGATTCAAAATCAGGATTCGGCAGTGCGATATATTTTTCTTTTTTAGTCTCAAGTGCAGCCATCACCAGTCTATCCTGCAGTATGGTCATACCGCCGAAGAGTATCGTCGTATTGTTGATGTCGTCTTTTGAGAAATTCGTATTTACCGTATCGCGCCATTGGGTTTTCTGTTTTCCCAGATAGTCCAGGTCGATATTGCTCTGTGGTGGTTTTATATTGCTGCAGGCACTCATGAAAAACTCCTTTTATGATTCACACGCATATTCCATCTCTTTTTCCCTGATCAATTCCTGCCGATACTGTTCCAGTGTATAGGCAAAAGTCTTCACACGTATCTTTATGGATCCGCCGGGCTTATTCGCATCAATATCATGTAATGTCAAATGCGGTGTACGGCTGGCACCCAGGATCTTGTCTATAATAGCATAAGTCGGAGCATCATGTCCGCACTTGAAGCTGCTGAGATCAACGACTGCAATATTGGGATGTCTTGCCGCAAATTTTGCTGCCCAGACTTTTTGCGCCGAGTTGGTAGAATAATTCTCCGGCCATACGTCACGGATATCAAAAATATCTTCAACAGTCTTGTCTTTCAGATCCTGGCTGAAATATTTTTCTAAATAGGCTTTATCTCTGGGGATACTCCGCATTGACAATGTTTTGAATCCAAGTGACTGGAACTCATCGAGCACTTCATGGTTGATACCGGGATCAGAATGATAGGGGCGTCCCAGAAGCAGGATCACAACTTCATTGGTTTGGACAGCATTCTCCAGAATGCTTCTTCCTTCTTCCATGATGGATCTATCATTCTTTTTCAGTGCTTTCCAGGCCTGTTCGATTGCCCAGTCGCTTTCGTCTTTTGTGATTTTCAGTTTCTTTGCCCAGGTCGTGAAGAGTTCTTTTTTAAGCAGTTTTTCATTATGGAAGGTCAAAGAATCATCTATGTAGGCTACACCCCTTTTTGCAAAAAGGTCCTGTTCTTTGACAAAAGCAGAATAGACCACCCTTGGGGTACCTGCAACAATAGGGCAGGATGTCTGTCCCATGGTATGCTGTAAAAATCCCGGAAGGGAGATAACGGACGGAAACCAAATGTAATTCAAAGATATTTTAGAGAATTTTTTCCCAAAAAGAAACGAATAGATATGTGACTGAGCCACTTTTGCGGGGAAACAAGAGTCGACCGATCCGTATTTTGCCCCCTCCAGATACATGTCTTCATTTGAAAACTCTGAAAAGTGTATATGGGCAGGGGTGATATCAAGTGCTTCAAGGTATGCACGTATAAAAGGGGCGACACTGTAAACATTCAGTACTTTTGGAATACCGATCCGCAGTTTCTGGCGATATGCTTTCTGTTCCTCTCCGCTTGTTTGGAAAGGGCGTGTTATCTGTTTGCGCAGGGTCGGTCCCCATCCTCCGAGTGTCACTGTGACTTTTTGAGTCGTGATCTTTGTCTCCGGAGTCGGCTTGTCGTCGTGAACATAACTTGAAGCGAAAAGTGCCTTGGACTCTTTTTTAACCAGATTCGGTGTCTTCCCTTGAAGGGATCTTCGCTCTTTTTGAAGGCTTTTCAAAGCTTCATGTGATTCGACCGTGCCGCTCTCACAGGCAAATCCGGCAATATAACGTACGGTCTCCGAGTGTGGGGTTTGGCTGTCGATAAAGGTACGGGAGCACTCCATGGGACAGAAATGGCATCGGGTACTTTCATCGGTATTGGTAGTATAGGTAAGCTGAAGGGCTTCATCTATACCGACAAAGGTACTGTATCCTCTCTGTTTAATGACATCTTTGGCTTCGATGGCTGCACCGTAAGCCCCTGCCTCTCCGGGATAGGGGTGTACGTCCACTCTGGCATCGGGTACAAGTTCTTTGATGTAGTCCACTTGTGCTTTCAGGGCTGCAAGATTGTATTGGGTCCCTCCCTGAAGGACAAAATGTTTTCCGAAAGCTGCCAGGTTGGGGGCCTGAACGACATACTGCCAGACATTTTTTGGGAGGACTTTTGCGATACCTGCGAAAAGTTCTTCTTTGGAGTAGCCTTCTTTTTGAAAATTGACCCTGTCTGTATCTAAAAACACGGCACAGCCGTAATTGAATCTTGGTGCTTTTTTGGCTGAAAAGGCTACATCGGCATACTCTTCTACTTTTACACCGAACTGTTTTGCCATACTTTGAAGCAAGGTACCGTTACCTGCAGAACATTGGTTGGAAAGACGGAAGTTCTTCATCATGCCGTTTTCCATGAAGAGTACTTTGATATCCTGCCCGCCGATATCACAGATAATATCTATGCTTTTCCCGAAAACAGCCTGAGCACTTTTCATATGCGCGATCGTTTCTATGATATTTGTATCGGCTTGCAAAGCCCCTTCCAGTACATCTGCTGCGTAGCCTGTGGTCCCCAGCCCTACAATATGGTAAAAGTGATGTGTATCCTGAGCTTTTATCTTTTCAAGAAGTTCTATCGTGTCCTGGATAGGGTTACCTTTGGACAATTGATAGACTTTTAAAAGCAGGCGGCCGTCATTATCTACCAGGACCGCTTTGGAAGATGTCGAACCGCCGTCTATACCGAGATAACACTCTGTCGGTTCTGTGAGTTCGACAGGTGTAAAAGGCGGAATGGAATATGATCTTTTAAACGCTTCCAATTCAGCCAGATCTTTTACGAGGGGGGTATCATTGTTCCCGCTGTTCTGTATGCTGCCGGAATCTACAAGTGTTTTCAGTTTCAGGGTACCTGTGAAGGACTGTTCGTGATTGGCGGCACCTTCTCCGAAGACAACGGCACCGAAAGCCGCATAATACTGGGCATTGTCAGGAACGATAATAAGTTCTTCAATACGCGTTTTGTCATAAGGGATATTTCGCTCATCCCATAGCTCAGTGATGCGCATACGCCAACATTCCTGGAGGAAAGGAAGGTAAGTATTGGGACCGCCGAGCAGGAGGACTTTGGGCATCAGGGTATTGCCCCGGGTCAATACGGTGAGGTTCTGCATGACGATCGCATCTGCCAGGGAGTTCATGATCTCATGAGGAGGCACAGAAGTCTTGACAAGGTTGACGATATCCGTTTCTGCAAAGACACCGCATTTTGCCGCGACATGATGCAGCTTATCTGTCTGGAAAGCAAGTTTTTGGATCTCTTCCTGTTCCATACCCACTTTCATCGTACATTTTTCTATGGTTGCCCCTGTCCCTGAAGCACATTTGTCATTCATGGAAGTAGAAACCGTTTTTTTGCCGTCCTCCCCTTCTTTGAAATGAATGATCTTGGCATCCTGTCCGCCCAGTTCAATGACCGCGTTGACATCCGGATGATAATGTTCAACCGCAAGTACGACCGCATTGACCTCCTGAACGAAACGTGCATTGATCGTTGGGGCGATACGGCTGGCACCGGAACCGGTGATATATACTTTATCGATATGTTTGTAAGCAGGAGCATTTTTTTGTGCGAGTTCTTCAAGAAGCCTGAGCAGGGTCTCGGCCTGTTTAGTATCATGCGGCGTATAGGCTTTTTCGATAATATTGAAAGCGTCGTCACATAATACATATTTTACGGTAGTAGAACCAATGTCAATGCCTAATGCGTAGTGTGGATCGTCCTTTGCTATAGTCATCCTTTGTCACCGTTGCTGTTTTTTTGTGCCGATCTGCTGGTGAATGCCCAAATGATCCATCCGATCCCAAGGATGATAAAGGGGATACTCAGCATCTGCCCTGTCGTAAAAGGAAGAGAAGTGGTATAATCCGCCTGTCTGGTTTTAGTATATTCCAACAGAAAACGTATGGTGAACATAAAGGTCAGAAAAACACCCGGAAGGATCTTTGTGGCAAAATCCGGTTTGACACGTTTATAGATCTCAAGCATGAGAAAAAAGAGCAAGGCATAGGAAAATGCTTCATAAAGCTGCACGGGATGTCGGGGAACCATGTCCACACGTTCGAAAATGATCGCCCAGGGAAGGTCGGTGGGTTTGCCAAGGATCTCAGAGTTGAAAAAATTGCCTATGCGTACACAGGATGCAGTAATGGTACCGGCGATGGCCGTACGCGAAAGCAGCCACATCAGTCCGATATGATAACGCTTTGAAAAAAGGTAAACAGCGATAATGGAACCCAGCAGTCCCCCATGGCTTGCCAAACCGCCTTTCCAGACCTTCAGGATCTCAAGCGGATGGGAAAGATAAAAATCAGGTTCATAGGCAAAACAGTGCATGAGTCTTGCTCCAACGACTGCACCGACCATCAGGTAGATCAGCAGGGTGTCAAGGACACTGGGGTCTTTCCCCTCACGTTTAAAGACCCATTGAAGGAACCATAGCCCCAAAAAGAAAGAGCCTACAAAGAGAAGGCCGTACCATCGTAGCTTCACCGGACCGATCTCAAAAAGTATAGGACTGGCATTCCAGATTATATGTTGCATGGGTGTACCTCGGTTAAAATTGTGGACATTATACTTTAAAAAATTTAATGCAAGCAAGGGATTGGGCTGGTAATTGATATATCTCAAAAATGATGATTTTAAAATATGATAGAATACATACAAACAGACTAGGAAAGGGTACATATGCAAACTTCATTCGATATGTTCATAGAGACAGAGGTGCCTGAAGACGAACTGATCGTATCACGTACGGATTTCAGCGGAAAGATCACCTATGTGAACGAGACATTTGCTGAGATCTCCGGATATAAGCCGGAGGAGCTTATCGGGAAACCGCATAATGTCATCAGGCATCCCGATATGCCAAAATCGGCATTTGCCGAAATGTGGGCAACGCTCAAACGAGGGGAAATATGGGAAGGGTATGTCAAGAACATGCGCAAGGACGGAGGCTACTACTGGGTATTTGCACATATGTCAACCGTCATCAAAGAGGGAAAACCGGTAGAGTACAAGTCGGTCAGGGAACCAGTTTCCAGAGAGAAAAAGATCGAAATGCAAAATCTGTACGACACACTTCGCAGTGAGGAAGAGGGGACGACAAGGGCAGTGTTATATGTAAAAAATGAAAAGCTGCCTGCGGCGGAGGCTTTGGAAGCGTAAGATCATTCGTTGATCTTCTCTTTGATCTCTTTGGCTATTGCGGCGATCTTCGTGATCTTTTGGGTACCGCTCAGGGTTTCATCCAGAAGTACTTTGACAAAGGCTGAACCGACGATGACACCGTCCACACCTTTGGCTTTCTCTGTGGCTGTATTCTGATTCACTCCGAAACCGACATAGACCGGCGTATCGGTAAAGTCTTTGATATCTGCTACAATGCCCTGAAGGTCTTCGCTTTTTCCCGCACCGGTGATCCCTGCATAGGCGACCAGGTAGATGAATTTTGTGGCATCGGTAACGATCTGTCCGATACGTTCCCTGGAATCGGTGGGTGCAATGAAGTCGATAAGGCTCATTCCCGCTGCTTCAATGGCCGGTTTGTAAGGCTGAGCCTCCTCGAAAGGGAGATCCGGAATGATAAAGCCGTTCACGCCTGCCTTTTTTGCTTCTACGATGAAATGCTCCATCCCCCTGTGATAGAAAGGGTTGAAATATCCCATCCAGAGTGTATCGATATGGGGTGCGATCTTTGCGGAGGCATCGAAAAGATGCTGCAGCCTGAAACCGTTTTGCAGTGCTTTGAGGTTGGCTGCCTCGATAACCGGTCCGTCCGCGACCGGATCGGAGAAAGGCATGCCCAGTTCAAGGGTGTCCACACCTGCTTCAGCCAGGGCCAGGGCGGTATCGACAGTGAAATCCAAAGAAGGGAAACCGGTAGTGATATAGGCGACTAATTTTTTCAAAATATACTCTTTTGCACAAATAAAATATGTCAATCTGACGTTTTGTTGTGATATTATACATTTTTTTGATAAAATGAGTGAAAATTACAGATTGTACAGTAGGAACCTATGAGTATTCATACCCCTAAAAAAGATAGAAAAATCACACTAAGCACTATAGCCCGAATGAAAGGGACAGAACCGATCACGATGGTAACGGCCTATGATGCACTGTTCGCACAGCTGTTTGACGGTGAAGTAGAGATGATCCTGGTCGGAGACAGCCTCAATATGAGCTTCTTCGGAAAGGAAGATACCCTCTCTGCCACAATGGATCAGATGATCTATCATACACAGGCGGTCTGCAACGGGGCAAAAAAAGCCTGTATCGTTTTCGATATGCCTTTTGGTTCCTATACCACGCCGGAAACAGCCTTGGCCAATGCGGTGCGTGTCTATCGTGAGACCTGTGCCCAGGCGGTCAAGATAGAAGGCGGCGAGGAAAAGGCCGAGATCATCAAGGTACTGTCCGACAGCGGGATCGCCGTTGTGGCGCATATCGGCCTGATGCCCCAGCATGTTCGCAGCGAGGGCGGCTATAAAGTACGCGGGAAAGATGTTGCCGATATCGAAAGACTCATAGAAGATGCGCTGGCACTTGAAGCTGCAGGTGCGGCTATCATACTGGTCGAGGGGGTCAAAGGCGAAGCGGCCGATCTGGTCACCAAGGCAGTGAAAGTCCCGACCATCGGTATCGGTGCAGGAAACAGTACGGATGGACAGGTATTGGTCTGGAGTGATATGTTCGGATTCTTCGAAGCGTTCAAGCCCAAATTCGTCAAACAGTACTGCAACGGGGCAAAAGAGATCAGAGAGGGGCTGGAGCAGTATGTTCAAGAGGTCAAGAGCAGGAGATTCCCCGATGACACGCACAGCTATTAGTGTAGGGTGCTGTACCCTTACAGCACCTTTTAGATCGATCCCTGTATTGCGGTGCTGTAAGGGTACAGCACCCTACGAACTCCTCACTCGACCTCAAGGAGGTCGCTGATGGAAAGAATGGTCGAAATCGAACGGTTTGACTCGGAAGCATCTTATGAGGTGACACTGCGTCCGAGTTCGTGGGATGAGTATATCGGGCAGGAGAAGATCAAAAAGAATCTCAGAGTATTCATCGAAGCAAGCAGGCGAAGAGAAGAGGCATTGGACCACATTCTTTTT
>Ga0256841_1003704_pt1 | contig 11299 bp, 10 predicted proteins | sample 356308metaG_FD_185971 | JGI IMG/M metagenome (GOLD analysis project Ga0256841, IMG submission 185971) | Hydrothermal vent microbial communities from Mid Atlantic Ridge, Atlantic Ocean - 356-308 | ecosystem: Environmental > Aquatic > Marine > Hydrothermal vents | place: Atlantic Ocean: Mid...
GGGGCTCTACTGGACGGCGGTCCGGGGCCCGGTGGCCCGGGTGGTGCCGACCTGGGTCCGCATACCCGGGGTCCTGCATTTTTATAAAAGTTAGTTCCATCCCCCTAAAGGGGTCTGCGCCCGATGCGCCCTTGCGTAAAGGGTTCTTCTTAGGATATATGTCCCTATAGGCGGTTTGCCTTAAGGAGGCGATATGAAGAAAATCGGCTACCTAGGGCTGGCGGGGCTCCTCCTCGCGGGGCTGGCCTTCGGCCACAACGTGGCGATCGTCGGCGACAGCCTGCAGGACCGCGAGGTCGCCCGCCTGCTCAAGTGGGTGCTGGCCTTCTCGGTGGTGATCTTCGGCGGGGTGGCGGGGACCCTGGTCTACGCGGTCTACCGCTTCCGGGCCCGTCCCGGCGACCGCGAGCTGCCGCCGCAGTTCCGCGAGAACCCCCGCCTCGAGGTCAGCCTCACCGTCATCCCCCTGGTCATCGTGCTGATCCTCTTCGTCCTCACCGCCCAGGCGCTGGTCAAGATCAACCGGCCGATCGCCGGGGCGCTGGGGGTCGAGGTCACCGCCCGTCAGTTCTGGTGGGACTTCAAGATCCCCGCGGAGGGGATCCGCCTCTCCAGCGAGCTGGTGGTCCCGGTGGGCCGCCCGGTCGAGGCCAAGCTCACCTCGGCCGACGTGATCCACTCGTTCTGGGCCCCCAGTCTGGGCGGCAAGACCGACGCGATCCCCGGCCAGGTCACCTACAACCGCTTCATGGCCACCCACCCCGGCAACTACTACGGCTACTGCGCCGAGCTCTGCGGCCCCTCCCACGCCCAGATGCGCTTCCGGGTACTGGCCCTCGACCCAGAGGACTACCGCCGTTTCGTCGAGGCCCTGAAGGCCTACCGCGCCCCCGAGCCCAAGACCCCGAAGCAGGCACGGGGGCAGCGGCTGTTTTTGAGCCGCTGCGCCGCCTGCCACACGGTGAAGGGCACGCCGGCCGCGGGGGTGATCGGCCCCGACCTCTCGATCCTCGGCAACCGGGTCGCGCTGGCGAGCGGGGTGCTTAAGAACACCCCCGAGAACCTGATCCGCTGGATCCGGGATCCGGAGGCGATCAAGCCCGGCGCCAAGATGCCGGCCTTTAAGGGCCAGCTCACCGATGCCGACCTCGAGGCCCTGGCCGCCTACCTCGAGTCCCTCAAGCTTCCCGGCTTCGACTTCGCCTCCCTGCCCAGGTACTAGGAGGACGCATGGCTACCCTCACCCGAACCCCTGCCCGCTCGTTTTCGGCCACCCTTTGGGACTGGCTGACCACCGTCGACCACAAGAAGATCGGGATCCTCTACACCGCCACCGCCTTCATCACCTTCGGCCTTTCCGGGATCGTCGCCTGGCTCTTTAGGCTCCAGCTCGCCCACCCCACCGGCCGCCTCTTCACCGGCGACACCTTCAACCAGATGATCACCGTCCACGGGGCGGCGATGCTCTTTTTCTTCATCATCCAGGCCGGGCTCACCGGCTTCGGCAACTTCGTGGTGCCCCTGATGCTGGGGGCCCGCGACGTCGCCCTGCCCCGGATCAACGCCTTCTCCTACTGGGCCTTCCTCTTCTCGATCCTGCTGGTGATCGCTGGGCTGTTTTTTGGCCAGCTCCCCGAGGCCGGCTGGACCTTCTACTACCCGGTCTCGCTCAGCCTGGGCTCGGCCTTCTACTTCTCGGCGATCCTCCTCCTCGGCATCTCCTCGCTGCTCGGCAACGCCAACTTCGTGGCCACGATCTACAACCTCCGGCGCCGGGGGATGGGCCTGTGGCGGATGCCGATCTACGTCTGGTCGGTCTTCGCCGCCAGCATCCTGAACCTGCTCTCGCTGGCCGGGCTCACCGCCGCCACCCTGGTCACCTTGCTCGACGTGAAACTGGGGATCAGCCTCTTTAACCCCGCGATGGGCGGCGACCCGGTGCTCTTCCAGCAGTTCTTCTGGTTCTACTCCCACCCCACCGTTTACGTGATGCTGCTCCCCTACCTCGGCATCCTCGTCGAGGTCGCCTCGACCTTCGCCAAGAAACCGGTCTTCGGCTACCGGGCGATGGTCTACGCCCAGATGGGGATCGTGCTGCTCGGCCTCCTGGTTTGGGCCCACCACATGTTCACGGTCGGCGAGTCGACGATCTTCCAGCTCGCCTTCGCCTTCTTCACCGCGCTCATCGCGGTGCCCACCGGGGTCAAGCTCTTTAACATCCTGGGCACCCTCTGGGGCGGCAAGCTTGAGATGAAGACCCCGCTCCTTTGGGTGCTCGGCTTCATCTTCAACTTCCTGATCGGGGGCATCACCGGGGTGATGCTCTCGATGGTTCCCCTCGACTACCAGTTCCACGACTCCTACTTCGTGGTCGCCCACTTCCACAACGTGCTGATGGCGGGCTCGGGCTTCGGCGCCTTCGCCGGGCTCTACTACTGGTTCCCCAAGTTCTTCGGGCGGATGTACCACGAACGGCTGGGCCGGCTGCACTTTTGGTTCTTCCTTTTCGGCTACCTCTTTACCTTCCTGCCGCAGTACGCCCTGGGCTTTCTCGGCATGCCCCGGCGCTACTTCACCTACCCCACCGAGGTCGCCGGGCTTTTGCCCTTGAACCAGCTCTCCACCTTCGGGGCCACCCTCTTCATGATCGGCGGGCTGATCTGGGCTTGGAACATGATCGCCTCGCTCCGCTCGGGGCCCAAGGCGCCGGCGAACCCCTGGGGCGGCTGGACGCTGGAGTGGCTCACCGCCTCGCCGCCCAAACCCCACAACTTCGACGTCCGCCTGCCGGAACACTTCGAGAGCGAGCGGCCCCTCTTCGACTGGGAGCAAAAGGGCCTGGAGCTAGAGGAGGAGGACCCCGCCCGCATCCACCTGCCCCGGTCCTCCTACTGGCCGGTCCTCACCGCCACCGCCCTCTTCGTCTTCTTCCTCGGCTTGGCCGGGTGGAGCTGGCCGAACCCGGTGATGCTGGTCGGGGCGCTCCTCACCGTGGTCGGCCTGGTGGGCTGGGCGCTGGAGCACGAGTACGAACACCCCGAGCACGCCCTCCACGAAACCCTCACCGGCAAGTCCCACGCCTTCATGGGGATGATCTGGTTTTTGACCTCGGAGATCGGGCTCTTCGCGATCCTGCTCGCCGGCTACCTCTACCTCCGGCTCTCCGGGCACGCGGTGCCGCCCCCGGAGCGCCCCGAGCTCTGGCTGGCGCTGGTCAACACCTTCTTCCTGGTCTCCTCCTCGTTCGTGCTCCACTTCGCCGCCGGCGACCTCAAGCGGGGGAACCGCTCGAGCTTCATGCTGGGACTCTTGGTCGCGATCGTGTTCGGCCTCGTCTTCCTCGGGGTGCAGAGCTACGAGTTCGTGAAGGCGGCCCACCACATGAACTGGCGGGAGCAGCTTTGGGCCTCGGCCTTCTTCCTGGTGGTGGGGCTCCACGGCCTCCACGTGCTGATCGGGGCCACCGGGCTCACCCTCGCCTACCTCCAGGGGGTCTTCCGCCGGATCCTGCCCCAGCAGCCGGGGACGCTGGAGGCGGCCAGCCTCTACTGGCACCTGGTCGACGGGGTCTGGCTGGTGATCGTGACCCTGTTCTATATCTGGTAGCCCCTCGGCGAGCCGCCGGCCGGGCCTTGCCCGGCCGGTCCTTTGCGTTCATCATGGGGCCATGAGGGAACGCCTCCGGGAGGTCTTTGGTGAGAGGGTGAGCTTTTCCCCCTCGGTGCGCGAGGCCCACGGCCGGGACGAGGGCTACCCCGAGGTGCGGCCGGTCGACGCGGTGGTCTTCGCCGAGTCGGTGGAGGACGTCGTGCGGCTTTTAGGGCTCGCGAGCGAGCTGGGGTTTTCGGTGATCCCCTTCGGGGCCGGCACCAGCATCGAGGGCCACCTGATCCCGGTGAGGTCGCCCACCGTGAGCCTCGACCTTTCCCGCATGAACCGGATCCTCGAGGTCCGCCCCGAGGACTTCCTGGCGGTGGTCGAGCCCGGGGTCACCCGGGAGGCGTTAAACAAGCGCCTCCGGCCCCAGGGCCTCTTCTTCCCGGTGGATCCCGGCGCCGACGCCACCCTCGGGGGCATGGCCGCCACCAACGCCTCCGGCACCACCACCGTGCGCTACGGGGGCATGCGGGCGAACGTGCTCGCCCTGGAGGCGGTGATGGCGAGCGGCGAGCTCGTCCGTTTCGGCCGCCCGGTCCGTAAGACCAGCGCCGGCTACGACCTGAAGGACCTCCTGATCGGCTCCGAGGGGACCCTTGGGGTGATCACCCGGCTCTACCTCAAGCTCCACCCCCTGCCGGCCCACGTCCACACCCTCCGGGTCTTCTTCGAGCGCGTTAAGGACGCCGCCGACGCCGCCACCGCCCTGATGGGGGCGGGGCTGCCGGTAGCCCGGCTGGAGCTCCTCGACGAGAACGCCCTGGTAGCGGTCAACCGCTACGTCCGGAAGGACTACCCCGAGCGGCCGGCGCTCTTCGTCGAGTTCCACTCCTCGACCCCCGAGGCCCTCGCCTCCGAGTCGGCGATGGCCCGGGAGCTCCTTTTGGAGTTCGGCCCCCTCGAGGTCGACGCCGCCACCGGCGAGGCCGAGCGCCGCGAGCAGTGGGAGGCCCGCCACCAGGCCTACTGGGCCCTCGTCCACCTCTTCCCCAACCGCAAGTACGCGATCACCGACACCGCGGTGCCGCTCTCCCGCCTCCCCGAGTTGGTGGGCCACGCCCAGGCGTTGATGCGGGAGCTGGGGTTGGAGGGTTCGATCCTCGGCCACGTCGGCGACGGCAACTTCCACACCATCGTGGCGGTGCGCGAGGAGGACTACCCGAGGGCCGAGGCCTACGTCGAGCGGCTGGTCGAGCGGGCGCTGGAGCTTGAGGGCACGATCTCCGGCGAGCACGGGGTGGGTCTCCGCAAGCGGAAGTACCTCGCCGCCGAGCACGGGCCGGCGGTGGCCTGGATGCGCCGCCTGAAGGAGACCTTCGACCCCAAGGGGATCCTGAACCCGGGCAAGATCCTGCCCCAGGCGGGGGTTTCTCATGCCCCCCCGCGGTAGGCTGGGGGCCGTGCGCTACGCCTACCGAACCCTTCGGATTCCCGGCCCCCTCGCCTGGGCCCTCGGGGCCCTGGCGGCGGTGCTCGGCCTGGTGCTGGCGGTCTGGCTGCTGGCGACCGCCTTCGTCCTCGCCCTGGTCGCCCCCCTCGCGCTCTACCTCTACCTCGGCTACCTCCGGCTCCGGCACCGCCGCTGGCGCCGGCTGCCGCCGCGCTAGGCGCAGCAGGAGAGCCTCTTCACGTCGGTGTCGAGGGCCTGGGCGACCAGGCGCACCCCCTCGGCGAGGGTCAGGTAGGGGTGGTAGGTCTCGGTCAGGACCCGGTAGGAAAGCCCGTGCTTGACCGCCAGCACCCCCTCCTGGAGGACGTCGCCCGCCTCGGGCGCCAGCACGTGGAGGCCCAGCACGGCCCCCGAGGCCCCCACCACGATCTTGAAAAACCCCCGGGTATCGAAGGCCGCCAGCGCCCGGGGGAGCTCGGCGAGGTCGAGCCGGGCGACCCGGACGCCCTCCTCCCGGCCTCGGGCCTCGGCCTCGGTGAGGCCCACCGCGGCCAGCGCCGGGTCGGTGAAGGTCACCCGGGGCACGGCGGAAAGGTCGAGGCGTTCGCTCGCCCCCAGGGCGTTTCTGGCCGCCACCCGACCCGATTGGGCGGCGACGTAGACGAACTGGGGCAGCCCGGCGACGTCGCCGGCGGCAAAGACCCTCGGGTTGGAGGTGGCCAGCCGGTCGTCCAGGCGTAGGAATCCCCGCTGGTCGACCTCGATGGCGGCGGCTTGCAGGTCCAGGTCTTGAAGCCTCGGCCGGCGACCGGCGGCGACCAGCAGCCGCTCGGCCTCGAAGACCCCGGCGTCGGTGTGGACCCGGTAGCCGGTTTCGCCCTCCACCCGCTCGACCCGGACGCCGGTCCGGATCGCGATCCCCTCCCGCTCGAGGTAGCCGACCAGGGCCCCCGCGAGCTCCTCGTCCTCGGAGGGAAGGACGCGGGGGGTGGCCTCGAGCACGGTGACCCGGCTCCCCAGCCGGTGGTAGGCCTGGGCCAGCTCCAGCCCCACCGCCCCGCCTCCGATCACCAGGAGGCTTTCGGGAAGCGCGTGGGAGGTGGTGGCCTCGAGGTAGGTCCAGGGCCGGCTCTCCTTTAGCCCCGGGATCGGGGGCAGGTGGGGCCCGGCCCCGGTCGCGAGGAGGTAGGCCCGGGCCAAGAGCGGCCCGCCGTCCACCGCCAGCGTCGCCGGATCCAGAAACCGCGCCCGCCCCTGGATCAGCTCGACGCCGGCGGCGGCGAGCACGTCGGCGTACTTGGCCTTTCGCAGGGTTTGGACCCGGCGGTCGCGGGCGCCGGCGACCTCGGCGAAGTCGACCTCCACGCCCCCGGCCCGCACCCCGGGTACCCGGGGCTGGGCCGCCCGGTGGGCCGCCTCCCCCGCCCGGAGCAGGGTCTTGGAGGGGACGCAGCCGACGTTGACGCAGGTGCCGCCGACGGCGCCGGCCTCGACCACCGCCACCCGGGCGCCCCGGGTCCGGGCCTCGAGCGCCGCCGCCACCCCCGCCGACCCGCTGCCGACGACGACCAGCTGGTAGGGACCCCGGCCCGGCATCAGGCCCCCTCGCGGGCGGCCCGGTGGCCGGCCTCCCGGACCGTCCGCGCCTTCGCCACCGCGCGGGCGCCGTGCCCCCAGGTCATGCCCTCGATCCTTCGCCCCATGCTGCCCTCCCTCCCCGGGAGCCTAAACCCTGGAGCTTGCTCCAAGGTCAAGCCCCCGCTCGGGGCGGCCGGGGGGGAAGCAGACCCCCCCGGCGGCCCCGGCCGCCTGGCGGAGGGCGAGGGGCGCGTCCTCGGGGCAGGCGAGGCCCGCCCGGGCCCGCTCGACCAGGGCGAGCGCGTGGCGGCTCCCCGCCAGCAGGAAGTAGCGGGCCCCGGCGATCTTCCAGTGGCGAGCGGCGTCCTCAAGCGCCCCGGCGAGCTCCAGCCTCCGGGCCCGGAGCACCGCCTCGGCCCCCGGCCGCACGTCGAGGTCGACGGCGAGCCAGTCGGGGGGCTCGAGGAAGACCTCCTCGGGGGGTTCGAGGACCCCCGCGAGCTCGGGCTGGCGGGCCAGCAGCTCGGCCGAAAGCCCCTGGAAGAGGAGCTCCCGGCGGGCCTGGCGTTCGAGCTGGGCGGCCGGGTGGCGGCCGAGGGGGGCGGGGAGCTCGTCGAGGGCGGCCTCGGCCACCAGGGAGAGGAGGAAGGGGGCGGCCCGGGCGGTGACCTCGAGGGCCTCCGGGTGGGTCTCGGGAGCGTTGGGCCGGATCCCCAGGCTGAAGGCGTAGCCGGCCACGTGGTAGTTAAAGCAGCTCCACCCGAGCTCGGCGCTGCAGCTCTCGAACAGGCGGGTCCGGGCCCGCTCGAAGGTCATCAGGAGCCGGGGGTCGAGCTCGGCGAAGCGCTGGAGCTTGTTGCGCACCGGGCCGGGGAAGAACACCCCCGCCCCCCGGTCGTAGACCACCGCCACCCGCCCGCTGGCCAGGAACCCCCGGCCGAAGGCCTGGACCAAAAGGCCGTAGACCTCGCCTAAGGGCAGGGTGCTGAAAAAGACCAGGCGGCGCCCGGGCTCCCCCATCGCCGCCTGGATGCGCCGGATGGCGGGCTCCGGGATGCGGTCGTCGGTGGCCGGGCCGAGGAGCCCGCCCTCGACCTCCAGCGCCCAGATCGCCGGGGTCACGGCGGGGGCTCCAGGTAGACGCAGGCGTCGCGGCCGTCGCAGGCCGGGTCGGGGTGGGCCCGGGCCCAGGCCAGGCGGTCCTCGAGCTCGGCCCTCAGGGCCTCTAGGGCCGCGATCCGGGCCTCGATCTCGGCCAGCTTCGCCTCCAGGGCCCGGCGGACGTGGGCGCAGGGCCGGGTGCCCTCGTCCATGACCTCGAGGATCCCGCGGATCGCCGTCAGCGAGAGCCCGAGCTCCTGGGCCCGCTTGACGAAGGCCACCCGGCGCGCCGCCTCGGGCGGGTAGAGGCGGTAGCCGGCCGGGCTGCGTCCGGCCGGGGCCAAGAGGCCGATCCGCTCGTAGTAGCGGAGGGTGTCCCGGGAGACCCCGGCGACCTCCGCCAGCTCGCCGATCCTGAGCACGCCCTCACTCTAGCCCCCGGGCCCGCTCGCCAGGGTAGGCCGGGCGACCTTCGGCGTATACTCTAGGCCGGTGGAGGCGAGCGCTCCGCCCCATTGGAGAGGCAAGATGGAAAAGTACAACCCCCACGCCCTCGAGCCCAAGTGGCAGCGTTACTGGAACGAGATCGGGCTGATGAAGGCCCGCGAGGAGGGGAGGAAGTACTACGTCCTGGAGATGTTCCCCTACCCCTCCGGCGACCTCCACATGGGCCACCTCAAGAACTACACCATGGGGGACGCCCTGGCCCGCTTCCTCAAGATGCAGGGCTATGAGGTGCTCCACCCCATGGGTTGGGACGCCTTCGGCCTGCCGGCCGAGAACGCCGCCCTCAAGTTCGGCCTCCACCCCCGCGAGTGGACCTACCGGAACATCGAGCGGGCCAAGGAATCCCTGCACTTAATGGGGATCCTCTACGACTGGGACCGCGAGGTCACCACCTGCGAGCCCGACTACTACAAGTGGAACCAGTGGTTCTTCATCAAGATGTACGAGCGCGGCCTCGCCTACCGTGCCGAGGCCGAGGTGAACTGGTGCCCCAAGTGCCAGACCGTGCTCGCCAACGAGCAGGTGATCGACGGCCGCTGCTGGCGGCACGAGGACACCCTGGTCGAGAAAAAGAACCTCAAGCAGTGGTTCTTTAAAATCACCGCCTACGCCGACCGGCTCCTCCGTGACCTCGACAAGCTCGAGCGCTGGCCGGAGAAGGTCAAGGCGATGCAGCGGGCCTGGATCGGGAAGAGCGAGGGCGCCGAGATCGCGTTCCCGATCGAGGGCCATCCCGGGGAGGTCCTCAAGGTCTTCACCACCCGCCCCGACACCCTCTTCGGCGCCACCTTCATGGTGATCGCCCCCGAACACCCGCTCGCCCTCCACCTCGCGACCCCGGACCGGCTCGAGGAGGTCCGGGCCTACCTCGAGGCCGCCAAGCAAAAGACCGAGGTCGAGCGCCAGGCCGAGGGCCGGGAGAAGACCGGCGTGTTCACCGGGGCCTACGCCCAAAACCCCGCCACCGGGGAGCAGATCCCGATCTACGTCGCCGACTACGTGCTCATGGGTTACGGCACCGGCGCGATCATGGCGGTGCCGGCCCACGACCAGCGGGACTTCGAGTTCGCCCGGAAGTACAACCTGGAGATCCGACCGGTCATCCAGCCGAAAGACGGCGAGCTCAAAGAGCCCCTGGAGGCGGCCTTCGAAGAGCCCGGGGTGATGGTGAACTCGGGACCCTTCGACGGGACGCCCAGCGAGGAGGGCAAGGCCCGGGTCACCGCCTGGCTCGAGGAGAAGGGCATCGGGAAAAAAGCGGTGAACTACCGGCTTCGCGACTGGTTGATCAGCCGCCAGCGCTACTGGGGGACCCCGATCCCCATGGTTCACTGCGAGCACTGCGGCGTGGTGCCGGTGCCCTTTGAGGAGCTCCCGGTCAAGCTCCCCGAGATCGAGGACGTCGAGGAGATCCGCCCCAAGGGGAAGAGCCCCCTGGAGGCCCACCCCGAGTTCATCGAGACCACCTGCCCGAAGTGCGGCGGCCCCGCCCGGCGGGACCCCGACACCATGGACACCTTCGTCGACTCCTCCTGGTACTACCTTCGCTACACCGACCCCAAGAACGACGCGCTGCCCTTTGCCCGGGAGAAGGCGGACTTCTGGATGCCGGTGGACCAGTACATCGGGGGGATCGAGCACGCCGTCCTCCACCTGCTCTACTCGCGCTTTTTCACCAAGGTGCTCCACGACATGGGGCTGGTGGCGGTCGACGAGCCCTTCGAGGGGCTCTTCACCCAGGGGATGGTGCTGGGCTGGACCGACTTCGGCCCGGTCGAGGTCGAGGGCGACGCGGTCCGGCTGCCCGAGGAGACCCGGATCCGCCTGGAGCTCGAGCAGAACGAGCTCACCCTGGACGAACTCAAGAAGATGGGGGCCGAGCTCAGGGAGGGCGAGGACGGCCGGACGCACCTTTGGAAGCCGGCGGTGATGTCGAAGTCGCTCGGCAACGGGGTGATGGTGGGGCCCTTCGTCCGCGAGCAGGGGGCCGACATCGCCCGCATCACCATCCTCTTCGCCGCGCCCCCCGAGGCCGACATGGTCTGGACCGAGGAGGGGGTGGCCGGCGCCTGGCGGTTTTTGAACCGGGTCTGGCGCCGCTTCGAGGAGGACCGGGAGGCGCTCGAAAAGACCCCCGAGGCCTTCGACCCCGCCGCCCTCTCCGGCCAGGAGAAGGCGCTTTGGCGGGCGCTCCACCGGGCGATCAAGAAGGTCACCGAGGACACCCGGGGCTTTCGCTTTAACACCGCGATCGCCGCGCTGATGGAGCTTTTGAACGCGCTCTACGACTACCGCAAGAAGGCCCCGGTCGCCCCGGTCTATAAGCGGGCGATGAAGGATTACCTCCGCCTGCTCGCCCCCTTCGCCCCCCACCTCGCCGAGGAGCTTTGGCACCGCTTCGAGGAGGACTCGGTCTTCCTCGCCGGCTGGCCCGCGTACGACGAGAAGGCGCTTCTCGCCGAGGAACTCGAGATCGTGGTCCAGGTGAACGGCAAGGTCCGCGGCCGGATCACCGTCCCCGCAGGCGCCCCCGAGGAGGAGGTCAAGCGCCTGGCCAAGGAACACCCGAACGTCCGCCGCTTTCTTGACGGCAAGGCGGTGGTCAAGGAGATCTACGTGCCGAAAAAACTTTTGAACCTGGTGGTGCGCTAGCGCGGCTCCTTCTTGGGCGGGGCGGCGCCTTGGGCCGCCCCGCCCTTCGGCGTTAGCCTCGCTTAAACCCCAGCAGCATCCCCGCCGCGAAGCCCGAGGCGAAGGGGAGGTTGTAGGTGAGGACCTCGAGCAGGCGCCGCCAGAGGGCTTTGAGCGCCGGACCCCGGAAGAAGGGCTCGACGTCGTGCTGGATGCGGGTCCAGTGGACCTCGAGGTACCCGGCGTAGGCCAGCAGCTGGACGCTGATGAAGAGGAACCCCACCACCAGGGCGAAGAGCTTGCCGATCTTCTTCAGGGTGTAGCCGCTCACCACCCCGGCGACGCCGCCGAAGCCGAGCTGGGCGAGGATGGGGGCGTAGGCCTCCATGCACCCCCATGATAGTCGGTTAGGCTAGGAGCGGATGTTCGCCGGGA
>Ga0256841_1003705_pt1 | contig 11295 bp, 8 predicted proteins | sample 356308metaG_FD_185971 | JGI IMG/M metagenome (GOLD analysis project Ga0256841, IMG submission 185971) | Hydrothermal vent microbial communities from Mid Atlantic Ridge, Atlantic Ocean - 356-308 | ecosystem: Environmental > Aquatic > Marine > Hydrothermal vents | place: Atlantic Ocean: Mid...
GCTCGATAACCTTTTTAAGGCTTGCCTCAGTTAAAGTTCCAAATACAATCGCACCGCCGATTATTTCAGCCGCTACATCCTTGAACTGGGCAACCTTACCTATCCTCCCTAATCGGCACAATTCCAACAATCGCTCCACCGATTGAAAATCGGAAGGATGTTTTTGCTTACCGAAGGCTTTTATCACCTCTCGGATGATACTTCGCCTTACCGAAATATGATACCGAAGAAAACCGCTTAAATCAAGTATTATTTTCGACTTATCCTTATCAATTAAAAGCTTGGATACAGCATCGATTGCCTCTTCGCTTAAATGCTCATCTATCTCCCGAGAAATAAGCGATAAGCGGGACAGGGAATCATCGATGGAGGGATTGAAATGCTTTTTCAGATATGGTAATAGGTTGTGCCTTATTTTATTACGGGTGAATTTTATATCTTTATTACTGGTGTCTTCGACAAATCCGATTCCTGCTCTGTTAAGATACTCTCTAATCTCAACTGCGGGAATATCTAAAAGCGGGCGGATGATATTATCGTTGATCGGTTTTATCCCCTTTAGACCCGAAACCCCACAGCCGCGCAAGAAATTCAATAAAACCGTTTCCACATTGTCGTCCCTGTTGTGCCCTACGGCTATTTTATTGTAGTTATGTTTTGATGCTGTTTCTTGAAGGAAGTTATACCGGTATTCACGGGCGGCTTGTTCCAATGAGAACCCATTCTCTTGCGCATATTTCGGTATATCGGCTGATTCTATATAAAAGGGAAGATTCAATTGCTTCGCCATATTTTCAACAAATAAACTATCGGATTGCGCCTCTTCCCTGATACCGTGATCAAGATGGGCAACCCCCAATCGGCAGCCGACGGATTTTCGCAATTCACACAAAGATATAAGCATCGCCACCGAATCCGCTCCTCCCGAACAAGCTATTAAAATTCTATCCTCGGAATCTATAAGATGATGAGCATCAACATATTCAGCTATCCGCTCCGACAATTCGCCGAAATTTCCCATCGCCATACCATAAAAAAACTATCCCGACCGTAAACAATTAAGCCGCCGTTCGGTCTCAGATATTGTGTATATTACCCGCCAAAATTTATATCTTTCTCCAAAACGAAAAGTTCCTCTTTGAAATATTTCTCAAAAGCGGCGAACACATCAGGATCGAAAGCCTTCCCGTCATCGCTTCTCATTACTTCCAAAGCCTTTTCGGAGGGCATAGCTTTGCGGTAATCCCTGTCGGAGGTCAAAGCATCGAATACATCCGCCACAGCTAATATCCTCGCCCCAAAAGGTATATCCCCACCCCTCAAACCGACGGGATAACCGGAGCCATCATATTTCTCATGATGCGCCCCCGCTATTACCGGGACATCTTTATACTGCTTGGAAAAATGCATTTTGGATAAAATCTCGGTGGTCTTCGCCGCATGGGATTTCATCTGTGAGAATTCTTCTTGAGTTAGCTTGTCGGGTTTGGTGAGGATATCATCTTTGATAGCTATTTTCCCGTAATCGTGAAGATATGCCGCGACCTTTATTTTTTCTATCTCATAATCATCCAACCCCAGATATCTGGCTATGCCGCAGGAATATTCAGCCACTCGGGCGGTATGCCCCGCCGTATAATGATGCTTGGCATCTATGGTGGCTGCCAAAACCTCGATAACCGAATGAAAGGTCATCTTCAATTCGCTATAAAGCAAAGCGTTCTCCAAAGCGTTTCCGGCGAAACCGGACAGGGATTTCAAAACCTCCTCATCCTCAGAGTCAAAAGCCCCTCCCTTTCGATTGAGAACTTGAATTACGCCGATTATCTCGCCCGACGAGTTTTTCATAGGGCAGGAGAGAAGGTTTTTGGTCTCGTATCCGGTGTGTCGGTCTATCTTACGATTGAAGCGTTTGTCGGAATAAGCATCGGGGACATTGATAATCTCGCCCGAAAGAGCCACCGCTCCGGCAATACCGCTGTCAATGGGAATTTCTATTCTCCCTTCTCCCATAGCGGCTTTGGTCCATAGAAGGCCTTTCTCGTAATCGACAACATAAATAGAACATCGTTCGGCGTTTAACAGCTGGGATGTCCTGGAGGCGATGATAGTCAACAACTTATCAACTTCCATCACGGAATTGAATGCTCTCCCGACATCGAGAATCAGGTTCAATTTTCGATTGTAAATATTATCGATTGTTTGTCGCATCTGCGTTTTTCCCTTCCTGCCGGGGCTTTTCCTGCAAAATCACGCGGACGGTGTCAATCCTTTGACCGAGCAGTTTTTCCACAACGAATTTCAACTTCCCGATTGTTATCGCCTGCCCTTCATTGGGGAGGCTCCCCACTTGGTCATAGATAAATCCAGCCACCGTCTCGAATTCATCATCAGGCAGTCCCGCTTTTATTTCCTCATTTAAGTCCTCCAAACTGACATCCCCATCCACAAGGTATTGTCCCTGTTTAACTTCACGGATAGGAGGAAATTCCATATCATATTCATCCTCTATTTCACCGACTATCTCCTCAAGTATATCCTCCATCGTTACGATCCCTGCCGTGCCGCCATATTCATCGATAACCAATGCGAATTGATTCTTGGATAATTTCATATCGCGCAGAAGCTCATCAAGTTTCTTGGATTCCGGAACTATCAGCGGTTTGCGGGCTAATTGTCTTAATGTCATCTTCCCGGAAGATATTAATTCTTCCTTCAGGAAAAGGTCCTTGACAAAAATTATTCCGATTACATTGTCGATTCCATCCTTTACCAATGGGAAACGGGAATGACCTGTTTTCTCAACGAAGATCCGTATTTTCTCGAAAGTATCGTCTTCCTCGATGTAATTTATCTTCACTCTGGGAATCATAATCTCCCGCACCATCGTATCACCCAACTCAAAAATGGAATGAATCATTTCCTGTTCATCTTCTTCGAGATCTATATCCCCCTCGGACGAAGCCTTTTTCAGGGTTTCCATCATCTTCTCTTCGATATCCTGACCATTCTGTTCCGCCTTATTTTCCTTATAGAATGGAAATAGTTTTTTGATAAATGAGAACATTACCTCCTACACCTGTTTTAAATAATTCTCCTGAAGGGCTATCATTTTACTCCTATTATCTTTATCGGTATGGTCATAGCCCAATAAATGCAATAAACCATGAATTAATAATCTTTTTACTTCCTGTTTTATGAACACAGAATATTCTTTCGCCTGTCGGCGAGCTTGGGGAAGGGATATATATATCTCCCCGAGCAGGTCGTTATCATCGAAATTAAAGGAGATAACATCCGTAGTGCTGTTTTTCCCGAAATACATTCGGTTTAATTCCGTTATCCGCTTATCGCCAAGAAAAATAATGTTTACCGCTTCGCCATAACGCTTTTCTTTTCGGAGAACTTTTTCAATCGTGTCGATAACCTCTTTTCTCCTGATTTTATAGCTTCTATCCTCAAAAAAAACATTTATGGTTTCTTTCTCCGCACATTTATTCATCTTGGGAAACTTCCATTCTCCGGATATTTTATCCGTTTATGGAAAATAGCGGTTAAAATATAAACGAAGCTATCTTCGATTTTATGCAGATCGCTTATTGTCAAGTTGGATTCCTCCAATTGTCCGGAAATAAATTTATCGAGGATAATTTTATTGACCAATTTTCGCATCCTCGCCGGGGTGGGGTTATCCAAAGTCCTCGAGGCCGCTTCGACCGAATCGGCTAAAGCGACAATTGCGGATTCCTTAAATTTAGGTTTGGGACCCGGATACCTACAAGCAGCAGCTTCCTCCTCGCTGGCGCCTGTCTTCAGCGCTTTCTGATAGAAAAAGCTCATCACGGAATCGCCGTGATGCTGTTCGATAAAATCTATAATAATTTGTGGTAATCCCGCTTTCTTCGCCATCTCCCTCCCCTCTTTCACATGGGATTCCAAAATCAGGGCACTCATCGAGGGGGTTAGTTTTTCATGCTTATTTTCCGCTTCTATTTGATTTTCCACGAAATATTCGGGCTTCAATGTTTTCCCTATATCGTGATAATAAGCTCCGACTCGAGCCAAAAGGGAATTGGCTCCTATCGATTTAGCCGCTTCCTCAGCCAAAGTCCCCATTAAAATGGAATGGTGATAAGTACCCGGAGCTACCAGCGAAAGCCTTTTGAGCAAAGGATGATTGAGGTCCGATAATTCCAATAAGGTTATATCCGTGGTTATTTTGAAAACGGATTCGAATAGCGGGAGCAAGGCTATAACCAAAAGCGGGGATATAAATCCGTTGAACATCCCATACCCGCAGGATCTCAAAACATCGACCACCGGTTTCAACTGAAGCGATTCCACACTATAAACCGAGACGAGATAAGCTAATGTGGTATATAAAATAGGCCTGTAAAAATCGTGACGATGCCTGACTTTCCTGACGCTGTAAGCGGAAACGGTGCCGACGATTAAAGAAACAAAGGCGATGGAAAAATCGAAATTCCGCACTACGCCTATCAAAAGTGAAATCACCACCGCCATCAAAAGCCCCGTTTCCACATCGAATAAAATAGTTAAAAGCATTACTACCAACGGGATAGGGATTAGATATGGTGATAGGTGCCATTGGAAATCCAAAAGATAGGTAAATAAAACAGCAATAATCGGGAGCAAAGCAACCAACAGCATTTTCCTAATCGAAGTATAAATATCCCTTTTGAAATACCGAATAAAAGCCGAAGCAAAAGCGATTAAGAAACCGATAAAAAGAAAACGGGCAATTATCGGGAACCAACGGGTGGCAAACAGATTTTGTCCCTTATTGACCCCTTTGAGAGTCGCCAATGATTTCAATTCCTCAAGGTGAGCTTCAGTAACCCGTTCGTGCTTCCGAATTATGGGCTCGTCTTCCAAAACCATCCCCTTATATGGGCTAATGGCATCCAATGCTTCTTTTTTGGCTTTCTCGGTCAGTTCTATGCTAAAAGTCAAATTCGGACGGATTAAAAACTGAAAAGCCGCAGACATCGCATCGACTATTTTACGATTGCTGGAATGCTCGGAAATTATCGTTTGTACCAAATTGATGGACGAGGAGATATCGTGAACCTGATTGCGGGGGCGGGTAATCTTTTGTTTCCCTTTGACTATCACCACCAACGGGTTACCGGAAAGCGGAACATTCCCCAAATTGTCAATTATTCCCGATTCCGACAGGGAATCGACAATAGAAATGATTATAGGTTTAAATCTCGAAAAAACCCTTTTATTACTCAATATTTTTACCTGCTGGGGGGCTAAACCGGAATAAAGCGAAATAAAATCCTCCAAATTTCTCGAGGTTTTCCCTTTTTGATTTAACCTATCGAGATCATCGAAAAATTGGCGGAACGATTGCCTTACTGCTTTGGTGACGGACTCATCGTATACAAGATACGGGGAAATATTCTTCAGCACCTTTTCCCGTTCCCGCTTTAACTCCACAGGAGTTTTCTTGATGTAAAAATCGAACGGAGCATAAATATCGCGGGTTGCCAACGAACCGAGTTTTGGCGCCTCCAAAGGCATATACAACGATTCGATCGGAAAGGAAAATGTTATTCCCAACGCTATCAGAAGCAGGAATATAACTCTGAAAGTATTGGAATGCATCCAATGCCTCAAAGTTGCAGAGAGGCTTTCGTTTATCCCCAACCCATTTGAGGGTTTACGAAAATACCGTTCCTCTTTATCCTTATGAAAAATCTTTTTCCTGTGTTGCTTATTTCCCACCCTTGCGCCCTTTTTTTATCTCGTATTTCTCATAAGCCTTGATAATGTCCTGAACAAGGCGGTGGCGGACAACATCTTTTTCGGTCAACATCACAAAGGATATGCCCTTTATTCCCGATAGTATTTTACGGGCTTGTATCAACCCCGATGCCGATTTCCTCGCCAAATCGATTTGGGTAATATCCCCCGTGATGACCGCCTTTGAATTTTCACCAAGTCGGGTCAATAACATTTTCATCTGTGCCCGAGTGGAGTTTTGCGCTTCATCCAATATCACGAAAGCGCTGTTTAAGGTCCTCCCCCTCATAAAGGCAAGAGGAGCTATCTCTATAATCCCGGTCTCCATCAATTTCTTAATTTTGTCGGCGGCCAACATATCGTGCAAAGCATCATAGAGAGGTCTGAGGTACGGGTCCACCTTCGCCCTGATATCCCCCGGCAAAAATCCCAAAGACTCCCCCGCTTCGACCGCAGGCCTAACCAATATTATACGATTGATAATTTTATGTTTGAAATAGGAAACCGCTTTAGCCACCGCCAAATAAGTTTTTCCCGTACCGGCGGGACCTATCGCAAAAACTATGTCATAATTGTCTATCGCTTTCAAATACTGCTTTTGCCCGACGGTTTTAGGCCTTATCTCTTCCTTCGTCGTAACCGAAGTGATAAACCCTTCGTTTCCAATTTTACTGTATGGAGAATCGATTCCATCTTTTACCGAGGCGATTGAATAATAAACATACCTTTCGTTCAACTCGCCCCGCTCGTTGATGTAGCGGCATAAATCCTCAATCACATATTTAGCTTTCTCCACCTCATCCCTTTTACCGGCGATTTGAATTAAATCCCCGCGGGAAATTATCTTAACCCCTAATTCCCCCTCGATTAAAGATATAAAAGAGTGATTTAAACCGATAAGAGATCTTAAGTCGGTATTGCCAACCTCCACATTGGCTGTGATTATCTCCTCGTTATTAATACGACCTCCGAATTACCGTTTTAGGATTTTAAGACCCAATTCCTCAAGCTGGGACGGATCTACCTCTGAAGGAGCCTCATCCATAAGGGATTGAGCAGCTGTAGTCTTCGGAAATGCTATCACATCCCTAATCGACTCCGAGCCGGTGATAATCGCAACTATTCTATCCAAACCGGGCGCCAATCCGCCGTGCGGCGGCGCCCCATATTCCAAAGCCCTCAATAAAAACCCAAACATTTTCTCCACCCTCTGGAGCGAAAAACCCAAAACACGGAATATCTTCTCCTGTATCTCGCGCTTGTGATTCCGTATCCCGCCCGACGCTATCTCCACGCCATTTAAAACCAAGTCATACTGTCTCGCTCGGATTTTCCGCCATGGATGATTATAATCCCCTTTATTTATATCGGTATTAAAACCCTCTTCCAAAAGGGGAATATCATCATCATAAGGAGCCGTTACGATATTGTGCATTGCGTCATATCTGTTTTCGCTCTCGTTGTATTCGAAAAGCGGAAATGTGTGCACCCAAAGGAAACCCCATTCGTTGAGTTTGGGAATATCATACTTGTCAACTATTTCCCGGCGCACAGCGTCCAGTGCCGCTCCGGTGATTCCGAAATCGCCGGCGGCTATAAAACATATATCCCCGACCTTAAGGTCAAATCTTTTTTCAATCCCCTTAAGTTCCTCTTCGCTGAGGAATTTGCTGATAGACGAACGGAAACCCTCAGCGGTCAATCCGATATATGCTAATCCTTTCACGCCTGCGGATTTGGCCACTTCCTCCAAAGAAGAAATCTCTTTCCTCGATAAACCCGCTCCTCCCTCGAATTTTATCCCTCGAATTTTGCCTCCACCCGCTATGGTCCCGGAGAAAACCTTGAATTCGGTATTTTTAAGCAAATCGCTTAAATCGATTATCTCCAAACCGTAGCGTATATCCGGTTTATCGGAGCCGTACCGTTCCACAGCTTCCTGATAAGACATTCTTGGAAAAGGCGTATCCAAACTTACACCCAAAACTTTCTCAAAGACATAGGAGAACATCCCCTCCGCCACACCCCAAACATCCTCTTCGGTGACAAAGGACATTTCCATATCGATTTGGGTATGCTCCGGTTGTCTGTCGCTCCGCAGGTCCTCGTCACGCAGGCATCTCGCCATTTGAAAATACTTATCGAACCCGGAGATCATCAAAATCTGTTTGAACAGCTGGGGCGATTGCGGCAGAGCGTAAAACTTGCCCGGATTGGTTCTGGAGGGGACGATATAATCGCGGGCACCCTCCGGGGTGGATTTAATCAACAGGGGAGTCTCTATTTCCAAAAACCCTTGCGAATCGAGATATTTCCGAACCGCCATAGTAAACTTGTGCCTCAATATTATCTTGTCCCGTAGAATAGGCCTTCTCAGGTCGAGGTAGCGATATTTCAGCCTCAACTCTTCGGAAGCATCGACATCATCCTCTACCAAAAACGGCGGTGTCAGAGACGGATTTAAAACCTCGAAGCTCTCGGCGATAACTTCTATTTCTCCGGTAAGGCGATTTCTATTTTCTTGACCTTCAGGCCTTTTGGAAACAATCCCGCCGACCGAGATAACATATTCATATCGTAATTTGCCCGCTTCCTTCATTTTTTCGGGCGGGAGCCTATCGGGATTGAAAACCACCTGTGTTATTCCGTATCTATCACGCAAATCGATAAATTTCAGCCCGCCGTGGTCCCTCCAAGCATTGACCCAGCCATTGAGGATAACCCGTTTCCCCTCATCCGTCGCAGTAAGTTCACCGCAGGTATTCGTTCTTTTAAGTTTTCTCAAATCAGTCAAACTATCCTCTATTTTAAAATCTATTTATCGGTGTTAGGAATTATGCTCAAGGGTATCTCTGTTTGCTCCCCGGTTTCCATATCCCTCAGCAGGTAAACCCCCTTGGAGAATTCATCATCCCCGATTATTACGACTCTTTTAGCGCCTAATTTATCAGCTTGTTTCATTTGGGATTTGAGTGATTTCCCTCTGAAATCTATATTCACCGAATTTCCCTTATCCCTTAGTCTTTCGGCAAATTCCATAGCGGTTGTTAGGATTTCATCGTTGGTCAACGCAATAAAATAATCCAGCTGCGGTTTTGGAGTTTCATATCCCTCGCTTTGCTCCATCGCCATAATTATCCGTTCTATCCCCGCCGCAAAACCAAAAGCAGGCGTGGGTTTCCCCCCCAATTCCTCCACCAAAATATCATATCTGCCGCCGCCGGAAAGCGAATTCTGGGAACCCAATGCCGTTGAGGTTATCTCATAAACCGTTTTGGTATAATAATCGAGACCACGAACCAACCGTTCGTTTATTGAGAACTCGATATCCAACTTATCCAATATATGCAAAACCTTATCGAAATGTTTTCGGCAATCATCACAAAGGTAGTCGCTCATCACCGGAGCATCTTCCAATTGCGCCTGACAGCTTTGCTTTTTACAATCGAAGACTCTTAAAGGATTGTTATGGTATCGGAGTTGACAATCGCTACAAAGTTTTTCCAATCGAGGTTGTAGGTATTCTTTTAAGGCGCGACGGTATCCCTGACGGCAATTCGGATCGCCGATGGAGTTTATCATCAGGTGCGTATCGGTTATGCCCAACTCTTTCAAAACCCGTAGATTCAGGATAATACCCTCGACATCGGCATATGGGGAATCGGTCCCTAAAATCTCTATCCCGAATTGATTGAACTGCCTTTTGCGTCCCTTTTGGGGTTTTTCCTGACGGAACATCGGCCCGATATAATACAATTTCGCAATAGGGAATTTGACCGAAAGGGAATGCTCAACATAAGCACGCACCACCGATGCCGTTCCCTCAGGCCTAAGGGTTAAACTACGCTCACCCATATCCAAGAAAGTATACATCTCTTTGGAAACGATATCGGTAGACGCCCCTATGCTTCTTGCGAAAAGCTCCGTATATTCAAAAATCGGAGTTATTATCTCCCGATAGTTATATAAGGACATTACCCGACGGATCGTATCGGCGACATATTGCCAAGTTGCGCTTTCCGGCGGAAGGATATCATCCGTTCCCTTAATTCTTTTAATCGGTTCCATCATCGGCAAATAATAAGTATGTTTGGAATATGTCAATAGATATAAGTTTTAATGCGCCCATTATCATCAATGAATAAATGACTTCGTTTTTAAAATAAATCCGCCTCAATCGGTTTCTATAATCTTATACTCGTGGGTTATTTCCGCGGAATGTCTCAGCATCGAGGTCGCCGGACAATATTTCTCGTCGGTCAATTCTATGGAGCGCTCCACATCGGCGGGTTTGATATTCTTCCCATAGAAGTTATAATGCAGTTTTATTTTAGTGAATATTTGAGGGTGTTCTTCCGCCCGCTCGGCTTCTATCTCCATATCGAAATTTTTAATCTCAACCCTTTTCTTCCTTAATATGGAAAGGACATCCATCGCCGCACAACCGGCAAGTCCCATCAATATCAACTCCATAGGACGAGGACCGGCGTGAAATCCACCGAACTTTTCTGGTCCGTCCATCGTAACCCAATGATTGGAATCACCGAACGCAGCTAATGCTATACCATCAATTAATTTTACCTTCGCCTTCATAAATCAGAACCTTTCTATTTTTGTAGTATTCCTTAAAATGTCGAAAACTATTACTATCGGCGTTGACCTCATTTGTCAATATTTATTTTCCCGCCGATTAACGCTATGACGGTTATCGAAAGATTTATTAAACGATTAAACGATAAACAAATCACTTTTGTTTCCACCATAAGTAGTTTCAAAAAACAATCATCCCTTCAAAGCGCCCATAGTCAAACCGGAGATAATGCGCTTTTGGAAAATAAAAAAGAGTATTATCACCGGCAGGGAGGAAATCATCGAAGCGGCGAAAAGTTGCGGGAAGTTTATGGATTGATACCCCTTAAGCAACGCTAAAGCAACCGGAAGAGTCCTCATCGAATCGGATGAGGTTAGGATAAAGGGATATAAAAAGGAATTCCAATTGGTCAAGAAGACCTGAAAAGCCATCACCGCCAATGCCGGTTTCGCCAAGGGCATCACAATTCTGACGACGATATAAAAATCCCCCGCCCCATCGACCCGAGCGGCATCCTCAATTTCACTCGGCAGTGATGATATATACTGTTTCATAAGGAAAACGCCAAAAGGATTGACCAACCAGGGAACAATCAACGCCGCATAGCTGTCATACCACCCGAAAGCGTTAATCAAACGATATAGAGGGATGATAATTATATGCGGGGGAATCATCATCACCGCCAAAACAGATGCGAAAATTATCCTCCTGCCCGGGAAATTATACCTCGCAAATCCATAAGCAACAAAAGTGGATAAAAATAGATTTCCAACCACTACCGCAAACGCAACGATTAAACTATTAAGAATATATCTCAGCATTTGAGAGGATGAAAAAATCATTTTATAATTCGATAAGCTTAAAGCCTTTGGGAAAATCGCCAGAGCGCTTGAGCCTTTAACCGTTTGGAGTGACCCGGACAACATAATATA
>Ga0256841_1003706_pt1 | contig 11294 bp, 8 predicted proteins | sample 356308metaG_FD_185971 | JGI IMG/M metagenome (GOLD analysis project Ga0256841, IMG submission 185971) | Hydrothermal vent microbial communities from Mid Atlantic Ridge, Atlantic Ocean - 356-308 | ecosystem: Environmental > Aquatic > Marine > Hydrothermal vents | place: Atlantic Ocean: Mid...
CTCAGCAGCGGGATCGACAGGGCGATGCTCCTGGTGACTCGGGTCGAAGTATCCGCCGCCGAGGGCAGCACGTTCGATGCCGCCGGCACCAGCAGGACGTCGTCAAAGGTGAGGGCCTCGCGAATCTCCATCTGCGTCTCCTGAGGGGGTTCGTTTGGCGCTTCCCTATTTCACGGCTGGCGGCAAATGAAAAGGGCCCGTCGCAAGATGTCGCAAGATGTCGCAAGATGTCGCAGAATATCGCGGGATATCGCAGGATGTCGCAGGATGTCGGCGCGGGTTCAGACCCGCGAGGCGTTGGTTTTCGCCGCCAGAGACCCCGCCGCCCACATCCTGAGCACCTTGAACGCGATGATCGGAATGGCGATCGAGGCCGCGACCAGCGCGCCGCCGCCAAGCCCCCGGTAGAGCCCGCCGTGCAGCGGCGCCAGCACCAGCATCAGATTGGCAAAGGCCGCCAGCGGAAAGGTGAAGGCCCCCCAGAACGGGCTGAACCCGGCCGCCACGAGATAGCCCAGCCGCAGCAGCAGCACCGCCATGATCAGGATCGACAGCCAGCCAAAGGCCAGCGCCAGGCCATCGTGGCCAAGCGCGGCGGCGACGATGCCCAGCAGGGCCGCCGGCGAGAGATGAATCGAAAGCGTCGGGCGCAACGGCGCCGGCACCGGGTTTTTCGCCAGCAGCACAAGGCTGCCGCCCCAGATGGTCGCCGCGGCGCCAAGCGACAGGATCAGGTTGATCTCGGTTGCCGCGCGCCAGCCCAGCCCGGCGCCCGCGACCCCGGCCACGATCGGCCCGACAAAGGTCAGATGCCAGACCGGCGTCATCCGGCGCTGCGCCAGAGGGGCGCCCCAAAGCGCGCGCGCCACAAGGACGATGACCAGAAGATGCGCCGCCAGCGCCGCCACCAGCACGCCCCGCGCCAGACCGGGCGAATAGGGCAGCAGCGTTGCCGCAAACAGCATGGCGGCCATCGAGGCCGTCGAAACCCCGGCCCGCCCCGGCAGGATCCGCAGATCGTCGCTCAGCGCCGAGGGCCGGCGGACGATCTTGGCCAGATAGGCCAGCAGCGCAAACAGGAACAGCAGCGATACCGCCCCCAGAATGGTTTCGCCCGCTTCGCGCGGGACCGGGAACACCTCAGGTGCCCGCCGCCAGCCCAGGCCCAGGCCGAACAGCCCCAGGATGGGCGGGAAGATCGCCGGCGGCACCTGCTGCCACAGCCCGCTGCGGGCCGGTTTCGGCATGGGCGGCAGCTTGGGCGCGCCGGGCTGGCTGTGGGCTGGAATCGCGGTCATCGGCAGGGCCTTTCAAAGGATCATCGGATCGTCGGATCGTCGGGACATCGGATCGTCGGGCCAACATATTCATTTTTTCGAATAGATCAATCGCCCCTGCCCCGCCACACCGCCGCCGCCACACCGCCGCTGCCGCCGCCGCGCTCAGGCGCGCATCGACCGGCCGTCGGCGAAAAGGTGCACCCTGGCCGGATCGGCGCTCAGCGTCACCTGCTGCCCGCGCAGCCCGTGCACCACCCCGGGCAGCTTGGCAATCACCGCATCGCGCCCGCCCTGGGGTTCGAAATAAAGCTGCGTCACCTCGCCCAGAAGTTCGGTAAAACTGACGGTGCCGCTGTAGACCGGGGCGCCGCCGTCGCGGCGCAGGTCTTCGGGCCGCACCCCGACGCGCACCTTGCGCCCCATCTGCCCCGCGTCGGTCGCGATCGCCGACACCGCCTGCCCGCCGCCGGCAAGCTCTACCGTCGTCTGCGCGCCGGTTCCGACGATCACCCCGTCCAGCAGGTTCATCGCCGGCGAGCCGATGAACCGCGCCACGAATTCGTTTTCGGGCCGTTCGTAAAGGTCAAGCGGCGTGCCCACCTGGGCAATGCCCTTGTCGGCAAGAACCACGATCCGGCTGGCCAGGGTCATTGCCTCGACCTGGTCGTGGGTGACATAGATCATCGTGCTTTGCGGCATGCTTTCCTTGAGCTGGGCGATCTCGATGCGCGTCGCAACGCGCAGCGCCGCATCAAGATTGGACAGCGGTTCGTCGAACAGATACACCTTCGGGTCGCGCACGATCGAGCGCCCGATCGCCACCCGCTGGCGCTGCCCGCCCGAAAGCGCCTTCGGCAGCCGGTCGAGATAGGGTTCGAGTTGCAGGATCTTCGCCGCCTTCCCAACCGCCGCGTCGATTTCGCCCTTCGGCTTTTTCGCGATCTTCAGCGCAAACGCCATGTTGTCGCGCACCGTCATGTGCGGATAGAGCGCATAGGACTGGAACACCATGGCGATGCCGCGCTGGCTGGGCGGCACGTCGTTCACCACCTGCCCGTCAATCTCCAGCGTGCCGCTGGTGATCCTTTCCAGCCCCGCGATCATCCGCAGCAAGGTGGACTTGCCACACCCCGACGGGCCGACGAAAACGATCAGCTCGCCCGTCGCGATGTCCAGGTTGATGTGCTTGAGCACCTCCACGGGTCCGTAGGACTTGCCCGCATCCGTCAGTTTCAGATCTGCCATGTCGTCCCCCTGTCGTCCCCTGCCGTCCTCTACCGTTCCCTATCCGGTTTTCAGCGCCAGGCACGGTTGCCACGGCCCGAGGTTCACACGCCCCCCCGCCCCCGGGTGCGCGCTGTTCAGTTCCTGCCCGATTGCCACCCAGCGACCGGGCGGCAGGCGCAGATGGGCCGGTTCGTCGCTCAGGTTGAAGGCGCAAAATATCGTCCGGGGGCCCAGGCTGCGGGTAAAACGCAGCACGTCGCCCTCGGCGGTCATCGGCGACTGCGCCCCGCGCGCAAGCGCCGCATGCGCATGGCGAAACGAGATCGCCCGCCGGTAGTGATGCAAAAGCGCGCCCGGGTCGGCCTCGCTGGCGGCGACCGCATGGCGCAGATGTTCGCTGGGAACCGGCAGCCATGTGCGCCCGGCGGTGGAAAACCCGGCATTGGCGTTGCTCCGGGTCCAGACCATCGGCGTGCGGCAGCCGTCGCGGCCCTTGAACTCGGGCCAGAACTCGCGCCCGTAGGGGTCCTGGATATCGTCCCGGGCGATATCGGCCTCGGGCAGGCCCAGTTCCTCGCCCTGGTAGATGCAGGCCGAGCCGCGCAGGCACATCAGCAGCGTGGCAAAGGCGCGTTCGGCGGGCGGGCTCAGCTGCCAGCGCGTGACATGGCGCACCACATCGTGGTTGGAGTAGGCCCAGCAGGCCCAGCCGTCTGCGGCCAGGCGATCGACCCGGGCAAAGATCCCGGCAATCGCGGCCGCGTCCGGCCGTTTGCCCGAGAGCAGTTCGAAGGCATAGCACATCTGCATCAGGTCGTCGCCGCGGGTGTATTCGCCGAGGATCTGCAACCCGCGCTGCGCATCGCCCACCTCGCCGACCGCGGCGGCGTTGTAGGGGGCCATCACAGCGCGCAATCTTCGCAGGAATTCAATGTTTTCCGGCTGGTTCTTCGAGTAGATGTGATCCTGGTAGTTATAGGGGTTCACCAGCGGCGCAATGCTGGCGTTGCGCTGGTCGGGCGGCAGCGGCGGGTTGTCGCGCAATGCCTTGTCGGCGAAATAGAAGTTGATCGTGTCCAGCCGGAACCCGTTGACCCCGCGATCAAGCCAGAAGCGCGCCACCTCAAGCAGCGCCTCCTGCACCTCGGGCTCGTGAAAATTCAGATCCGGCTGGCTGGCCAGGAAATTGTGCAGGTAATACTGGCAGCGGCGCGGATCCCAGTGCCAGGCGGAGCCGCCGAAGATCGACAGCCAGTTGTTGGGCGGGGTGCCGTCGGGCTTCGCATCGGCCCAGACATACCAGCGCGCCTTCGCATTTTCGCGGTCCTGCCGGCTTTCCCGGAACCAGGGGTGCTGGTCCGAGGTATGGCTGAGCACCAGGTCGATCAGCACCTTCAGCCCCAGCGCATGGGCGGTTTCGATCAGCGCGTCGAAATCGGCCAGCGTGCCGAACATCGGATCCACATCCCGGTAATCGGCCACGTCATAGCCGAAGTCCTTCATCGGCGAGGTGAAGAACGGCGAGATCCAGACCGCATCCACCCCCAGCGAGGCGACATAGGGCAGGCGCTGCACGATCCCCAGCAGGTCGCCCACGCCGTCGCCGTTGCTGTCCTGAAACGAGCGCGGGTAAATCTGGTAGATCACCGCGCCGCGCCACCATTCCGGGTCGGTGCGGGCGCGCGGGTGCGGGCTCATGGCGGGCACGATGCTCATTGCGCTTCTTCCCCTTTGCCCCTATTTCACCGAGCCGGCCAGAAGGCCGCGCACCAGATACTTCTGCATCGCGAAGAACACCAGAAGCGGCACCGCGATCGAGACGAATGCCGAGGTTGCAAGGATCTCCCAGTTGCCGCCGCGGGTGCCCAGGAGTTCGACGATCTGCTTGGTCATCACCGTGGTGTCGCCGGTGCTGTCGATCAGGAAGACCAGCGCCACCAGCAGGTCGTTCCAGGTCCACAGGAACTGGAAGATGGCAAAGGAGGCCAGCGCCGGAAAGCTCAGCGGCAGGATGATCCGCACGAAGATCTGGAACTCGGAGGCGCCATCGACGCGGGCGTTCTCGATGATGTCCCTGGGCAGGCCGACCATGTAGTTGCGCAACAGGTAGATCGCCAGCGGCAGGCCAAAGCCGGTATGCGCCAGCCAGACCCCGAGATAGCCCTTGCCGATCCCGATTTTATTGTGGAATGTCAATAGCGGTATCAGCGCAAGTTGAAGTGGCACCACCAGCAGGCCGACCACCGCCGCGATCAGCAGCGCGCGGCCCGGAAACGCCATCCAGGCCAGCGCGTATGCCGCAAAGGCGGCGATCACGATCGGGATCACGGTGGCCGGGATGGTCACGGTCAGCGTGTTGAAGAAGGCTTTGGCCATGCCTTCGCGGTTGGCGGGATCGAACAGCACGTTGCGATAGTTCGCCAGGGTGAACTCGGGCGGCACCCTGGCGGTGACGAAGATGCGCGGCCCGCGCCGGCCGGAGAACGGCTCGGTATTGGTCATGCGGTAGTGGCCGGCAGCATCCACCGTGACGCGCCCGCCCTTGCGCAAGGGCGCGGACTCGCCCACGCCAAAGGCGGTGGGGGCGCGCGAGGACACGCCGAAGCGCGACACGCTCACCGTCCCGGCCGGGTCGAACAGGTCGCCTTCGATCACGTAAAGATCGCCGTCTCTGGTCTGGGTTTCGGGGGCGGCCGCGCGCAGGGTCAGGTTCTGCACCGATGGGAACGGCGCCTTCCACCAGCCGCTGGTCGCAATCTGGTCGGCGGTGCGAAACGACGAGACGAACAGCCCCAGCGTGGGAAACACCCAGAGCGCCACCAGCACCACCACCGAGATGTGCACCGCCCAGACCAGCCCGGATTTCCGCCCGGCGATATTGTCCATGCCGCCCCCCCTATTTCATCTCTTTGCGGGCGTTCCACACGTTCCAGACCAGGATCGGCGTCACCAGCAGCATGATCACCATCGCCGCGGCCGAGCCCACGCCCCAGTCCCCGGCACGAAACAGCTTGTCATACATGTAGTTGGCAAGCACCTGCGTCTGCCACTGGCCGTTGGTCATGGCAAAGACGATGTCGAACACCTTCAGCACCACGATGGTGATCGTGGTCCACACCACCACGATGGTGCCCGAGATCTGCGGCACCTTGATCCGGAAGAACACCTGAAACGGGTTCGCGCCATCGACGATCGCCGCCTCGATGGTTTCCTCGGGAATGCCGCGCAGCGCCGCCGACAGGATCACCATGGCAAATCCGGTCTGGATCCAGATCAGCACCGCCATCAGGAAGAAGTTGTTCCAGAACGGGATCGTCAGCCATGTGTGCGGCTGGCCGCCAAGCGCCACGACAATGGCGTTCAGCACCCCGATCTGCTCCTGCGCGACGGGCCGGGTGTCATAGACCAGCTTCCAGATCACCGCCGCCCCGACAAAGGAAATCGCCATCGGCATGAAGATCAGCGACTTGGCGATGTTGCCCCATCTGATGCGGTCGGTCAGCTGTGCCGCCAGCAGGCCGAAGGCGGTGGAAAACGCCGGCACGATCAGCAGCCACATCATGTTGTTGCGCATCGCTTCCCAGAACTTGGGTTCGCCCAGCATCTGCCGGTAGTTGTCCAGCCCCACCCAGGCCGAACCGCCCCCCGGCAGCCGCTCGCTCAGCGACAGGCGCAGCGTCTCGAACACCGGATAGGCCAGATAGAGCCCGAGCGCGACCAGCGCCGGCAGCAGGAACAGCCAGGGGCGGATCATCTCGGCGCGGTTGATGTTGCGCCCGGCATTCGGCCCGCGCGGCACGAACAGCACCTTGTCCAGGAACTGGTTGGAAAGGTAGAAGTAGCCGACACAGCCGCCAACGCCGATCGCGATGGTCACAACCGCCTGCAGCGCCGGGTTCATGGCTGCACCCGATCGCGCATGGCGCTCCTGGCGCCTCGCGCGCGCGTGGCAGGGCCGGCCGCGGCGCGGCGGACCCGGGTGTGGCGGGCCGCGGCGCGGCGGGCCGGGGGGCGCAGGGCGCCGAAGGACGCGGCGCAGGCGGAAACGCCGACCACCCCGCCAGCCGCTCCGCCGACTGCCTCGCCGACTGCCCCGCCCCGGCGCCGCTGGCACCGGGGCGGCACCGGCGTCAGCGCGGCCGGCGCCCTGCCCCGGCAGCGCCCCCGGACGGCCCGGGGACGCCGCGGCCTGACTTTCGGGCTACTTGATCGCATCCCAGGACGCCTGGATCGCATCGGCCACTTCCCTGGCCGATTTTCCGCCGGCGTAATCCACCATGCCGGTCCAGAAGCTGCCGGCGCCGACCGCGCCCGGCATCAGGTCGGACCCGTCGAAGCGGAAGGTGGTCGCGTTCAGCAGGATCTCGTTCATCTTCTTCAGCGTCGGATCGCCGAATGCATCCGGGTTCACGCCTTTCAGCGGGGTCAGGAAGCCCTTGCGCGCCATCCAGATTTCATGCGCCTTCGGGGTTTCCAGGAACTTGATCAGCGCCTCGGCCTCGGGGCTGTCGCTGGTGATCGCCCAGACCGTCCCCGCACCCAGCACGGGCTTGCCCAGATCCTTGCCTTCATAGGCCGGGAAGTAGAAGAAATCCGCGTCCTCGCCCACCACGGTCCCGTCCGGGAAGAAGGCCGGAATGAAGCTGGCCTGGCGGTGCATGTAGCACTGCGGCGGCGAACTGAACAGGCCCTTCGGACTGTCGCGGAAGTCGGTCGAGGCCACCGCCCCGGCGCCGCCCGCCACGAACTTGTCGTTGCGCGCGAACCAGCCGAACTCGTCGATCGCGGCCACCACGCGCGGGTCGTTGAACGGAATTTCGTTCTTCACCCACTGGTCGTAGACCTCGGGCGGCTGGGTGCGCAGCATCAGGTCCTCGACCCAGTCGGTGGCCGGCCAGCCGGTGGCCGCGCCCGAGCCGAGCCCGATGCACCAGGGCGTGCCGCCGTCATCGACGATCTTCTGGGTGAGCGCCTTCAGCTCTTCCATGGTCTTCGGGACCTCGTAGCCCGCATCGGCAAAGTTTTCCGGCACATACCAGACCAGCGATTTCACATCCACCTTGTAGAAGAAGCCATACAGGTTGTCCTTGCCGTCGGGGCCCTTGTAGGTGCCCAGATCGACCCAGGACTGCCCGGCGGCGTAGTTTTCGCGCACCCAGTCGGCGGTGCCTTCGGGCAGCGGCGAAAGAAAGCCGCGCGCCGCCATGTCGGCGGCCAGCCCGGGCTGCGGAAACACCGAGATGTTGGCCGAAGAGCCGGCCTCGGCATTGACCACCACCTGCTGCTCGAAACTGTCCGAACCGGTGTAGCGCACGTCGTAGCCGGTCTGCCTGGCGAATTCGGCCAGAACCGCCTCGACGTTTTCCTGATCGGGTCCCAGCCAGGGCCCGAAAACCGTCACCTGCTGCGCGATCCCCGCGCCCGCGCTCAGCGCCAGCACCGCCGCGCCGGCAAACAATGTCCGTGTCATTTTCTACCTCCCATATGGCGCCCCGCGGGCACCCAAGCCTGAGCAAGCGCCTTGGGACTCATGCTCAAAGCGCTTTGAGTGCCCGAAGGTTCATCCAATCGCGCCCAGCTGTCAATGGAAATATGCATCCGGACCGCGCCCACAGTGGAAATTCCGCAAGTTCTACGCCGAAACGCCGGCCCGTCCGGCCTTGTGCGGCTGTTTTCGCCTTTGACCTGTCCGGCCCGCAGCCCTAAACTGGGACTCCAGAAGTTGAAAGCGCTTTGAAGATGAACCTGAAGGAACTCTCCGCCCTGCTCGGGCTGTCCCAGACCACGGTCAGCCGGGCGCTGAACGACTACCCGGAAGTGAGCGAGACCACCCGCAAGCGCGTGAAGGCGGCGGCGCTGGCCAACAATTACACGCCGAACCCCCGTGCCAAGGGGCTGGCCACCGGACGCTCGATGGCGATCGGGCACGTGATCCCGATTTCCACCCAGCACGAAATGGTGAACCCGATCTTTGCCGATTTCATCGCCGGCGCCGGCGAGGTCTATGCCGGCGCCGACCATGACCTGCTGATGTCGGTGGTGCCCGATGTGGACGAGGAACGCACCTATCGCAACCTTGCCGCGCGCGGGTCGGTTGACGGGGTGATCGTCCACGGCCCGCGCGCGGACGACAGCCGCATTGCGCTGCTCAAGAAGCTCGGGCTGCCCTTCGTCGTGCACGGGCGCGCGGGCGCCGACGAAGACAGCTACAGCTGGGTCGATGTGAACAACCGGCGCTCGTTTCAGCGGGCCACCGAATTCCTGCTCCAGCTGGGGCATCGCCGGATCGCGCTGATCAACGGGCTTGAGGGCATGGATTTCGCCAACCGCCGGCGCGCCGGCTACGAGGCCGCGCTTGCGGCGCGCGCGATCGCGCCCGATGCGGCGCTCATGGCCTCGGACGAGATGACCGAAGAGTTCGGCTATCGCACCGCGCGCGACATGCTTGCGCGCGACGCCGCGCCGACGGCCTTCGTGGTGTCCTCGATGCTGACCGCGATCGGGGTGCGGCGCGCCATCGGCGACGCCGGGCTGTGCATGGGGCGCGAGGTTTCGGTGGTGATCCATGACGACGTGCTGTCCTACCTGCGCAACGGCGGCGACATTCCGCTGTTCACGGCGGTGCGCTCGTCGGTGCACCTGGCCGGCCGGCTGTGCGCACGCATGCTGCTGGACCTGATCGCCTCGCCCGGCGCGCCGCCCGCCCGCCGGCTGCTGGAAACCGAACTGGTGATCGGTCAGTCCACCGGCCCCGTCCCGGGCCCCGCCCCGGGCAACGGCCCCGCCCCGGGCGACCGCGGCTGATGCTCGCCCGCCGGGATTTCCCGCCGGGCTTTGTCTTTGGCGCAGCCACGTCGGCCTACCAGATCGAGGGCCAGAGCCTTGGCGGCGCCGGGCCGACGCACTGGGATGCCTTCGCCCGCAAACCGGGCGCGATCGCCGATGGCAGCGACGCGGCGCTGGCCTGCGCGCACTACCACCGCTACGAGGAAGACCTGGACCTGCTGCGCGGCTTCGACGCCTACCGGTTCTCGGTGAACTGGGCGCGGGTCCTGCCCGAGGGCACCGGCTCGGTGAACGCGCGCGGGCTCGATTTCTACGATCGCCTGGTGGATGCGATGCTGGCGCGCGGACTGGCGGCCTATGCCACGCTTTACCACTGGGAATTGCCGCAGGCGCTGGCCGAACGCGGCGGCTGGAGCCGGCGCGACACCGCACATCGCTTTGCCGATTTCTGCGAAATCGTGATCCGGCGCATCGGCGACAGGCTGAGCGCGGTCGCCACCGTGAACGAACCCCACTGCATCGCCTGGCTGGGCCATTTCGAAGGCGTCCACGCGCCGGGGCTGCGCCACCTGCCTACGGCGGCGCGCGCGATGCATCACGTTCTTCTGGCCCACGGCGAAGCGCTTGCCCGGTTGCGCGCGCTGGGCCAGCAGAACCTTGGCATCGTGCTGAATCTGGCCGATGTGGCGCCGGCCGAAGCCGGGGCCCGGCACCGCGACGCGGCACGCCGCCACGACGCGCTGCTCAACCGCTGGTTCGTGGAGGCGCTGCTGCATGGGCGCTACCCGGCACCGGCCCTGGCCGGGCTGCGGGCGCATCTTCCGGGCGGCTGGCAGGCGGACATGGACCGGATATCGCGTCCGCTCGACTGGCTGGGCGTGAACTACTATACGCGACAGCTGATCGCGGCCGAACCGGGCGCCCCCTGGCCGGCGCTTCGCGAAGTCCCGGGTCCGCTGCAAAAAACCGCCATGGGATGGGAGGTCTTCCCCGAGGGTCTGACCCGGGTGCTGTTGCGCATCGCCCGCCGCCACCCGGATGCGCCCCCGATCGTGGTGACCGAAAACGGCATCGCCCTGGAGGACCGCCCGATCGGCGGGCGCATCGACGACCGGGCGCGCTGCGCCTTCATCGCCCGCCACCTCGAGGCGCTGCGCCGCGCACTCGACGCGGGCGCCGACATTCGGGGCTTTTTCTTCTGGTCGCTTCTGGATAACTACGAATGGGCCCAGGGCTACGGCAAGCGCTTCGGCCTGGTTCACGTGGATTTCGACACCATGAAAAGGACCGCGAAACGCAGCATGACGATGCTTCAGGACGCGCTGGCAACACACTGATGACCACCCGCAACGACGAGACCCGCCTCAACCTGCTGGCCGATATCGGCGGCACCAACACGCGCCTTGCCCTTGCCCGGGGGAGCACGCTGCTTGGCGACAGCATGCGCCGCTATGCCAACCGCGATCACGACAGCCTGCAATCGGTGCTGGAGCGCTACCTGCGCGACATCGGGCAGCCGGCCTGCGCGGGGGCCTGCCTGGCGGTTGCCGGACCGGTGCGCGACGGGCGCGCGCGCATGACCAACCTGAACTGGGAGATCACCCGCGCGCAACTGGCGCAGATCACCGGGGCCCGGAACGTGGCCATCCTGAACGATCTCCAGGCCCAGGGCCATGCGCTCGACAGCCTGGGCGACGACGCCTTGCGGCCGCTTGTCCCGGCAGCGGGCGGCGCGGCCCTGCCCCGTTGCGGCGCGCCGGCCAGCCGGCTGGTCATCGGGCTTGGCACCGGGTTCAACATCGCCGCGGTCCACCCGGGCGCCAACGGCTGCGTGGTGCCGCCCGCCGAAGCCGGCCATGCCCGGCTGCCCGCGCCGCGCCCGCAGGACCGCGACTTTGCCGCCAGCCTGCATGGCGAGCAGGGCTTTGCCGCGATCGAGGACGCCCTGTCCGGGCCGGGGCTGGAGCGGCTGTTCCGCTGGCACGAACGGCGCGCCGGACG
>Ga0256841_1003707_pt1 | contig 11292 bp, 9 predicted proteins | sample 356308metaG_FD_185971 | JGI IMG/M metagenome (GOLD analysis project Ga0256841, IMG submission 185971) | Hydrothermal vent microbial communities from Mid Atlantic Ridge, Atlantic Ocean - 356-308 | ecosystem: Environmental > Aquatic > Marine > Hydrothermal vents | place: Atlantic Ocean: Mid...
CTTCCCCCCCTCGACTGGGCGGCGATCGACGGGCAACCGCCGGTACTCCTCAGCGCTCCCGCCGACACCCTGCCCGAAGCCGATGCGGTCGTGATCACCTGGGTGGAGTCCGAATGGGCGGCCCTGGAGCACGTCTTCGTGCGCAGCAACCACGAGATGCCCTACGAGGCCTCCCACGAGAGTCACTGGAGCGAGTGGCAATCCTACGACCGAGACATGCCCCCCTACGGCGGCAGCGACTCGGAGTCGTGGGACTCCTGGGGGGCCTACCGGCTCGTGAAGATCAGCGACCGGAAGGTGCTGCTTTTCAAGTCGAACACCCACCTCGACTGGCCGGGGCAGCGTTACCTGGAGGATCTGATCTATCGCATCGCCCGCGACGTCCGGCCCCGGTTGCTGCTTTCCGTCGGCACCGCCGGCGGGTCGCGGCTGCATGACCACCTGGGCACGGTGAACGTGGTCAACGCCGGCGCCCTCTATGACCCCGACACGGCCCCGCCCGGCTGGCCCACCTACGCCGCTTCCTTCGCTCCCAACTGGAGCATCATCGAAAAACCGGGCTTCGGGGAACTCCTTTTCCCCATCCCGGCCACGCCCGAGCGCCTCCGGAAGCTCGCCGACGGGTTCAATGCGCATTACGGAACCGACTACCCGTTGCGCGTGCTCAACCCCGGGCGCCTCAACGATCCCACGCCCGAGCCGGTGCTCAACGATCTGACGCCGCAGAAAACCGCCCTTCTCACCACGGCAACCTTCGTCGTCGGCAACACATCGGGCCGATACGCCGACTTTGCCTGCATCGAGATGGACGACGCAGTGATCGGCAAGGTGTGTAAGGAGAAAGGGGTGTCCTTCGCCTTCGTGCGCAACCTCTCCGACCCGGCGCAAAACGCCGACCTGCCCACGGAGGTGCAGGGCAACTGGGGCAGCGCGGTCTACGATCTCTTCGGGTTCTATACGAGCTACAACGGCGCGTTGGCCGCCTGGGCGATCCTTGCGGCCGAGGAGGGCTAGGGGCGGATCTCGGGCGCGGGATGCCGCCGGGCCGAGGCAATCGGCCCGCTTCGGCGGGAGGCGGCGGCTTTTTTTCAAATCAATGTTGCGTCATCAATGTTGCGTCACTATATTGATCGCCGTCCCGATTTTCGAGCTCCCAGACCTCCGGTCCCCCATGCCCCCTCGTCCTCTCCTTTTCGCAACCCTTGCGCTCGCCCTCTGCGCATGCCGGACGGCGTCCGTATCAACCTCAACCCAAACGGTGAATGCCATGAACGACCACACGGCCATCGAGGCCACCCTGAAGCAGTACGAAGCCGTCCTCAACGCCTCGAACGTAGACGGCGTGCTCGCCCTCTACACCGACGACGGCGTTTTCATGCCGACCGAAGCTCCCACGGCGGAGGGCCGGGACCAGATACGCGGAGCCTACGAACACGTATTCGACATGATCACGCTCGACATCACCTTCACCATCGACGAGATCGCCTCTCACGGAAACGTGGCCTTCGCCCGGACGATCTCGCGCGGCGACGTAACCCTCCGCGCCCGGGGCGTCACGATGCCCGAGGAAAACCGCGAGCTCTTCGTCCTGAAAAAAGTGGGCGATGCGTGGAAAATCGCACGCTACATGTTCAACAAGATGACGCCGCCGGACGGACGGTAATTTTTTTCTTTCAACCGATGACGAATCAACGATGATTGGTCATCACCCATTCCCTATCTTAGCCCCGGACCGCCAGGAGTCGTCCGGGGCTAAACTATGAGAGGCATCGCCATGCGCATCGAAGACGCCATTCGGGTGGAACGCTTCCCGTCGAAACAACAGAAGCTGAGCGTCAACCTGATTTACACGACGAGCTGGGCCGACGTGCAGCTTCAGGCCTTCTTCGGAACGTACGACCTCACTTCGTCTCAGTACAACGTCTTGCGCATTCTGCGTGGCAGCCATCCGGAGCCGGTGACGACCTCCACCATCTGTGAGCGGATGATTCACCGCAACGCCGGCGCCTCCCGGCTGGTGGATCGCCTGATCAAGAAGGGCCTCGCCCAAAAGTCCGTGTGCGCGACGGATCGGCGGTTGGTCGACGTGAGACTCACGCAGAAAGGCCTCGACGTACTGGCTCAAATGGACGCCGAACGGCATCGCATCGACGCGATTTACTCGAGGTTGTCGGAGGAAGAGATCGACCGGTTGAACGAGTTGCTCGACAAACTGAGAGGTTAGCAGCCCCCATCACCTGTCAGCCGCCCCCGGTCTCGCCCGCCATGACCGCCCGCATCGCCTCCGGCTCGTAGACGCGCACGCCGCCCGGCCGGGCCTTCGCCGCGGCGATCATGGCGGCGGCCACTACGCGCGCGGGAGTGGGTCGGTATTTCCGGAGCGGCCCGCGGAGGAGAAACGACAGCGCGTTCGTCACTGCCTCCGCCCGCCGCTCGCCGGGTCGATCCTCCTGCCGTTCTCCCGTCAGAAGCGAGGGGCGGAAGAGATAAACGCCCACGAACGGAAGCGCCGAAACGGCCTGCTCCACCTCGCCTTTGACGCGGTTATAGAAGAACGGCGAGCGCGGGCTCGCGCCGAGCGCCGAGACGAGGAGGCACTGCTTCGCCCCGCGTTCGAGCGCCTGACGGGCGAGCGCGAGCGGATGGTCGTAATCCACCCTGCGGAAGGCCTCTTTTGAGCCCGCCTTCCGCATCGTCGTGCCGAGGCAACAGAAGACGTCCTGTCCCTCGATGACGCCCGCGTGCGCGTCGAGGTGCTCGAAGTCGACGACGTGGTGGGTGAGCTTCGGATGCGCGCGCGGGAGCGGGCGTCGCCCGAGCGAGACGACGGCGTGATACGCCTCATCGGCGAGGAGCAGGTCGAGGCAGCGCCCGCCCACGAGACCCGTCGCCCCGGCGATCAAAGCGGACCGTGTGGAAGCATCACTCATGACCCATTGCGGCTTTCATACCTCCCATACCTCCCATACCCTTTCACTGCGTCCCGAACGTTTTGAGCACCACGGGCTCCACAGACGCCATGAGTCGCCGGAGCGTCTCGAAGCCGATTTTCTTCTTTGCTTCGCTCCACCGCATCCACTTCACCGCTTCGATGTTTTCCTCGGTCTGTGGCTTGAACCGTTCCGCGGAAGTCTCCATGAGATACCAGTGCGTCGTCTTGACCTCGTATCGCCCCCGCCGCGCATAGCCGTGGACGGTCGCGCCGAGGTCGCGGAGGATGCGGAGGTCGTCGATGCCCACCTCTTCGCGCACTTCGCGGAGCGCGCATGCCTCCACGGTCTCGCCCTTTTCGCACTTGCCCTTCGGCAGATCCCACACGCCGCGCCGAAAGATGAGCAAAAGCTCGGGCTCGCGTTTGCCGGGTCGCGCCGCGAAGCCGCCCGCCGCCGTGACGAGCCTCGGTGGAAGGTAGGGGTCGAGGTTGCGCACGGCCGCCGCCGGGACCGCCTCCGCCCGCACCCGCCCCTCGCCGTCGGCGACCACCGGCGCGGGCAACCGGTCGGCGGCAATGACGAGGATGCGGTTCCGACATTTCTCCCGGGCACGCGCGAGCGACGTCCATAGCCGCACGCCGCGTTTCTTTTGGATCCCCGCCCGTCGGATGACGTCGAGTTCTTTCTTTTTCACACAATAAAAGAGAAGCATGGCGGAGTCGCTTTTCATCCGTTCGTCCCGGCGAATATAAGGGACGGAGCGGTCGGTATGCGCCTCTCATCGGCCCTCTTCGAGCGTCACGACGCGGGTGCGCGAGGCCGACCGCCCCGTCTGCCGGTCGGTGACCGTCACGGTGAGGAAATACGCGTCCGGCTCGACCTTGCTGACGTCGATCTCGGCGTACTCCACCGGCGCGGTTTCCGCGCTCTCGTGCTCGGCGCTCAGCGTGAGCGTCGGCCCCTTCTGTTTTCGTCGAAAAAGCCCCCGTCGTCGGGGTTTCACCGGTGTGAGCGTGTACGTGAGCGTATAGTGCGTCCGCCCGTCGTCGCCGGGGGTGAGGTGATAGATTTCGAAATAGACGAAGAGGGGGCGGTCGGTGCGAAAGCGGAGTGTGGGGGCGGGTTCGATGCGCAGCCCGCGCCGCACGAACGGCCCCTCGTCGGCCACGGCGGGCGCGACGTTCCGGGCCGCGAGCACGTCGCTCATCGCGAGGACGGGGCGGGAGAAGTCGGGCAGTCGGCGGTTGCGGCGGAACGCGCCGAGGAGGTTCGTCCCCTTCGGGCGCACGTGAAGCGCGACGCGATACGAGTCCGGCTCCGCGGTGAAGGCGAAGCCGTCGATGACGCCGCCGGTGGGGTCGTCGGAGAGCCTCAGGCGACGGGTGTCGAGGCGGTGGAAAGCCTCGCGTCCGTCCGGGGCGCGCACGCTCAGGCCGATCTCGACGTCCACCCGTCGCGCCCCCTCCGGCATGCGCCGCGCGATGACGGCGGTGGGGAACGCATACCACACCCTCACGTCCGTCCGCCCGTCCGCCCCGCGAAAGGCGGCCGTCGCCACGGGCAGTTCGAGCGCTTCGACGGGCGCGGGCCACGTGTGGCGGTCGGTGGTCAGCCCCACGTCCACGTCTGCCTGACTCCGCTCCCGCATCTCCTCACGGAAGCCGAGGAGGCTCAGGTCCCGGCGGTCCGGCGGCTCCCGATAGATCGCGTATCCGCGTGTGAACGGCTCGCCCCACGCCACGCGGTCGCTCATCATCTCGGGGCCGAGGAGCACGGGCACGAGCCGCCAGTTTGCCCCGCCGAGTGTGGAGAAGTGGAAGACCATCGCGGGGAGGTCGTCCGTCGCCTCATATCGCCACGACTCATTGCCCGGCACGTCCGCGCCAAGCGTCGCCACGCGGTCGTCCGGCGGGCCGTGCCGGAGGTAGACGAGCCCCTTGTCGTTGAACGCGCGGCCGAGGCGGTAGCCTTCGGGGAAAGCGAGCCGGTCGCGTTTGTCCGGATCGTTCCACCACTCGCGGAAGCCGTCGTACGCGAAATGCTCCTCGACGTACACGAGGCGGCGGTAATGCTCGATGAGGCGGGCGTTTTCGGCGGCGGCGGGAAGCGGATCGCGGATCGCCCACAGACGGCGGAAGAAGTCCCGGAAGGCCTCGGCCTTTCGAAGCGTGCGATACGTGCGGAGTTCATCGGGGGTGAGGATGTGCTTCACGTCTTCGAAGACGAAGGCGGCGTCCACGGGCGTCTCGATGCCGTCCACGGCGCGCCGGAACTGCGCCTCCGCCGCCTTCGGGAGGCCGAGAGCGGTGAACACGCGCGCGAGCGCGAGCGCGACGGCCGCACGCGGCAGGGGGCCGGGCCGTCGTTCGAGCGTGCGGAAGGCTTCGAGCGCCGCGTCGGTTGCCCCGCGCAGGCGCATGTCCTCGGCCCGGAAGAAGGCGGCATACGCATCGTCGTGCGCGGCCATCCACCCGGTCGCCGCCGCCGCGTCGCGCCGGAGGAAGCGCCGGAAGAGCCGGAAGAGCCCGACGTGCGCCGAGGGCAGATCGGGGCGAAGGCGAAGCTGCGCCCGCGCCCGTTCGAGCGCCTTGCCGTACTCGCCCCGGTACGCTTCGAGCACGGCGTATTGATAGAGCACGTCGCGGAAGGACGAGTCGCGGGCGAGCACCCATTCGAAATGCTTCTCGGCCTTCTTCCATTCGAAGAGCTCGCGCACCTTCTCGATGGGCGTTCGGAAGCGCCCTTCCTCCCGGTGCGCGAGGGCGCGGAAATAGTGCGCCGCGAGGTCGTCGGGCGCGCGTTCGAGCGCCTCGTCGAAGCGGTCGGCGGCCTTGCCCCATTGCCCGCGTTCGAGGGCGAGCGCGCCGAGGCGGAGGTACGCGGCGGGAGCGGCGGGGACCTCCGCGCGAGCCTTCTCATACGCGGCCTCGGCGGCTTCGCTCGCGCCCGCATCCCGGAGCGAATCCCCGCGCACGAGCCACCGCTCCGACGACTGCGCCCGGGCGACCCCGGCGAGCGTCGCGAAAACGAGAAGGGCGAGGCGGAAACGGCGCACGGGAACGAGCGGTTTGCGGGTGAAGAGGGCGGGCGGGCCGGAGGCGCGACTCCGGTCAGCGCCGCGCCCGTTTGATCGCGCACCCGATGGCCTTCGTCGAGGCGACGGGGACGGGGCGCCCCTCGACCCTCGCGCGCATGGCGTCGAGGAGGTACGGATGGGCGACGGCTTCCGGATGACGCGGGTTGTCGTCGATGGCCCCGGCGTACACCAGCGTCAGGTTTTTATCAAAAAGAAAGACTTCCGGGGCGCGTTCCGCTCCGAAGGCGTCGGCGAGCCGGTGATCCCGATCGAGCGCATAATAGAAGGTATAGCCTTTTTCCCGGGCTTTCCGCTTCATGTCGTCGAGCCCCTCGCCGCGCGCGCGTCCCGCCTCGTTCGAGTTCACCGCGACCACCCCCACTCCGAGCGCTTTCGCCTCCGCCGCCGCCTCGCGCACCCGATCCTCCCAGGCCTTCACCCACGGGCACGTATTGGCCGTGAAGAGGACGAGCAGTCCGTTTTCCCCCGCCGCCCCGGCGAGCGTGATCGTTCCTCCGGAGACGTCCGTCATTTCGAGATGGGTCAGCGGGGCCTTCGCGCCGATGGGCAGCCGGTCTCCGGCGACGAAGGCCAGGAGCATGAGCGCCGGAAGCGCCGCCCACCCGAACCAGAGCCGTTTCGTATTCATGACGTCTTCCTCTTCTTCGTGATCCCTCTGTGGGTCGCGCGGCGGGCGGTGTTCCGCGTGCTCCGCTCATTATCGTGGGCGCGCATCGGGAGAAAGCCCTCACGCCTCCCCGTTTTCCACGGAAAAGGCGGTGCGTTTCCGCGCTCACCACGTCAGCCACTCTATTTCAACAAGCGTGCCGGGCCCGGGGTTTTCCATTTCCGGCGGCAGATGAAGGATGCCGTTCGCCCGCACGACCGCCGAGTACACGTGCGACCCCTGCCCGCCGGAGGGACGCACGGTGAGACGGCCCGCCTCGTCGGCGGCGACGAAACCGCGCGCGAAATAGTGGAGGCCCGTCGCCTTGCGCATCGGGGCGGAGAGCACGGCGCGGTGACGCGGACGGATCACCTCTGCGCGCCCGAGCATCTTCGCGAGCGCGGGACGCACGTACTGCTCGAAACACATCGCCGAGGAGACGGGATTGCCGGGGAGACCGAAGACGGGTTTGCCGCGGAGCATGCCGAAGGCGAGCGGCTTGCCGGGCCGTTGCCGCACCTTCCAGAAAAGCAACTCCATCCCCATGTCGTCGAGGACCTCTTTGACGAAGTCATAGTCGCCCACCGAGACGCCGCCGGAGAAGACGAGCACGTCGGCGGCGAGCGCTTCTTCGATCACGCCGCGGATGCTCGCCCGGGAATCGCGGGCGAGGAAGGGCGGCATCGGGTCGCCGCCGGCGGAACGCGCCTGTGCGGCAAGCGCGGGACCGTTCGAATTGCGGATCTGCCCCGGTCCGGGTGTCTCCTCGGGCGGCACGAGCTCGTCGCCCGTAGCGATGACGGCCACGCGCGGCGGCACGCGGACGGCCGCCTCGACCACCCCGAGCGACGCCATCATCCCCACGACCGGCGGCGTGACGACCGACCCGGCGGGAATCACCTCTTCGCCCACCCGCACGTCTTCGCCCGCCCGTCGCACGTGCGCGCCCGGCGTCGGCGCGCGCCGAAAAAGCACGGTCTCGTCCGCTCCCCGCTCCGTCCACTCGACCGGAGCGACGGCGTCGGCGCCGGGCGGGAAGGGCGCCCCGGTCATGATGCGCGCGCACGTGCCGGGCGTGACGGTCCGCTTCGGGAACGAGCCTGCCGGAAGGTCCTCGATCACGCGGAGCGTGGCCGGAAGCTCGCGCAGGTCGGCGGCGCGCACGGCATAGCCATCCATCGCCGAGTTGTCGAACGGCGGGATGTTCTCGCGGCTCCGGACCGCCTCGGCGAGGGTCTTTCCGACCGCCTCGGCCACGGACGCCCGCGCCGCCGGTTGCCCGGGCATCGCCTCGAGCACCAACGCGCGCGCTTCCTCAAACGTAATGAATTCTCGCATGGCTCTTTTTCGTTTCCTCTTTTCTTATGGAAGGCCCCCGGTTATCTTCGGGAAAACGAATATAAGGCCAACCGCTTCCGGGAGCGGCTCTTTTCCGCCGCCCCCTTCCGTTCACCCTTCCCTTTCCGTCCCATGCTCCGTTTCGATCCCGCTCCCGCGCACGCGCACCTCGAACCCGACGCCCTCGACCGGCTCCGCCCCCGCGTGGCGGCGGCGCACCGGGCCGTCGTCGAAAAGACCGGCGCGGGCCGTGAATTCCTCGGCTGGCGCGACCTCCTCCTCGACCCGAACGACGCCCTTCTCGAAGACCTCGCCGCCACCGCCGCCGAGATCCGCCGGAACGCCGACGTGTTTCTGTGCATCGGCATCGGCGGCTCGTACCTCGGCGCGCGCGCCGTCATCGAAGCGCTGACGCCGTATTTCCCTGATCCCGCCTCGGACGAGCGCGCGCCGGAGGTGCTCTTTGCCGGGCACCACATGAGCGGCGCCTACCTCCGCGAGCTTCTTGCGTATCTCGAAGGCAAATCCGTGTATGTGAACGTCATCTCGAAGAGCGGGACCACCCTGGAGCCGGCGCTCGCCTTCCGGTTCGTCCGGCGGTGGCTCGAGGAACGCTTCGAGGACGCCGACCGCCGCATCATCGTCACCACCGACCCCGAACGCGGCGCGCTCAACCGGCTTCGCGCCGAGAAGGGCTATAAGAAATACGTCATTCCCCCGAGCGTGGGCGGGCGTTTCTCCGTGCTCACGCCGGTGGGCCTTCTCCCCATCGCCGTCGCGGGCATCGACGTGCGCGCCCTCTTCTATGGCGCCGTCTCCATGTGTCGCCGCCTCGACGCTCCCGAGGACAACCCCGCCCTCGACTACGCCGCGACCCGCTACCTCTTGCACGAACGGGGATACGCCGTCGAACTGCTCGCCGCCTTCGAGCCGCGTCTCGGCGGCCTCGGCGCGTGGTGGCAACAGCTCTTCGGCGAAAGCGAGGGGAAGGAGCACAAGGGCCTCTTTCCCGCCACCGCCCGGTATTCGACCGACCTCCATTCCCTCGGCCAGTACGTGCAAGACGGCAGACGCATCCTCATCGAGACCTTCCTCATGCTCGAAGACGACGACGGCGCCCTCCACGTCCCCCCCTCTCCCGACGACCTCGACGGTCTCAATTACCTCGCCGGCGAGACAATGACCCACATCAACCGAAAGGCGTATGAAGGCGTCGCCCGCGCGCACGCCGACGGCGGCGTGCCCGTCATGACCCTGTGGCTCGACCGCCTCGAACCCGGCTCCGTCGGCGAGTGCCTCTATTTCTTCGAACACGCCGTGGCCGTCGGCGGATACCTCCTCGGCATCAACCCCTTCGATCAACCCGGCGTCGAAGCTTACAAACGCGAAATGTTCTCCCTCCTCGGCAAGCCCTGACCCCCCGGAAAACTTTTGTCCACGCTGTTAACAACCCGTTAACAACTCCCGAACATCCTCTGGATAACCCCTCCGTTTTATCCACACTGTGGATAGATGAGGATAACGCCCCCCTTCGCCCACACGTTATCCCGACTCATCCACAGCGCGCCTCCGTGTGAATATTTTCGACGTCCCGCACGCACGTTTCCGGTGGACGCTCGTGGATACGTGAATAACTTCGGGGAATCCGGGAATATCCCCGCTCCAGCGACTTTCCGAAACTCCGCGCGTGTGGATATCATGGGGATGAACCCGCGTTTTTATGCACAACGCCGCGACGACGATGTGGACATCCTGTCTTTCCACATTTCCACACGGTCTACTACTACAAGTACTACTCATTTTAAATCATTCTCATAACAGTAAAGGGTGTGGAGAAGTGTTCAAAAGAAGGCTCTCGAGACCGGTATATCGGAATGTATCGAACCTCGGATCGGCCATATAACTGAATTCCACTGGAGGAATATTAGCCCGTTTCATGCATTTACACCGTGATTTCTCAGAAACGAATTGTGCACACCGTTGCCTTCGCTTAGTTTAGGGCTCCGGCACGATCCTCAGGAACCAAGTAGTGGGGAACCTATGCTCAAAAGAATCCTCGTCGCGCTCGATCCCGACTCCGACACCCCGATAGCCACGGAGTATGCCGCAACCATCGCTCGTCGATACGACGCCGAAGTCACCGGTCTGGCGGTGGTGGATCTGGGCAGCATCGAAGCCAGCTCGCGGGGCGGCGGCATCGGCAGTATGTATTATGCCGAGAAGCTGAGGGAGAAACTGACGTCCGAGGCGCGGGCGACCGCGCAAACGCTCATCGAAGAATTCGACAGGGCGATGAAGGGGTCGGGGGTCGCCCACGTCGAAACCGTGCAGGAGGGGGTGCCCTTTCAGCGCATCATCGAGGACATGAACTATTATGATCTTCTCGTCATCGGGAAGACGCCGCATTTCTTTTATAGCCATCCCAGGCAGGAGACGCACACCCTGGCCCGCGTCGTGAAGAACACGGTCGGTCCCACGCTCGTGGTCGGAACCGAGAGTCGCCCGGTGGAGCGCGTGCTCGTGGCCTTCGACGGGAGCCATGCTTCCGCGCGCACCATCCGGGAGTTTGCCCATCTCCAGCCGTACGGCGTCGACGTTCGGGTTCAGATCATCCACATTTATAAAGATGGGAAGGCCGAGTCGGAGTTGATCCTCCGGATGGCGCAGGCATACCTGAAGACCTATGGCTTTTCCGTTCAGGTTCAGAGTTTGAAGGGTAAAGACGTTGCGCACGAAATCCTGGAATACGCGGCCGGGTATAATCCCGATCTTTTGCTCGTCGGCGCGCATTCTCGGTCGAAGATCAAGGAGATCGCCTTCGGTTCGGTGACGAACGCCCTGCTCGAGCGCTTCCCGGCCCCGCTCTTCATTGACGCCTAGGGGCGTCGCCAGGCCACGGGTGTGACGCGCTCGCCATCGCTTCGGAGCCACACGGCGCCTTCGCGGGCGGTGATCCGCACCTGCGCGCCGCTCCGCTTCCACCGCAGCGCCACGTCTTCGTCGGGGAAACCGAAGCGGTTGTTCCGCCCGGCGCTGACGACGGCCGTCGTCGGGTGGGTGGGATCCCCCGTGACGGCCGCCACGAACGCCGGCGTGCTGCTCGTTGCCGAGCCGTGATGGCCCACCTTGACCACGTTGCTTCTCAGCAGCGCGCCGTAGTGCGCGACGAGTCGGGTCTCGGCGTCCGCTTCGGCGTCGCCCATGAAAAGCATGGAGGTCTTTCCGAAGACGAGGCGGAGGATCACCGAGGCGTCGTTGTCTTCGACGTCGCGGGTGGG
>Ga0256841_1003708_pt1 | contig 11291 bp, 13 predicted proteins | sample 356308metaG_FD_185971 | JGI IMG/M metagenome (GOLD analysis project Ga0256841, IMG submission 185971) | Hydrothermal vent microbial communities from Mid Atlantic Ridge, Atlantic Ocean - 356-308 | ecosystem: Environmental > Aquatic > Marine > Hydrothermal vents | place: Atlantic Ocean: Mid...
AGGAAAGCGGCAAGAGACGGGTGACATGTCCCATCTTGCGCCCCGGCCGCACTTCCGTCTTGCCGTAGAGATGCAGACGCATTCCGGGCTGCTCGAGACAGGCGGTGGCCCGTTCCACCTCGTCTCCGATCAGATTGGTCATCACCGCGTCGGCGAGACGCACGGTCCGTCCCAGCGGCAGCCCGCAGACCGCCCGCACATGCTGCTCGAACTGGCTGGTCTCGGCCGCATCCAGCGTCCAGTGGGCGGAATTGTGCGGACGCGGCGCGAGCTCGTTGACCAGCAGCCGACCGTCGTCGGCGAGGAACATCTCGACCGCCAGCAGACCGACCAGATCGAGGGCCACGGCGATACGTTCCGCGAGTTGCACCGCCTCGGCCGCGAGTGCCGGGGCGATCGGCGCCGGCACCGTGCTGACGCGGAGAATGCCGCCCTCGTGACGGTTGGCCGCCGGCTCGTAGCTGGCCATGCGGCTGTCGGCGGCGCGCGCCGTCAGCACCGAGATCTCGAGCCGGAAATCGACCACCGCCTCGGCGATCGCCGGGACCCGCCCGAGCAGGCGCCAGGCCTCGCCGACGGGCAGCTCCGGGCCGACCATCACCTGCCCCTTGCCGTCATAACCGAAGCGCCGCGATTTCAGGATGCAGCGGCCGCCACAGGCCCGGCGGGCGGCGGCGATGTCGGCCTCGGCCTCGACGGCGTGGAAATCGGCGACGGGCACCCCCAGCGCCGCGAGAAAACGCTTTTCGGCGAGCCGGTCCTGGGTGATGGCGAGCAGCTCGGCGGACGGCCGCACCGGCACTTTTCCGGCGAGCCGGGCGACGGCCTCGCGCGGCACGTTCTCGAACTCCAGGGTCACCACATCGACGCTGCCGGCGAAGCCGTCCAGCGCAGCGAGATCGTCATAGGCGGCGACGGTGGCGGCCCGGGCCACCTCGGCCGCGGGTGCATCGGCCTCGGGACAGAAAATGTGGCAGTGATAGCCGAGCCGGGCGGCGGCCATGGCCGTCATCCGGCCGAGCTGACCGCCGCCCAGAATGCCGATCACCGCGCCCGGCGGAAGCCCCATCCTTCAATCTCGATCCTGCGGAGTTTCGGCGACCCCGGCCGTCTGTCGCTCCCGCCAGGCGGCGTAGCGGGCGGCCAGCCCCTCGTCCTCGAGAGCCAGGATGGCGGCGGCCAACAGGGCCGCATTGGTGGCCCCGGCGGTACCGATGGCCAATGTCCCGACCGGCACGCCGGCTGGCATCTGGACGATCGAGAGAAGGCTGTCCACGCCCCGCAGAACCCGGCTCTCCACCGGCACCCCGAGTACCGGCAAGGGAGTGAGCGAAGCGATCATGCCGGGCAGATGCGCGGCACCTCCGGCACCGGCGATGATCACCCGGATGCCGGCGGCGCTGGCCCCCCGGGCGAAGGCGAACAGCCGCTCCGGGGTGCGATGGGCGGAGACGATGCGCACCCGATGCCCGACTTCCAGCGCGGTCAGCGTCCGGGCCGCGGCCTCCATCGTCCGCCAATCGCTGCGACTGCCCATGACGATGGCCACCGGCGGCTCGCGCGGGCCGTCCGCCGTTCCCTCCCGCCCGTTCTGCCGGTCGCTGCCGGTCTCCGTCATCCGCCGCCCCTCAGCTCTCCGCCTCGCTCGGCGAGCTTCCGGCGACATGGCCGACCAGATGCGAAAGCCTGCGCGCGGTGGTGGCGGCAGCCGCGTTCTCGGCCTCGATCTGGCGGTAGACTTCCTCGCGCAACACCGAGGCATTGGCCGGAAAGGCGAAGCCCAGCTTGACGCTGCGCCCCCGCACTTCGACCACCCGGACCTCGATCGTGTTGTTGATGATCACCGCCTGGCCCGCCTTGCGTGTGAGATAGAGCATCGGTTTCTCCGCTACGGTTCGCGCAGCAGCCTAACGCCGATCTCTTAAGGGCTTGTTAACTCTGCCGAGGTAAAGCTGCAACCGAGGACACAGTCGCAGATCCGAGCGCCGGGAGCCCCGATGCAGACCAACTCGCTTTTCGCCCTCCTTTCCGCCAGGCAACGCTGGCTCGGCGCGCGCTTCAATATCCTCGCCCAGAACGTGGCCAATGCTGACACTCCCGGCTACGCGCCGCGCGATCTCGACAAGACCAGCTTCGAACGGCTGCTTTCCCGCCGCCTCGCGGGGACGGCGCCGGAGGCCTTGCGGCGCACCGATCCCCGCCACCTGGGGGCCGCTCCGCCGCGGATCACGGCCGAAGCGCGGGTAGTCCGTTCCGAGGATGTCGCGCCCAACGGCAACGCGGTCGTCCTGGCCGAAGAGGTCCAGAAGCTGGCGGCCACCGAACGCGACTATGCCCTCGCGACCAGTCTCTTTCGCAAATTCCGGGCAATGTTCGAAACCGCCGTCGCCAGTCCCCGCTGAGGCGGTGCGTCGAACGCAGACCGATCCTAGGAGAGGCCGGCCATGGAACTCGAAAATTCGTTGACCGTCGCGGCTTCGGGAATGCGGGTCCAGGCCTCCCGCCTGCGGGTGGTGGCCGAGAACCTGGCCAATGCCCAGGCCACCGCCTCGACACCCGGCGGCGATCCCTACCGACGCAAGGTCATTTCCTTCGCCAGCAAGCTCGACCGCGCCACCGGCGCCGAGCTCGTGACCGTCCGCCGCTACGATGTCGACCGCTCCGACTTCGTCCTGCGCTACCTGCCCCAGCACCCGGCCGCCGACGAGCGGGGCTACGTGAAGTTCCCGAACGTCAATCCGCTGATCGAGCTGATGGACATGCGCGAGGCGCAACGCTCCTACGAGGCCAATCTCAGCGTGCTGCGTTCGGCCCGCGACATGCTGCAGCGGACCATCGATCTGCTGCGCTGAACGCCGTATCCGACCGAGGAGACGAAATCGCCATGACCGATCTTTCCGTCGCCAAGCTGCTCACCGGCGCTGCCGGTTCGACCCTCGGCCGAGACGGCCGGGCCGACGGCGCCGAAGCCGCCGGCGGCTCCAGCTTCGCCGCCTTCCTCGAGAGCCAGCTTGCCAGCGCCGAAGCCGCCCTGCGAACCGGCGAGACCGTCTCCAGCCGCGGCCTCGTCGGCAAGGCCGATGTGCAGAGCGTGGTGGAAGCGGTGACCGCTGCCGAGATGACCCTCAAGGAGGTGACCGCCATCCGCGACCGGGTGGTCGCCGCCTATCAGGAAATCATGCGCATGCCGATCTGAGCCGAGGGCGCGGCGCCGCGCCCCTCTTCCACGGTGCGCCGGCGGGCGGGCGGCGGCACGGCCCTCTGCTCTCCGCCCCGCCCGGCAAGCCGGCCATCGCTCGAGGATTGCCCGGCCATCAATCGAGGATTGCGATGACTGCCGAAACGGTGTTCGACCTCGCCCGCGAAACCATCTGGGTGGCCATGATGATCGGCGGACCGCCGCTGCTCGCGGCGCTGGTGGTGGGCCTCGCCGTGTCGCTCTTGCAGGCCCTCACCCAGATCCAGGAACTGACCCTCACCCTGGTGCCGAAGATGGCCGCCATCTTCGCCGCCCTGGCCTTTTCCCTCCCCTTCATGTGGGCGACGCTGGAGAGCTTCGGCGAGCGGCTCTACAATCGCATCGGCACCTTGGGGCTCGGCTGAAGGGCATGCTCGGCGATGCGCTGGTGCTGGAGCTGACGGCGGCGGCCCTGGTGTTCGCCCGTGTGGGCGGCTGCATCATGGTCCTGCCGGCCTTCGGCGAGGCCTTCGTCTCGCCCCGCATCCGTCTCGCCCTGGCCCTGGCCGTCACCCTCGTGCTGGTGCCGGTGGTGGGGGTGGAGCTGGCCCGCCCCCTGGACGATGCGATGCTGCTCCTGGCGTTGCTGCAGGAGCTGCTGATCGGCACCGCCCTGGGCCTCGCCGCGCGCTTCGCTCTGGCGGCCATGAACCTCGCCGGCACCGTCATCGCCCTGCAATCGGCGCTGTCCGCCGCCGCCTTCTTCGATCCCCACGAGGGAACGCAGAGTGCGATTACCAGCAATTTCCTGACCACCGCCGGCCTCACCCTGCTGCTGGTGGTCGACGGTCACCACTATCTGCTGGCGGGTCTCGCCCACAGCTTCGCCGTCACCCCCCAGCTCACCGCCTATCCGGCGGCCGATTTCGCCGATCTCCTGATACGCGCCTCGACCGACCTGTTCGTGGCGGCGGTCCGGATCGCGGCACCGGTGATCCTGGTGACCACGGTGATCAATCTGACCTTCGGCTTCTTTTCCCGTCTGGTACCCGGAATCCAGGTGTTCTTCATCGCCATGCCGCTGCAGGTGCTGGCCGCCATCGGTGCGTTGCTCGTGGGCTTCGCCGCCGGGGGCCGGGTGTTCCTCGAGGGCGTGCAGGCCAGCATCGCCCCCTTCGCCGGCTGAGCGCCAGCGATGGCCGAGGAACGCAAGGAACAGGGCGAAAAGACCGAACAACCGACGCAACGGCGGCTCGATCAGGCTCGCGAGCGCGGTCAGGTCCCGAGTTCCCGCGAGATCTCCAGCCTGTTCCTGTTCGCGGCCGGATTGCTGCTGTTCGGCGTCGGCGGCGGGTACGGGCTGGCGCCGCTCGAGCAGCTCTTACGGATCCCCTTCGAGGCGGTGCGCGATGTCGGCCCCGAACAGTCGCCGCTCTCTTCGGCGATCGGCCATGCGTTGCGCGCGGGGCTGCTGCTGGTGATGGTCCCGGTCGGAGCGATGACGGTGGCGGCGGTGCTGGCCTCGGCGGTGCAGCATGCGATCGTCTGGAACGGCCAGGCGGTCGTTCCGAAGCTGGAGCGCATTTCGCCGGCACGCGGCCTGTCGCGGATCTTCTCCCTCAAGGGCCTGGCCGAGCTCGTCAAGAACATCGCCAAGATCGCCTTCGCCGGCCTCGCCGCCGCGGTGGTACTGATGCCCGAAGCGGGCCGGCTCGAGGCCGTGCCCGCCCTGCCACTGGTATCCTCGGTCGGCTATCTCGCCAGCCTGTCGTTGCGCCTGCTGCTGGCCATGACCATCGCCGTGATGATCATCGCCGCCGCCGACTATGCCTGGCAGCGCGCGAGCCACATGCGGGAAATGCGCATGACGCGCCAGGAGCTCAAGGACGAACACAAGGAAACCGAGGGCGATCCGATGATCCGCCAGCGGCTGCGGGCACTGCGCATGGAGCGGGCCCGGCAGCGGATGATGGCCGAGGTTCCGCAGAGCACGGTGGTGATCACCAACCCGACCCATTACGCGGTGGCCCTGCGCTATGTGCCCGAGGAGACGCCGGCTCCCAAGGTGCTGGCCAAGGGCACCGATCTGGTGGCCTTGAAGATCCGCGAGATCGCCCGCGAGCACGGCGTGCCGATCGTCGAGAACCCGCCCCTCGCCCGCCTGCTGCACGGCAGCAGCGAGATCGGCAAGTTCATCCCCCAGGCCCATTACGAAGCGGTGGCGGAGATCATCGCCACCGTCATGCGCCTGAAAAAGGGTCCCGCCGGGCTTTGAGACGGCCGCCCGAGAGTGTTTGATTTCGCAAGCGTGTCGCGCATAATGCCGCTCCGTTGGCACGCAGCAGAAACGTGCCCGAGAAACCAGGGAGGTTTGGCATGCGATCTCTTCGAACATGGCTCGCTGGAGCGGCGATCACGGCCCTTCTCGCGGGCAGCGCCGTCGCCGGCCAGTACGTCGAGTGGCGCGACGACGGCTCGGTGCTGTTGAAGCTGGGGCCCGATTACGACAATGCGGTGATCGAGACCTCGCGCGAGGAGCTCGGCGCCCTCTTCGGTCCCGACCAGAAGCCCTTCGAAGGGGTCAACATCACCATTCTCACCCTCGATTCCGGGCCCAAGGGTGGCATTTCCGGCCCGATCATGGCCTTGCGCCCGGTCTGGGAGGAGCTCTCGGGCGGCAAGCTCGACGTGGCGCTGGTGCCGATCACCGATCTCTACGCCAAGATGATGCTCGATCTGCGGCAGGGCACGGGCCTCTACGATGCGGTCGTCGTCGCCGCCTTCTTCTACGGCGATCTGATCTCCGGCAACTACATCCTGCCCATCGACGACTATATGGCGAGCGGCGATTTTCCGAAGTGGACATACGATTCCATGCCGGATTCGCTGCGCACCCTCTACACCTGGAAAGGGGTCGGCTACGGCACCCTCAACGATGCCGACGGGCAGGTACTCTACTACCGGCGCGACCTGCTCAACGATCCGAAATGGCAGGCCGCGTTCAAGAAGGAAGTCGGCTACGACATGCCGGTACCGCCCAGGACCTGGCAGCAGCTCCTGGATATCGCCCGCTTCTTCAACGGCAAGAATTTCGACGCCAACGATCCCGAACCCGACAGCGGCATCGTACTCCATCTCAAGGTGGGCGAGCAGGGCCTCTACCACTTCCAGTCCCTGTCGGCGCCCTTCGCCATCACCCCGGGAGAAAAGCTGGATCGCTACCACCGCGTCTACTGGTTCGATCCCACCGACATGAAGCCGCTGATCAACAGCCCGGGCCACGTGGCGGCGCTCGAGTTCCTGCAGGAGCTGGCCAAGACCGGTCCTTCGGCGCAGGTCGGCTGGTCGCTGGGCGAGGCCTGGGACTACTTCCTGCGCGGCAAGAGCGTGTTCGTCTTCAGTTGGGGCGATGTCGGTTCGCTGTGCCAGGACACCTCGCGCAGCAAGATCCAGGGCAACTGCGCCGCCTCCGTGCTGCCCGGCTCGGACAAATATTGGGACATGGAAAAACAGCAGTGGGTGGAGACCGACGATCCGCAGCCCGTCGGCAACACCACCGGCGGCTCCTGGCACGGCGTGATCTCGGCATTCTCCTCCAATCCCGAAGCCGCCTACTCCTTCCTTTCGCTGATGGCCATCAAGCCGGTGTCCATCTGGAACGCCAACAACGGCTGGACCGGCGTCGATCCGGGCTTCAAGTACCAGTTCCTCGAACCGGTCGGCGAAGCCAAACTCGAGGATTACGTCAAGGCCGGCTGGGATCCCAACGACGTGCAGGATTACCTGAAGGCCTATTACGACAACTTCACGGCCGAGACGATGCTTCCCTACCTGCGTATCGAGGGTACGCCCGAATACTGGGACATCATGGACAAGAACCTGTCGGCGGCGATGAGCGGCGAGAAGACCGCCAAGGAAGCGCTCGACGACACCGCCAAGGTCTGGGAAGAGATCACCGATCGCCTCGGCCGTGACAGGATCCTGAAGCAGTACCAGGAAGCCATTGGCTTCGAAGGCTGACCGGGTGCCCGGACCGGGCCGTGCCGCGGCCGGCCCGGTCCCTTCCCGGCCCGTTTCTCGCCGCCACCCCTCCGGCCTGCCGGTCCGGGCACCGGCTCGTCGAGCTTTCTGCGTGGTGCCCCGAGCATGATCCGCTGGACTGCACGCATCAAGTTCCTGTTCCTGCTGCCGGCGGTGGTGTGGGTGCTCTCCTTCACGATCTTCCCGCTCGGCTACTCGCTCTATCTCAGCCTCCACAAGGTCGAGCGCAAGGTGGTGATCACCGGCCGCGAGAAAGTGCCGGTGCTGAAACCCGACGGTACGCCGGTACTCAGACCCGACGGCACGCCGCGGACCCGCACCAAGGTGATCCGCGAGCTTTCGACCAGCTTCACCTGGAACAACTTCGAGAATTATCTGCGGGCGTTTCGCGACGAGGAGGTCCGGGAAGCGGTGCGGGTGACGGTGGTCTTCACCGTGGTCGCGGTCGGCACCGAGATCCTGCTCGGCCTCGCTCTCGCCTGGCTGTTCAATCGCCGCCTCTATGCGCGCGGCTTCCTGCGCTCGGTGATGATCCTGCCCATTTTCGCCACCCCGGTGGCCGTGGGCTATCTGTTCTTCACCATCTTCTACGAACTCGGCGGCCCGCTTTCCTGGACCGGCATTCCCTGGCTGTCCGATCCGAACTGGGCGCTGGTCTCGATCATCATCGTCGATCTCTGGCAGTGGACGCCCTTCTGCTTCCTCGTGTTCCTCGCGGCATTGCAGGGCATCCCCCAGGAGATGATCGAGACGGCACTGCTGGACACCAACTCCCAATGGGAGATCTGGCGCTGGGTGATCCTGCCCATTCTCAAGCCGGTGATCGTGATCGTGCTGCTGCTGCGCTTCGCCGAAGCGGTCAAGCTGTTCGACATCATCGCCACCTTGACCAAGGGCGGGCCGGGCATCGCCACGCAGTCCTACAGCTATCTGGCCTTCAATCGCGGCTTCAAGATGAACGATTTCGGCTACGCCTCGGCGCTGGCCTTTCTGCTGCTGATCGCGGTCATGGTCATCGTCACGCTGTTCTTCCGCCGCCTGCGCACGAGCTACGAATAGGGGTGCCGCGATGATCGGACGTTCGCGCCTGGCCGATGCCTTCTGGTCGCTGGTGGCACTGCTGGTCGTGCTGTTCTTCTTCTTTCCGCTCTACTGGGCGGTGTCCAACAGCCTGCGCCGCCCGGTCGAGACCTTCACCGTCACCGGCCTCGGCATCCCCTTTTGGGATTTCACCCCGACCCTCGACAACTGGCGGCTGCAGCTCGGCACCCCCGAGGCCTACAACGCGCTGGCCAACAGCTCCGTCATCTCCCTTTCGGCGGTGACCATCGCCCTCCTGCTGGGGGTGCCGGCCGCCTACGCCCTGGCCCGTTTCCGCTTCTTCACGGTACCCAACAAGGATCTCACCATCTGGTTCCTCTCCCAGCGGGTGCTGCCGCCGGTGGCCACCGCCGTGCCCTTTTTCATCCTGTTCTCGACCTTCGACCTGCTCGATACCCGTCTGGCTCTCACCCTGGTCTCGGCCACCTTCGTGCTGCCCTTCGTGGTCGTCATCTGCCGCCAGACCTTCTACGATCTGCCGGTGGAGCTCGAGGAGGCGGCGCTCGTCGATGGCGCCGGTCATGTCAAGGCCTTCTTCTGGGTGGCCCTGCCGCTGGCGGCACCGGCGATCGCCGCCTCCGCCCTGATCATGTTCGCCTTCGCCTGGAACGAATATCTCTTCGCCGTGATCCTCACCATCAAGAGGGCCGCCACCCTGCCGGTGCACATCGCCGGCGGGGTGGACACCCGCGGCGTCCAGTTCTGGTTCGTCGCCGTGCGCTCGCTGATCGCCATGGTGCCGCCGGTGCTCCTCGCCCTCGTCGCCCAACGCTACATCGTGCACGGGCTGACCCTCGGTGCGGTCAAGGGATAGCGAAGGGCTGGCGGGCTGGCGGTCCTTCCCCTATGATGTGGCTGGAACAACGCGTTTCCGGTGCAGAATATGGCAACCAACGATCCGCTCGTGTACGATGATGCCCATATCCGCCGCATTCTGGAACGGGTGAAGACCATCGCCATGGTCGGCGCCTCGGCCAACGACATGCGACCCTCCTATTTCGCCATGCTCTATCTGCGGAACAAGGGCTACCGCATCTTCCCGGTCAATCCGCGCCATGCCGGCAAGGAGATCCTCGGCGAGACGGTCTATCCCGATCTCGCTTCGCTGCCCGAGGTGCCGGACATGGTGCAGATCTTCCGTCGTTCGGAAGAGGCGCCGCCGATCGTCGAGGAGGCCATCCGGGTCGGCGCCAAGGTGGTGTGGATGCAGCTCGGAGTGCGCCATGACGAGGCGGCCGAGAAAGCCCGGGCCGCGGGGCTGGATGTGGTGATGGATCGCTGTCCCAAGATCGAATACGGCCGGCTGTTCGGCGAGATCGGGTGGCTCGGCGTCAATCGCCGGGTGATCTCCGCCAAGCGCGGCCGCGCCGTTCAGCTCAAACAGAAGAAGGGCGGGCTGACCCGCCGGGCTACGAAAGGGGATCCCGAATGACGGCTTTTTCGAACTACGGTTTCGAGACCCTCGCGGTGCACGCCGGTGCGGCACCCGATCCCACCACCGGCGCCCGCGCCGTGCCCATCTACCAGACCACCTCCTATGTCTTCGACGATGTCGATCATGCCGCCTCGCTGTTCAATCTGCAGCAGTTCGGCAACATCTATTCGCGGCTTACCAACCCCACCGTTTCGGTGCTCGAGGAGCGGGTGGCCGCACTCGAGGGCGGCACGGCCGCCTGCGCCACCGCTTCCGGTCACGCCGCCCAGGTGCTGGCCTTCGCCAATCTGATGCAGACGGGCGACCATCTGGTGGCCTCCAACCGGCTCTATGGCGGCTCCATCAACCAGATGACCCACAGCTACCCGCAATTCGGCTGGAAGGTGGATTTCGTTGATCCTCGCGAACCCGGGAACTTCCGCGGGGCGATCACCGAGCGCACCAAGGCGATCTTCATCGAAAGCGCCTCCAATCCCGACGGTATCGTCGCCGATATCGAGGCCATCGCCGAGATCGCCCACGAGCACGGCATCCCGCTCGTCGTCGACAACACCCTGCCCTCGCCCTATCTGTGCCGCCCCTTCGAATGGGGGGCGGACATCATCGTCCATTCCCTGACCAAATACATGGGCGGACAGGGCAATTCGATCGGCGGCATCATCGTCGAAAGCGGCCGCTTCGACTGGTTTCGGAACGACAAGTTCCCGCTGATGACCGAGCCCTGCGCATCCTATCACGGGCTCCGCTTCGCCGAGACCTTCGGCGATTTCGCCTTCTCGATCCGGTGCAAGGCCATGGGGCTGCGGGATCTCGGCCCCTGTCTGTCACCCTTCAACGCCTTCCTGATCCTCCAGGGCATCGAGACGCTACCGCTGCGTATGGACCGCGTCGTCGCCAACAGCGACCGGGTGGCGGCCTTCCTCGCCGAGCATCCGGCGGTGGAGTGGGTGTCCTACGCGAGGCTGCCACAGAATCGCACGCCCGCGGTCGACAAATATTGCCCGCGCGGCCTCGGCGGCGTCTTCACCTTCGGCGTCAAGGGGGGCTACGAGATGGGCGTGCGGGTGGTCGACAACTGCGAGCTCCTTTCGCATGTCGCCAACATCGGCGACACCCGCTCGCTGATCATCCATCCCGCCTCCACCACCCATCGCCAGCTCACCCCCGAGCAGCAGCGCGCCGCCGGGGCCGGTCCCGAGGTGATCCGGCTGTCGATCGGCATCGAGACCGTGGAGGACATCATCGCCGATCTCGATCAGGCGCTGCGGGCGGCGGCCGGCGCGAGCGGCGTCTGACCGGGTCCGGCGCGGCGGAGGCCTTGTCAGCGGGCGGGACGGCGCCCACAACAGGCGGGATCCGCCCGGCCGGGGTCCGCCCCGGCCGGGCCTCGCATGGTTTGCAACGGATGGCCGTCCATGATCGACAGCAGGCCGGGTATGGTGCTGGCGCTCGTCGCCCCGGACATCGTGACCAAGTCGCGGCGCACGCGGCAGCGCTTCCTCACCACTCTCGAGCGCAATCTCCGCGAAGCGCTGG